>Ga0180009_10003436_pt1 | contig 18008 bp, 18 predicted proteins | sample OS_PC_MetaG_FD_123537 | JGI IMG/M metagenome (GOLD analysis project Ga0180009, IMG submission 123537) | Groundwater microbial communities from the Aspo Hard Rock Laboratory (HRL) deep subsurface site, Sweden - OS_PC_MetaG | ecosystem: Environmental > Aquatic > Deep subsurface > Groundwater... | reverse complement strand
GGGGGCGACACCGACAAAACCCCGGGCACACGACCTGATTGATATTTACAAGTGCCTGCATCAGGGAGAATTCGGCGTTGCCCACACTGTTGATGATCCGGATCGCTTTCGGGACCGCCTCTATCATGAACTCCTGGGGATTCGGCCGGCATCAGATGAACCGGTTCTGGAAAATGTGTCCATTGACGGTTCCATCATGAGGGTGAACCTCAGGCCCTATCAGACCCTCTTCGTCGATGATGCGCATAAAGCATGCGATCTGCTGGCCGAGGCATGCCTGGAATCCGCCGCCATTCCCAAAGGAAGTTCCGATCGGTTCCTTACAGCACTGCATGGTTTTAGAGACCTGAACAAAACCGGGAAACTGGTTGTCGGCAACGTCATTTATGAGTTCCCTCCTGAAATGGTGGATCGCTTCCTCATGGAGGTCAGGGAGCTTGCCCGTCGACTGGGAGAAATACCCGTGTTCAGCCATTCGACGAACTATCGCCGGTTGAATATGCCGTCTTATAGGGTCGTTGATCTGTCGGTTGTACAGCAATCTGCCCTGGCCTTTATCATCGAGCAGTATCATGATAGATAACTCTAATAAAAATACCGGAACGCATGCGCTTCTTTTGCAGCCGCCGCCGGGGGATTTGACCGGACCGTATCCGGCACTCTGTTATTTAAAATCCTATGCCGCGGCGAAAAATTATAGGGTTACGGTAAGGGATCTGGGCATTGAAGCTTTTCACTATCTATCCGGAACAAAACAGGTTCAACATCTGGCCGACAGGGCCGCCGAACTCCGGAAAAAACTTGAGACCAAGGGGTTTTTGGCCCCGGCTGAGCAGCAACATTACCACCTGTTGCTTATGGCCATGGGAATCGGCTTAAACACCGGCCTTCAAGACCAGGTATTGGGTTGTTTTAAGAACCGAAATAAATTCTATGACTATCGTTTGTACAAAAAAGCGTGTCGGGTTCTGGGTTCTTTTTTCCGGCTGCTCAGTGCCGTCCATTACCCCACAATCGTTACGCCTTCGGAATACCCGACAGCCACCATGCTCAAAACCATGAAAAAGGTTCTCGATCACCGCAAACGGTGTGTGAATCCTTACACCCATTTTTATGAAGATGTCCTTTTACCCCAAATCGCCGCTGAAAAGCCGCCGGTCATCGGTATTTCAATGGTATTCGCTTCTCAGTCCGTACAGGCGCTGGTTCTCGGGAATCTGCTCAAAGAAAGCTTTCCGGATATTCATATCACCCTGGGCGGGGCCTACCTCTCCCAATGGGTGATGGTGATGGGGGAGACACAGATCACAGAGCTTTTTCATTGCACTGATTCGGTTATTTGCGGGGAAGGCGAGACATCGTTTGTCACGCTTCTGGAGCAGATTGCCAATGGGGAATCTCTGAGCGGTATTCCCAATCTTATCCATCATAACCCAAACACAGGCGCGTTTCAGCGATTTGATGAATTGATCTATACCGACGTGTCGGCACAGCCACCCCCGGACTTTACCGATCTGGAACTGTCCGCCTACCTTACACCTGAAACCGTGATTCCATACAGCATCAGCCGCGGATGCTATTGGGGGAAATGTGTTTTCTGCCAGAATCGTTACGGCGATTATCAGATGCGCCGATACCAGACCGTGCCGGTGGACAAAGCTATTGCCGAAATGACACGGCTTTCCGAACAGTATCAGACCGACCATTTCAACTTCAGCAACGACGTTATCGATCCGGCATACCTGAAACAATTCAGCCGGGCCGTCATCGATTCGGGGAAAACGTTTATCTGGAACACGGATCTGCGCGCCGAAAAAGCTTTTACGAAAGGTGAGTGCCGGATGATGGCAAAAGCGGGGTTAAACACCGTGGCAGTCGGATTTGAAAGCGGCTGCCAGAAAACCCTGGATGCCATGGATAAAGGAAACCGTGTTGAAACCACAAGGGAGGTTCTGAAGAACCTGTATGAGTCGGGCATCGCCACCCAGGTCATGGGGATTTTCGGCTTTCCCGGCGAAACGGAAAAGGACGGTGAAGAGACCGTGCGTTTTTTGGAAGAAAATATGGATCGAATTTCCTACTATGTCATGGGCCTTCTGATGGTGATGCCGGGATCCCGCATGCACGACAATCCGCTTTCCCATGGGGTGACATCCATCAGCTATGCAAACAACCCCCTGAAGACACCGGAACCGGTGTGGACTTCAAACACCCGAATGACTGTAAATGCCGTCCATCGCTTGTATCAGCGCCTGTGCCTTATGGAAAATTTCTATGCGATCAATGAATACCCTTATGTGGGCGGGTTGTCCACCAACCATGGATTCCTTTACTTTCGATTGGGACCGGATATCCTGAAAAGGTTGCGCGAAGAGGAAAATCAGCGTCATTACAAACTGCACGAGATGTTAGGTATGGATAGACTACACAGAAAGACCCAAACGATTAAATCTGTTGTCCCCAGCTTCGCGTTCCCCTATACAGTGTGTCGATCTCCCTACCCTGTTGAGAAGATACCCATGGAACCGGAGGGACCTTCCGGCAAGCTTCAACTATCAAAAGGCTCGGAAAGGGATTATCTCATCGATCCGGTCAATGTGCCCATTCAGATCGGAGGATTGGAAATCAGACTTTTGAGCAGAATTAACGGCCTGCGGAACATGAAGTCAATACTGAAAAAGATCGCCCCTGATCCGCAAAAAAAGGCGCTTTACTTTGTCATGTATTTGTTGGCCAGCGGATTGGTCGAGGTGGCGGATTAGCACTTCAAATGATTAAATTTGCAGTCTCATTTTGGATATGGTAAAATAAAATTCAATGAATAATTTATTGTCCGGCAAAATACAGGCTCTGGAACTCCAGGATATCTGGGAGTCCATGGTGCAAATGGATCATCTTCATCCGGAAATTGCATACCGTATCGAGAAATTGGTCCATCGCATCGCTCCCCTAGCCGACAAGATTTTTTTAAAAACGGTAAAAGCGCGGGAACTGCTTATCGAATGCAGGGAAAAGACCGCTGCGCTTCAGAACCAGATCGAATCCGATGCAAATAATGCTTTTTATGTGCTGACAAATCTGGAGAAAACGTTCGAGGACTTGCTAAGAAAAACATATGATTTTCGAATCAAGGCGGGCTAAAGAAAATGAATCCATCCGATGACGCCCTGTTAAAATTTGAACTCCCGGAAATTATCTATGGCTGGGGCTCTTTATCCCAAATCGGACAATGCGCCAAGCGTCTGGGGGGAGAGAGGGTTTTTCTGGTCACCGATCCGGGCATCATTGCTGCGGGCTGGGTAGATGAAAGCCTGAAATATCTGGAAAAGGAAGATTTAAAATACGTCATCTACGACAATGTGGTTACCAACCCACGGTGTTACCAGGTGGACCAAGGCGTAAGGTTCTATTATCAAAAAGAATGTGACGTGATTGTTGCCGTGGGCGGCGGGAGTCCCATGGACACTGCCAAAGGAATTGCCATTTTGGTTTCAAATCACGGAAAGATTCACGATTACGCGGGGTGCAACCTGATCACCCAGCCGATTCCGCCATTGATATGCGTGCCCACGACCGCCGGCACCGGTGCGGATGTGAGCCAGTTTGCAATTATCAGCGATCCCAGGAAAAAAATTAAAATGACGATCCTCAGCCGGGCGATCATGGCGGACATTTCTCTGATCGATCCCCGGTTGCTGCAGACCAAATCGCAGGAATTGATGGCCGCAACAGGAATAGATGCGCTGACCCATGCCATCGAGGCGTATGTTTCTTCCCTCGCATGGCCGTTGACGAACCCCCATGCCATACATGCCATTGAACTTGTTTTTCAGCATCTGCGCAATGCCGTAAGAACCGGTAATATCGAAGCGCTGGAAGGGATGTCCGTGGCCAGCCTGGAAGCCGGTATCGCCTTTTCCAATGCCATTCTCGGAGCTGTGCATGCGCTAGCCCACCCACTGGGTGCTATCTATGATATGCATCACGGATTGGCCAACGCTATCCTCCTGCCGGTCGTGGTCAGAAAGAATCTGGAGCATGCCACCAAAAAATTTGCTGAAATTGCCAAGGCCATGGGTCTGGACACACGCGGGAAGTCCGATGAAGAATCGGCCAAACTCGTTCCTGAGATGATTCAAAAGTTGATCAAAGACCTTGAAATACCCACCACCCTTTCGCAGGTGGGTGTTAAAGCGGACGACATCCCGACACTGGCCAGGGATGCTCAGCAGGATCTTTGCATGGGGACCAATCCCTATCAATACGATGCCGAGGAAATTGAATCCATTTATTATGAGGCTTTGTAGGTTTTACTATGGCCGACAGAGAAAAAGATATCATCCATGACTTTAAGGGTATCGGCTTTTCAAAGATAGGCTACTTCAAGGAAGTTCAGTCTAAAATTAAAGAACTGGAAAAGCTTAATGTCGAACTTGCAAAGCGCCACACCCGGCTCGAGGCGATATTTAACAGTATGAGCGACGGCCTGACCATATTGGACAAGGGCCTGAACATTGTGTTTGCCAATCAGGTTCAAAAAAACATGTTTCCGGATACTTCCCTGATCGGAAAAAAATGCTTCAAAACCTATTTCCGAAGGGAAAAGGTATGCCGGGATTGCCCTTCCCTGCGCACCTTGGAGAGTCGTGAAACCTTGCAGGGCGAAACACTGGTAAAGTCGGGGGAATATGCCGGACGTTATTTTGAGTGGACTACCTCACCCATTAAAGGCCCCTCCAATACCGTGGAAGAGATCATTTATCTCATGCGGGACATTACCCCCAGGAAAGAGTTTGAGCATAAACTTGTGCAGACCGATCGCATGGCAGCCATCGGTTTTCTGGCAGCCGGTATCGCGCACGAAATCAACAATCCCCTGACATCCATTGCGGGCTTTTCTGAGGGATTGCTCAAACGCCTGAAAAACATCAAAGCTTACATGGATGATATTCATTTTAAATCCTTCCGGGAGTATCTCGACATCATTCAAAGCGAAGCCTATCGCTGCAAAGATATCATTCAAAACCTCCAGGAATTCAGCCGCAGTTCCGGAGATGATTATGAAACCATACCCATTGATCGCATCATTCGGGATACGATCTCGCTTTTTCGCCAGCATGCCAAAGACAGTGGTATTAAAATGAATTACAAAAACCATCTTTCCCTTGGGCTGAACACCATTTCGGGAAAAGAATCCCAATTGAAGCACCTTTTCCTGAACCTTTTCGATCGTGCATTCAAGGCAATGGAAAAGGGTGGTCCACTCTCGCTTGTGTCCACCAACCGGGGCAGCAAAATTGAGATCGTTATAGGGTATAACGGCGGCGGACCGGTTCACCATTTCAGTAGCAACATTTTTAATCCGTCATCCATTAACGGAGGCGCCGGCGGGTCGCACGCCATCGACTTGTCGATCTGTTACAGTATCGTACGACAACATATGGGTGAGATTCAATTTGATGCCGACGAGGACCACAACAACAGATTTACCATCAGATTTCCGGTCTGCCTGCAGTGATCACAGGCGCTTGGAAAGGCAATAAAGATAAAATTTAATAGATTGATAGAGCGAAGTGATTCCTCAAATCCGAAATCCAAAATCGACTTCCCATTAAGGGGCCATTTCATGCAAGCAGGGTCTTGTAGGAAACTTAGCCTGTAAGGAGGACACACGAAAATGAACCAGGGGAAAATTCTGGCCATAGATGACGAAAAGAACATCCGATACCTCATCCGTAAGGAATTTTCGTTGGAAGGCTTTGAAGTGGTCACGGCTGCAAGCGGTGAAGAAGGACTGAAGCTTTTAAACAGCCGAATGTTTAATATAGTGCTTCTGGACATTAAGCTTCCCGGGTTGAGCGGTATTGAAATCCTGAAACAGATTAAACAAAAATCACCTGCCACCGAAGTCATTATGATGACGGGGTACGGAGACATTCGGACTGCTGTCGAATCCATCAAATTGGGCGCGTGTGACTACATCACCAAGCCCTTCAAACTCGACGAGCTTTTGGCGCTGGTGAAACAGGCGGTTAAAGAGAAAAATCGTGATGCCGGATCGGGTGAGAAAACCGGCGATTTTCAAAAAGGTGATGACGGATTGTTCATCCGGTGTTCCAGCCCGGCCATGCAAAAGGTATATGAACTGGTAGACCGTATTGCCCCAACCGATCACACGGTTTTGATCAGCGGGGAAACCGGAGCGGGAAAAGATGTGCTGGCTTACGAGATCCACCGCAAGAGCCTGCGCCAAAATGGCCCTTTTGTCACCCTCGACTGCGGTATGCTGACCCAAAGTCTGGCTGAGAGCGAGCTATACGGGCACAGGAAGGGCGCTTTTTCCGGGGCATCGGAAGCAAAGCCCGGATTGGTTGAAAAGAGCAATAAAGGGACGTTGTTTTTAGATGAGATCGGAAATATCGATGAATCCCTGCAAAAAAAGTTTTTACGTTTTTTAGAGACCAAACAGATTCGCCGAGTGGGCGAGACCATGGAAGTCCGAGTCGACACCCGGATTATTCTTGCCACACATCTGGATCTTGAAGAGGCCGTTAAGAAAGGCGTTTTTCGCAACGACCTGTTTTATCGAATAGCCATGTTCAACATTAATATTCTACCTTTAAGGGATCGCCCTGAAGATATCGTTTCCCTTGCCAAACATTTTTTGAATCAATTCACTGCCAATAGCTGCCCCAAGAGGATTGCACCTGAAGTTAACGAAGCGTTGATCTCATATCCATGGCCCGGGAATGTGAGGGAATTAAGGTCGGTAATAAGCAAGGCCGCTTTGATGTCGGAATCGGATAGCATCTTGCTCGATGATTTGCCACGGAACATCATTGCACAAAAAACGACCGCGCCGCACAGGCCCAAGACCTTGGAGAATATGGAAAAAGAGCATATCCTGGCAGTACTGGCCAAAACCGGCGGCAACCAGACCCAAGCCGCCCAAATTCTCTGCATCAACCGTAAAACGCTTTATAAAAAAATTCATAACTACAAGATATTTTCCTAATCCGGACAAGCCGGAATCCTACATCCCCTGGTAACTTTCTTTCAAACAACATTTGGATAAGAACGCAAAACCGAGGTAACCTATGGCTGTTCTGAGGTCATTTGCCCTTTTTGACCCCATCTCCTTTGCCTTATTTTATTTTAGTAATATCTATAAGTTGTAATACACATTAAATTCTGACGGGAGTTTTTGACACAAAGCATCCCTTCAAACCCTGATTTTCCATTAATGTGTTTGGCAATCCTTGCAAGGCGAAAAACTATTTTTTTATCCTATCTTTCTGATTTTCAAGCGAAATACTACTGTCTGTATTTCGGTTTTCAGGTTCACATCCATGTCTGTGTAAAGTCGGCACAAGGATTGCAAAGTCTAGGATAACATGTTTTTTACCTAGTTCAATTATTGTTTAAATATCCAATGAATAGATGGGATGATAAAGCATTGGGCTGTTATCGCCGAATTTCAGCCCGCCCTTTTCGATCCGTATATTAATTGGTTTTGCTGTCAGATCGATATCAACAAGTGTCGCCCATCTTAAAAAAATCAGGAAAGGGGGTTGGTACGACTTAAAGGAATGGAACATAGTCGCATTTTAAATTTTGTAAGCCATCACAAAAAGTGACAAAGGAGAATGATTATGAAAAAAAAAGCATCAAAGGTTTGGTTTGCGGCCGCAGGAGCCACTAACTGGACCGAAAGTACCATTTGCAAGGCAAAGGATCTTTTCTACGCCGCCGGCCTCGACAAATGCATTGAAAAGGATGACAGTGTCGCCATTAAAATACACTGTGGGGAGTATAATCGCACGGCCTGTCTGAGACCTGAATTTGTAGCGGCTATCGTTGAAGAGGTCAAGGCCTGCGGCGGGAGACCATTTGTGACCGACACAACCACCCTGACCTACCACCTTTTCAACAACCGCTGTACGGGCCAAATGGAGCTTGAGGGCGCCAACCGCCACGGTTTGAACTGGGCGAGTCTGCAGGCGCCGTTCATCATTTCAGACGGTTTTTACGGCGAGGATGATCTGAGAGTGGAATTGCCCGAAGGCAACATCATCAAAGAAACCTATATCGCCAGGGGTATGTACGAGGCGGATGCCTGCATCAACCTGGCGCATGCCAAGGGACATCCTATTACGTCCATGGGAGCATGCATCAAGAATTTCGGCATCGGCGCACAGTCCAAGCGCGGGAAATACCAGACCCATCTGGCTTTCTGGGGTGATCCGGAAGATGCCATCGGCTATCCCAAGGTCAACCGCGAAGCCTGCAAGGGCACTGAATGTCCCTATGCCAAGATGTGCGAAGACAGTTGCCCGGAGGTGGCCATCAAGGTAGAACCCGAAGGCGTGGTTCTGGACTATGAGAAATGTGCCCTGTGCTACTCATGCCAGGTGACCTGCATGTTTACCGGTATGCAGGGAATCGGCTTCCGGGATGACTACTTCCCGCTGGCCCAGATCGCCATGGCCGATGCGGCAAAGGGGTGCGTAAAAACCTTCAAGGAAGGGAAAATCGGATACATGGCTTATGCCTTTGACATTGCGCCGGAATGCGATTGTTTTCCGTGGAACGGGAACTACATTGCACCCGATGTGGGCGTTTTCGCCTCCATGGATCCCGTGGCCATCGATACCGCCATCGCCGACATGATCGACAAGGCCCCCATCGGCCCCAACTCCCGGGCAGAAGAACTGGGCTTGAAGCCGGGAGAGGACAAGTTCAAGGCCATCAACGCCTTTACGCCTCGTATTCAACTGAAGGCAGGGGAGAAAAACGGCTTGGGCACCATGAACTATGAACTGATCGAGTACGAACCCGAACTGAATCCCGAAAATATCGCCAAGTGGCAGATCCGAAAAATACCCATGACGGTTTCACCCATGCGACAGGTATTCGCAAACCATCACCTGGGCCGTGAGTTTAAATTCAATCGAGAAGATTTGAAAGGATGGCTGGAGAACTGGAAGGACTTCGATCCGACGCTGTAGCATATTGATTCACGTGTAGAACGCTCAGGGGCGGGACTGTAACCCGCCCCTGAGTTTATGACTGAGTTCACCCCGATTTCCACACGTAATGAAACGCCGCCCTACCGGTCGACCGCTTGGTGCGTGTGGGCCGTGGCCTGTTGAAAAGCGATTTCATTCTGAAAAGAAGGCATTTTATGGCAAACGTTTATTGGATCAAGGGCCGTTCTGAAAACCTGCACAAAAATGCGGTGTCTAAAATAGATGCCCTGCTGAGCCTGAAAGAATTGGCCAGGCTGGTCAAGCCGGATGAAAGCCTGGCGATCAAAATAAACCTGAGTGAATTGGGTTACACCCATTATCTTCCCCCCGTCATTATCGGAAGCCTGTTCTCGAAAACACGGGCAATGGGGGCTAAATCCCTGGTAACAGACAGCTGCAGCCTTTTCAAGGGATCGAAATTTGATGGTTACAGCTGGATGGACAGCGCCCTGCTCCTGGGTTTCAGCAATGGCGACACGTTTCACAACCAGCTGATGCAGTCAGCTGGATATACCAACGAAGAAGGTAGATTCCGGTCGGGTGACGGCGAATATCTGGCCGGTGTTGAAATCGGCAGTCTGCTGACCGACACCGGAAACCTGATTGTGGTTTCTCACGTTACGGCAGATCCCCTTCTCGGACTGGCGGGTGCCATAAAAAATCTGGGCCTTGGATTCCTGACCCGGTCCGGCCAGTTGAAAATTAATGGTTGCCTTGAAATATCCGTTGATGATCAAACCTGTGACCATTGCGGGGTCTGCATGCCTTTTTGCCCTACCGGCGCCATATCCGGCAAACCCGGCCAGGTGTCTTTCGACCTGAGAATTTGCAATCGATGTCTCGGTTGCTACGTTTCCTGTCCCAACGGGGCGATCGGTATTCAACCGGAAGGCATTTCCGAATACCAGAAATGTGTGGTCGATGCCGCCCATACGGTCAAAAAGCATTTAACAGGGCAAGCTTTTTTTATTAATTTTCTCACTTCCGTAACACCACAATCCGACGATTATCCTTTTTCAGACATCCCTTTTATACCCGATTTGGGTATCATCGCATCTGAAGACCCGGTGGCGGTGGATTGGGCGACCTATCAAATGATTGTAAGGTCCCCCGGCATTCCCGGATCCATCGCTCAAGATCTGGATGTCCTTCAGAAAGGTCAAGATAAAATCAGGGCGATCACGGGCCAAACACCTGTAGAAATGCTCGACTATGCGGAAAAAATGCACCTGGGCAGCAAAGATTTTGAATTTCTGTCCGGCAAATAGGCAAAGAGATTAGGTAAACTCACAGCGTTCTTAAAGAGAGGTGGCAATTGAAAGACGAAGATTCCCAGATTCACCCCAAGCACCAGCATCATCACGGCCCGATCCGTGACGCGATGGCCCATGTCAATTATAAGATCGCCATTATCAGCGGTAAGGGCGGTGTGGGCAAAACCAGCGTTGTCGTGAACCTGGCTGCGGCAATGCGTAAAAAAGACATGGTGGTGGGAATATTCGATGCGGATGTCCACGGGCCCAGTGTGCCCAAAATGGTGGGTGTCAAGACTGAAATGCGGGATATCCTTCATGGATCTCACGGCATCGATCCGGTCGTGACGGAACATGGTTTGAAAATCATGTCCGTTGCCCTCATATGGCCGACGGATTCGACCCCTGTCATGTGGCGCGGGCAATACAAGGCGCGGGTTCTTCGGCAGTTTTTGAGTTCCATTAAATGGCATGAGATGGATTTCCTTTTTGTGGATCTTCCGCCGGGTACCGGTGACGAATCGATTACCATTATGAAATCGATCCCCGACCTGGACGGCATGGTGGTGGTGACCACACCCCAGGAAATCTCCACCATCATTTGCAGCAAAGCCATCAACGCCGCCAAGGAACTGAACGCACCGATCCTCGGACTGATTGAAAACATGAATGTCTACCACTGCCCGGATTGCGGGCGAGTGGAACATTTTTTCGGCAAGGACAAAGGCGAAAGACTGGCAAGAACCTTTGATATACCATTTTTGGGTGGCATCCCCCTGGATGGACAGTATTCGGAAGCCGCCGATACGGGTGTGCCCATCGTATTCAAATATCCTGAATCCCTCACAGCGCGGGCCATGATAAAAATTGCCGATAAGCTCATGGAGCGACTGCCCGAAAAAGAAAAGGCGATCGTGAAAGACCGTCCCTGGGAAGAAGGAAGAGATCACCCCCGATAGACACAATGACTTGAATCAGTGTATGGCACTGGTATCGAGTCTGCGGTTTGTTTTTACCCTTGTTAGCAACCTAACTCCATAAAACGAGAAACTAAAAACAGCAAATGGAGAAAATGCATGACTGAGAAAAAAAGGCCGAATATTGTCGGTAAGGGACCCACCCTGTTACGGGAAATGATCGATGTATTTAATGAGATACAGGAAAGCTCGGCTGGGTTATCCGATGAGCTTGCCGCAAAGATCAGTGCGGTCCTGGGCGAAAAAGGCGCGGCTCTCGAAAAAGTGGTCAAAATGGCCTACCTGAAAACGGTAAAAGCCGGTGAGATCGCTTGGGATCTTAAAGAAGAGACCTTGAATTTGAAAGAAACCATTGCCGCCGGTGATGAAGGCAAAGCGACTGAAATTCTGGGAAAGCTGGACGGTGAACTGGACGGGTTCATTCACAAAATTAAAACCTTTGTGGTCCGAATGACATGATGGCCGAGATCCGGATACCCGAAAAGCTCAGCGAAGATCTGATCAGCATTCTCACCGTGATCAGTGAAAAGGGGGGGGCTGACTGTACGGGCACATGACATCACCGCAAACCCGGTGAGTTTCACTGCCACACTTTTGCACGAATGCTGAATCTTTCTTCACAAGGGGTGAAGAACCGTATCTTAACACTTCTCCGAATGGGCCTGCTGCGGAGAAAAAGAGTGTACCGGAAGGACAGTACGATGCTTGTCCGGTTTCTGACCAGCGATAAAGGGAAAGACGCGATAGCTCCTCACAAAAAAAAGTAATTCAATCGTAACGAGAGAAACCCTATGACCCATCCCATTCATGATCCCACTATTCGAATCATCAACGAGGCCATCAACCTCATGGACCAGTTCATGCGCGATCGGATCGAACTGGACGTCTATAGCCGGAAGCTCAGAGCATTCGATGTGGACAGCCTCCTTGAGGAGTACCAGGAAGATTTCAAAAAGGATGCGCGAATGATCTATTACCTGGACGCATTGATGCTTTTGTCTTCTTTACAGCAGGAACTCGATTTTCAGGTGGCCGAGTATGGCGAAAGCGTGGCATCGGAAGATATGAAGTGTCTGCGGGAGCTGTTGGCCAAGTTTCCGGATACTTAGGATCGTTTTTCAAAAAGATTAATTATTGAATGAAAGGAGACCATCTATGAAACTCGAGGGAAAAGTGGCCGTCATCACCGGCGGCGCACGAGGCAACGGCCTGGCGACCGCCAAGTTGATGGCCGAAGAAGGAGCCGATATTGTTATCGCGGATATTTGCAAGAACATGAATACGATTCCCTACGACATGTCCACCGAAGAGACCATGGCAGCGGCCGTTGAGAGCATTAAGTCCATGGGCCGAAAAGCCCTGGGCATCAAGTGCGATGTGCGCAAATCCGCGGAAGTGGAGGCCATGGTCGATCAGGTCATTGAGACGTTCGGAAAAATCGACATCCTCGTCAACAACGCCGGAAATTCGTCCATGGTGGCCATTGCCGAAATGGACGAGGAGACCTGGGATGAGGTGCTGGACACCCATCTCAAGGGAACCTACCTGTGCAGTCACTTTGTACTGCCCCACATGATCGAGCAGCACAGCGGTAATGTGGTGAGCATCTCCTCGGTCGGTGGCCAACGCGGCTTCGGCATGGGGGGGCACTACTGTGCGGCCAAGCACGGCATCATTGGGTTGAACAAGTCCATGGCCATGGAAACGGCGGACCATAATATTCGATGCAACGTCGTGTGCCCCGGAACGGTTTGGACGCCCATGATGCAGGGCATTGCCGCATACTTTGGTATGGAGGAAGATGCTGCCAAAACGCAGTTTACGGCGGGTCATTTGATCAAAGAACCCTCCGTCGAACCGGATGATATCGGCCGGGCCGTCCTCTGGCTGGTCTCGGATGACGCCCGGTGCATCACCGGTAATATGATCACCGTGGACGGCGGCTGGACTGCAGCTGCTCCTTAATTTTACTCGATAACTGGAGGGATTCAATATGGAAAAAGAAGAAAAAGAGATGGAAGCCAAAAAAACGGAACAGCCGAAAGAAGTCCCGTGCATACTTGAGATAGCTGATATCGAGGAGTTGGCCGTCGACGGTATTTGCGGCATTTATTAGATTGTTGGACCTTCTGCCATAGGTCCTTCTTGAACAATCCTTCTGTGCCGGTCTTCAATTCCGTTTATCGGGATTGAAGACCGAATCTTCTTGGAAATTACCATGCTATCTGAAACGATATACCATCTGAGAGACGGCGTGCAGGTCCGCAAGGAAAAATTCGGCCTTCTTTTCTACAATTACCGAGGTCCGAGGCTTTACTTCGTGCCGACAGAAGATCTGCTTGATCCGGATTTTTTTACAAGTTGCCGGAAAGCCGGAGAGCTTGTAGACAGCATTGAAGCCGCTAATGCCTGGCCGCGTTCATGGATTGAGAACTGGGTCGACCGGATTATGATCACACTTGAGCAAAAAGGACTGATCTATGGGCAATCAATATGTTGATATGGGACTTTCCGCGCCGGTTAACGTCACCTGGGAGGTGACGTACGCCTGTAATCTCTCATGTATTCATTGCCTGTCGGACGGCGGTAAGAAACGCAGGGGAGAGCTGACCACCGAGGAATGCATGCAGGTTATTGATACCCTTTCCGAAATGAAAGTCTTTCAGTTCAACATTGGAGGCGGAGAACCCTTCATGCGATCGGATTTTCTGGACTTGATCGATTATGCCCATGCAAGGGAAATGGTCACCTGCATCAGCACCAACGGAACGCTCATCGATGATGACATCGCCCGCAGGCTGGACAGCCCGCTGGTCTACATACAGGTCAGTCTGGATGGCGCATCCCCCGACTCCAACGACGCCATCAGGGGAAAGGGGAGCTTTCGCAATGTCATCAAGGCGCTTGCCTGCCTGCGGAAACGGGATATTGAAGTCAGTATCAATACGGTCCTGACGCATCGAAGTTTTCCGGAACTGGACCGTATGGTGGCGCTGGCCGCCGAGTACGGAGCCAAACTCCGGGTATCACGGTTCAGGCCTTCGGGGAGGGGTAAAGCGTCCTGGTCCCAGCTGAATATCGGCAAAACACAGATGATTGCCTTTTCGGATTGGCTCAGTAGGCATCTGAGGGTTTCTACCGGCGATTCCTTTTTTTCGATTTCCACCGAGGATCGGCGCTCACTGGGCCTGAACATGTGCGGTGCTTGTAAATTGACCTGTTGCATTTCACCGGAGGGAAACGTCTATCCCTGTGCCTTTCTTCAGGACCAGGAATTCCTTGCGGGTCGTCTGCCGGCAGACGATTTCGCCGATATCTGGGAAAACTCCCCGGTATTTCATTCGTTTCGGGCCCTGGAAATCAAGTCTTGTGAAAGCTGCCACCGATTCGATCTTTGCCACGGCGGATGCCCGGCGATTGCCTACCATACGCAGAGAAAGCTGGGAATACCGGATCCCGGGTGCCTGGCCAATTGTGTCTCCATTAAACCGATGGCTGCAGAGGTGTACCAATGAAAAGCCAGGTTCCCGGAGGATGTTATTACTTAAAAGATGGTGTCCGCCTTATTCAGAATGCGAAGGAGGGTCTTGTTCTGCAGTCCGCACCGCTGCGTGTAATACGTGTAAACCAGGCGGCTATGGGAATTCTCGAAAAATGCCGGACCGGTTTCTCAGTCCCGCTCGATGGGGATGAAGGCAAATTGGGTACGCTGCTATCTTTCCTGGATACACTGTATGACGCAGAAATTGTCGACTGGGCACCGCCGGATGAAAACTATGAACCTCTTGTCAGTATCATCGTTCCCGTGTTCAATCGTGCCGGTGAAATCGGCGCTTGCCTGGAATCTTTACTGTCTTTGGATTATCCGGAATCAAAGCGGGAAATCATCGTTGTGGATGATGCATCCCGGGATCATACGGCCGCTGTGGTAAGAAACTACGATGTCAGATTGATCACTCAGCCGTTGAATTTGGGGCAATCGGCCGCAAGGAATGCGGGAGTACGAGCTTCAAAGGGTGATATTATCGCTTTCATCGACAGTGACTGCATTGCCGATCCCAAGTGGCTGAGCGAACTCCCCTATTTTCATGATCCACGTTTGGCCCTCATCGGCGGTTATGTGGATTCCTTTTTTAGGGAATCCAGGCTTGACCGATATGAAGAGGTCCATTCGCCGTTGAACATGGGACCCAAAAGGGTTATGAGCAAAGGTAAAAATTCGGGATTCTATGTTCCCACGTGTAATATGCTGGTTAGAAAAGATATATACACCTTGACCGGAGGCTTGGATACCCAGTTAAGAGTTGGTGAAGATACTGACTTTTGCTGGAAACTTATGTCCATGGGATACCGCCTGATGTATGTTCCCAAAGGACGCGTCAAACACAAACACCGGCGTCGTTTCTACCAGAGTTTCCGGCGGCGGTTCGATTACGGAACGTCCGAAGCGGTACTTTACGACAAATACCGCCATGTTTCAAAGCAGTTCCCGTGGCACTGGGAAGGTATTTTCGTGCTGCTCATAGTCTTGACCGGGCTGACAACCCGGTCTGCTATCTTACTGCTGTCGGCCCTCGGCTTTCTGCTGCTTGAACCGATTCACAAAAAACTACGGATCAAGCGCAAATTCGAGGTCATGATACCACTGACCGATATTTTTACGGCAAACTTAAAGCACCATTTACTGCTGGCATATCATCTAGGGTATCATGTGACACGATATTATCTTTTACCGGTGATAATCGTCTCGATTCTAATACCACATGCAGCACCGCCGTTGGTGGGAATGGTGACCTTGCCTGTGATCGTCGAGTTTTTACAAAAAAAACCGCGTCTCAGTTTTCCAGTGTTCGCACTGTTTTTCTGGATGGAACAGCTGTTCTACCAGGCAGGTGTTTTCCATGGATGCTTGAAACAAGGCAGTTTCAGGTTGTATCGGGTTTCATTCGTCCGGCCAACCTTTTTCAAAAAGAAAAAGCATCCGGGACGCTCAAGATTAAAGTCTTTGTTTCGGAAAGTTGTGGATGCAACTTGCTAAAGGATTCCGTTTTTATGGACACAGACAGAAAGACTATCGAGGCCAAGCTTCAAAGCCTTCGAAGTATTCTAAAGGAAATGAGGCGTGTGCTGGTGGCTTTTTCCGGTGGTGTTGACAGCACACTGCTACTGAAAATGTGCAGGGAGGTTCTTGGGGACAATGTGCTGGCCGTAACAGCCATATCCGAGACCACGCCGGAACATGAACGTGAAGATGCAGTAAGATTGGCGAAAGAGATAGGTGTAGAGTTCCTTCAGGTAGAGAGCCATGAAATGGAACTACCTGAGTTTATTGCCAATCCATCGCACAAATGTTACGTATGCAAGAAAAGCCGGTTCGGCGAACTGGTGGCACTCGCCCGTCAAAAAGGATTCCCATGGGTGGTAGACGGGACAAATGCAGACGATCATCGGGATTTTCGTCCCGGTAGCCGTGCCACGCGGGAATTGAGTGTCCGGAGCCCGCTGATGGAGGCCGGGTTGACCAAATCAGAGATCCGCAAACTGTCGGAACAACTCGGTCTGCCCACTTGGGATAAACCGGCCGCCGCCTGCCTGGCGTCTCGAATTCCTTATGGCGCGCCCATTACCGCCCGCAAGCTCAAGCAGGTCGACGACGGCGAGCGGTTTCTGCGCGGTTTGGGAGTAGCCGGCCAGGTCCGGGTCCGACATCACGGCGATGTGGCCCGCCTGGAAGTCGACCCCCGGGATATTGTCAAATTCGCTGAGGAAAAGGTCCGAGACCGGATTGTTCAATATTTCAAATCTCTGGGATTTACGCATACCACCCTCGACATGGAAGGGTATTCCATGGGCAACCTCAACAGGGCTCTTGCGCCCGAACAGAAAGGTTAATCAATATGGACAGCCAGCATCTGAAACACCTCTTGAAACAGGTCCAGAGTGGTGAAGTGGATCTCGACACGGCTTTGCAGCGATTAAAAAAGCTGCCGTTTGAAGATCTCGGTTACGCAAAAGTTGACTTTCACCGACACATGCGTGTCGGTATTCCTGAAGTCATTTACTGCGAAGGAAAGAGTCTTGAACACCTCCAGGGCATTTCGGCAAAACTTGCTCAGCACCATAACAATATCCTGGCAACCCGGGCGGACCGGAAATCTTTTGCGGGAATCCAGGAAGTCGTTCCGGACAGTGAATACCACGAAACAGCCCGGATTGTGGTCATCAACCCTCGACCGGTGGAGCAGGTCGGCAACATTGCCATGGTGTGTGCCGGCACCTCCGACATCCCGATAATTGAAGAGGCGGCCATTACCGCGGAGGTGCTGGGAAACCATGTAAAGCGGCTGTACGATTGTGGGGTCGCTGGGATTCATCGCCTTCTCGATTCCTGTGAAGATTTGTTCAAGGCCAATGTGGCGGTGGTGGCGGCCGGCATGGAAGGCGCCCTTGCCAGCGTGGTGGGTGGGCTGGTTTCCTGCCCGGTCATTGCGGTGCCCACGAGTGTCGGTTACGGGGCGAGCTTCGGTGGCGTTGCGGCTTTACTCAGTATGCTGAACAGTTGTGCCTCCGGAGTTTCGGTGGTGAACATCGATAATGGTTTCGGCGCCGGTTACCAGGCCAGCCTCATCAACAAATTGGCGGTCAAAAGCCTGGATGTCCGATCGGAAAAATATGACGAGAATTCTTCAGGGAGTGGGTGTAAAGTTTCGCTGACCAATGTCTCCCGATGACTTTCGATAGAAGATCCT
>Ga0180009_10003435_pt1 | contig 18010 bp, 16 predicted proteins | sample OS_PC_MetaG_FD_123537 | JGI IMG/M metagenome (GOLD analysis project Ga0180009, IMG submission 123537) | Groundwater microbial communities from the Aspo Hard Rock Laboratory (HRL) deep subsurface site, Sweden - OS_PC_MetaG | ecosystem: Environmental > Aquatic > Deep subsurface > Groundwater... | reverse complement strand
TTCAAACTCCGTTGGATATTTCACTTGTACCTACAGTATGTCTCCTATCTCATAGGTCATCTTCCTTGTATCCACAACTATCTGCGTAATCTCGCGATAATGATTGTGAGAAAGGCGGGTTAGATCATTTTTCCTGCGCAGTGGTTTTTGCCCTTGCGGGGAAAAGTTCCTGCAGGGCAGACATAAAATCAATAAGCTGTAATTCCGGCCGATAGTATCGACTTTCCCGCAGTCGGATCATGCCCAAACATTCAAGGGAGGAAAAATATTTCGCGACCAGGTCACCCGCCTCAATAACAGACGGCTCATTCCTATGTTGGTCACGCATCTCGAGGGCATGTCCCCACTCCGCTTCTGTGGTCGTCGCCAGTATGGTGTATATATCCAGTGCGTGGTAGCGCCCGAATTCTTTGTTGGTATCGTTCAGCCGGTCTTTAAAAGCGAAGAGCTTCATCATTGAAAACGTATATGGATGCGGCAAAAGAACTTCTGCCTGCCAGGCCTCGCCCGAACTGAGATTTCCCACCACCATTTCCGGCAACAAACCAATCTCCAGCGTTGAGGCTTCATTTACCGGATGAGCGTGCATGCCGACAGAAGGATTGGGCCGGACCCGGCGGGAGTCCACTTTAACCCTTGTGCCTGCAAAGTAACTCTGTGGTCCGGTTAGGATATCGATCTTGATGCTGCCCGCATCTGCACCACCCGGCCCGGGTTTTGCAAATTGGTATTTCTCTGCTCCGAGAATAACCCGATAACCCAATCTGGATATTGCCTCTGCCAACGGTTTCAATTTAACCGAGTCAATGAGAAGCTCAGGTCGTAGAAACAAGTCAAGATCGTTGGTGGAACGCACTTTTGGCCATTCCTGAAAGAGTGTCCTCAATCCCCTTTGACGTACGAACTCAGTTTTAAGATAGATGCCGAAGCCACCGCCGATGATGAACTTGATATCCGTGTCTTGCACGCTGTAGAGCAAGTCAAGCAACGCCGTTTGAAGTTGGGTAATCATAATCATGGTTAACCCTGCTCAAGTTCCTTTAGAAGCAGTGAAAGTACTTGACCTGCGGTTTCCTGGTCTCGCTTGTCCCCAGCCATCAGTTCCAGATAAACCTGCAGCGGGGAAGCCCAGCAGAAATCGCCCTCCTGCCTGGCATCAAAATAGAGCACTTCATCCTCTGTCTCGAGTAGTTCGAGATTTGGAAATCGATCCGTTTCATTTCCGGGAAGCTGCTTTAACAACATTTCCAATCGCGGGCAATAGATAGATAAAAGATCTTCCCGCTGCATTACGGCATATTGATTAACCGATGACATCCCAGTAGCAATAATGGGCAGATCTATCGTGCCCGCCAGTTTTACCAGCAATTCGCGGAGTGTTTTACCATCCACTGAAACCTTGAGACGGACCTTCTTCTTAACAGCCGGAGGATCATAGTATTGACTAAGTTTTTCCAACAGCTTATCGGGCTGCATCAACTGGATGATATTTTTTCGCGCCACAATCAAATCCTCTTCCAGTGTCTTCAATGCCTTCGATACAGTAGAGAGGCTTATGGGTTTCTTATTCCAACGGTTCACCAGCAAGTTCCGCCGGTTGATCTCCAGGTAAATTTCTTGAACGGTGGTATAGCTAGAGCGGAGACAAAATACCCTGCTCACCATTGAACTATTTTTCCGGTAGATGTTCTTTATTGGTGCCGAGGTGGAAAATTTATTCCTGCCACCGCTGCGGAAAACGGCATATTTCCCGGGAATTATCACCACACCATTGCCGCACAGGTCAATTCCACTGATCCTTACCTGTTCCAGATCCTGTAATTGTCGTTCACTGAAGAATGGCCGGAAAAGCATCGGATAGCAGCCTTTTGGAAATGATTGTGATTTCAGCAGGTTGATCCCGTCCCAAAATGCCTTGGGCGTCGACAAGGCTTTGCATTCGACAGCGAATTTTGCCATATTTTGATTCCAACACACCTCTATCAGTGCATCGACATGCCGGTTTCCGCTTACAGATGAGGTTTCTTCTAAAAATCGAAAAGATATCGGTGGCAAGACGACCAGGCCTCGCCGCAACTGGTCGAGCATTTCTTTCTGGGTTGGCATTTTCCTGTATTGTTTCATTTTCCTATTCAAGAAAATAACATATTTTAAGAAAATTAGCAATATTTATTTAAAAACATAATTGAACAGCGCCAGCAGACGGGCAAAGAAGTTTTCGTGCCAGAACACATCCCAGCCGCCGTCGAGGAAGAAAATGACCGTTCGCACCACCTGAAAAACGACCAAGCCGGCGAAAACCAGGTACACATCGCGCCGGTTCTTCAGGGGGTTGCCGATGACGGTTCTGCCGGTGGCCAGCTCGAAAACCAGCATGATGACCAAAGCCAGAACCAGCAAAAAAACTAAAGGCGCGAAGGGATGGAAGCGTACGGCCTCGGCCCAATGGCCGCGCTCCAGGTGGGCCAAGGCCCGGGTCAGGCCGCAGGAGGGGCAGGGAATGGCGGTCACGGCCCGCAGCGGGCACAAGATCAAAGAACCGGGCTGAGTCACCCAATCGAAGGCCAGCAGTGGCAGGAGCAACACGCCAGCCATCAGGGCCAGGGCCAGCAGCCGCGGCCAGTAAAAGCTGTGCCGGCTCTCAGCTATAAAGCTTGTTAATTTCACCCTGGACGATCATGGCCGAGACCATGGGGGCGAAAAAACCGAGGACGATCAGCAGCACCGACTGGTCCTGCAGCGTGGGATTGCCGACCTTGCGGCCGATCACCTCCAGATTCTGGCCGACCAGGTAATAAAAAAAAAGGTTGACCGGGAAGCAGCAGCCGAAAAAATGGCGACGGGCGGGGTGATCACTTCTTTTTCCACCACGGCATTGACCACCTCGGCCATCTTGATGTTCCAATAGATCAGATACAGGCCGCAGGTGACAAAACCCAAAAGCAGGACGATAAAAGGATCGTTCTTGAAATAGGGAATGCGCCGGGCATCCTGGGTCACTTCGCTCATAGCCACCTCCATTTGTTTAAAACCACTATAAAAGAAATCAAATCAAAATGCAACCGGGTACCTGTAGGGGTTCAATACGAGATCGTTTGAGATCATATTGAACCCCTACAATTCATCCCTATAATTCACCCCGGCAATTGAATCCAAAAAGCTTGACAGCAAGGGGCTAAACGCTTACAATACCAATAAAAGGAGATCACCATGTTTGGAAGCCTAGGAATCTGGGAAATATTGCTGATAGTGGTCGTCGTGGCGCTGCTTTTCGGCGGCAAAAAACTTCCTGAACTGGGCAAGGGCCTGGGCCAGGGCATCAAGAATTTCAAGAATGCCGTCAAGGGAACGGACAAGGACGAAGAAAAACCGAAGGATGAGAAGGGTAATTGAAGACCTGATCGAGCGGAGAAAAAACCGGCAGGATGAGCTGAAAGCGAGCCTGAACGAGCTGGCTGAAGCTGTTGAAAAGCACGGCCTCCTTAAAAAGAACGGCCGGAAGATCCGCGAAGGTTTTGCCTGCTTTCAGGACGCACTGGAGGCCTACGTCAGCGCTCAGGACAAGGAATGGGATGCCTACGCCAACAACCACGCCACAACGGTTTTCAAGTCGCTACAGTGGAAGATCGAAAAGTTGGAGGCTGAATACTCCAACCTCAAGACCCTGTTGATCCATTTCGCCCAGCTGGAAAACAAACTGGACCGTCTGCTTGAAACTCTTGATGGCAAAGCCGCCCCGGAAACCGCCGCCGAACTGCACTCAATCAAAGAACAACTCTCTCCCCTCCAGTATGCCGATTTTGAAAAGCGCTTCCGCGGCAGCAGCGAAGAAATCAGCAACCGCTTGGAAAAATACTTGTCCTTATTTTCCGGACGCCAGGAGATACTGGATATCGGTTGCGGCCGCGGCGAATTCCTGGCTTTGCTGAAAAGCAACGGCCAGCAAGGCCTGGGCCTGGACCTTTCCGATTCCATGCTGGAAGAAGCGCGTGCCATGGGCTTGAACTGCCTTAAAACCGACGCCCTGCAATTTTTAAAAAGCCGGCCCGGCGCCTCCCTGGACGGCATATTTTCCTCGCAGGTCATTGAGCATTTCCAGCCTGACTACCTGCGCCGCGTCATCAGTGAGTGTTTCCGCGTCCTGCGCCCGCAGGGGCTCCTGCTGCTGGAAACCATAAACCCGCTCAGCGTTTTCGCCCTGAGTAGGATATATTTTCTCGACCCCACCCACCGCAATCCCCTGCACCCTGAATATATGCGCTATTTGCTGGAAAATTCCGGTTTTTCAGCCGTGGAGATCATCTACAGCGCCGAACCCGAAGGGGAAAAGCTTGAAGAGATCGGGCCCAGCGACCCTCTGGCCAGGCCGATCAACAGCAACGTCGACCGCTTGAACCAGCTGCTTTTTTCTCCTTGCGAATACGCCGTCAAAGGCGTTCGACCATGAACGTTCTGGGTATGGATATCGGCGCCGGTACCATCAAATACGGGGTGTTTTCCAAAGAGCTGCGTCCGCTTTTTTCAGCTGAAGAAAAAACAGCCGGCTCATACCCGGCATTGAAAATCCAGATTTTCGACATCATCACCGGATTGAAGAAGGCCCATGATCTGCGGGCCTCCGGCATCGGCATTCCCGGGTTCATCTCCCGAGATGAGCGCACCATCGAAATATCCCCCAACATGCTTTTTCTCAATGGCATGGCCCTGGAAAAGGAGATCGCCGCCAGCCTTGACCTGCCGCTGCAGATGGAAAACGACGCCAACGCCGCCGCACTGGGAGAGTTCCTGAGTTTAAATGAACCGCGCCCAGCCAGCTTTGTGCACCTGACCCTAGGCAGCGGCATCGGTTCGGGCATCATCCTAGGCGACCGCATCTGGCACGGCGCCTGCGGCTTTGCCGCCGAGCTGGGCCACCTGCTGGTCAACAGCCAGGGCCGTGCCTGCGGCTGCGGCAACCTTGGCTGCGCCGAGACCGAAAGCTCGGAGGCGGGGATCGTCGCCAGTTTCCAGGAATTTTCGGGATCGACGACTGCGGTCAGCGCCAAAGATGTTTTTCAGCTGTGGCAAGCTGGCGTTGAGCCGGCGCGCCGGGCCTTTGACCGCGCCGGCGCTTACTTGGGCGTTTTGTTGAGCCAGTTGGTATATTCGCTTAACCCCGAACTTATCACAATCGGCGGCGGCGTGGCCGCGGCCGGGGAAGCACTGCTCCGGCCCGCCCGCGAAGAATTGTCTCAGCGGGTCATCGCCAAAGCCCTGGCCTGCACGCGCATCGAACCGGCCCGCTTAGGAAACAACGCCGGCATGACCGGGGCGGCCGCCTTGGCCAGAGAGCTGCTGCCATGAAAAACATACGCAATTTTTCCATCATCGCCCATATCGATCATGGCAAGACGACCCTGTCGGATCGCCTTCTGGAGATCACCCATGCCATCGCCAAGCGTGACATGCAGGAGCAGGTTCTCGACTCCATGGACCTGGAACGTGAGCGCGGCATCACCATCAAATCTCACTTCGTGCGCCTGACCTGGCACGACAGCCGGGGCGAAAAATACCTGCTCAACCTGATCGATACTCCCGGACACATCGACTTCACTTACGAGGTTTCACGCTCCCTGGCCGCCTGCGAGGGAGCTTTGCTGGTCATCGATTCCACGCAAGGGGTAGAAGCCCAGACCGTGGCCAATACCTACCTGGCCATGGAGAATGACCTGACCCTGATCCCAGTAATGAACAAGATCGATCTGCCGAACAACGAACTGGAAAAATCGCTGGAGCAGATGGAAAACATCCTGGGTATCCCGCGCGAAGAAGCGCTGATGGTCTCTGCCAAGACGGGATTGAACATCGAGCAGATCATCCCGGCTATCATCGAGCGCATACCACCTCCGGCCGGCGATGCGAAGAAACCTCTGCAGGCCCTGATCTTTGATTCCTGGTTCGATTCCTACCGCGGCGTGATCATCCTGGTCAAGATCATCGACGGCGTCATGAAAAAGGGCGACAAGATCAAGTTCCTGTCTAACAACACCGAATACGAGATCAACGAAGTGGGGGTCAATACTCCGAAGCCCACGCCATTGGAGGCGCTGGAAGCCGGGGAAGTCGGCTACATCATCGCCAGCATCAAGAACATCTCGGAAGTCAAGATCGGCGACACGGTCACCCTGGTCAGGGAAACTTCGGTGCTCCCCCTGCCTGGTTTCAAAGAACCTCTGCCCATGGTGTTTGCCGGCTTCTACCCCTCCGAGGGCACCAGCCATGAGGAGCTGCGCGAGGCCATTGAAAAGCTCACCTTGAACGATTCCTCCCTAACCTACGAGCCGGAAACGTCACCGGCTTTGGGCATCGGCTTCCGCTGCGGTTTCCTGGGCCTGCTGCACAAGGAGATCGTCCAGGAGCGTCTGGAGCGCGAATATTTCCTCTCCATCATCACCACCGCCCCCTCGGTGCGTTACCGCGTCACTTCGAACAAGGACGAGACCTATGAGATCGAATCGCCGGCCCAGCTGCCCAACCCGCAGTATTACAAGAAGATCGAAGAACCCTATATCGAGGCCATCGTCATCACCCCAGACGAATTCCTGGGTAACATCCTGAAATTGCTGCAAAACCGCCGCGGCATTCATAAAAAACTGGAATACATCGGACCGCAGCGCGTCTACCTGACCTACGACCTGCCCCTGGCCGATGTGCTGTACGATTTTTTCAACAAGCTGAAATCGATTTCTCAAGGGTACGCGTCGTTCGATTATGAATTAAAGGATTACCGCGAATCGCCACTGGTCAAGCTGGAAATCATGATCAACCAGGACCCGGTCGACGCCCTGGCCGTTATCGTCCATAAGGACAAGGCCTACAATATCGGCAACCTGCTGACAAGCAAAATGAAGACCGTCATCCCGCGCCAGCTGTTCGAGGTGGTCATCCAGGCGGCCATCAACAAGCGGGTCATCGCCAAGACCGTGGTCAAGGCCATGCGCAAGAACGTCCTGGCCAAGTGTTACGGCGGGGACATCTCCCGCAAGATGAAGCTGTTGGAAAAGCAAAAAAAGGGCAAAAAGCGCATGAAGCGCATCGGCAAGATCGATATTCCCCAGGAGGCATTCCTGGCAGCCCTTGAGCTTGAGGATTAACCCAATGAAAAAAAATTTCCTGCTTTTTCTGCTGGTCCTCCTGCTACTGTCTCCCGGATGTTCCCAATCCCCTAGCCGGGAACTGCCCCCGACCCTGATGTGGAACAAGGACCAGAACCAGATCAGTCCGGCCGACGGTACCATGAACGTGTGGGAGGGATTCCGCGTCGACCAGGATGCCTTTGTAGCCGACCGCGATACATGCCAATTCATCCTCTGGCGTAGTCGAGCGGAAAGGATTCCGATATCGATCAATTATTCCCTTCGCGGAAGAAAAGTCGAGTTTTCGGTGAACGTCAGAAAGAAAAGGATGTTGTCGCCGACGGCGGATTTCAAGTGGGAAAAATTCGAGATGCCGCTAAGTTGCGGCATGAATTTCCTGCAGTTCAGCAAAAAAAACAAGGACAAACTGAGTGTCCGCTCCATCGTCATCGGACCGTTTACCAAAAAAGCCGCCCCCCATCTGCAACCGGGAGAAAGCTTCAGCTTATTCTATCTTCCTGGCCAGGGGCGGCTGGAACTCCGCGGCCGGGGCAAGATCGAGATCATAGAGCAGCAGGCCATCATCGATGTCCTAAAGGCAAAAAACAGGACAGTGAAAAGCGGCTGGCTTTCCCGAAAAATATCACTGCCGCTCGAGTTTGCCCAACCCGGGCTACTGACCATCACTAGCAGTGAAGGCGACTTCAACATCAGCGCCTACACCTACGCCGCGACTCCGGCCAGAGAGTCAAATCCAAAAATCACCTTCAAAAATAAACCCAATATCTATATCGTTCTCAGTGACGCCTGTCAGGCCTCCCACCTGGGGACATACGGCTATCAGCGCAATACATCTCCGCATATCGACGCTTTCGCCGCCGACGCCGTCGTCTACGAAAACGCTTACACCAATGCCGTGTTCACCCGCTCCAGCGTGGCTACGATATTCACCGGACTTTACCCCGACACCCACAAGGTCCGCTTGCTGCAGACCTTCCTGCCGCAAAACCTGCTGACCCTGCCCGAATACCTCAACGCCAAGGGATACTCGACCAGCGTGATCACGTCCACGTTCGCCATTTCGCCCAATTTCGGCTTCACGCAGGGAGTGGACGATTATTTCCGCATTCCCGAAAAATACTGGGCACGTAAAGATATGTCCATTTACACCCAGCTGCGCGACTGGGTGGAAAAAGCCCCTTCCCCCCAGTTCTCCTACATGCACTACATCCATCCTCACTTTCCCAAGGTCCCCCCCGCTGATTTTCCCGTTACCTTCCGGCCGGGAAAAAAGAAAACCACCTTGGAACGCATGGCGCAGCTGGTGCGAAAGCATAAGAATACCGGGGTCCCGCCCACTGCGGAGGAACTGCAGGAGATCACCGACGCCTATGACTCCAGCATTGCCTGGGTGGACGGCGAATTCGGCAAGATTCTGTCGCTGCTCAAGGAAAAAAAGCGCTACGACGAAAGCATGATCATCTTCCTGTCCGATCATGGGGAAGCCCTGGGCGAACATAGGGTCCTGGGCCATGGCAGCAACGTGTTCGAGGAGACGACCCGGGTGCCGCTGATCGTCAAATACCCCAAAAGCCTGGACATCAAGGGCCGGGTACAACCTTTGACCGAGCTCGCCGACATTTTTCCGACCATCGCCTCCCTGTTCGGGCAGCAGTTGACGCTGGACGGCCGCAGTATGCTGGCCGCCGGCTTACCGGGGACAGCGGACGACCGCATGGTCGTTTCCCGCACGTTCAACCGCTGCCCTACATACGGCATGCGCTGGAAGAACTGGTATTACCTCATCGACCTGGGCGACAATGAAGAGCAACTGTTCCAGCTTGGGGGCGACCCGAGGCAGGATGTCGGCCAACACTTTCCGCAGGTACGCAGCTATTTCAAAGCCCGCTTCCTGGATTGGTACGGCCGCTTCCGCAACGGCAGCGGACAAGCCGCCGAAATCTCATTAAAGAACTTGTCGGCCAGCGAGATCGAAGAAATGAAGACGCTGGGCTATTTATAATCCATTTTCCTGCATTCTCGGGAAAGGGACTCCGCCCGGGGGATTATTTTTCGTCGCTCTTGATGAAATGGGCGCCGCGCGAGATGCGGTTGCGCAAAGCAGCTTCAACGATGAGCAGCGCCGCTTGCACGCTGTCGCGCAGGTTGATGATGCGGTTGCCGATCTCGCTCTGCTGATAGAATTTCTCGATGCGGTGCTTGAGGTATTCCAGGTCGGCCTTGGCCCGCTCCATGCGCTTGACGGTGCGGATGATGCCGTTATAGTTCCACATGATGGTCTTGATGGTCACCAGGTCCTGCCAGACCAGGGCCGGGTCAAGTTTTTCTTGGGGATAGGGATACTTCCAGGCCGGGACCTCGGCAATGACGTAAGGATCCTGGTCGTCGGCGATCGTGGCCAGGATGTCCTCGGCCGCCTTGACGCCCCAAACCAGGGCTTCCAGCAGGGAAACCGAGGCCAGGCGGTTGGCCCCGTGCACGCCCGTGGCCGAAACTTCACCGATGGCGTAGAGGTTGCGAATGCTGCTGCGGCCGTTCAAGTCGCACAGCACGCCGCCGCAGCTGTAATGGGCGGCAGGGACCACCGGGATCGGTTTCTCTTCGATGTTGATGCCGAATTTCAGGCAGGTTTGGAAAATGGTCGGGAAACGTTCGCGGATGTTGATCGTGGTAAATGAAGCCAGGTCGAGCAGGGCGTAATCGTTGCCGTTCTTGATCATCTCTTCGTAAATGGCCCGCGACACTTCGTCGCGCGGGGCCAGGTCCTTGAGCGGCGAATATTTTTCCATAAAATATTCGCCCTTGAGATTCAGCAAGCGCGCCCCTTCGCCGCGCACCGCCTCCGAGATCAGGAAACTGTCGGCCTCGCGGTGAAAGAGCGACGTGGGATGGAACTGCACATATTCCAGGTTGGCCAGCCGCGCCCCGGCACGGTAGGCCATGGCGATGCCGTTGCCGATGGCCTCTTCGGGATTGGTGGAATGCAGGTACAGGCTGCTTAAACCTCCGGAGGCCAGCACCACTTTTTTGGTGAATACCCGGGATATTTTCTTGCTTTTCTGATCGAGTATGTAGGCACCAATGATCTTGGGTTCCTCGTAGGTGCGCATCGGATTCAGCGAATGGTGGGGATAGCTCAGCAGGTCGACAGCCGTGTGCTGGAAGAGCATTTTCAATTTGGGCAGCTTTTGCAAATATTCGTAATATTTATCCTGGATAATGCGCCCGGTCATATCCTTGACGTTCAGAACCCGACGCGAGGAATGTCCTCCTTCCTTGGCCAGGTCGTACTGCTCGTCCTTTTTTGAAAAAGGCACCTGCAGCTTGTCGATTAATATTTCCCGCACCAAGTGTTGCGCGTTCCGGACCGCCTGGTCGACGGCCGGGCGGTAATTGAATTCATCCCCGGCCTTTATGATATCGCCGGCAAAAAGATCGGCATTCTCTCCTTCAGGCAAAGTCGCGATGCCGCCCTGGGCGTAATAGGTATTGGTCCGGGTATAGTCCTTGCCTTTGGAGACCAGGAGCACATCGATCCCCTGTTCGGCAAGCCGCAAAGCCGCCGTGGAGCCGGCGATGCCGCTGCCGATGATCAGGACATCGGTTTCAATATAATCTTTCATTTATGACCTCACTATCTTTAAACTCAGATCCAGGGAGTGAAATGAATGGGTAAGGGCCCCGGCCGAAATAAAATCCACTCCCGTTGCCGCTTTTTCAGCGATGTTTTCCAGCGTGACATTGCCGGAGATCTCGAGTTCGGCCCGGCCGCGGTTGAGCGAAACGGCCAGGCAAACCTGCTCCAGGGGGAAATTATCGAGCATGATCATTTCCACCCCAAGCGCCAGTGCTTCCTCAAGTTCCGAGAGATCTTTTACTTCAACTTCGATCTTCTTGCCCGGGCAGGCGGCACGGACCCTCTCGACGGCCGGACCGATGCCGCCGGCCATGGCGATGTGGTTGTCCTTGACCATGGCCATGTCTTCCAGATTCAGGCGGTGATTCCGGCCGCCGCCGTCGCGCACCGCTTTTTTTTCCAGGTAGCGCATGCCGGGTGTGGTCTTGCGTGTGTCCAGCAGCACGGCGCGGTAGGGCTTGAGTTTTTCGACGAATTGCCGGGTCAGGGTAGCCACCCCGCTCAAGCGCTGCAGGAAATTCAACGCCGTCCTCTCCCCTTTTAGGATCGAGCTTTCGCAGCCGCTGATCTCCAGGACCAGGTCTCCGGCCTGGACGGCAAAACCGTCGCCAGCGTGGACAGTGACGCGCAACGCGGCATCCACCAGGCGCATGGTCTGGAGAAAAGCTTCTGTGCCCGAAATGACGCCGACCTCCTTGGCGCGGACTTCGGCCCGGGCCGGCCCGTCCAGGTCGATCAGGGAATTGGTGGTGATGTCAGCTTGGGCACGGTCTTCGGCCAGGGCCAGGCGAACGATTTTCTTCAGGTATTCACGTTCGAGATCCATGGCCGTATTATAAGCAGTTCAGCTGCAATAGTAAAGCCAAAGCCGTTTTGCGGATGGGTTGGCGCTAATATCAGGTAGGGGCACGGCGCGCCGTGCCCCTACAATTCAAATTCGAAAATTGCACTCAGAACCGCCAGAGATATGAGGCTTTGAAGAAGAAGCTTTTCCTGGTCTGCAGGTAATCGTCAGCCGGGACATAGTCGTTTTCCTGCCAGCGGATCTTCTCGTTGATCGAACCATAACCGAGATAGATGACCGTTCCCGGGATATAAGTGAAGGAAGCCAGCAGATCGGTGCTGATCTTTTTCCAGTAGTTGTTGTACTCGATGATGCCCCGAAAAAACAGGAAACGATTCACCTGGAAGGTGGTGCGGTTGCGCCAGATGGTGTAATCGTAGATCTTTTCGCCGTCGCTGGAACGGAAAAAATCGTAATAACTGACTCCCAGGGAAGTGCTCAGCTTGTCGAAGGGCTGGAACAGCAGATACAGGTCGGCGGTGACCCCGCGGCCCTGGAACGGCGACTCCGAGTCGTAATAAATCCGGTTCGACCGGCGCAAACCGCCTTCAAGGTAGAACTGTTTGAAAATCTGCGTGTAGCCGCGGACGCGCCAACCGCTCAGGCTGAAACGCCGGTCGGCGAAGACTTCATTGCCCAGGATGGTATCAAAACGGACCCCGGATTGGCGCGGCATGTTGAGGCGCAGCACCAGGTGGTTGTAGGTTTCAAAGAGATCGCTGTGCTTGTCCTGCAGGTGGTAGCTCCACCAGAAGGTATCGACCTTCTGGAAAAATTTGGATTTGGGATAGAACGTGTACATGACGAATGCCGGCGCCATGGTGATGCCGGTGCGGGTCACGTAACCGGTATCGATGCGGAAATCTTTACTCAGATCGAAAAAGCCCAGGTCCACGTTCCAGTGCCGGTTGCTGAAGTTGTAGCGCAAACCCAGGGAGTGCCCCTGATTGTTTTGGGCGGCGGCCATGACCCGGCTGAAGGACTTGAAAAGGCTGTATTCGAAATAGCTGGTGTTGTTCAGCCGCCAGCGGCCGTCGATGCCGCCGACGCTGTTGCTTTCACCGGCGAAACTGCGATTGGTAAAAAAGCCGCCGACATAGTTGTCCCCGCTCATCTGCCGCTTGTAGCGCAGGATAGAGAATGAAGCGTTGCGGCCGGCCAGTTCGGAGTCGCCTGCCTCGGCCGCCAGGTCTCCAGGGTATTCGTCGAGGGAAAAAATCCCGGAAAGCACGTTCTGGCTGCCGATTTTTCCGGTCAGTTTCAAGCCCAGGAGAGGATCGACAATGGTGCGAGTATAGACGATCGCTCCCACGGTATTGGCTTCCATGGCCGTGGCAAAGGCAAAATTTTCCATACCTTCAAGAAAAAAAGGCCGTTTTTCGGAATAATAGATGGAATAGCGCAAATTGACATCGATCTGTCCGGCGTCGGTCTCGACCTGGCTGAAATCGGGATTGTAGGCCGCGTCCAGGGTCAGGTTTGAAGTGAGGCCCACCTTGCCGGTCAGGCTGAAATCGGTGTTTTTTCCGGTTGATTTCATTTCGCCGTCACTGTGGGTGCTGCCCTGATCATATGTCAGTGCCGGGATGAATTCCACCGGGCGCTCGAACTTGACATCATTGAGTTCAATCTTCTGGGCCTGGCTCATAATGGCCCCACCCTCGGGACTGAGTGCCGGAAAGCTTGTCTGCTCGGACTTGCGGCCGATAAAGCGGGAGACCAGCAAGCCCATGGTGATTTTTTTCTTGAAGGGATAACGCAGGCTCTTGAAGGGCACGGCCATCTCGGCGCTGTAGCCCCGGCTGTTGATCCCCCCCTTGCTTTCCCAGATCGTGTCGAAGCTGGCGTCGCCGTTGCCGTCGGAGTTGATCCTGCCGTCCAGCTGTATCCCCAGCGGGTTGACTTCGAACAGGTAGCCGCCTTGCTGGTCGCCGAAAGTGTCCAGTACCACGCCGATCCAATCGTCCATGTCGATGCCGTCCCGCTTGGCCATCGCGGCCTTGATTTTGGAAGGTTCGCTGTCCTGGCAATCAAAGGCGAAATAAATATATTCACGGTCATAAGCCATCAGCACAGCGGTCTTTTCCGATGTCGGTTTGCCGTAATCCGGCTTGAAGGTGATGAAATTGTCGAACCTGGTGGCCTTCTGCCATACCGGGTCATCCAGCTTGCCGTCGATGACCGGCGGCATGTCGGTCTTGTATATCGAGATTGACCCGATCGCTGCAGCAAGGTCAACGGCCTCATCAGCAGGCAAAAGCAGACCGCAGAACAAAAACAGCCAAATGGCACCATTCAGGATCCAAGTGTTTCTCATTTTCACAGTATACCTCCAGCAAGGATTGACCATTGCTTCAGATATAGTAAACGATATCAAGCGTAGGAATGTTGCATGTAAAAATTTCTGGCTGAATTTAGTGCCGACCGACCGCGGCCTTTCTTTACGTATTCAAAACAATCGTTTTTGCGGGGGTGGCAATTTTTTTTTAAAATAGCGGAATGCTTTTTCCGTGGCCAGGCGGCCGCGCGGAGTGATTTGCAGGAACCCCTCCTGGATCAGGTAAAGCTTGTATAAATAGCTTTTAATTTTGATAAACAATCTCACCGGTTTTTAAAATAGTATCAAAAAAACCGCTTGGATCTTGAGTGTTGTTAGTAAATAAAACCGGTTCGATGCGTAGGTCAATTTCCCTGCGTAGTTTAAATAATTCAAATTCAATAATTGATTGGTCAATCTCCGCTGCTTCAACAATAACCGCCACATCGATATCACTGTCAACCCGGGCATTGCCATTGACATGAGAACCGAAAAGGATGACGCTCTTTACCGGAAAACGACGTCTGATCAATTCTGCGAAACTTTTTACTATTTCAATAATGTTTGTTTTATCCACTATTTCCACAATAATATTATAAACTATTTTTGCTTTTTATTAAATGCAATTATATATAAATTTGACAATTTTTTCCCGATTTCTTATTATGGTTATTCTTTGCCGCAAAGCGGGGATGAGAGATAAAAAAAGGAATCCTTAGCATGAATGAAAAAGGGTTTAGCAAATCGATGAAGGAGATTCTGAAATTCCGCGACTGCCCTTCGAGGACAGACAAATCAGATCCGCCAAAGTCGGCGGATGATTTGTGCTGCCGCGATTGGAAGCAGTTTCATGATTAAAAGTACATATTCAAACAGAAAGTGGAAAGAAAAAAGTATTAATGAAAGAAATTGTACCGATGTTTTTTTAAAGGAGTAAATATGACCGAACAACCTGATAAACTCGACCTGCACTCGCAGGATATTTCGGAAGAAAAAAAGCGAGAGCTGCTGAGACTTTTTCCTGAAATCCACACCGAGGGCGGAAAAATCAACTTTGAGCGGCTGAAAACGGCAATGGGAGAAATGGTAGACGTGGGCAAAGAGCGTTATGGTATGAATTGGCCGGGCAAGGCCGATTGCTTCAAGACCATCCAGGCGCCCAGTATGGGAACCCTACGCCCCTGTCCGGAGGAGAGCGTCAATTTCGATACCACCGAAAACCTGATAATCGAGGGCGACAACCTGGAGGTATTGAAGCTGCTGCAGAAATCGTACCTGGGCAAGATCAAGATGATCTATATCGATCCGCCCTACAATACAGGAAACGATTTTATTTATCCCGACAACTACACTGAGAGTCTGCAAACCTATCTGCAATACACCGGTCAGGTGGACAGCGAGGGGAAAAAATTCAGTACCAACTCCGAGACCGATGGCCGCTTCCACTCCAAGTGGCTGAACATGATGTATCCCCGTTTGTACTTGGCGAGAAATTTATTGCGTGATGATGGGATTGTATTAATAAATATTGACGATAATGAAGTTTGTAATTTAAGGAAATTTCTTGATGAGATATTTGGAGAAGAAAACTTTGTAGCACAGTTAACAATTGAAAATGATTCAAGAGCTCGCCAATATGGTTCAATTGCTACTACACATGAATATTTGCTTATTTATTCTAAAAGTCAGGACTACAAACACAATACACTTACCAAAGAGAATAAAAATTTCCAATATGCTGATAAGGATGGTGGTTTTGATATTTACGAACTTAGGAACAGAAATATAGCTTTCAACATTGGCAATAGACCTAATCTATATTATCCATTTTGGGTCAATCCTAATTCTCAAGATAAGGATGGTTTTTTTCAAATTGGACTCGAAGAGAGTGAAGGTTGGATAAAAACATTTCCACAAGAATCCCAAGGAGTTAAAACTGTATGGCGTTGGGGAAAAGAAAAGGCTTCAAAGAACCTAAATACAACCTTAGTCGCCCGTAAGCATAGTGGAGGGTTCTATCAAATAGTAAAAAAATATAGAGGAAATACTTTTGTTTACAATTCTGTATGGGTTGACAAAGAAATTAAAACAGACAAAGGCACTTTGGAAATCAAAGCGTTATTTGATAATAAAAAAGTGTTTGATTTTCCAAAACCTGTTGAACTTTTAAATAGAGCCCTGAGTATTTTTTCAAATGAAGAATCTATCATCCTCGATTTCTTTGCTGGTTCTGGAACCACTGCCCATGCAATCATCGAACTTAACAAACAAGACAACGGCAATCGGAAATTTATCCTCGTGCAATTACCAGAACCATGTGCATCGGATAGTGAAGCTTCTAAGGCGGGATTTAAGACTATTTCAGAAATAACCAAGGAGAGAGTGCGGCGGGTGATCAAGAAGCTGAATGAAGATGATGAAAAAAAATCACCAAGATTATTTAGTGAAGAGAAAAAAAAGGCCGACCGGGGATTTCGGGTATTCAAGCTGGCCGAATCAAACTTTAAAACCTGGAACGCCGATATTGCCAAGGGCAATGTGTCCGCCCTGGAGAAGCAACTGGAACTCCATATCGATCATATCCGGCCGGATCGAAGCCAGGAAGATATTCTTTATGAGATTTTGTTAAAATCTGGATTCGCCCTTACTCCTCCAATCGAAAAACTGGAGTTGGCAGGAATGACCGTTTTCAGTGCGGCTGGTGGGACATTCCTAATCTGTCTGGAGCGGAAATTAACCATGGGCGTGATCGAGGCCATGGCCAAGCGCAAACCCGAGCGGGTGGTTTGCCTGGACGAAGGGTTCACCGGCAACGACCAGCTAAAGGCCAATGCCGTGCAGATCTTCAAGACCAAAGGTGTCAATTTTAAAACAGTATGAAGCTTCAATTCGATGCCAACCAGACCTTTCAGATCGATGCCATAGCTGCAATCACCGATCTTTTTGAGGGCCAACCGCAAGGGGCGTCTGAGTACTCGGTGATAAATGTTGGGGAATGGGGTGGTCTGTTTGCCGGTCATGATCGTACGGAGTTGGGTTTGGGCAATCGCCTGTTGTTGTCTGAAGAAAAGCTACAGGCCAATACTCGCTTGATACAGACAAGAAATGACATAGAGTTGGATAATCCCGCTGCACATTTAGAAGGATGGGAGCTATTTGATTACACGGCAAATTCGTCCCGACATTGTCCCCATTTTTCGGTGGAAATGGAAACGGGGACGGGGAAAACCTATGTCTATCTTCGTACCATCTTTGAATTGTCGCGACGATTCGGGTTTAACAAATTCATTATCGTCGTGCCGAGCGTAGCCATCCGTGAGGGTGTTTTAAAAAACATCGAAATCACGGCTGACCATTTCCGCATTCTCTACAACAATATGTCCTTTGAGCCTTTTGTTTACGATGCCCGAAATGTCAATCGTTTACGCCAGTTTGCGGTAAGCAATACGCTGCAGATTATGGTCATCAACATAGACGCCTTTCGCAAGAATTTTATGGGAACGGAAGCGGAGCAAAAGAGCAACGTCATCTACAAAGAGAATGACCAACTGTCAGGACGGCAACCGATCGAATTCGTCCAGGCTGCACGGCCCATCGTAATCATCGACGAACCGCAGAGCGTAGATTCAACCGAAAAGGCACAGGAAGCGATCAAGGCCCTTAACCCACTCTGTACCTTACGCTACTCAGCTACCCATCGCAATCTTTACAATTTGGTCTACCGTTTGGACCCGGTACGGGCATTTGAGCTCAAACTGGTTAAACAGATCGTTGTAGCCAGCGCCGTGGCCCAAGGAGGCGCCAACGAGGCTTTTGTCCGGGTCGAAAAAATCGATTATAGCAAGGGTATCAAGGCCAAACTGCGGATTCAGGTCCAGACTGGTGAAGGTCCAAAAGAAAAGGCAGTAACCATAAAAAATGGGGCTGATCTATACACACTATCAAATGAACGGGCGTATTGCCTCATCTAATAATCTACCTGAACGACGATTCGTTGCCTCATGAAAAAAACTACCTGAAAAGGTGGAGAATGACACCAAAGAGATCAGGCAAGAGACCTGATAAGCGAGGTGTCG
>Ga0180009_10003434_pt1 | contig 18013 bp, 15 predicted proteins | sample OS_PC_MetaG_FD_123537 | JGI IMG/M metagenome (GOLD analysis project Ga0180009, IMG submission 123537) | Groundwater microbial communities from the Aspo Hard Rock Laboratory (HRL) deep subsurface site, Sweden - OS_PC_MetaG | ecosystem: Environmental > Aquatic > Deep subsurface > Groundwater... | reverse complement strand
TCTGCTTTAATCTATCTTCCAGACAACTTGCTAAAAACAACTTAACACGCATTAAAAGGTTTTTCCAATAAGCGACATTTATTTGAAGCATTACAACGACATTTTAGCATAACTACAACAAAATCATTGACAAAAAGAGCAAAATAGAATAAAATATCTTAATAGGAGGAAAAATGGGACGTGTCATAATAAAAGATAAAAAATTTTTTGTGCCAGGAAGAGAATCTCAAAAAATTCATAAAATATTTTCAGATGATATTGGTAAACAAACAGAAAACAGAGCATTAAGAATAGCTGAAAAAGAATTAAGAAGTTGTTTTAAAAAAATTAAGTATACTGTTAATTTTTGTTGCGAAGGAGAAAATGGAGACAAACTAAGAGGAAGAGATTTAGAATTTATTATTCTTTCTCCATTTATTTTAAGACATATTTTAAAAAATACTAAAATTTATCTTGAAATAAAAACTTCTAAAGCAGGAGCCAGAAAACACAGACAAAGAGCTGAAGAAAATCCATTGTATAAAACAGAAGTAATTATAGTAAGAAAAAGACAAGAAAACAAGGTAGCAAGATCAATGTATAATGCAATAAAAAAAGAAATTAGAAGACTGTTAAGAGAGAAAAAAGAAAAAAGCACCTTTTTAAAAATATTTCTTACGGAGAAAATAATTGTTCGGCTTTCTCAATGATAATACCCAGCCCTCTCTTTTGAGAGGGCTTTTTTCTTGCTTTTTAAATAATTTTTATTTAGAATTAAAGTATTAATAATTAATCTTAAATTTATGACAATTATATATATAATTATTGGTGTAATAGTTTTATTGTTCTTATGGGCAATGGGAGTTTTTAATAGTTTGATTCGTTTAAGAAATCGAACTAAAGAAGCTTGGTCTGATATTGATGTTCAGCTAAAAAGAAGACACAATTTAATTCCTAATTTAGTTGAAACAGTAAAAGCATATGCAAGTCATGAAAGGGGTGTTTTTGAAAAAGTAACACAAGCAAGAACAAATGCAATGGGAGCTAAGGGAGCAGAAGCAAAAGGACAAGCAGAAAATATGTTATCTAATACATTAAAAACTTTATTTGCTGTTGCTGAAAATTATCCTGATTTAAAAGCAAGTTCTAATTTTCTTGAATTACAAAGAGAATTATCTGATACTGAAAACAAGATTCAAGCTGCTCGTAGATTCTATAATGGAAATGTTCGTGATTTTAATACAAAAATAGAACATTTTCCTTCAAGAATAGTTGCTGGAATGTTTGGATTTAAGAAAAGAGACTTCTTTGAAATAGAAGAAGGAGAGAAAGCTGTTCTAGAAGTTAAGTTTTAAAAAATTTTATTTAAATATTTTAGTGTTTATGATTTGATTTTTATTTAACTTTTCAAATTAAAGGAGGTATTGTGATTGTACCAAATATTATTTTGGGTTTTGTTTCTTTAATTGTTATTTCTTGTTTGGCAAGTCTTTTGGTTGTTTGTTTGGGGAGGAAGGGATGTTTTAAAAAGCTTCGTGAAGAGATAAAAGAAAAGATATTTAAAAAACAAAAAAGAAGTACAATGTAGTACAAGAATAATGGGGGCCATCAAGGCCCCCATTTATTGAATTTTACTTATTTTGGTGTATAATTTTAAATATGGCTACAATATATACAAACATAGATTCCAATATTAAAAGAACTTGGATATTGTTTACAGTTTTTTTAATTATAATCATTGGACTTGGTTGGTTCTTAAGCTATTATTTTGATAGCTTTTTCATTTTAGTTATAGCAATAGTTTTTTCTGTTTTTATGAGCCTTCTTTCTTATTGGCAATCAGATAAAATTGTTCTAGCTATTTCTAGCGCTAAAGAAGTTAAACAAGAAAATAATAGAGAATTATATCATTTAGTTGAAAATCTTTGCATTACAGCTGGTTTGCCAGTTCCTAGAATATATTTAATTGATGATTCTGCTTTAAATGCATTTGCAACTGGTAGAAATCCTCAAAAAGCTGTTATTGTATTTACTACAGGATTATTAGAAAAATTAGATCGTTCTGAATTAGAAGGAGTAATTGCTCATGAATTAAGTCATATTGGAAATAGAGATATTTTACTTCAAACAGTGGTTGTTGTTCTTGTTGGGTTTATTACTTTAATAGCTGATATTTTTATTAGAATGAGCATTAGAGGCAAGCGAAGTAGTAGGGGTGGTCAAGCACAAGGGATAATAATGATTATTGGTTTAGTTTTTTTAATCCTTTCTCCTATTATTGCCAAATTAATGCAATTTGCTATTTCTCGTAAAAGAGAATATTTAGCTGATGCTTCTGGTTCTTTATTGACTCGTTATCCAGAAGGATTAGCAAGAGCATTAGAAAAAATCTCTAAAGAATCTGCTTTAAAAAAACCAAACAAAGCAACTGCTCATTTATTTATAGCTAATCCATTTAAAAAAGTTTCTAAGTTTTTTTCAACTCATCCTCCTGTTGAAGAGAGAATAAAAAGACTAAGAAAAATAAATATATGACAATATTTTTTGATACATTTTTTGGTGATGTTAAAAAAATACGAAAAAAGGAATTTGATGAATTATTAAAACAAATTCCTGAACTTTCTAAAGAAGAAATTAATTATTTAAAAGAAGTTTTTAAAGGCGACTTATCTGATGGTTTAACTCTTTCTGAGGTTAAACAAAAAATTGAAAGATTAAGTCATAATTATAATGATTCTTTAGATTCTTTTGAAGTTAAAAAGGTTAAAGAGAAATTATTAGAAAAATTTTAGGAAGAGTCGCATAGTGGCCAATTGCACAGGTTTGGAGTACCTGAGCCTTTCGAGGCTTCGTGGGTTCGAATCCCACCTCTTCCGTTTTAAAAAAAATGAAAAATAAATATTTAAAAAAAATACTTTTTTGTTTAATAATAATTTTTATATTCTTATTATTATATCTTTTTGTACCCTTTTCTATTTCTATTAGAAGAATATTGTTTCCATTTTTTGCAATATTTGGATTATTATTTCTTTTATTTGGTATTATTCTTTTGGTTTTTTCTAAAAAAGAAAAGGGCAAATTAAAAACTTTTTTAATCTTAACTGGTATTTCAGCAATATCTCCTTTGCTTTTTACTGTTTTACATAATTTATTTTATGGATTATCTATAACTTTTGAAAATTATAAAGCTTTATTTGAATGGTTTCATGCACTCTTTTTTATAATCTCAATAATCATATCTCCAATAATATTTATTATTGGTATAATTGGTAGCATGATATTGCTTAAAAACAAACATTGAGATTGTTTTTATGATATAATATATATGGTACATATTTTAATAAAATAAGGAGGTGATCTGTTTGATTGATTCAAGAAAAGTACCAGTTAATGTGGATGGTGAGAAACTTGTTTTGGGTATGACCATATCAACTATTGTTTCTGTAAAAGTTATTAAAAAACTAGACAATGGAAAGTTTTTTATTAGCGAAAAACCAGAAAAAGTTTTTGGTAAGTTGATTTCTATTGGTCTTAAAGTTTCAACCATTCTGGCTAATGGAGAAGTATTTCAAGGAGTAAGGAATGAAGACATCTCTATTGTGGGTTAATTAAAAGGGGCACGTTTAAAATTAAACGGGCCCCAGACTATTTTTTTATTTGATTTTTTTTCTTTTTTAGTATACTATTTTCAATGGAGGGAAAAATGAAATATTCTTTGTACTTTTTAATTAAAGATTCTGGAGAATTTATAGAACTTCAAGAAATAGAAGATAAAAAGCTTGAAAAAAATAATGTCTTTTTAGAATATGATATTCGTAAGAAATCAATGCAAATATTTTCTAACCTTAATAATCTAGAAAAGCTTAATATTTTATCATTAAATGTTAAACAAATAGAAACAATAAATGATTTATCTACTAAGCTTATTAACAACGAAATTGGAGTAATATCAAGAAACGGAAAAATTATTGTTCGAATAGAAGATTTTTGTTTTCAGTGGTCTATGTTTCCAGTTATTATGGCAAGGCGTGGATCTAAGGTTGTTCCTTGTTTTGGTTCTGAAGTAAAGAAAAGATTTAAAAATTGGAAAGATTGGTTAGACAGAGATATAGAAATAATTGATGAAAAAGAAAGACATATTTTTATTAAATTAGTAAAAAAACAAGGTGGATTTCTTGGTGTTGAAGTAAGTGGTTCTTTTAATGTTTTAAATGTTTGTTGTGCAGTATATATAGCTGCTCTTAAAAAGATTTTTGGCCGGTGATGTTTTTCATCACCGGCATCTTGCATCTAATCGTTTAAATTGTTAGAATCTATATATGACACCTATAGATGAAATTAAAAATAGGTTAGATGTTGTTGATGTTATTCAATCATATATTAAGCTAAAAAAAGCAGGAAAAGACTATAAAGCTTCTTGTCCTTTTCATAAAGAAAAAAATCCTTCTTTTTATGTTTCTCCTTCTAAGCAAATATGGCATTGTTTTTCATGTTCTCGCGGCGGAGACATATTTACATTTGTTCAAGATATAGAAGGCGTTGAATTTCCTGATGCATTAAGAACTCTGGCTAAAAAAGCAGGTGTTGTTTTAAAAAAACAAGACCCTAAGATTTATAGCAAAAAAACAGTTTTATACAATATTTTAGAAGAAGCTGTAGATTTATATGAAAAAAATCTAAAAGAAAATAAAAAGATTCATGAATATTTAAAAAAAAGAGGAATAGAAGGCAAAACTGCAAAAGATTTTAAAATTGGCTTTGCATTAGATTCTTGGGATAATTTACATAAGCATTTAGTAGTATTAGGATTTAAAGCTTCTGATATTGAAAAAGCTGGCTTATTATCTAAAAAAGATTCAAGATTTTATGATAGATTTAGAAGTCGGATAATGTTTCCGATTTTTGATTTAAATTCACAAGTAATTGGTTTTTCTGGCAGAATATTTGAAAAAGAAGATGGAACTGGAAAATATATTAATACACCTGAAACATTGTTGTATAATAAATCTTCTGTTATTTACGGCCTAGATAAAGCAAAAATAGATATTCGTAAAAAGGATCAATGTATTTTAGTTGAAGGGCAATTTGATGTAATAATGAATCATCAAATTGGCTTTAAAAATACAATAGCTATTTCTGGAACAGCTCTTACTTCTGAACATTTAAAAATATTAAAAAGATATACTGAGAATCTTGTTTTTGCTTTTGATGCTGATACTGGTGGAGAAGCAGCTACAAAAAAAGCAATTAGATCTGCTCAAGAATTAGAATTCAATATCAAGGTTGTTTTATTGCCAAAAGACAAAGATCCAGCTGATATTATTAAATCTTCTTCAGAAAAATGGAAAAAACTTGTTAATAATTCTAAGCCAGTAATGGATTTCTATTTTGAAAATACTTTTTCTAAATATTCTAGCAAATTAAGCGTTGATCACAAAAGAGAGATTTCTAAAGAATTGCTTTATCCTATTAAAAATATTAATAATTTAGTAGAACAAGCTCATTGGATTCAGGTTTTAGCATCTAAGCTTAACGTAGATGAAAAAACACTAATTGAGGCTTTAAATAGAATAAAATCTAGGGAATCTGGAAAAGAAACTAAGTATGAGATTAATAAAAAATCTAGAATAAAAGAATTAGAAGAATATGTTTTTGGTCTTTCTTTAATACATTCAAAATATTTAAAAAATTTAATGAAAGGATTTAAAAATAATCCTTTTGAAGATGAAAACTTAAAAAAATTGTTTTTAATTTTAAAAAGCGATAAAAAACCATCTCAAGATTTAAAAAATTTAAAAGATTATTTAATTTTTAAAGCAGAACACTTTGATTTAATTGAAGAAGAGATTGAACAAGAAATAGATTCTTGCATTAAACAAATTAAATCTTTTAAACTAAAAGCAGAAATGAATAGGTTAAGCTTAGACATTAAACAAGCTGAGAGCAAAAAAGACAAAAAATTAAAAAGCTTAACTGAAAGGTTTTCTAAACTAGCTAATGAATTAAACAAAATATATGAATAAAAAAATAATAAAAAAGGTTGTTAAAAAACAATCTAAAAAACCAGTTAAGAAATCTACTAAAAAGATAGTTAAGAAAAAACCAGTTAAGAGAGTTATTAAAAAGAAACCAGTTAAGCGTGGTCCTAGAAGATTGATTACAGAAGAAATAATTAAAGAATTAATTAAAAAAGGACATGGCAGGGGATTTATTTCTCAACAAGAAATTATTGATGCTATTCCCAAAGTAGAAAAAGATATTCCTGGATTAGAAAATCTTTTTGATAAATTATCTCAGGCACATATTAAGGTTTTAGAAAAAAAAGATTACTTGGATGAAATAGAAGAGGAATTAATGGATAAAAAAACAATAAAGCTTTTAGAAAAACTAGAAAATGTTGATTCTGTACAAATATATTTAAAAGAAATTGGAAAAACAGATCTTTTGTCTGGCGATGAAGAAGTAGAATTAGCCAAAAGAAATGAAAAAGGAGATGAAGAAGCAAGAGAGAGATTAACCAAGGCTAATTTGCGTTTAGTTGTAAGTATTGCTAAAAGATATGTTAATCGTTCTCCTAATCTAACTCTTTTAGATTTAATTCAAGAAGGAAACATTGGTTTATTTAAAGCTGTAGATAAATTTGATTATAGAAGGGGATATAAGTTTTCTACTTATGCTACTTGGTGGATCAGACAAGCAATTACCCGTGCTTTAGCTGATCAATCTAGAACTATTCGTATTCCTGTTCATATGGTTGAAACTATTAGTAAATTTACACAAATAAGAAGGGGATTATTACAAGACATGGGTAGAGAGCCAATGCCTGAAGAAATTGCTGCTGAAATGGGTATTGATATAGCTAAGGTAAGATATATTATTAAAATATCTCAAGATACTGTTTCTTTAGAATCTCCTGTTGGTGAGGATGATGAAGATAGCACATTGGGAGAATTTATTCCAGATGAGAAATCAATTACTCCAAGCAATCTAGCTGGTATAAGATTATTAAAAAGATGGTTAATTGAGATTCTAGCTGATTTAAGTCCAAGAGAAAGAAGGATTTTAGATATGCGTTTTGGTTTAGCTGATGGTATTACTCATACATTAGAGGAAGTAGGTAGAGAATTTGATGTTACTCGTGAAAGAATACGACAAATTGAAGCAAAGTCTCTTCAAAAAATTAGAGAACATCATAAATTAGAAAAATTAAAAGAGTATTGATTCTTTTTGATTTTTACGTTATAAATACATTATTATTCCCCGGTAGCTCAATGGCAGAGCCACTCGCTGTTAACGAGGAGGTTGCAGGTTCGAATCCTGCCCGGGGAGCCACGTTGGATGTTGTGAATTTTTTACTTCGGCGCTTCGCGCCTCAGTATGTAGATTTTCAAGGATTTTCCATTCGTTTTCAGGGATTACGAAAATTTTTTTCTCTTGTAAAATACGGTTCGAGCCAATCTTTTTTAGAAAATTTCTTTTTTCGTCGAAATTCTTCTGTGAGGCAACGATTTGTGCCTGTTTTGCCTCTAAAATGAAGTTTTTAGCGGGTTCGAGCCAATAATCACCCTTTTGCTCAAAATCCTTTAATTTTTCAGAAATCTCAATCTTTTGGTTGAGGATTTTTTGTTTTTTGGCAGTATATTCTTCTTTGGTAATTGTTTCCTCTAAATGAGTATCTAAAAGAATATCTAGTTTATTTTCAAGTTCTTTGATTTGAGATTTTAGATTTTGAGCAAAAATGATTCCATCTTTAGCTTCTTGTTCTTTTTCTTTGTCTAGTTCATTAATCATTTTATCAGCCCAAGATAAGGGCAAAGAAACTTTTTGAATAAGATTAGATACTTGTTTTACTAAAAGTTCTTCACGGATGTATGGCTGAGAACACTTGCCCCGTTTTTTGGTACAGCGATAATAATTATGTCCTTTTTGCGTTTCAGAAGTTATGGCGCATCCACATTCTCCGCAAAATAGGAGTCCGCGAAAAGCATATTCTTTAATGTTTCGTTTTTGAGGTCGCGCGCGATCAGATAAAACCTTTTGGCATTTATCAAAAAGTTTCTTTGTAATCATTGGTTCGTGCTTTCCTTGATAAAGCTCGCTATTGTATTTAAACACGCCGTAGTAAAACGGATTTTGGATAATGCTTTGTATAACTGAAATTGATACTTTGTTATTTTTCCTACTAAACAAGCTAGTGGAAATTGTAAATTTTTGTAAATCTTTCAGAGAATAATTTCCAGTTGAGTAAAGCTCAAAAAGTTTTTTAACAAGGCGAAATCTTTCAGGATCTTTAATTATTGTATGAGTTAGTAAATCATTTAAATATCCGAGTGGGGCATAGCCAGGCATTTCGCCTCTTCTTAATTTTTGCCTTAAACCTCTTTTCGTGTTTTCTGAAAGATTATCAACAAAATATTTTGACTGGCCAAAAGCAATAGAAAGCATAAATTTTCCTTGAGGCGTTGCTTCAAACCAGAAGGTAGGGAATTTTAACGCTTTTAATTTCTCGCTATCTACAAGAAAAATGATTTTCCCGCCATCAACAGAATTTCTAGCAAGTCTGTCAGGATGCCACGCTAAAATTCCTTCAGCTTCACCTTTTTCTATCCGTTCCAACATATTATTAAAAACCGGTCTGCCTGGTTCTTTGGCGGTTTGTGATTCCTTAAATGTATCAACAATGATTAGATGTTCTTTTTCAGCAAGTTCTTTTAATTCAGTTTCTTGCGCTTCCAAGGACAAAATTTGTCGATCATCTTCATCAGTTGATTTACGAATATAAAGAAAGTATTTGTTCATAGTTTTTAGGTTAGTTTATTAATATTTTCGAAAAAAAGATTGGCTTGCAAATTTGAAAATTTGCCTATTGCTTCGCAACATAGAACCGTATTTTGCAAGAGAAAAAAGTTTTCGTAATCCCTGAAAACGAATGGAAAATCCTTGAAAATCTACATACTGAGGCGCGAAGCGCCGAAGTAAAAAATTCACAACATCCAACGTGGCTCCATCTACTGAACGAAATACGAACCCTTTTTAAAGAAAATCCACAAGCAGATTTGGATTGAATTCCGCCGTGCGTTTCCGCACGCTTCATCTTTTCACAAGTTCAAGATTCAGCGAGCAAAACAGAAAAATTTTCTAAATGTTTTTTAGGGCCCCTTCACATTTTTTAAATTAAGGAGATGAAAATTTTTCTGTTTTGATATTCTGCTAATGCAGAATTGCGGAAACGTTTCTTGCCTCAGTCCGCCTTTGGCCACAGTAAACAGTCAAAAATTCCTTTCCCCAGACCCCTTTCCTTTTTGACTGTTTGATTTTTGGGGTTGGTGTTTTTATATTAGTCGCCCTTGTCCCTCCATGCCCAACGCGGGCGACACAAAGGAACTCCCTGAATTAGATTGACTACGTTTAAAAAATTTCATATACTAATAATAGGTGGAAATAGTTAATGTAATTAAAGTATAGTAAAACTTTACTATGGTGTCAAATAAGTTATCAACAATAGCCAAGAATATAAAAAAATACCGAAATAAGCTCGGCGTTTCGCAAGATAAGCTATCTAAGCTTGCTGGCGTTACTTTGCATACATTGACCAAAATCGAAACCGGAGCAACATTTGATCCCCGCATTGAAACATTAAAGAAGATAGCTAGGGGATTGAATGTAAGCGTTGATGATTTGATTAAATAAAAATATGGATAAGAAACTAGATCTAACCGATAACGAAAAAAGAGATATTATAAAATATTTGGAATCTGGTAAATCATTACCAGAGAAATACCGTTTTTTACTTTTTGACACCGATAAAGAAGTTGAACTGCTTTGGAACAAAAAAACTGATGAAGTGGAGAATACGGTTTTGCCCTTTCAGGTCATTGAGCATATCGACGAACCGAGAGGCGAGGAAAAAATTACTGCGCAAACTTCTCTTTTTGATACTTCTGGCAGACAGATTAAGGGTTGGTCAAATAAGCTTATTTGGGGCGATAATAAACTGATTTTGTCTTCACTTAAAAATGGTCCTTTACGAAAACAAATTGAAGCCGAGGGTGGATTGAAACTAATTTATATTGATCCGCCGTTTGATGTTGGAGCGGATTTTTCTATAAATATTGAAATTGGCGAGGAAAATTTTACCAAAAAACCGTCGGTAATTGAAGAAGTGGCCTATCGTGACACTTGGGGGAAAGGTGCAGATAGTTTTATTGCTATGATTTATGAAAGATTGAAATTGATGCACGGACTTTTGGCGGATGATGGAAGCATTTATGTACATTGTGATCATAGGGTTAATAGTTATATGAGATTGATAATGGATGAAATATTTGGTAAAGAATCTTATCGAAATGAAATTGTATGGTCATATCAAGGATCGTGGGTTGAACCTAAAACTTATTTTCCCAGAAGACATAATTTAATTCTTTTCTACAAAAAGAATAATAATAATTTTTTTAATAGACAATATGAAGATAATTCCGAAGAGCAAGTAAATTTCAAAAGGTGGGAAAAATATCTTGTTGATAATAAAATATTTGGTAAATATTATCCAAAAGATGATATTAGATTTAAGACTTATCTCGATAAATTTATTAAAGAAAATAATAGAGAGCTGAAAGATGATGATATTATTTTTGAAATAAAAGGAGCTGTGATCGGATCAAGTTGGTATATTAAAAAAGTTGATCCAAAATCACCCGAGAATATAGATTATCCAACGCAAAAATCAGAGACACTGTTAAGAAGAATTATTGAAGCATCGTCAAATGAAGGAGATGTTATTGCTGACTTTTTTTGTGGTTCTGGCACAACCCTTGCGGTAGCGGAAAAACTGGGACGTAAATGGATTGGTTCGGATTTGGGTAGATTTTCTATTCATACGACGCGAAAAAGAATAATTGGTGTGCAAAGAGATCTTAAAAAAGATGGTAAAGATTTTCGGGCTTTTGAGATTTTAAATATTGGAAAATACGAACGAGAAAAGTTTTTAAATGTGAACGGAAATTTACGAGAAAAAGAAAAAAGAAAACAAAGAGAAAATAAAGAAAAAGAATTTATTAAACTTATTCTTTCGGCCTATAAAGCTGAACAGGTTGACTCGTTTAATGTTTTTGTTGGTAAGAAAAGAGATAGATTGGTTGCTGTTGGATCAATTGATACGCCCGTTATAAACGATTTTTTAGAAAGAGTAATTAATGAATGTAAAGAAAAGAAAATAACTAAAGCAGATATTCTAGGATTTGACTATGAAATGGGATTAGATTTTGAATCGACGAAAAAATTAGGAATAAATGTACAGTTTAAAGTTATCCCGCGTGAAGTTTTTGATAAAAAAGCAGTAGAAAAAGGACAAGTAAAATTTTATGATGTTGCCTATATTGAAGCTAAGCCGATTATTCATGGGCGAGGTAATACTAAAGAGGTAGCGATTGAACTTACTGATTTTTCAGTTTTTTATAATCAAGATAATACTGGTGAAGTGGAAGAAAAACTAAAATCTGGCGGAAGTAAGATTATTATTGAAAACGGTCAAGTGATCAAAGTTTCTAAAGATAAACAAACGGATATTATTAAAAAAGAAGTTTTAACGAAAAAATGGACGGATTGGATTGATTATTGGTCGGTTGATTTTGATTTTGAAAACAAAAAAGAGATTATCCGAGTAATTGATGAAAAAACCAATAAAGAAAAAGAAAAATGGACAGGAAACTATATTTTTGAAAACGAATGGCAGTCGTTTAGAACAAAAAAAGACAGAACGCTCGAGTTAACTTCTGTTTTTAAAGACGTGCAAAAAGGCAAAATGAAAATTGCAATTAAAGTGATTGATATTTTTGGTAATGATACAACTAAAGTTATTGAGGTTAATATATGAGTGAAAAAATAAAGACAGCAACAAAAAACAGTATCATAAACACCCCAACAGCTATCTTTGTAGATGGTTGGCTGGCTTTATGCAACCACTAGGCGAATAAATAAAAATGTTGATTATGTCAAATTTTTTAACATCCTTATAAAAAAGTTTGGAGCAAAAACCAAGGTATATTATTACGGCATGATTGATCCAGTCAGTAAACAACAAGAAAGGTTTTATATATCACTCAAAAAAATTGGTTATATTGTTCATTGTATAAAGTTAAAAAAAATAGGTGATAGAGTTATTGCGGGTGGTATAGATATAAACTTGGCAGTAGATGTAATGCGCATTTTACCATCATTAAAAAATTTTGTATTAGTTTCGGGAGATAGTGATTTCGTAGCCCTTCTTCAACAAGCCAGACGAGCCAAAGTTAATACATATGTAATTGCCCTACCTTTATCAACCGGATACCTTCTAAGACAAGTTACAGATACTTTCTTGAATCTAGAAACTTTGATGGTCGAATATAAACCGAAAAGCTTTAGAAAAGGATTAAGAGTAGAAAGGTTTGCAGCTCAAAATTATATCAAGAAAGGCGATTCTTTTAAGTCATATATTAAGCTTCGAGATTTAATGAAATCTGCGAAAAAAAGCATTACCATTATTGATCCATATGTTGACGACCAAATTCTTTTGATGATTCAACCATTAGAACCTAAGATTAATAAAATTATTATTACGGATACCGACCGAGTTACTCCAGCAGATTTCTTTGTACAAATCAAAAAATTGAAAAATGATAGGCATTTGATAAATATCTATAATAGTAAAAATTTTCACGATAGATTTATTTGTATAGATGGTAATTGGTGGCACAGTGGACATTCATTTAAAAATTTAGGAGAGAAAGATTCTATATTGAGCAAAGTCACCAAAAAAAATGCTCAAAAAATAAATGATGGGGTGGTCAAGTTAGTTAATAAAAAATAATATAATCCGTAGCTATGGCACTACACAAAAATTTTCCAAAAGATAAATTTCAAATACTTGATCCAGCAATCAGGTGGTTTCCTGCTGATGAAGATTTACGTAAAGAGGGTTATGAAAAACTTTTACCTCCTTTTGTGCCGGAGCTAAGGGAGAAAGTGGCAAAGTGGCGGAAAGATAATTACAAAGGAGCAAGTGAAACCTCAAAAGCGCTTTTGAGTTGGTGGTTTAAGGAGCCACATACTATTTATACTAAAGATGGCACGAACATTGCTTTTCAATATTATTATGCTCAAAGAGAAGCAGTGGAAACGATCATTTGGCTTTATGACGTTGAGAAAGTCGTTAATAAATATGATTTAATCAAATTTGATAAATTGGGTCGAGTAAGCCCGAATATGTTTATTGAAGATTGGCTTCGCTTCGTGATAAAAATGGCTACTGGGAGTGGGAAAACAAAAGTAATGAGTTTGCTTTTAGCTTGGTCATATTTTCATAAACTTTATGAAGATAATTCAGAATTATCTAAAAACTTTTTATTTATTACACCAAATATTATTGTTTTAGATAGAATTAAAACTGATTTTGTGGGATTAAAAATATTCTATGAAGATCCTATTTTACCCGATAATGGATATTCTGGACAAAATTGGCAGGACGATTTTCAAATTAAACTGCACTTACAAGACGAAATAGGTACAATTTCAAAATCAGGAAATATTTTTCTTACCAATATTCATAGAGTTTATGAGGGGAATATAAATGAAACGAGTTTTAAAGACGAAGATACTTCAAATTATTTCATGGGCAATAAGGTGGTTGGTAAAACAAACGATTCAAAAATTGATTTAGGCGAAATAGTGCGCGATGTAGATGAATTAATGATTATAAATGACGAAGCACATCACATACATGATCCTAAAATGGCGTGGTTTAAATCTATTGAAGATATACATAACAAATTATTGCAAAAAGGCAAAAAATTAGCCCTACAAATTGATGTTACCGCTACGCCAAAAAATAATCGTGGGGAAATTTTTGTGCAAACCGTTTCTGACTATCCTTTGGTTGAAGCCATACATCAGGGCGTAGTAAAAAATCCAGTTTTGCCTGATCAGGCAAGCCGAGCAAAATTACAAGAAAAACAAAGCTCTCTTTTTGCTGAAAAATACGAAGATTTTATTAGACTGGGCGTTGAAGAATGGGAAAAAACTTATAAGGAATTAGAACCGACTGGTAAAAAATCAATTCTTTTTATAATGACCGATGATACAAAAAATTGTGATGATGTTACAGAATTTTTAGAGAAAAACTATCCGCAATTAAAAGGTGCGATTTTAACTATTCACACTAATAAAAGTGGTGAAATATCAGAAACTGTTACTGGCAAAAAAGAAAAAGAATTACAAGAATTGCGAAAGAAAGCCAATGAAATTGATAGCGTAGAAAGTCCATACAAGGTAATTGTGTCCGTTCTTATGCTTAAAGAGGGTTGGGACGTTAAAAATGTAACAACGATTGTAGGTTTACGTCCTTATGGCTCTAGTTCAAAAATATTGCCAGAACAAACATTGGGTCGTGGTCTTCGCCGAATGTTTTTTGGTCAAGATGTTGAGGAATATGTAAGCGTTATTGGTACGTCTGCTTTTATGGAGTTTGTAGAATCTATCAAAGCAGAGGGCGTTGAGTTAGAAAAAAGAAAAATGGATCGTTCTGGGTCACCAATTACGCCAACTGTTATTGAGGTTGATAATCAAAATACAAAAAAAGATATTGAAAATTTAGACATTGAATTACCAGTTTTAACACCAAGAATACAAAGAGAATATAAAAATCTTAATTTATTAAATGTTGCTAAATTTAAGCACGAAAAAATTTCAGTAAAACAATTTTCAGAACAAGAAAAGAAGGAAATTGTTTTTAAAGAAGTAATTGATGATAAAACTCATCATACAACAATTTTAAATAGCTCTATTGAGCCGAATTATCAAAGCGTTGTTGGGTTTTTTGTGCAAAGAATAATGAAAGAACTACGTCTTTTTGGTTGTTATGATATACTTTTTGGCAAAGTCAAAGAATTTATCACTGGTAATTTATTTAACAAAAGAGTTGATCTTAACGATGCAAATATTTTAAGAAATTTATCTGAATTAGAAGCGGTAAAAACTATTGTAGAAACATTTAAAAAAGAGATAAACAATTTGACTGTACAAGATGTTGGTGATACAGAAATAAAAAATTATATCAAAGTAAGTAGTGCGAGACCGTTTGTTGTTACTGATAAAAAATATTTATTACCAAAGAAAAGCGTGTTTAATAAAATTGTTGGTGATAGCGACTTTGAATTAGAATTTGCTGATTTTTTGGAAAGAGCTGATGATGTGATTTCTTTCGCAAAAAATTATTATGAAATTCATTTCAAAATTGATTATAAAAATGTGAGTGGGGCAATTTCTAGCTATTATCCAGATTTTTTCGTAAAAATAGACAATAAAACAATTTATATTGTAGAAACAAAAGGACGAGAAGATTTAGATGATATAGAAAAAATAAAGAGATTGGAACAATGGTGCAAAGACGCAAGTGAAAGACAGAAAAAAATTAAATATAATATGATTTATGTGAAGCAGGAAAAATGGGATAAATATAAGTCAACGAGTTTTAAACAATTAGTGAAAGTGTTTAAATAATTACTAATATATTAAATAGAATATAAAGCTATGAAAATATTTTTAAAACAAAACTGGTCAGAACAATTTATTTATGGAGACAAAACTCCTGGTATTTTTATTGGTAGAAAACAAGAGATTGAAAATTTAAAAAGTATAATCAAAAACAATAATTCAAGTGCGATTTTAATATCAAGTATTAGGGGCGTTGGAAAAACTTCTTTTGTCCACAAGGCCTTAAGTGAAATTCAAAAGGTTTCTTCTGTTTTTGTAAATATTGGACATACACTTTCAAACGAAGATATTAAAAAACAAAAGAAGTTAATTTTAACCTCTTTGATTAGAGCGATTCATTTTAACAAAGAATTTGAAAACGACAAAGAATTAAAAAAAATATATGAAAAGAGTTTAGGAATTTACAAAAAAGAAGAGAAACAGGTAAATCAAAGCAAAACAAAAAAAGATATTGGAATTAGTTCTGGAATGAAATTAAACGCGAAAAATTTAATACCTCTTTTTGGTGTTTTCTTGGCAGTATTGGGCCTTTCTTTCGATAATTTTTGGGTGAGAATTGTTACTGGATTTTTAGGAATGGGTGTATTATTTTTATATTTTTCATGGAAAAAAAGTTGGACTAGATCTTTAATAAAAAAAGAAATAATCTTAATAGATAATTCAACTGAATATTTAGAAATCAAGTTTGAAAATTGGTTAAAAAAACAAAAGGAAAAAAACAAAAGGATTGTGTTCGTCATAGATGAATTAGACAAAATCGATGAAAAAAAATCTCTTGAGACGATAAAAGAATATAAAAATCTCTTTACTCGTTCTTTTACTCATTTTATTTTTATTTCGAGCCAAAAAATTTTTGAATTAGTTAATGAGGATAGAGAAAAAGATGCAGAAGATGGAGGTGTTTTTCCAACACTTTTTACGCATATATTTTATTTGTCTTTACCAAAAACCGATGAGATAAAATTATACTTAAATGAAATTTTTACCACACAAGAAAAAATTGATAAAAAAGGAAAAAATGAATTGATGAATTATTTACTATTTTGTTCAGGAAACGATTTCTTTGATCTTAAAAGACTTATAGCCGATGTTGTTTTATTTGATAAAGATGGAAAACCTTTTATTGATACGGAGAAAATAAAAAATAGTGATATTCATTTTTCTAAGATTGCTAAACTATTTGAATACATAGAAGAATGGTTTTTGAAAAAACACATACAAGAGTTAAAAAAACATTGGAAAAATAATTCAGTTTTGCAAAAAGAAATTTTTAAATTTTTGAATAATAAATTTAATAAAAATTATTCTTTTATAAAAGACATTCAAAATAGTGCAACTTTGATAAATTTATCTGATTTTTTAGTAGACATAGGTATAGTAGAAAAAAATTCCGCAACTGCTGAGAGCAATCTTGAAGAGAGAGATTTTGAATATCTTTGGACAAACAAATACAAAAGAGACGTTAAGGCTCCGCTAACTGAAGATGACAAGATGTTTCAGAAGTCATTTAATAAACTTGTAAAATTAGCAAATGATCTTGATGATTTACCTGAAGCATATGAAACAAATAAATTTCAAAATTACACATCAGTTTCAGAGGAGAAAGATGGACAAAGTGTTTCCGGGATTAATTTATATTCTATATATGGGGATTATAAAGATATTTTTAATAAACTAAAAAAAACCACACAAAGAATTAGTATTACAACTGAAAAAATAAATGAAGCTAAAAAAATAATTGATGAACAAATAAATAATATATTTATAAAATATTTTGAAATATTTACTAATTTATTAGACAAATTTATTTTAGAGGAAGTTCCAGACTTATTTTCAGAAAAAGAGATAAATCAAAGACCTCAAATATTTACATCTTGTCCAGATTTTCAGCAAATATTTGCGTCAACTACACATAGAATTTATGGAAAAACTGATAATACGAGAAGTGTTATGGTCGTAAAAGATTTTTCAGGTTTTGACTCTATACGTGAAGGATTAAAGGGCTTAATTGAGCAAAAAAACATATTGGTTATTAATCTTAAAAAAAGCGAGAAAAGTAAAAAAGAGTCGATGGAAATCGAAGTTGATTATCGTGATAAGATAGGAAGAAACAAAAAGAAAAAAGTAAAAGTTGAAAATTTTATTAATTTTTCTTTTAATGATTTTAGACAATTTTCAAATACTTTATTAATGATTAAAAATCATTTAAGTGAATAAAAATTTTTATTATCGTATTTATTTCGTAAAACTAAATCCCCACACACAAACCCCCAAAATCAAACAGTCAAAAAGGAAAGGGGTCTGGGGAAAGGAATTTTTGACTGTTTGCTGTGGCCAAAGGCGGACTGAGGCAAGAAACGTTTCCGCAATTCTGCATTAGCAGAATGGAAAGCCCCCTAAATTTCAGACACAATTTATGCATTAATATTATCTAGTATATAGTAATAATATGTATAGATAATTAAATAATCGTATAAAAAAACATGAAAAGAAATCAACCTGTATC
>Ga0180009_10003433_pt1 | contig 18023 bp, 18 predicted proteins | sample OS_PC_MetaG_FD_123537 | JGI IMG/M metagenome (GOLD analysis project Ga0180009, IMG submission 123537) | Groundwater microbial communities from the Aspo Hard Rock Laboratory (HRL) deep subsurface site, Sweden - OS_PC_MetaG | ecosystem: Environmental > Aquatic > Deep subsurface > Groundwater... | reverse complement strand
TTGACCTGGACCTGGTTGATGCCAGGCAGCCGGTATTCCACCGGGTCCTCGACGGTCATGATGTTGATGCCGGACGTGTTGAGGTGTTGGAGCACGGCGAACAGGGTCGTGGTCTTGCCCGAACCGGTGGGGCCGGTGACGAAAAAGACCCCGTTGGGAATCTCGATGATGCGTCGGGTCTTTTCATAAACCGAACTGGAAAAGCCCAGATCGGCGAGGGCGGGAATCTCCTTGGTCTGAACCTGGCCCAGGATGCGCATGACGATTTTTTCCCCGTAGATCGCGGGCACGGTGGAAAAACGGAAGTCGAAGTCCCGGTTGCTGAGCTGGAGCCGAATCCGGCCGTCCTGGGGCCGGCGCCGCTCGGTGATGTCCAGGTTGGCCATGATCTTCAGACGGGACGTCATGGGCGCCTGAAGTTCTTTTTCGATCTTCATCCGTTCCTGGAGCACGCCGTCGATGCGGAAGCGGACCCGAAGCCGGGCATCCTCCGGCTCGAGGTGAATGTCGCTGGCCCGCTCCCGAACGGCCAGGAGCATAATGCCCCGGGTCAGTTCGACGATGGACTGGTCCTGGGCCAGTTGCTTCAACTGCTCGCCCGTGACCTCGGTCGTGCCCTTGAACTGGGAGTCTTCGGCGATCTTGGAAATGAATTCGGACAGGCCCCCGGCCGTCTGGTACTGGATTTCGATGGCGTCATCGATCTCCTCGGGCGGGGAGAAGACCGGGCTGACCGGAAGTCCGACAATCTTCTCGATCTCGTTGAGCAGGCGTCGGTCTTCGGGGTGGGCCATGGCCACGGTCAAGGCCTCGCCGACCTGATACAAGGCAATGACCGTATTTTTGCGGGCCATGTCCGGCGGAATCCTGCGCACGGCCTGGGCCTGAAACAGGGTCTTGTTCAGGTCCACGTAGGCCAGGCCGAGGGAGTCGGCCCAGAGGCGGTTGAGATCGGGCGCGGCCCCGCCCCGGTTCAGGTAGCGAAGGACCTCCATGGCGTCGTCCTGGAACTTGTTCAACAAGGCCCGGGAGTCCTGCGGGGTCAATACGCCCTTGCCTTCCAACTGCTCGATGAAGCGGGGATTCGCGGTCATGGCTTATCTCCGGCGTCTTCCCGCTTGGCGGCGAGCATCTTGCGGATGTCGTCTTGGGAGACCCGGCCCTTGAGCCGTTCGAGTTCCATCTTCTCGTCTTCCTCGATCTCGCGGAGCATCTGCTCCAGATCGTACCTTTCCGTCACGGTGCTACCCCTTTTTCCTGAAAGCCTCCCACGTCTCCTTGATAATCTTTTTCATCTCCGGCAGGGGCGTGTCCTTCAGAATATAGTTGGAGGCGCCCAGTTTTAGGGTCTCCCGGATCGTTTCCGCGTCCGCTACCGAGGTCAGCATGATGACGAAGGCGTCCGGCGACTCGCCCATGATCTCCCGCAAGGCCTCACGGCCGTCCATGACCGGCATGTTGATATCGAGCAAGATCAGGTCCGGCTTTTCCTGTTTATAAAGGTCGGCCGCCTCCCTGCCGTTTTTCGCCTCGGCCACGACCTCGGTGTTCATCGTTTTCATGACCGTTTTGAACAGCACGCGAATGTGATTCTCGTCGTCGGCAATGACGACGCGAGGTTTGCGGGGCTCAGGCATGAACATTCTCCAAGGGTATTTCGAAACTGAAGGTCGAACCCCGGCCGGGTTCGCCTTGAACCTCGACCCGTCCGCCGTGGGCTTCCACGATTTTTTTGACAATGGCCAGCCCCAGCCCAGTGCTTTTTTCGCCTCCCGTGGGCTGGGCGCTCAGGCGCTGAAAGTCGCCGAAAAGCTTGGCCTGGTCTTCCGGGGTCAGCCCCGGACCCTGGTCGGCGACACTGACCCGAAGCCTTCCTCCGACCTCTTGCAGCCCGACCGTGATCTCGGAGCCGGCGGGCGAGAACTTGAGGGCGTTACCGATCAAATTGTCCACGACCTGCCCGATTCGGTTCGTATCGATGCGGCACGACGGCACGGGGTCCAGCGAGGCGCGGATGGCGATGTTCTTGGCGTCGGCGGTCACCTGGATGATTTTGAGCCGATTTTCCAGCAGGCTTTTGAGGTCGGCTTCCTGTATCTGCATGCTCAGCCGGCCGCTTTCGATGACCGAGACGTCCAGCAGGTCGTTGACCAGGCGGAGCATGTCCTGGCTGGCCGAGTGGATCAGGGCCAGGAACTCCTTCTGGTCGTCTTCGACCGGGCCGAGGTCGCCGTTGAGCAGCAGTTCGGCGAAGCCGCGGATCGAGACCAGGGGATTTCGCAGGTCGTGGGCGGCGATACCCAGGAACTTGTTCTTGAGCTGGTTGAGTTCCATGAGTTCGCGTTCGGCGGCCGAGTAACGGAAGACCAGTTCCTTGAGCAGGCGGTTGTGGACCTCCCGGTCCTTTTCCTTGGCCCGGAATTCGAGTATGGAGACCATCATGTCCGCGGACCTGGATTCATGGTCCCGGCCGACGGATAGGTAGTCCTGGAGCTTGCATTCACTGGTCATCGGGCTGCAGCCTTTTCTCGACGGCCGATACATCGCCCAGGCTGGCGTACGAGCGCTCGCCGAGCACGCCGTCGATGCCCACATCTTCCAGGGCGGCCAGTTGCTTGGTCACTTCGACGATGTCTTCCGGCTTGTGGATGATGCTGCCGTGCTGGGGGGCGAGCATGGCGCAGGGAATGGCGGATATCCTTTCCAGGGCGTAGCGAAGGGCCCGTTCCGAAGGCATGATCGTCTGATGAAACTTGAGGATGTCCGGCAGGGGACAGTAGGAACGGCCCCGGGGGCAGTCCTGAAAAGCCCGGCATCCATGGCAGTCCGAGGTCAGTTCCAGAAATAGTTCCCATTTCCCTCCGAAACTCCCGAACAGATCGCTGGTGAACAGGATGCCGCTTTGTTCGTCAAAGGTGACGAAGCTTCCGGTCGAGTGGCAGTAAGGGGTGCTGTGGAAGGTGAGGCGGCGGCCGGAGGAGAAGGTGTAGCAGAATTCCATCGGGTCCAGGGCATAGAGTTTGGACGTGACGGAATAGTGCCGGATGAACATGTTGTTGTTGGCATCGGAGATGATCTTCAAGTCCTCGCGGGCGATCAGGTCCTCGAAGTTGGGGATGTTTCCGCAGAGGTCGGGATCGTAATGCTGATAGATCAGGGCCGAGATGGACGAGGGGTCGATTCCGGTCTGTAAAATCTTCATCATGACCACGGGGAAATGGGGCCGGCTGCCGCTGTCGATGACCACGGCCTCGTCTCCGTCGATGATCAGGTAGGGGTTGCAGTGCAGCCCGGACTGGGTATCGAAGAAGCCGACCCAGTACACGTTTTCGGCGATCTTGATGGCCCGATCATAGTCGAGGTTCAAATTCATCATGGCGGCCCCTCCATCCGGCGGGTCGAGTCGGCGCCGGAATGCCCCCATCCCGGCCCTTGTCCGCTCCCCGGAAGGTCTGATCGTGGAAGGCGGACCTTGTTGCCCTAAGGTCTATGATAAGCAAGAGCCGGGATGGTGTCAATCAAATGCCGATACCCCGGTAAAGCGCGACAGGCTCCCGGGTCCGGGATCGAAGCGGCCGGCGTTACTTGGTCCAGACGTCGGGTTCCTCGAACGAGATGCGTCCGGTATCCGCGAAGAGCATGAGCGAACCTTCGGGCCTGCGGCGTTTGACCCCCATGCTCCGGGTTTCGGTGGACACGCTGCCCAGGATGGCCCGGACGTCGCCTTTGTCGTCGTATAGGCTGAAAGAGGGGTGGCCCTCGGCCTCGAGGGCGAGCAGGGTCCGGATGACGCCTGCCTGGTCGTAGAGCATCAGGGCGGGGCGACCGTCGGAACGCCGGCCGACAAAGGTGCTCACTTTTCCGGCCTGGTCGAAAAAGACCAGAGAGGGTTCGCCGCCGGGACCGCCGAGCAGGGCGGCCTGGAGCCTGCCGTCTTCTCCGGCCAGGTAGAAGGCTCCGGCGGTTATGGATTTGGGGCTGTCCGCCCGGGCCGGGGCCGGCAGGAGCCGGCCGGCCAAGGCCCCGCCGACGAGTCCCGAGATCATGACCAGAACCACCAGGGTACCGAACTGCCTTTTCGTCATGTTTGCCTCCTTGCGCTAGCCCGGACTTCTCGCCAACTTCCTGCCGCGGCCGGGAAATATTTGCTGCAACGCTCGTTTCCAAGGTTTTGGTCCTCAACATATCGCCCTGATATGCCCGCGGCCCAAATCTCCTCCAACTTCACGTTTCGCTAATGATTTCTCGACCTCGCTACGGAACCCGGTGAGAAGTCCGGGCTAGTCCATGATGGGAGTCAGAAGCGCGGTGTTGGTCGTCATATCGACGCGCAACAGCTCCAATAACGCCTTGGCGACGGGGCCGGGTCGGCCGTCCCCCACCGTCCGGCCGTCCCAGACGCGGACGGGCAGCACGTCCAGGGACGTGCCGCACAGCATGACCTCGGGACAGGACTCGGCCAGTTTCCGGTCGATGCGAGCCTCCCGGACCGAGGCCAGCCGGCCGGAGTCCACCAGGGCTTCGGCCAGTTCGACCACGCGGGCGACCGTGGTTCCCCGCAGGACGCGTTCGAAGTCCGGAATGAGCAGGTCCCGGTCCGGCGAGACCAGAATGATGTTCTCGGTCGAGCCTTCGGCCAGGTACCCGTTCTCGTCCCAGGTCACGGCGAACTCGACTCCGGCCTCCACTGCGGCCTTTTTGACCAGGACGTTGGCCAGGTAGTCGCAGGACTTGATGTTGGCGAAAAAGGTCTGCTTGACCGGGATCGGCGCCGAGATGATGGTCACGCCGCGTTCGTATTCCTCGGAGGCCGGGGTCTTGAGACGGTAGATCAGGACATAGAGTTGGCTGGCCGGGCTCTCGTACGGATTGGTGGTAAATCCGCCCGGTCCCCGGGAGACCATGATCCGGACGATGACGCCTGGCTGTCCCCCGGCCCGGACCGTGGCGCGAATGATGTCATGAATCCGCTCGTAATCCGCGGGCATGGTCAGGCCGATGGCCGCGGCCGAGCGTTCGAGGCGGTCCAGGTGGGCCCGCAGCCGGTAGGCGCGTCCATCGACGCACTTGAGGACGTCGAAGACGCCGTCGGCCCGGTGGACCAGGTGGTCGTCCGCGGGGACGACCATCAAAACCGGGTCGGTGACGATGCCCTGGTACAGACTCGAGTACATGGCCAGGTACTTGGCATGCCAGGGCCGGCGCAACGAGTCGATTCTGGCCGCCAGATCGGCCGGGTCGTATATCGGAATTTCCATGTTTCGGTCAAGCTCCTTTGTGCAACAGACGCCGGCCCTGGCCTTCCGGTCCCCGGCGAGTTCGGCTGGCGGGTCAATCGGCCTGATTCCCGCGACCGGCCCGGAGGCAGGCCGCGGCGCCCGGTCTTCTCGGCCCGCTTCAGGCGCGGTCGTGACGGGCCCCTTCCACTTCGGCCCGCATGCGTTCGATGACGGCCCGATAGTCGGGCGCGCCGAAGATGCCGGAGCCGGAAACGAATACGTCCGCGCCGCGGGCAGAAACCCGGGCCGCGTTGTCCGTCTTGATTCCCCCGTCGACCTCGATTTCGACGGACAGTCCTCGGGAATCGATCATGTCCCGGAGCCTGGCGATCTTGTCCAGGCTTTCCAGGATGAAGGACTGGCCGCCGAACCCGGGATTGACGCTCATGACCAGCACCAGGTCCAGGTCGTCCAGGACGTAATCCAGGGTGGTCAGAGATGTGGACGGGTTCAGGACGGCGCCGGCCCGGAGCCCCCGTTCCCGAATCCGTTGTATGGTCCGGTGCAGATGGGGGAGAACCTCGACGTGAACCGTGAGAATGTCCGCGCCCGCATCGGCGAAGTCGTCGATGTACCGGTCCGGCTCCTGGATCATCAGGTGAACGTCGAGGGGCTTTTCGGTCACGCCTCGGATGGCCTGGACCACGGGCGGACCGATGGTGATGTTGGGTACGAAATGGCCGTCCATGACGTCCACGTGAATCCAGTCCGCACCGGCCAGGTCAACTGCCCTGACCTCTTCGCCCAGACGGGAAAAGTCAGCGGAAAGTATGGAAGGGGCTATTTTTTTCATAAATAATCCTTATATATTTCTCCTCCGCGTCCGGCAAGACCTTTTCTTGGCCGTCCTCGAAAACCTGGATGCGGGAAGGTCCCCGGGCCAGGGCCGCGACCCGGACCGTCTGGCCCGGTCCGTGCCAGCCTTTATGCAGCTCGATCAGATACTGGTCGAGGGAGGCGCGTATCTTGATCTCCCGGCGCAGCAGGCTGAAAGGAATCGTGTATTCGATCAGTTTGAAATAATATCCCGCCGGACTGACGGGGCTCCCGCCATTGACGGCCAGGGTCACCAGTTCGTTTCCGGCCGCGCGGACGCCAGGGGAGGGCGACTGGGCCATGACGATGTCCGGAGGCCGGTCCGGGTCCGAGGCCGCCTTGATCCGGGCCACCCGCAAGCCGGCCGCTTCGAGTTCCGTCAGGGCCAGGCTGTAAGGCCGGCCGACCAGGTCCGGCATGACCAGGTAGGCGGGGCGGGGGCCGAGGCTGACCAGCAGGGCGACTTCGGTCCCGACCGGGACCTGCTCGAGCGGCTCGGGGACCTGGTCCAGAACCCGGTCCGGCCCTTGTTCCGGCCCGAAGCCGTAAGTGCGGCTGATGTGGCCCGGTTTCAGCCGGGCCTGTTCGATGACCGACCGGGCCTGGAGCAGGGACAGGCCGCGCAGGTCGGGCATGGACGCGTTGGCCCCCCCTTCGGATATCACGACCTGAACCGGCCGCTTGGTCTTGACCGTGAACCCCGGCGGCGGGTCCTGGCTGATGATGTGATCCTTGGGCACATGAGGACTGGTGTCGAAGGCCCGGACCTTGAGGGTGAGCCCCAGGTCGGCCAGAGTCTTCAGGGCCGCGATCGGGTCCCGGCCCCGAACGTCCGGAACCCGGACCTCCGGCTGTCCCCGGACGATGAGCCAGACCGTCAGGTAGGCCGTCCCCCCCAAGGCGACCAGGAAAATCAAGGCATACAAGCCGTATCGGAATCCGGTCTTCATGATGGTTTCATTTGTAGCAGAAAAGCGGGTATCTGAAAACAGGGCTCCCGGCTATTCATGGAACATGAAACGCCTCATGCTGATGTTGAGCAGCAGGCCGCAGGCGATGAAGGTGGTCACCAGGGAAGAGCCCCCGTAGCTGATGAAAGGCAGGGGGATGCCGACCACGGGCATCAGACCGGTGACCATGCTGATGTTGATCAGGAACTGCCAGAATATCAGGGCCACGAGCCCCAGGGCCAGCAAGGCGCCGAAACGGTCCTGGGAGCGGCGGACGATCTGAAGGCCGGTCAGAAAAAGGAAGAAAAAAAGGGTCAGCAGGACGACCGATCCGATGAAGCCCCACTCTTCGGCAAAGACGGAAAACGCGAAGTCGGTGTGCTGTTCCGGGAGGAAGCGGAGCTGGCTTTGGGTGCCTTTCAGAAAACCCTTGCCCCAGAACTCCCCGGAGCCCACGGCGATCTTGGATTGAATGATGTGGTAGCCGGCCCCCAAAGGGTCGCCTTCGGGGTTGAGAAAGGTGACGATCCGTCGCTTCTGGTAGGCCTTGAGGAAATGCCAGACCAGGGGAAGCGCGGCCGCGGAACCGGTTGCCAGGACCAGCATGACCAGCCGCCGAACCCGGAGAAAAGCCAGGACCGACAGACAGGCGATGGCCAGATGAAGCGCCGTGCCCAGGTCGGGCTGCTTGAGAATCAGCAGAAAGGGGGCGCCCGCCAGCAGCCCCGGCCCGATGAGGTCCCTGAAGCCGAGTCCCTCCGGATATTCCCGGCGGGAAAAATATTTGGCCAGGGCCAGAATGCTGAATATCTTGACCATCTCCGAAGGCTGGAAGGTGAAAAAGCCCAGGTTGATCCAGCGTTGTGCGCCGGAACTGGTCCGGCCCATGACCAGGACGAACAGGAGCAGTCCCAGGCCGAGGCAGTACAGCAGATAGGCCGATTCCTTGAGATAGTGATAGTCGAAGAAGAGGATGCCGACCATGATGCAGAGACCCAGGCCCAGCCAGTATATCTGCTTGAGCCAGATCGGCGTCCCTCGAGTGATGAAGCCGTTCGAGGCGCTGATCAGATTCAGCACGCCCAGGGCGGCGATTACCAGGACGAGTCCCAGAAATATCCAGTCGAAGTTTTCAAGCAGCCGGCGATCGAACATCATGGCCGGGTTCCTCGCTGGGTCCGGTCCCCGGTTACGGCGATCATAGCGGGGGCCCGGCCGCTGTTGAAAAAGGCGTCCATGACCTTCTGGGCGACCGGGGCCGCGGCCGAGCCGCCGTGGCCGCCGTGTTCGACGACCACGGCCACGGCGATTCGCGGGTTATCCACCGGAGCGCAGGCCACGAACCAGGCATGGTCCCGGTACTCGTACGGCATGTCTCCCTTGCGCTCTTCGAAACGATGCTGGGCGACCACCTGGGCCGTGCCGGTCTTCCCGGCCACGATCACGCCTTCGACCCGGGCCCGCCGGCCGGTGCCGCCAGGTTCATTGACCACGCCGGTCAGACCCTGGCGGACGGCCTCGATGTACTCCGGCCTGATGTCCAGGCGGCCGAGGGCCTCGGGCTCGAATTTCTTGACCGGACGGCCTTCCGCATCGGTGATCAGCTTGACCAAGTGCGGCCGGTACAGGATGCCGCCGTTGAAGACCGTGGCGATGACGCGGGCCATTTGCAGGGGGGTGGCCAGGTTGTAGCCCTGTCCGATGATAACGGACAAGGTCTCCCCTTTGTGCCAAGGGGCCTTGAAACGGCGCTTCTTCCAGGCCTGGGATGGAACCAGGCCGGATTTTTCGTTGGCCAGCCCCACGCCGGTCCGATCGCCCAGCCCGAAGGCCTGGGACCATTTGGCCAGCCGGTCCACGCCCAGGCGCCGGCCGAGATCGTAAAAATAGACGTCGCAGGACTCGACCAGGGCCCGGTGCAGGGTGACCCGGCCGTGCCCCCCCTTGCGCCAGCAGCGGAAGACCCGGTCGCCAAACTTATACCCGCCGGTGCAATATACGGGCGTTTCCGGCGTGATGATGCCTTCGGCCAGTCCGGCGATGGCCGAAACGATCTTGAAGGTGGACCCCGGCGGGTACTGGCCGCTGACGGCCCGGTTTTCCAAAGGATGCATCGAGTCCGAACTCAGTTCCCGCCACCGGGCCGACGTGATGCCCCGGATAAACTCGTTGGGGCTGAAGGTGGGCCGGCTGGCCATGGCCAGCACTTCTCCGGTCTTCGGGTCCAGGGCCACCACCGCGCCGACCTCCTCTCCCAAGGCCTCCTGAGCCACCCGCTGCAAGTCCGAATCGATCGTCAGGAACAGGTTGTGGCCCGGTATCGAGTCTTGCTGATGGATGACCTTCAGGACGCGGCCCGAGGCATCGACCTCGACCAAGCGCTGGCCCCGCTGACCGAACAAAGATGTCTCCCACTCCTGCTCGACCCCGCAGCGGCCCACCATATCCCGCATCCGGTAGTCCGCGTATTTGGGGTGCTCCAGTTCGTCCTGGGTGACCTCGCTCAGGTAGCCGATCACGTGCGAGGCCAGTTCGTCCTTCAGATATCGCCGTTGCGGCTTGTCCTGGATGAAGAGGCCGGGCAGCTCATAACGGTGGGTCTCGAAAGCGACCAGCTTCTCCCGGCTCAACCCGGACATGAGCAGCGTCGGCTTGAAGGCGGGCCTGTTCATGGCCTCTTCCAGGTTCTTGCGGGTCTCGTCCCAGGGGACGTTGACCAGAAGGGCCAGCCGGTCGATCAGGTTTCCCATGTCCGGAACGTCTTCCCGGATCGCCCACAACTCGAAGGAGGGGTGGTCGTCGGCCAGAAGCTGTCCGTTCCGGTCCAGGATCAGGCCCCGGGCCGGCACGATATCCTGGGCCCGGGTCCGGTTGCTCTCGGACATTTCCCGGAAATCAGGGCCGCGGATGATCTGCAGATACCAGAGGCGGACCATGAGGAAAAAAAACATGACCAGGGCCGCCAGGATCAGATAGGCGTGACGGGTGCCGAAATCCTCGGTGTCTTCGGAAAACGGGCTTCTGGGAATTTTCACGATTCCGCCTCGGTCCGGAGCCCGAACCACGGGACGATCAGGTCGAAAAGCCAGAAGAAGATCGGGCCGACCCCGGCGGTGAGCAGGCACGAGAGCAGGTAGGCGAACATGGGGTTGGAAAAGGTTTCCGGCGGCGCGGGAGACGGTCCGCCCAACAAGTAAAAGCTCAACCAGACCATGCTGCCCGAAACCAGGGTGAAGGCGCCGATGTAAAGCATCTGATACCAGGGCGCGGCCGGGTCGATTTTCTGCCTCAACTGGCCTTCCAGAAGAAAGATGACCAGGAATATGCCGGGATGGACGCCGAAGGCCCCGCCTCCGGACACGTCCTTGAAAAAACCCAGGGCCGTCACGATCAGGGCGCCGGAATGCAAGGGGGCGAACAGGCCCAGATAGAGCACCAGGATCAGGGAGAGGTCGGGGCCGAATCCGTCCGGGATGAGCCAGCCCTCGATGGAGCCCTGAAACAGCAGGACTATAAAGCCGGTCAAGAGGCAATACAACCAGCCTTTGATCGACAGGGGCTGTATGCGGACATCCTCTTTCATGGCCGGCTCGACCCCGTTGCCCGAACGGCGGCCCCATGGCCGGGCCAAAGGGTGATGGGGTTCAGGTGCGTTAAAATAGCGGTTCCTCCCTGATGAGGACCAGGACCTCCTCGATGCGTTTGAAATCGACAGCCGGGGTCACGTCCACTTCCAGGAAAATGGCCGGCCCCATGGCCTTGACCCGACTGACGGTCCCCAGTGTCAGTCCCCCCGGAAAGATGCCGTCCAGTCCCGAGGTCACAAGCACGTCGTCCTTGGACACCTCGTCGTTTTTAAGGACGTACTTGAGCAGGCAGGTTTTTTCGGATCGACCGGCCAGGATGCCCCGGACCCGGGTTCGCCGGACGATCGCATCGATGGAACTGTTGTAGTCGATCATGAGCAGGACCTTGGCGAAGCGCGGGGAAACGCCGACGACGCGGCCGATCACGCCTTCGTCGGTCACGACGGGCAGTCCGGGCCTGAGGCCGTCTTCGGACCCGCGGTTGATGATAACGGACTTGAACCAGGCGCTGGGGTCCCAGGAGATCACCCGGGCGCCCAGGACGGTATAGTCGTTCTCGGACTTGAAGTTGAGGAGTTTGCGTAGCCGCTCGTTGGCCTGGCCGGCCTCCCGAAGCTGATCGACCTGGCCGCGCAATCGGGCCTGAGCCTTCTTCAAGGCCTCGTTTTCCTCTCGGAGTCCGATCAGAAAAAAATAGCCTCGCCACAAGTCTTCCACCGACCGGGCCGATCCCATCAGACCTTCCTGAAAGGTGGCCAGGACCTCGACGAGGACCTTTTCGGGCACGGACATGTCTCTCCGGTTGCCCGAGCCCACGGAAAGGGCCACGACCACGATGACGAAAAGCGCAACTATGGCGATCAGACGAAGGCGCGCTGACACGGTGACCTAACGGGTCATGGACCGGGCCGGTTCGAGTGGCGTTTGGGGTCCCGGACGGCCTATTGGAGCATGACCTCCTTGAGGGTGGCCAGTTGATCCAGGGCCCTGCCGGAACCCAAGACGACGGTGGACAGAGGGTCTTCGGTAATGGTTATGGGCAGTCCCGTTTCTTCTCGGAGCAGGATATCCAGGTTTCTGAGCAGGGCGCCGCCGCCGGTGAGCACGATGCCCTTGTCGACGATATCCGCGGCCAGTTCGGGCGGGGTCTGCTCGAGAGCGATTCGGACGGCGTCCAGAATGGTTTCGATCTGTTCGGTGATCGAAATGCGCACCTCGTCCGAATCGATGGCCAGAATTTTGGGGATTCCGCTGACCAGGTCTCGACCCTTGACTTCGATGGTCTCGACCTTTTCCCCGGGATAGGCGGTGCCGATGGTCGTTTTGATCATTTCCGCGGTCCGTTCGCCGATCAGCAGGTTGTACTTGCGTTTGATATGCTGAAGAATGGCCTCGTCCATCTTGTCGCCGCCTACGCGGACCGATTTCGAATAGACGATGCCGGCGAGCGATATGACCGCCACTTCGGTCGTGCCTCCCCCGATATCCACGACCATGTTGGCCGTGGGCTCGGTGATGGGCAGGCCGGCGCCGATGGCCGCGGCCATGGGCTCCTCGATCAGGTAGACCTCCCGGGCTCCGGCCGATTCGGCCGACTCCCGCACGGCCCGCTTCTCGACCTGGGTGATGCCCGAGGGCACGCAGATGATGATGCGCGGCCGAAGCAGGGTCCGCCGGTTGTGGACCGTTCGGATAAAGTGGCGCAACATGGCCTCGGTGATCTCAAAGTCGGCGATGACGCCGTCCTTCATCGGACGGATGGCCACGATGTTGCCCGGCGTCCGGCCCAGCATCTCCTTGGCCTCCCGGCCGACGGCCAGGACCTTGTTGCCTCCCCGGGCGTCCTTGCGCACCGCGACCACCGAAGGCTCCCTGAGAACGATGCCCTTGCCCTTGACATAGACGCAGGTGTTCGCCGTGCCCAGGTCGATGGCTAAATCGTTGGAAAACAGTCCTAATAATGAATCGAAAAGCATCTGATGGTCCTTTGCGCGGCAAACCTTCACGCGGGGAGTAAAAAAAGCCTCCCAGCCCTAGTAAAACCTATCCCGGTAACCTACCAGAAAAACATGAAGAACTCAAGAAATATTCTCGGGGACCGCTTCGAGGGCCTCTCCGGTCCGGGACAACGCAACCCGGGAACGGGAAAAAGGTCCGGATAATTACCCCGTTCCCCGGGAACAGGGGCGGCCCTCGACGGTTCGGCCGGATGAGGAAGAAATCTGGACGAGGGAAGCGGGACCGCAACCCCTGCCCGGGATTGCGGTCCCAAACCGCCCGCGCGGCCTCCGGCCTTCGGACACCGCGCGGCGCCCATGGCAACTTTAAATTCGACGCCCGAGTCGTCCCTCGGCCAGGGGCTGCGGCAGGGCGGCTGGAACCGCATATGCCCCTGCGATCGATTATGCCGGACCCCGGTTTTTTTCTTGCCCTGCTTTCCCCAGTTTTGCTAACCTCACCCTGTCTGGTCAAGGTCGGGCTCCCGATCGACGTCCTGCCCGGCGGCCGGTTTGGGAAGCTTTCCCAATCAAGGGCGGCGGAAGGATGCGGTCGATGTCGCGCCCTGATCGCGCTTTCCGCGATCCGGGTGTATAGTGGTGATGATATTTCCTGCGGCAAAGGCGACGGGGCCGTTTCACCCGGATGAAAAACAATTCGTATTCCGACTACCTGGAAACCTCACCGCCAGGCGAAGGAGGTCGGGGGCCGGCAATGAGCACGCTTTCAGAAGAGACCGACGGAAAAATGGCCAGAATCCTGGTCGTGGACGATGAAGACCTCAATCTCAGGCTAATCGAGGCGCTGCTTCGGCCTCAAGGCTACGAAGTCACCCTGGCCCGGGACGGCGCCGAGGCATTGGAAAAGGTCCGGGAAAACCCGCCGGACCTGATCCTGTTGGACATCATGATGCCTCGGATGAACGGATTCGAAACGGCCGGCAAAATCCGCTCCGATCCGGCGACCATGCTCATCCCCATCGTCATGGTCACGGCCCTGCAGGACGTCGAGGACCGGGTCAAGGCCCTCGAAGTGGGCGCCGACGATTTCCTGACCAAACCGGTCGATCGAATGGAACTCCGGGCCCGGGTCCGGTCCCTGCTGAAAGTCAAGGCCTACAACGACCACATGAAAAACTACCAGCAGGAACTCGAGGCCCAGGTGGCCCAGCGCACGGAGCAACTCCGGCAGGCCTTTGAAAAAATCACCCGCGCTTCCCTGGAAACCATTCACCGTCTGGCCCGGGCCGCCGAATACAAGGATGAGGACACCGGAGCCCACATCCTGCGCATGAGCAACTACTCGGCCGCCATCGCGCGAAAGATGGGCCTGGACGATGTCACGGTCGAACGCATTCTGTATGCCGCGCCCATGCATGACGTGGGCAAGATCGGCATTCCCGATTCCATCCTCCTCAAGCCCGGTCCCTTGGGCAAGGAGGAATGGGAGCTCATGAAGCAGCACACCACGATCGGGGCCAGAATCCTGGAAGGGTCGGATGGGGACTTCATCCGCATGGCTGAAATGATCTCCCTGACCCATCATGAAAAATGGGACGGGAACGGATATCCTCGCGGCCTGCAAGGCGAGGACATTCCCCTGGTGGCCCGCATTGTGGCCATTGCCGACGTTTTCGATGCCCTTATGTCGAAGCGGCCGTACAAACAGCCGTTTTCCCTGGAAAAGTCTCTTGGTATCATCCGGGAGAGCCGGGGAAGCCACTTCGACCCCGAGGCGGTGGATGCGTTTTTTTCCATCCAGGACGAAATTCTGGTCATCCGCGGCCAGTTCAAGGACGAGTCGGTCAGCAAGCTGGTTCAGATGGCCGGCGTCTAGGGCTTGCGGATGACGGTCCCGAACACCGCATGATGCTTTTTTTGCTTGACTTATCCCTGGTGTCCGGCTACTGTTTTCGTTTACGTTGTAGGGAGGATCGATCCTATGTACGCAGTAATTAAGGCCGGGGGCAAACAGGTCAGGGTGGCCCCGGGTCAGCGGGTCCGGGTGGAAAAGCTGGAGGGCCAGATCGGAGACCTGATCACGATCAACGACGTGTTGCTGGTATCCGACGGCGACCAGGTCAAAGTGGGCCAGCCGTTGCTGGCCGGGGCCGAGGTCACGGCCAGGATCGTCGAGCAGCACCGGGAAAAAAAGATCATTGTTTTCAAAAAGAAACGCCGCAAGGGCTATCGCCGGACCAAGGGACACCGCCAGTATTACACGGCCCTCGAGGTCCAGGATATCCGGGCGTAAGGGAGATTTTCAGAGATGGCTCACAAAAAAGCGGGCGGCAGTTCGCGCAACGGTCGGGATTCGGCCGGCAAGCGGCGGGGCGTCAAGCGTTACGCCGGGCAGCAGGTTCGGGCCGGCAACATCCTGGTCCGGCAGTTGGGCACTGTCCTGCATCCGGGCGAGAACGTCGGTCTGGGACGGGACTACACCCTGTTCGCCCTGATCGACGGCGTGGTGGCCTTCGAACGTTTTGGCAAGGACCGCAAGAAAGTCAGCGTTTACGCGTCGTGAGTTCCAGGTGAGGGCCGTCGGCCCGGCGACTCCGGCCCATGAAATTCGTTGATCAGGCCACGATCACGGTCCGGTCAGGCGACGGCGGCCCAGGCTGCGTCAGTTTCCGGCGTGAGAAATACGTCCCCAAGGGCGGGCCGGACGGCGGAGACGGCGGCCGGGGCGGCCATGTACTGCTGGCGGCCTCTTCCCAAAAAGACACCTTATACCGGTTTCACCTCAATCAGCATTTCAAGGCCAAAAAAGGCCAGTCTGGGCGGGGAAAGAACCAGCACGGCGGAAATGGGGCCGATCTAGTCATCCAGCTTCCCCTGGGCACGATCGTATCGGACGCCGAAACCGGCGCTCCGTTGGTCGATCTGTCCCGGCCGGGCATGGAGTTCATCGTCGCCGAAGGCGGTCGGGGCGGGCAGGGCAACGCCCGTTTCGCCACCTCGACCAACCGGGCGCCCCGATTCGCGCAGCCCGGTGAGCCCGGCCTCGAGATCCGGTTGCGCCTGGAACTCAAGCTTCTGGCCGACGTGGGACTGATCGGCCTGCCCAACGCGGGCAAGTCCACCCTGATTTCCCGCATCTCGGGCGCCCGGCCCAAAATCGCCGACTATCCCTTTACCACCTTGATCCCCAACCTGGGCGTCGTCTCGGACGGCGGTGAACGCTCCCTGGTCGTGGCCGACATTCCCGGACTCATCGAAGGCGCCAGCCAGGGGGCCGGTCTGGGACACCGGTTTCTCAAGCATGTCCAGCGTTGCCGCCTGCTGGTCCACCTGATCGACGCCGGATTGATCGAGGCCGACGATCCGCTTCGGGACTACAACCGGATCAACACCGAGCTGGCCGCTTTCGACCCGGAACTGGCCGCCCGGCGCCAGATTGTCGTGATCAACAAGATGGACATGCCCGGGGCCGACGAGGCCATGGCCCGCGTTCAGGCGGCCCTGCCCGACCGGGAGGTCCTGGGCGTTTCGGCCCTGGTCGGGACCGGACTGAGCGAACTGAAATGGAGCTTTTTCCGCCTTCTGGACGAAGCGGACGAACAAGCGGAGCCTCCGTGGGAAACGTGAAAGACCTGGCCGTGCGTCGCCGTCTGGTTTCATTGAGCCGCCGGTTGGTGGTCAAGGTCGGCAGCGGCGTGTTGACCGGCGAGAACGGTCTGAACACCCGGGTCATCGGCCGGCTGTCCGGCGAGATTTCCCGCATCCGCGCCTCGGGCCGGGAGGTGGTCCTGGTCTCCTCCGGCGCCATCGCCTCGGGCTTCCGCAATCTGGGTTTTTCCCAGCGGCCGGTGAGTATCCAGGAGAAACAGGCCTGCGCCGCGGTGGGCCAGGCCGGACTGATTTTTGCCTGGGAAAAGGCCCTGGCCCGGCACGACCTCAAGGTGGCCCAGGTCCTGCTTACGGCCGACGACCTGAGCAACCGGCGCCGGTATCTGAACGCCCGCAACACCATGTCCACCCTTCTGGGCTGGGGGATCATCCCGGTGGTCAACGAGAACGACACCGTGGTCGTCGACGAGATCAAGTTCGGGGACAACGACACCCTGGCCGGCATGATCACCGGTCTAGTCGGGGCCGATCTTTTCATCAATCTGACCGACATCGACGGGCTGTACGATTGCGATCCGCGCCAGAACGAATCGGCCTGCTTCGTGCCCCTGGTCAACGCCGTGGGGCCCAGGATCGAAGCCATGGCCAGCCGGATACCGGGCGCCCTGGGCGCGGGAGGCATGTACACCAAGGTTTTGGCAGCGCGCCGGGTGGCCCGACGGGGGGTGGCCTGCGTGATCGCCAATGGCAAAAAGTCGCAGGTCCTGACTCGAATCCTGGCCGGTGAACCGGAAGGCACCCTGTTCGTTCCCCGCGAGGAGCGGCTCAACCAAAAAAAGCACTGGATCGCCTTCACGGCCAAACCCAAAGGGGTCCTGGTCGTGGACGACGGGGCCCGGACGGCCCTGCTCGAGCGGGGCAAAAGCCTCCTGCCTTCCGGCCTGGGAGACGTCCAGGGCAGCTTCAATCGGGGGGACGTGCTCCAGGTCAAGGGGGCGGACGGCCTGGTCGTGGCCGTCGGTCTGACCAACTACACTGCCGACGAACTCCACCGCATCCGGGGCTGCCGGACCCAGGAAATCGAGGGGATACTCGGATACAAGCATTCCGACGAGGTCATTCATCGCGACAATATGGTTGTGGGGGACAAACTGCGGACCTGAGGTATGCGGCGGACGTCGCGGGAAAGGAAGGACAAGGTGACGGTTAAAGACATGGTGGTCGATATGGCCCGTCGGGCCCGGGAGGCGTCCCGCGTCCTGGCCCTCCAGGACACCGGGGCCAAGAACCGGGCCCTGGACCTGATCGCCGACCGGATCGAGGCTGAAGCGGGTCGAATCCAGGCCGAAAACATGAAAGACGTCGAAGCGGCCCGGACCGCCGGACTGAGCGCGTCCATGATCGATCGGCTGACCCTGTCGGACAAGATTCTGGCCTCCATGGCCGGTGGGCTGCGGGACGTGGCGGCCCTGCCCGATCCGGTGGGGGAAGTGACCGGCATGTGGACCCGGCCCAACGGGCTTCAGGTCGGGCGGGTCCGAATCCCCCTGGGCGTCATCGGGTTCATTTACGAGTCCCGGCCCAACGTGACCGTGGACGCGGCCGCGCTGTGCCTGAAGTCCGGGAACGCGGTCATCCTCAAGGGCGGCTCCGAGGCCATCCATTCGAATCTGGCCCTGGCCGGGATCATCGGCCAGGCCCTGGAACAGGCCGGCCTGCCGCCGGCCGCGGTCCAGGTCATCCCCACCACGGATCGGGCGGCGGTCAACGAAATGCTGGCCCTGGACGACCTGATCGACCTGATCATCCCCCGGGGCGGGGAGG
>Ga0180009_10003432_pt1 | contig 18024 bp, 11 predicted proteins | sample OS_PC_MetaG_FD_123537 | JGI IMG/M metagenome (GOLD analysis project Ga0180009, IMG submission 123537) | Groundwater microbial communities from the Aspo Hard Rock Laboratory (HRL) deep subsurface site, Sweden - OS_PC_MetaG | ecosystem: Environmental > Aquatic > Deep subsurface > Groundwater... | reverse complement strand
TTTGGAGGTAACGATGACAAGAGATCCGCGAGACACATCAGCGGAAGAGCCGGATGGTGGAAATCTCCAAGTCCGGTTCCGGGGAGGGCCCGGGTCGGGCAACCGGCCCGGGCTACTCAACAACCGTGGCGCGCCATGGCGTGCTGAAGCACGCCTTCAGACCAAGGCGCGGGGGTAGCCGATGGACGACGCTACCTTCCGCCAGCTCGTGGACCAGGTCCGCGAGCGCACCGACCTTGCTGCCCTCGTGGGTGAGACGCTGCAGCTTGCGCCCGCGGGCTCGGTGCTCAAAGGGCGCTCGCCGTGGGCGCGGGACTCAAACCCGTCGCTCGTGGTGTGGCCCCACACCCGGACCTGGCGTGACTTCTCCGCTGGCGGATCGCTCGGCGGCGACTGCTTCGACTGGGTGGAGCGCCGCGATGGCGTGCCGTTCATGGAAGCCCTACGAGCGCTCGCCGAGCGCAGCGGTGTCGACGTGCCTGGCGCGAGCGATCCGAAGCTGGCTGCCGAGCTCGACCGGATCTCGGAGCGACGCCGCGTGGAGGCCATGCTCACCGCAGCCGCGGCCTACTACCACGGTGTCCTGCCGTCGAAGATCCGGGACGAGTGGTACTCGAAGCGCTACGGCTTCACCGATCAGACGGTGGACGAGCTGCTGCTCGGCTGGGCCGACGGTCATCTCTACCGGCATCTGACCGAGCTACTCGGCGCGACCGACGAAGAGGCGCTCGCTACCGGTCTCTTCGTGCGCCTCAAAGGCGGACGCATCGAGGACTTCTTTCGCGACCGGCTGGTGTTCCCGTACTGGCGGCACGGTCGCGTGGTCTACTTCATCGCCCGCGCCACCGAGCACACCGGCGAGGAGCCCTGGGAGCAGGCCAAGTACAAAAAGCTGCTGACCCACTCCGACCGGCACCCCTACGTCTCGGTGCACGTCGCCAACGAGACCTTCTACAACGAGGACGCGGTCCGCGGCGCCGACGAGCTGCTCATCACCGAGGGTGTCACCGACTGCCTCAGCGCCCTGCAAGCCGGCGTGCCGTGCATCTCTCCGGTCACCGTTCGCTTCCGCAAACAGGACCACAAGAAGCTCATCGCGATCACAGCCCAGTGCTCACGGGTGATCATCTGCAACGACGCAGAGGACAGCGGTGCCGGCGAAGCCGGAGCCCTCGAGACCGCCCAGGCCCTCCATGCCGCCGGCCGTGATGTTCGCATCGCAGTGATTCCTCGCCCCGAGGGCAAGGAGAAGATCGACGTCAACGAAGTGGTGGCAAAAGACGGTGCCGATGCGCTGCGAACGATCCTGCGTCGCGCGAAGCGGCTGCCCGAGTTTCTCATCGAGCGCATTCCGGTCGATATCTCCAAGGCCGACCTGGGCGAGCAGCTCAAGCCCGCGCTCGAGCTGGTGCGCGGCACCGAACCCCTCGTGCGCGAGGCCTTCGCCGATCTGATCAGGGACCGCTTCAAGCTCAAGGCCGCCACCGTGAAGGCGCTCCTGCGCAGCACGACGAGCCCGCGTCCCAGCGCCGAGCCCCCCAGCGACTCACCGGACCCACGCAAGGGCGAGGTCTTCGAAGACACGGACCACTACTACGTGCTCGATCGCCGCGGCGACCCAGTGGTCATCTCGTCGTTTCAGATCGAACCGGTTCGCCGGATCACCACTGAGGTTGGCGACATCATCGACGCCGACGTCAGCTCCGACCGAGGTCGCGTCTACCGGGCGGTGCGGTTTCCGCGGGATAGCTGGCACGGCAAACGCAACCTGCTGCGCGTGCTGGGCTCCGTGGATCTGCAGTGGACGGGCTCCGACGAGAACGTGCAGGGTGTCCTGCGCCTGGTGGCCTCGCGCCAGGTGCCGACGCTCAAGGGCACCACGAACCTCGGCTACCTGGAAACGAAGAAGGGCCCACGCTGGGTGACGCCAGATGGTGTCCTCGGTCCCGAGGGAGAATCCATCGAGGAGGAGATTGTCTACGTGCCAAGCGGCGCGTCGCTCCATGGGCGCACGCACTACAAACCACCGAAGGACCCCGCGGTCGAAACCGCCGCCGCAGCCGTGGTGTTGCCGAACCTGCTGAAGATGAACACGCCCGAGGTCGTGCTCCCGGTGTTGGGCTGGTTCTTCGCTGCGCCACTCAAGCAGCGTGTGCAGCAGGTGCTCGGCCACTTTCCCATCCTTGTCGTCTGGGGAACCCAGGGCAGCGGCAAGTCGACCATGGTGATGGAGGTGCTGTGGCCGCTCCTCGGCGTGGAGTCATCCGAGCCGTTCAGCGCCACCGAGACCGAATTCGCGCTGCTCAAGCTGCTCTCTGCGACCAACTCGGTGCCGGTCTTCATCGACGAGTACAAGCCCTTCGACATGCCGCGGCACCGCCGCAACACGCTGCATCGGTACATGCGGCGGCTCTACACCGGCGAGGTCGAGGAACGCGGCCGCGCCGACCAGACGCTGGTGAGCTACCGCCTGTCGGCACCGCTGTGCTTGGCCGGAGAAACGCGACCCATCGAGCCGGCCCTGGTCGAACGCATCCTCACGGCCAACCCGGACAAGAACGCCCTGCAGAAGGACCCGGCCTATGAGCAGGCCTACCGCCGCGTGAAGCAGGTGAGCCCGACGCTCTTGTCGGCGAGCATCATTCGCTTCCTGCTGGCCCGCGACACCGACGCAGACCTCGTCGTGGCGCGGCAGCTCACCGACCGCATGCTTCGGGACCGCGAGGTTCCGTTCCGCGTGCGCGACAACCTCACGGTCATGGCCCTTGGGCTCTATTGCTTCGAGGAGTACGCCGCGGGCCTCGGCATCGAGCTACCCGAGCTCAACCTGGACGTGGCCGTCGACAAGCTGCTCGAGGATCTGCTGGAGAGCGGCGGCATCTCGGTGAAGACCGGGCTCGACTACTTCCTCGAAGAGCTGTCGGTGATGGCGGTCGCGGGCACGCTCCAACACGGGCGCCACTACGTCTACGACGACGGCCGCCTCGCGCTGCACTTCGGCGCCTGCCACGCGGCCTACTGCGAACACGCGCGGCGCACCGGCTTCGAGGGTGAGGTCCCGGATCGAAAAGCGATGCGCCGGCAGCTCCAGGAATGCCATCGCCGGAGCGGCTACGTGCTGGAGCTCGACGCCCGGGTCTGCTTCAACGGCCGCGACGATCGGCGGCGCGCTGTCCTCATCGACATCGACGCCGCGAAGAAGACTCTCGAGGTCGACGACTTCCCGGTGCCCGATCCCGACGTCGGCACCGGCTATCGCGGATGGGAGCACGACCGATGACGTCGCACGCGATGATCGGGGCGCCGCAACCAGTCGATTCCTCTGGGGATTCCGAGTTGCTTTACCGCCCAGAGAACGCCTCCATGGCTCTGAGAGCCGGGCAGACCGAGCCGGGCCATCGGAGACAAGAGATGACAGCAGCATCAGCACAACGCGCCAACCAACGGGCCCTCGTCGACGTGGCGACCGAGCTCGATGCGGTAGCGAACATGACGGTGGGGGAGCTCGCCGAGAAGTATCGCGAGGTCTTCGGCGAGCCCACGCGCTCGCGCAACAAGGCCTACCTGCAGAAGAAGCTCTCCTGGCGCATTCAGGAGCTGGCCGAGGGTGGTCTGTCGCCGCGCGCAGTCGAACGCATCGAGGAGCTGGCCGTGTTCGCGCCGGCCCGGTGGCGACCGCTGATCGGCAAACCCCGGCCCGAGCCCCAGCCGAACGAGTCCAAGCGAGACCTCCGACTGCCCGAGCCGGGCACGGTGGTGTGCCGCGAATGGGCCGGCGAAAACCACCAGGTGATCGTTCGCGAGGATGACTTCGAGTACGCCGGCCGCCGCTACGCGACCCTGTCCCGGGTTGCCCGCGAGATCACCGGCACCAACTGGAACGGCTACCTGTTCTTTCGGCTGCAGAAGCGAAGCCGGACCCGGAGCACCCCGGAGGCGACCGACGCATGAAGAACGGAAAGGTCAACACCGCGGGCGTGCCCACCGTCGAGCCAAAGCGCGTCGCCATCTACACGCGCAAGTCGACGGACAAGGGCCTCGAGCGCGACTTCAACTCCCTCGACGCCCAGCGCGAGGCCTGCGAGCAGTACATCAAGAGCCAAGCGCACCTGTGCTGGAAGCTCACCGACGTCCGCTACGACGACGGCGGCTTCACCGGCGCCAACATCGACCGACCTGCCTTCGCGCGACTGCTCGCCGACATCGAAGCCGGGCAGATCGACGTGGTGGTGGTCTACAAGGTCGACCGCCTCAGCCGCTCGCTCCTCGACTTCGCCAAGGTGATGGACCGCTTCAACCAGGCGGGCGCGGCCTTCGTGTCGGTCACCCAGAACTTCTCGACGGCCGACGCGATGGGCCGGCTCACGCTCAACGTTTTGATGTCCTTCGCCGAATTTGAACGCGAGATGATCAGCGAGCGAACCCGCGACAAGATCGCCGGCTCGCGCCGCCGCGGCAAGTGGACCGGCGGGGCCGTGCCGATTGGCTACGAGGCGCAAGACAAGAAGCTGGTGGTCATCGAGCATGAGGCCCACGTCGTCCGCGACATCTTCGAGCGCTACCTCGACAGGCAATCGGCGCTGGAGATCGCCCAGTACCTCAACGAGACCCATCAGCTCACCAAGCAGCGCACCACGAGCAAGGGGCGCATCAGGCAGGGGCGCGAGTGGACCAAGGACACCGTGCTGCGGATCCTGAAGAACCCCGTCTACGCCGGGTTCATGCCGTACCGCGACGAAGTGTACGAGGGCGAGCACGAGGCCATCATCGACCCCGCCACCTTCCACCGCGTTGCCGTCTACTTGAAGAAGTACGGCGCCGGCCGGACGGGCAAGCCCCGCAGCGGCGAGTACCTGCTCTCGGGCCGCCTCTTCTGCGTGTGCGGCTACGCGATGACCGCGAAGGGCACCCGCAAGAAGAAGGGCGGCACCAAGAAGTACCGCTACTACCAGTGTGTGATGAAGGACAAGCTGGGGCGTCGGGGCTGCGAATCTCGCCCGCTGCCAGCCGGCGCCATCGAGGGGTTCGTGGTCGCCCGCATCCGGGACGTGACCGCCGACGGCAGCGTGGCCGAAGAAGTCGCGCGGCGGATGGACACGTACTTCGAGAAGAAGCGCAAGGCGCTCGAAAACGAGCACAAGGAGCTGCCGAAGAAGATCGCGGAGCTCTCGGCCGAGATCCGCAAGCTCATCGACACCATCATCGAGGTCAACGAGTCGGCGCGCCGGCAGATCGAGACCCGCATCGACGAGCTCGGTCACGCCATGGGCAAGCACGAGCTGCGCCTGGTGGAGGTCGAGCGGACGCTCACCGGCCTCGACGATCTGCAATCTGAAGGTCGCTGGGTGAGTGGGGCCCTCAAGACCTTCGATACCGTCTGGGACGTGATGTCGCCGGGCAACCGGCTCCGGCTCATCGAGGCCGTGGTGAAGAAGGTGGTCGTCAACGAACCCGAGAACCAGGTGACGGTCCTCCTGAACGATCTCGGCGCGACCGAGCGCGACGATGACGACGAGACCGCGGCCGACGATCCGCCGGCCACGGCTCCGGAACCCGCAGCCATGGAGGCCAGCCCATGACCGACGAAGCTGCCGCGAGCACCAGCGAGGCTACCGTTGCCACCGGGCCCGAAGAAGACGGTGCCCTCGTCTTCACCGGCCAACTCTTCCGCAAGCGCAGGGGCCGTCGTTTCGTCTTCACGGAAGACGCACCAGCACCAGCCGCACCGCCCCCCGAGCGCGTGCGACGCCCGGCCCGCGTGGCCCAGATGCTGGCCTTCGCCCATGGCCTGGGCGCAGCCATCGAGCGCGGCGACTTCCGCGCCCAGGCCGACGCCGCCCGGCACTACCAGCTGACCCGGGCCCGGATCACCCAGCTCATGAACCTCACGCACCTGGCCCCTGACATTCAGGAGCAGGTGCTTTTCCTTGAGGCCGTGGATGGCCGGGAGCCGATGAGCGAGCGGGATCTGCGGGCGGTGCTGTCCGACTCCTGGAGCGACCAGCGAGGCGAGTGGCAGATGCTGCGTGCTTCGACGAACGGTCAGACGGTCTTCGCCAGCTCCAAGTAGCGACAGAAGGCATTGGCGAGCTGGATCTGACGGGGTGTGCGGCACTCGGGCTCGAACAGCCGCGGACTGGCGACAAGGATGCACGCGCACCGCGCCCGCGAGGTCGCCACGTTGAGGCGGTTCAGACTGAACAGAAACTCCATCCCGCGCGGCGCCTCCTCCGGCGACGACGTCGCCATCGAGTAGATCACGACCGGCGCCTCTTGCCCTTGAAACTTGTCGACGGTGCCGATGCGCGCGGTCGGGAGCCGTTCACCGAGAGCGCCAACCTGCGCGTTGTACGGCGCGACGATGAGCACGTCACGCTCTGTGATGGGTGCCTGCACGCCTTGACGGTTGGTCCAAGTGAGATCGCTGGAAACCAGCGCCGCGTGGAGTACTGCTACCTGCTCGACCTCCTCGATGGAGCTGTTCTGGTTGCCCTCGTGCTCAACCGGCACAAACCATAGGCCTGCTCCAGCGAACGGCGACTCGCCTCCCAACGCTTGCTGACCGAGGTCGGGACGCGACTCGAGGCGTCCTTCGTAGAAAAGCTCCGACGTGAGCGTGCAGATGGACGGATGCAGGCGCCAGGTTTCGGCAAGGAACAGCCCGCGGTCGGCCGGGATCGTCTGTTTGTCGCCGAGCAGGTGCTGCAGCGCGGAGACCTCCGTGCCTTCCGGATGGCTCCCCTGCAACGGCTGGTCAAGCTGTTGCGGGTCGCCCAGGAGAACCACGCTGCGCGCGGCCTGAGCCACGGCGAGCACGTTCGCGAGCGACATCTGGCCTGCCTCGTCGACGAAGAGCACATCAACCGACTGGTGCAGTTCTTCGCGTGCCCAAAGCCAAGCAGTCCCGGCTGCCACCTGGGCTTCGCCGTTTTCAAGCTGGGTAACGACGTCCTTGTTCTTGGTCGTCTCGCGGATCGGCTGGCCTTCGTCCTTGGCCGCCTTGCCACTCACCTTCTGCAGGCAGCGGATTGAGAGTCCCGCCTCGGAGGCAGCCTCGACGACTCCATCGAGCAAGTTGCGGATCACCTTGTGGCTCACCGCCGTGATGCCGACCTTCTTCCCGGATCGAACCAGCTCGCAGATCATCCGCGCACCGGTGTATGTCTTTCCCGCTCCGGGCGGTCCCTGGATGGCGAGCACCCCAGCGTCCAACTCGAGCGCTAACCGGCGCGCCGCCGCAACGGCTGTCTCGCCTTGGCTCTGAAGCGGCGCACCATCGGGCAAGGCGGCACGGAGTCTCGGCGCCCGCGACAGCAACAGGTCTCGCGCGGCTCTATGAACTCCTCCGACGTCGACGCCGTTTGCGGCTACCCATTCGCCGAGTCGAAAGAGCGCCTCTGCTTGCTCGCGCGCCGTTACGACGGAGTGGGCGAACGCGGCGGTCGGGTGGAAGTCCGCGGTGTCCGACCGCTTCTTGATGTCGACCGTGCGGGCCTGGGTGTCGATAACCGCGACGCTTCCCAAGGCATCACCACCAACCTTGTGGAGCGGATCGTCGTCAGAGATATCGGTGTCCTGGGCCGGGAATCGGTATCGGTGCACCGGGCAGCGATCGGTGCCACCCACGCGCCCCTCGAACTCGAGCCCCGAGAGCCCCTCGTTCTCGTCGAGAAGCTCTTCGTCACCGAGGGCAGCAAGTCGAAAGTACTCCCACCACGGCGCTTTCTCTTCACGGCGGTGCCAGTCGAGCATGTGCGCGAGTAGCCACGTCGCTTGTTGTTCCTCGGTCCGCTCCTCGCGATCGTCGGGCACGCCATCAAGCAGACGAGCCATGAGTGCCAGGACTCGCTGTTGCCGCTCGTCAACGTTCTCGTTGGGCGCACCATCGCCGATGTCCGGCCGCGGAATCCCTTCGCCGCCGCGGACAAGGTCGCCGCGGAGCTGTTCGAGCCAGTCGCGCAGCCGCAGCGTGGAGACGCAGTCATCGCGGTTGTAGGTCTCCACCGCGGTCCGCACATCCTCGGGAGAGGCTTCGACCTGACCCAGCTCCAGGGCGCGCTCGAATGCGCGCAGGTTCTTCGAGGCTTCGCGGAGCTCGACTTCGCGTTCGTAGCCGTAGAACTGCTCCAGATCCTTGATCGAGTACCGCTCCACGCTCGCACGGAGGCTTTGCTTGGTGATGGAGTAGAGGTCTACGAAGACGCCCGCGCGCAGCAGGCGATCAACCTCGTCCTCCCGCGTCGCATAGCGACCCATCAGGCGCTTCATCGCGCCGGGCTCATACGGAGCGAAATGGTAGATGTGCATGTCGGGGTGCCGCGCCCATCGATCCATCACGTCGTCGATGAAGGCCTCGAATGCAGCCCGTTCCTGCGCGCCGTTCGTCGCCCAGCGCGAGCCGTAGGCTGGCGAACCGTCGTCGTCGACGACCCACCCGAGCAGGTACTCGAGCCCACCGGTGCCCACGAACGGATCGCCCTCAATGTCGAAGAAGATGTCCCCAGGGCACGGTAGCGGAAGCCGCGCAAGCCCGCGCTCGGGTTCGCGGGCCAGGAGCTCGTAGATCGGCCGCTTCTGTTCGCGTCCCTCGAGCTGCACGCGAGCCTGCTCGCGCACCCGGACGTAGCCGTCCACCGCGCCGCGACTCGGTTTGCGGTCCAGAGGCAAAGGAAGCTGTGCCAGCTCGGCAAGTGATTGGACGCCCCAAGCCCCGAGCTCTCGCCGCTGCAGCTTGGAAACCCCGGCGACGAGCGACAGGTGGTCGTCGTCACGCCGCCTACGATCACATGCCGACCACCATCGGCAGACGTCACACTGCGGCACTGGGTCTGGATATGTACCACCAACGCCTTCTTCGTTCGCCGTGACCGCACCCGCGAGTCTGGATCGGACAAATCGGTAGTAGGCGAGGTAGTCGTGAACTCGAAATGTCTCGGGCTCGAAGTCGGTGCCCGGCGAGACCACGTGCATGAACTCGGGTAGGCGCCCCTGCACGCTCCGCACGATGTCCGAGTAGAGGCAGAGCTGAAGGATGGTCCCGGCCCGCGTCTCTCGAGCGAGCTTCGTGTCGATGACCTCGTAGCTCCACGCACCAAGCGCACTCGCGACGGGCACCCGCTGGAGGATGTCAGCCCGCCCGAACCACTCGCCCTCGGCAAGGGTGGCCTGAACGATCACGTCAGCACCGTTCCGCATGGCAGCCGCCGTTGCGTCAAAGGCCGATCCGTCGCCGTCGGTTGAAACATCCAGCACGGCCATGCCGCGGCCGCGAAGATGATCCAGGTATTGAGCCTCGTGCTCGAAGCCCCGTTGCTGGAGCACCTCCAGCGCCGGGTCACGCCAGGTCGGCGGGCTCAACCGTCCGTGGGCTGCTTCCAGATCGAGTGCGGTGAGATGGCGGCACCCAAGATGGTTCGCCAGGTCACTGGCCGAGAGCCTTGGCTTTCCCCCTTGGATTCTCATCGACTCCTCGTCCTGCCAGCGTCCGGAGGTCGGCACAACCCGCTGAAATGACTCGCCGGCGTCACCGCGGGCGACCAGTCCTCCGACCCAGCGTGACCGACTATAGCCGACTCTAATGCTTTTTTGAATGCTATTGAGCGGTAAGACTTGCGGTGGTATGCTCGGGCCCCCTCATGTGAGGGAGCCGGGGGCGGCGCGCCTGGGTGCAGGTCGTGCCGGGAGCCTTTGCCACTGGGAGAGTCTGCTGATGTCCACCGAACCCTGGGTCTCCGTTGAAGATGTCGCGAAGCACCTCAGCGTCGCGAAGGACTCGATCTACCGATGGATCGAGCACAAGGCCTTGCCTGCCCACAAGGTCGGTCGCCTGTGGAAATTCAAGCTCACCGAGGTCGACGAGTGGGTCCGCGCCGGCGGCGCCGGGAGCGAGGGCGCGGACGACCACGGCGGGGAGGCTCAGGGATGAGCGACGCGATCCCCACCATCGACTTCGACCGGCTGTTCAAGCTGCGTCTCGTCGTGGGCCGTCACGGCGAGATGGACGCCGCTCGCTGGTGGAACACCCAGGGCATGCTCGGCCGTCGTGGAGCGGTCGTGCTCAAGCGCGGCTTCCCATCCACGCACCACTTCGCCCAGGCGCGGATCGTCTTCGAGGTGGCGAAGAGCCGCTGCCATGAACTCTTTGACCCACCGGGGTGCATGACCTTGTGGAGCCTGCCCGCGGAGATCGAGGAGCAATTCCAAGAGCACTGGCAGGGCTGGCTCGACGAGACCGACAAGTGGACCCCGGTGTTTCAAACCGTCGAAGCTCAGTCCGGCGCCGACCTGCTGAAGTCCCTCGGCGAGCTCGACCTGCTATCGCAGTCCCAGCTCGACACCGTCGCAAAGATGCGCCGGTCGGCCGAGAACCGGGCGGTGCCGATCACGGGCGCGTTCCGACCCAACGACGACATCATCACGTTGCTCGGCGCCGGCTTTGCCCGCGGCGAGGCCGGCAATCCCGCCATCCCCTACGCAAGGCTGGAGGCGTAGGCGATGGCGAAGTCCCGTTCCAGCGTTGTCTCGTCCTTCACCATCATCAAGGGCTCCTTGATCGACGAGACCTACGCCGTGTTTCGGGACTGGGATTTCGACAAGTCGCGCACGGAGAACCTCCGCCGCGTTCGCGAGAACAACACCATCGGCGCCACGAGCACCCACTGGGCACGCGACGTCGCCAAGGTCATCAACCGTCGTTTTGACCCGTCAGGCCGCGACCGTCCCCTTGTCGAGCTCGCCCTCGCCGGCTGCGACCGGGACGTGTGGAAGCCCATCCTGCTCTTTCACATGACGCGCGACGAGTTTCTCGTGCGCGACTTCCTGATCCGTTGGCTCTATCCGCAGTTCGCCCAGGGCGCGTACCGGCTCCACACCGATGAGGTCACGAAGTACCTGACGTCACTCAGCAAGAAGAAGGGCGTCGACTGGTCAGGCAAGTGGACCGACTCGACAACCTCTCGCGTGGCATCGGGCCTGCTTCGAATGGCCACCGACTTCGGCATCCTCACCGGAACGCTGCACAAGGAGTTCGCGTCGTACCACCTGCCCGAGGAGAGCTTCATCTACCTCCTGCACGCGATGGCGGACGTGGAGCCCAACGCGCGGCGCATCGTCGACGCCGAGGACTGGCACATGTTTCTGATGGACACGTCCGACGTGGAGCGCGAGCTCCTGCGCCTGCATCAATTTCGCAAGGTCCACTACGAGGTCGCTGGCAGCCTCGCTCAGCTCAAACTGCCCCACGGATCCTCGGCGGACTACGCAAGGGAGCTCTGCGCATGACGGATTGGAAGGACAGACTCGTAAAGCACCTCGAGCCCGTGCTCAAGCAAACCGATCCGCGCCCGGCGATCAGCGCTTACCACGACATGCCCTACGCCATCTTCCGCTACCCGCCGGAAGACGAGTTCGCCGTTCGGCAGGAGACCACGCTGCTTCGCACACGCCTCGAGCAAGCGGGCAAGCGCGTGACCTCGATCTCCCTGTCGGCGTGCATGTACGAGGCTCTCGAAGCCGAGGGACTTGGCACCGAGGCCCTTGTCGAAGCCGAGAAGACGGTGGGGCTCGAATCCACGATCGAGACCATCCACCAGGTGTTGAGCGAGTATCGGCCGCTCGACGAGCTCGTGGCAGCGCGTATCCCGGGCGACGCGGATCCCCTGCGCGACGTGATCTTCATCGTCCGCGCCGGAGCGCTGTTCCCCATCTACCGCACGTCGTCGTTGCTCGAGCAGCTCAAGGGGAAGGTTCACGTGCCGGCCGTGCTCTTCTACCCGGGCGAGCTCGACGGGGCGGCGGGCTTGCGATTCATGGGCGTGTTGGACGCCGAGCACAACTATCGGCCGAAGATCTTCTAGGGGAACGCAATGACTGCTACGACCATCAAAGACCTATTCGCCAATGACATCTCTCGACGCATCGAGGAGGTGATCAAGGTCGACCAGGCTGACGAGCAGATCATTCGTGACGAGCTCGCCGAGTACGTGGTCACCGACTCCATTCGCGGCCACCTCACCGAAGTACTGGAGAGCTACTGGGAGACGCCCAAGAAGCCCCACGAGGGCGTCGCGATCTGGGTGTCAGGCTTCTTCGGCTCAGGTAAGTCGAGCTTCGCGAAATACCTCGGACTCGGACTCCAGAACCGCACGATCGGAGGGGTTGGCGCAGCAAAGCTGCTCGCCAAGCGCATCGGTGACACCAAGGCGGAAGTGCTGCTCAGCAACATCGCCGAGCAGATCCCCACCGAGGCCGTCATCTTCGATGTCTCCACCGACCGCGGCATCCGCACCGGCAACCAGAGCATCACCGAAATCATGTACCGGCTCTTTCTGAAGAGCCTCGGATACGCCGGCGATCTCGACCTGTCCGAGTTGGAGATCACCCTGGAGGAAGCGGGTCGCCTCGACGGCTTCAAGGCCAAGTACCAGGAGACGTTCAACAAGGACTGGGACGTCGGCAAGGGGCTGATCGCCATCGCCGTGCAGCAGGCGAGCCGCGTCATGCACGAGCTGGAGCCGGCCACGTACCCGACGGCGGACAGTTGGCGCGAGGCGGCGATGAAACGCGCCGACATTACGCCGGGTGACCTCGCCAAGCGCGGCATGGAGCTGATGAAGCGGCGCTGCCCGGGCAAGACGCTGCTCTTCGTGGTGGACGAAGTTGGCCAGTTCGTGGCTCGCGACGTTCAGAAAATGCTCGACCTCCAGGCGGTCGTGCAGAATCTCGGCCGCATCGGTCGAGGCAAGATGTGGATCGTTGTCACCTCGCAAGAGAAGCTCACCGAGCTTGTCGGTGGGCTCGACGACAAGCGGGTCGAGCTGGCACGCCTCATGGACCGCTTCCCGCTGCAGGTCCACCTGGAGCCGGCAGATATCTCTGAGGTCACGAGCAAGCGCGTACTGTCGAAGAACGCCCAGGCCGAGAAGAGCCTGCGCGATCTCTTCACCCAGCACCGCGGCCGCCTCACCGACAACACCCGGCTCACCGCCGACATCAAGTTGCCCGAGCTGTCGACGGAGAGCTTCGTCGATCTCTATCCGCTGATGCCCTACCAGATCGACCTCATCATCCAGGTGGTCTCGGGGTTGCGGACGCAGGGCGGCGCAAGCAAGCACGTCGGTGGCGCTAATCGCACCATCATCAAGCTCGCTCAGCAGCTGCTCATCCACCCGGATGTGGATCTCGCAGCAGCGCCCGTCGGTGCCCTGGCTCGGGTCGACCAAGTCTACGACCTGGTGTCCGGGAACATCGGCAGCGAGGTGCGCGGCAAGATCGACGACATCGGCAAGAAGGTCGACCACCCACTCGCGCAGTCGGTGGCCAAGGCCATCTGCCTGCTCCAGTACGTGCGCAGCATTCACCGCACGCCGGAAAACCTGGCGGCCGCGTTGCACCCGGCCGTGGACGCGGACTCGCGCCTCTCCGAAGTGAAGGCCGCGCTCGATGCCCTCGAGAAGGCACACATGGTTCGCCGCGGGGACGATGGCTATCGCATCCCGACCCCGGCCGAGGACGACTGGGAGCGGCAGCGCGCCAGCCTGTCGCCGAAACCTGGCGACGTCAGCCGCCTGCACGCCGAGATCGTCACGGCCCTCTGGCAGCCCCAGCCCCAGCACAGCTTCCTCGACGTGAAGGTGTTCAAGGCTGGTCTGTATCTCGGCGGCCGCCTTTCGGTGGACGGCGACATCCCCGTGCACCTGACGCTGGCCGAGGCCGGCAAGGACCACGAGGAGCGCGTGGCCGAGTCGCGCAAGCGCAGCCAGACCGAGACAAAGTCGATCTTCTGGATTGCCGCCCTCGACGAGGCCATCGACCGCGAAACGGTGGAGTTCTTCCGCTCCAAGGAGATCCTCTCGCGGAAAGAACGGGGCGCGCAGACCAAGGACGAGACGGCTCTGGTGGCCGAAGAGAAGCTGCGCCAGCGTCGCCACCAGGATGAGCTGCGCCGCCTCATCAAGCAGTCGCTGCTCACGGGCACCATCTTTTTCCGCGGCAACGACCGCAGCCCCGATGACACCGCCACCGACATCGGTCGCACCGCAGCCAAGGTGCTCGCCCAGGCGCTGCCCGAGGTCTTCGACCGATTCGAAGAGGCCGCGGCTCGCGTGGGCAAGAAAGACCTCGACTCACTGATGACCACCGAGAACCTGCGGGGCCTCAGTTCGGTATTCACCGACCTCAGCCTGGTTCGTGATCAGGGCGGCAAGCCGGTCTTCAACACCGACGCGGGCTCGCTCGCCGAGGTGCTCTCGCGTATCGAGAATCGCACCAGCTACGGCGAGGTCGCGACGGGTCGCTACCTCACCGACGAGTTCGCCAAGGAGCCCTTTGGCTGGGACTTCGAGGTGGTGCGCCTGTTCGTGATCGCGCTTCTTCGCGCGGGAAAGCTCGAGGCAACGAGCAAGGGGCAGGTCATCGAGTCGGCGCTCGCACTCGACGCACGCAACACCTTCCCGAACAACAACCTGTTCCGCCAAGCGTCCTTCAGACCGAAGGTTGGTCTGGACTTCAAAGACGTGGTCGATGCCTCCGAGTACTTCAAGGAGGTTTTTGGCCGCGAGATTTCGGAGCTCGAACAGGGTGTTGTCGCCAACGCGATCCGCGAAGAGATCCATAGGCACGACGAGGAACTGCACGAGGTGCACACAACGCTCGTGCAGCACAGCCTGCCGGGAGCCGACGTGCTGCGCACGGCGCTCGACCAGATGCGTTCGATCCGCGCCGGCAAAGAGGACCACGCCATCCTGACGTTCAACGCCGCCTACAAGGAGTTGAAGGAAGCGATCAAGCGAGGCGCTGAGCTGACCCAGGTTCTCACGGAGACTCGCCTTCACGACATTAGCCGAGCCCGCAAGGCGCTGGACATCGTTTGGCCCTTCCTCAAGGAAGAGCCGGACCTCACCGATGATGACCGCGATCACGCTGAGAAGCTCAGTGACCTGATGGCGAAGGAGACCTTCTTTCGCGAGATGCCGGCCATCGATCAGCACGCCCGGGCGCTCGAGCAGGAGCACAAGCGGCGGCACGAAGAGGCGGTGCAGGCTCGAGCGGCGGCCTACGAAGATGCCGCCAAGAAGCTACGGGCCACGCCGGGGTGGGATCAGATCGGCGATGACCAGCGTCAGCGCGTTTCGGGGCCACTCGTCTCTCGCGCGACGACCGACGGCACGGCATCGATGTCCATCCCGCTCATGCGCTCGGACTTGGCGGCGTGTTCCGGGCGGCTGTCGACCGCGGTCGAGGAGATGCTTCGAATCGTCGATGGCAATCGGATCGTGCGGGTCGCCGCTTCCGGCTACTTCACCGGCGGTATCGAGACGGAAGAGCAGCTCGAACAGGCCCTGTCTGGCTTGAAGGAGCAATGCCTGGAGCTCATCGGCGCCGGCAAAAAGGTCCTGGTTCAGTAGGAGAGCGCACGGATGGACAAGGACACTAGAAATCGCATCCAACGCGCGACCCAGGCAGCTCGGGAGCTGCTGGAGCACGAGTACGCTGAGCAACTCGAGGGCGTGTTCGACGTTGGGCTCGATGGAACGATCGCTTCGGAGCCTGGCGAGCACCTCGATGCCGCGCAGCGCGTCCTTCGAACGAAGCTGCTCACAGCCGTCGACCACCAGCGTGCGAGCGGGATGACGAAGGCCGATGCAGTCGCCTCCTATTTGCGAGAGGCTGCGTTCACCACGTTGAACCGCTTCGTAGCGCTGAAGATGCTGGAGGCGCGTGAGCTCGTTCAGGAGTGCATCAGCCGAGGCGATCAGTCGGCGGGCTTCAAGGAGTTCACCGGGCTGGCACCCGGCCTCGTTCAGCTTCCCGATCACGGATACCGCGTCTACATCGAGTCGCTCTTCGATGAGGTCGGACGCGAGGTGCGAGTGCTATTCGACCGGCGCGATCCGGCCAGCCTGCTCTGGCCGCGTCGGCAAGGACTTCTGGAGCTGCTCGGCATCTTGAACGCCTCCGAGCTCGCTTCCGTTTGGGGCGAGGACGAGACCATTGGCTGGGTCTACCAGTACTTCAACAGCGACGACGAGCGGAAAGCGATGCGTGCCGAGTCGCAAGCGCCACGTAACAGTCGTGAGCTAGCCGTCCGCAACCAGTTTTTCACCCCTCGCTACGTCGTTCAGTTCCTGACCGACAACACGCTCGGGCGCATCTGGTACGAGATGCGCCAGGCCGAGACGCGCCTATCTGACCTCAACTACCTTGCGTGCTGGCCCGACGAAGTTTTCCTCTGCGAGGCACAGGAGCTGCCAGCGAACGCTCGAATGAGTGAGGAGAACCTCACACAGGATCAGCTTACTCGGCGTCCGTTTCACGTCCCGTTTCGCGCAAAAAAAGACCCGCGCGATATCTGCGTGCTTGATCCCGCATGTGGCTCAGGGCACTTCTTGTTGTACGCATTCGAGCTGTTCCTGACGATCTATGAAGAGGCGTGGACCGACGAAACGTCGCCGCCGTCAATTGCTACGGGACGCACGCTGCGCGGTGATTACCCCGAGTTGCATCTTCTCCACGCACAAGTCCCTGGACTCATTGTGCGCCACAACCTCTACGGCATCGACGTCGACGCTCGTTGCACCCAAATCGCCGCACTTGCCTTGTGGATGCGAGCTCAGCGCGCGCTCAAGGACCAAGGCGTCTCAAAGGATGCTCGCCCGGCAGTGGAGAAGACAAACGTTGTGGTAGCGGAGCCCATGCCTGGGAACCCGGAGCTACGCGACGAGTTTCTCGCAACTCTCGAGAGCGATTTGGCACGACTCGTGCGGCGAGTTTTCGAACGCATGGAACTCGCGGGTGATGCGGGCTCGCTCTTGAGAATTGAGGACGACATCCGTGGGGCGGTGCGCGAAGCTGTCGGCGAGGCTGGCCCGCTCTTCGAGGCGAGCGACCAGGCGCGTTGGCATGAGGCTGAGCTGGAGGTCCTCCGTTGTCTTCGCGTCTACGCAGACCGAGCCGACCAAGAAGGGTCGCTCCAGCGCCGCCTGTTCGCTGAGGACGCCGCGCGCGGTCTGGGCTTTGTCGACGTGTGCGGCGGGCGGTACGACGTCGTCCTTATGAATCCACCGTTCGGCGAGCTAGTTCCATCAACGCAGGCACTCATCGATGCCGTGGCCAACGCGGGGCGCAACGACATCTACGCGAGCTTCGTTCTTCGCGGCAGGCACTTTCTAAAAGCGGGGGGCAAGGTCGGGGCAATCACATCGCGAGCGTTCTTGACGGGCCGCGACCACAGGCATTTTCGAAAAGAGATTCTCGTGGCTACCCCACAAACAGCAGCTCTCTCCCAAATGGCAGACCTGGGCGGAGGTGTCCTAGATGGCGCAATGGTCGAGACGACGGCGTTCGTGCTCTCCGGAGGACCTGACGATTGCCTCTGTATCTTCGACGTGCATGACGCCGGCCCCGAATCAAAGGAGAGCGCGCTGCGGCAGGCACTCCGTGAGAGCAGATGTCGGCTGTATCAGCGCAGCCTCTTTCGGAAGCTGCCTCAGCAGGACCTCCTGCTTTCCCTGTCTTCAACTGAGCTTCGGGACTTGTCCGACGGCGATCCGCTTGAGCCTTCAATCGCCGACGTTCGGCAGGGGCTATCGACCAACGACGACGAACGCTTCATTCGCCTTGAGTGGGAAATCCCCTCGGATGCTCTGCATCGTCGCTGGCATCGAATAGCGAAAGGCGGAGACTACTCTTGGTTCACGAGTGAGACTCACCTTGTCGTGAACCGCGACGGCGCGGGAGCGGAGATGGCGGCGTTTGCGGAACAGTGTGATGGAAACATCGCGTCTACGCGCAGGTCGAGCCGATTCTACGATCATGCTGCGATCTACTTTTCCCGTCGTAGTCAAAAAGGTTTCAGCGCACGCCGCCTTCGGAAAGGCTGCTGCTTCTCCGACAAGAGCGGTGTTCCCCAGCGTCAATTACTTTTCTGCCTCAGCGACAACTATAATTCCGCAAAATGATCGTTGAACCAGCCGCCCCAGTGGTGGGGCGGCACACCGAGGGTAGCCTGTCCCGGGCACCCGGATC
>Ga0180009_10003431_pt1 | contig 18027 bp, 11 predicted proteins | sample OS_PC_MetaG_FD_123537 | JGI IMG/M metagenome (GOLD analysis project Ga0180009, IMG submission 123537) | Groundwater microbial communities from the Aspo Hard Rock Laboratory (HRL) deep subsurface site, Sweden - OS_PC_MetaG | ecosystem: Environmental > Aquatic > Deep subsurface > Groundwater... | reverse complement strand
GATGCGGACCAAGGCCGACAAGCACTCGATGCGCGCCAAACGCCGCCTCGCAGCCTGGGACGACACCTATCTCGCAAGCCTCATCTCAGGGGTGGGATAGTCGTTCATGCGATTCCCCTGCGGCGGCTAGAGGTTCCGAGGGGTGAATTGCACACACCTGTCACATTGCCGTGCAGTGGGGCGAAAGTTTTGCCAGCGGGGCGGTGCAGATGTCAGGCTGTGCGTCCAGAGGATCTCGTCCGGCCTGCAACCCGGCCTGCAACCGGGAGTCTTGGGTTTGTGGCGTGCGTCCGGCGATTTCGTGAAGCTTGTTCATGCAGTCTTTGCAGTTTTCGTCCAGATTGGGCGTGCGCAACAGGATTGGCGGGTTTTTATCTGTCGCGATCGCAGGCAATCGCGGCTCATTCGACATGCAAGTCTATCCGGGCGGCTTTGGCGTTTGCTAAGGTGGAAGCCCTGAAGGGCTACAAATTCGCTACCCTCTGGCGGCTGAGGCCGGGGCATGTGCGAGGAGGTCCATCTTATGACGGTTCTGATCTATGTGCTGGTGCTGGTCGCATTGCTGGTGGCCTTGGCGATGAACAAAGCGCGGCTCGCGGTCTGGGCCGCGTCGCTCGGGGCTGCGGTGCTGTTCGGCCAAGTCGTGCTTGGAGGCGGACTATTGGCATCCGGTTTCCTCGGCCTACTGGCGTGGTTGCCGGCGATCGTGCTCGCGGTGCTGGCGGTGCCATCGGTGCGTCAGAAGATACTGATCGCGCCGGCGTTTTCGATGGTGCGCAAGATCCTGCCGCGCGTGTCGGATACCGAACAGCAGGCGCTGGAAGCCGGCACGGTGGGTTTTGATGCAGAGCTGTTTTCTGGCCAGCCCAACTGGAACAAGCTTCACGATCTGCCCGGCGTCGAACTGACGGCGGAGGAGAGAGCGTTTCTCGACGGGCCGACGGACGAACTCTGCCGTATGATCGACGACTGGCAGATCCGCTTCAACAACAGGGAAATTCCGCAAAAAATCTGGGACTTCGTGGCCAAGAACGGCTTTCTTGGCATGCTGATCTCCAAGCAGCACGGCGGGCTTGGCTTTTCAGCGCAGGCGCAATCGCTGATCCTCGGCAAGGTCGCCTCGCGTTCACCGGATGTTGCGACCATCGTCATGGTGCCGAATTCGCTCGGACCGGGCGAACTCATCGAGAAGTACGGCACCGACGAGCAAAAGGAGCATTACCTGCCGCGGCTCGCAAAAGGCGAGGAGATCCCGTGCTTTTCGCTGACCGGGCCGACATCGGGATCGGATGCGGCGACGATGCGCGATATCGGCCGCGTCGAGAAGGCGCTGCACGATGGCCGGGAGACGATCGGCATCCGGCTCAACTGGGACAAGCGCTACATCACGCTCGGGCCGAAGGCGACGCTGGTAGGGCTCGCTTTCCGTTTGTTCGACCCGGAGGATCTGCTCGGCAAGGGTGAAGACGTCGGCATCACGGTGGCGCTGATTCCCGCCGGCCACCCGGGCGTCGAGATCGGGCGGCGGCATCTGCCGTCAGGTTCCGCTTTTCCAAACGGTCCCAACTGGGGCAAGGACGTCTTCATTCCGCTCGATTGGGTGATCGGGGGCGAAGAGCGCGTCGGCCAGGGCTGGCGCATGTTGATGGAATGCCTCTCGGCGGGCCGTGCGATTTCATTGCCGTCTTCGGCGACAGCAGGGGCAAAGGCGATGCTGCGGCATACCTCGGCCTACGCACGCATCCGCAAGCAGTTCGGCATACCGATTTCGCGCATGGACGGGATTGCGCAGCCGCTCGCCAGGCTTGCGGAAGCCGCCTACGTCAACGAAGCGGCGCGCGGCGTGACGGCGGCGATGGTGGCGGCGGGTGAAAAGCCATCCGTCATCTCGGCGCTGATGAAATACCAGACGACGGAGAAGATGCGCCAGGCCGTCAACGACGCCATGGACATCCACGGTGGTCGTGGGATTTGCGATGGGCCGGCGAATTATCTGCAGGCGGCCTACCAGATGGTGCCTGTCGGGATCACTGTCGAGGGGGCGAATATCCTGACGCGGACATTGATCACGTTCAGCCAGGGGGCGCTCAGGTCGCATCCCTATCTCTACCGGGAAGTGCAGGCCGCCCAGAACCCGGACAAGACGGCCGGCCTCAAGGACTTCGAGGATGCCTTCATGGGGCACCTCACCTATACGGCATCGAACTTTGCCGGCGCGTTCTTCCACAACGTGACGTTCGGCAGCTTCGGCAGGGTGCCAGTCGATGCGGGGAAAAACGCGCGCTGGTACCGGCAGCTGTGGCGGCAGTCGCGCAACTTCGCGCTGGTGGCTGACATGGCGGTGGCGACGCTGGGCGGGGCCATGAAGACGCGCCAGATGCTGACCGGGCGCATGGCCGATGCGCTTTCGGAACTCTATCTGTTGTCCTGCGTTCTCAAGCGCTTCGAGGACGACGGCAAGCCGGAAGCCGACGCCAAGTTCGTCGAGTTGGCGGCGCGCAACGGCCTCTACCGGTTGCAGACGGCGCTTTCAGAGGCGATCGACAACTTCCCCAACCACGCCGCCCGGTTTGCACTCTCGTCGATCGTTTTTCCGTTCGGGCGGCCCTATCGGCCGGCCAACGACAACCTGACTCGCGCCGTGGCGATGGCCACGACTGAGCCGGGCGAGGTTCGCGACAGGCTGACACGGGACATCTTCATCTCGCAGGATGTCAACGATCCGACCGGACTGCTCGAAGTCACGTTGCAGAAGGTGATCGCATCGGAGGGCGCGGAGAAGAAACTCGACAAGGCGGTGCGTGCTGGAACGGTGCGGCGCTATCATGGGATCGACTGGTTTGCCGATGCCGTCAAGGCGGGCGTCCTCAGCGAAGCGGAAGCCGCGCTGCTGAGGGAGGTCGAGGGCCTCGTTCAGCGCGTCATCGCCGTCGATCACTTCGACCCTGCCGAAGTGCGACCCAACTACATGATGCCTGGCGATAACGTTCGCAAAGCCAATGCGGCAGAAGCCGCCGAATGACACGACGCCGGTAGAAGACAAGCCAACACCCCGCTAACGGAAGCCGGGATGGGAGACGCAACGATATGCACAACGATAACGCGGCAGGTGCCGATCACGCCGGCGAATTCCACGACTGGCACTTCAGCATCGACCTCGAGCGGATCGCCTGGGCGATCTTCGACAGGCAAGGCGAGAGTGCCAATTCGCTGGGCCGGCGTCCGCTGGAAGAGTTGGGAAGGATCGTCGACACGGTCGAAGCCGGCGCCAGGAACGGTTCGATCCGCGGCCTCGTCATCATGTCGGGCAAGGAGAAGGGTTTCATCGTCGGCGCGGACATCCGCGAGTTCGGCGACTTCAAGAGCGAAGAACAGGTGATTGCCGGTCTGAAGCCGGTCAACGAGATGCTTGAGCGGATCGAACAGATGAGCGTGCCGGTCGTCGCCGCGATTCACGGTGTGTGCGTCGGCGGCGGGCTGGAACTGGTGCTGGCCTGCCATTACCGCATCGCCACGCGGGACGATGCAACGCGCATCGGTTTTCCGGAAGTCAAGCTCGGGATCTTCCCCGGCTTCAACGGAACGGCGCGCTCGATCCGTCAGGCGGGGCCCGTCGCTGCGATGGGCGCGATGCTGAAGGGCTCGATGATCCGCGCCAGCGTCGCCAAGGCGCAGGGCTTCATCGACCAGCTCGTCGACAGCAAGGGCGCATTGCGCTGGGCGGCGCGCAAGGCGGTGCAGCAGAAGCGCAAGTCGAAGCCGATGGGCGGTTTCTCAGGCCTGCTCGCGAAGTGGCCGGCGCGCGGATTTCTTGCAGGCAAAATGCGCGACGAAACAAAGAAGAAAGTACGCGAAGACCATTATCCCGCACCGTTCCGGCTCATCGATCTCTTCGAGAAATACGGCGGCTCGTACGCCGACATGAAGACGCATGAGACCGCCGCGTTCGCTCCGCTGATGGTTTCGGAAACGTCACGCAACCTGCGCCGCGTGTTCTTCCTGTCGGAGGCGCTGAAGGCGCAGGCGCCAAAAGGAATGGGCTGGAAGCCGCTGCGCGTTCACGTTATCGGCGCGGGCACCATGGGTGCGGACATCGCCGGGTGGTGCGTGGCCAGTGGCATGGAAGTGACGCTGCAGGATCTTTCGGCCGAGCAGATCGCCAAGGGCATCAAGGCACAGGGGCGGCTCTTCAAGAAGAAGTTCCGGACTCCCGCACTCAACGGTGCGGCCGAAGCCCGTCTCATTGCCGACCCTCAAGGACGCGGTATCTCCCGCGCGGATGTCGTGATCGAGGCCATCGTCGAGAAGCTCGAAGTCAAGCAGGCGCTGTTCAAGAACCTGGAGACGCGGATGAAGGCAGGGGCGCTGATGGCGACGAATACGTCATCGCTGAAGATCGAAGACATCGCCGCGCCGCTTGCCGATCCGGGCCGTCTCATCGGCATCCACTTCTTCAATCCGGTGGCGCAGATGCCGCTCGTCGAAGTCGTGCGCGGCGAGCAAAGCCGCCAGGAGGAAGTCGACAAGGGAGCCGTATTCGTAACCGCGATCGACAAGTTTCCGCTGGTCGTGAAGTCGGTGCCGGGCTTCCTCGTCAACCGCGTTCTGGCGCCCTACATGATGGGGGCGATGGCGCGCGTCGATCAGGGCGAAGCGAAAGAGAAGATCGATGAAGCCGCGCGCATGTTCGGCATGCCGATGGGGCCGATCGAACTCGCCGATACGGTCGGACTCGATGTTTGCGCGCACGTGGGCCAGATCCTCGGGCTCGGCAACGAAGTCGCCGGCGCGCGGAAGCTCGTCGAGAGCGGCAAGCTCGGAAAGAAAACCGGCGAAGGCTATTACGTCTGGAAGGACGGCAAGCCGGTCAAGCCGGACGATACCCGTTTCGGCAATGGCGATCTGGAAAAGTTGGGCCGGGAACTTGTCGAGCCGCTGATCCAGGAAGCGCAGCGCGCGGTCGATGACGGCGTCGTCGAGAGTTCCGATCTGGCCGACGCCGGCGTCATCTTCGGGACCGGCTTTGCGCCGTTCCGCGGCGGATCGCTGCACTACAGGGACACGCTCGGATCGGCCGAGAAGCGCGAGCCGGCGAACGCAGCGGCAGCCGAATAGTCTGGTGGGCAAGTGGCGATGACGGCAGTGGACATTCAATCCGCGCCCCAATCTTTGCGGGCGAAATCTGGGAGCAGGACATGACGAAATCCCTTCGCCGCGTGGCCGTGATCGGCGGTGTGCGCACGCCGTTCTGCCGGTCGGGCACGCTTTATGCCGATCTCTCCAATCTCGACATGATGTCGGCGGCGCTCAACGGTCTCGTCGACAAGTACAACCTCGCGGGCGAGCACATCGACGAGGTCGTCGGCGGCGCGGTCGTAACCCATTCGAAGGACTGGAACCTGGCGCGTGAAGCCGTCCTCAACACCAAGCTCGCCACCTCCACGCCCGGCATCACGATGATGCAGGCGTGCGGAACCTCGCTGCAGGCGGCGATGGGGATCGCTGCGAAAATCGCGGCCGGGCAGATCGAAAGCGGCATCGCGGTCGGGTCGGATACGACGTCGGATGCGCCGATCGTCTTTACGAAGAAATTCGCGCAGCGGCTGATGGAAGCCAACAAGAAGAAGACCACGCTCGACAAGGTCAAGGTGCTGGCGGGGACGAAGCCCGGCGAGCTGGCGCCGCAGCCTCCGGCGACCAACGAGCCGCGCACGGGACTGTCGATGGGGCAGCATTGCGAGCTGATGGCGAAGGAATGGCAGGTGCCGCGGGTCGAGCAGGACCAACTCGCCTACGAGAGCCACAAGAAGGCAACAGAGGCCTATGCGTCGGGCTACATGGACGATCTCATCGTGCCGTGCGCGGGCGTGTTTCGCGACAACAACCTGCGTGAGGACGTGGATACCGGAAAGCTCGCAACGCTCAATCCCGCGTTCGACAAATCCGGCGACGGCACGCTGACGGCGGCGAACTCGACATCGCTGACCGATGGCGCGGCGGCCGTCCTGCTTGCGTCCGAGGACTGGGCGAAAGAACATGGTCTTCCGGTCCAGGCCTATCTTGTCGATGCGGTGCATGTGGCAAACGATTTCGTCGGCGGCGACGGTCTTCTCATGGCGCCGACGTTGGCGGTCGCGAAGCTTCTGAAACGCAACGGGCTGAGCCTGCAGGACTTCGATTTCTACGAGATCCACGAAGCCTTCGCGGCACAGGTACTGGCGACGCTGAAAGCCTGGGAAGATCCGGACTATTGCAAGCGTGCGCTCGGTGCCGACGGCGCGCTGGGCTCGATCGACCGCGCCAAGCTCAACATCAAAGGATCGTCGCTGGCCGTCGGGCATCCGTTCGCGGCAACGGGCGCTAGGATCGTCGCCAATCTTGCCAAGCTGATTGACGAGAAAGGCAGCGGGCGCGGGCTGATTTCGATTTGCACCGCCGGCGGGATGGGAGTCGCTGCGATACTGGAATCGGCCAAGGCGGGCGCGCAGCAGATGGCGGCTTGATCAATGCGATGTCATTTTGAAGAATGACGTAAAATCTGACCATTGCTCGATTCTGAATGCTCTGATGTCTCGCACGGAGCCGGAGAACCATTGCAGCGTCTGAAGCGCTTGCATGGCGGCAAACAGGTTTGCAAGATCTTCACTTTCGCAAACGTAGACGCTGCCTTGTATTCTGCGGAAGCCGTATCGTTGGAGTGCTGCACCAACGTCGGTATAGGCTTGGGAAACACCTCTTGGGTGCAGTCGTTGCGTCTCTTGAACAACCAGGTCAAAAGCGATTGCGAACATCAGGGCGCAATAGGATCGTCGAGGATTGCCGCAATCGGATACTCAAGTTCTTCGCCAGTCTCGATGACCCGGATTGCAAAGCGAATATCACTTGCCGCCGAGTTGGCCAGGCCAAGAACTTCGTATGCCGGGCCCATCGGTCCGAAGGTGCGATACGAGCCTATCAACTCCTCCAGAGGAATTGCAATCTTGCGATCTGCCGTCAATTCGGCGGTCATGGCGCTCCAGGCCTTTGTCTATGAGCCATATCGGAAATGGTGACACAACCCTGCAATGATGACCAGACCTGATCAGCGCGGCAGGACGGTCGTGCCCATCAGGTGCTTGTCGATGGCGCGGGCCGCCTGACGGCCCTCGCGGATGGCCCAGACGACGAGCGACTGGCCGCGACGGACGTCGCCGGCAGCGAACAGGTTGTTGTCGCCCGGCAGCTTGTAGTCGTCCTCGTTCGAATCAACGCCCATGAAGCGTCCGCGCGGAACCGTCTTGAGACCGAGCTGTTGCAAGACGCCTTCCTCGATCGGGCCTGAAAAGCCCATGGCGAGAAGCACGAGGTCGGCATCGAGGGACGCGTCGCTGCCATCGATCGGTTGCAGCTTGTGGTCGACGTGCACGTAATTGAGCTTCTTGACCTTGCCGTCTTCACCTGAAAACCCAGTCGTCGAGACGGAAAAGAGCGTTTCGGCGCCCTCGGCCTGGCTTGTCGAAATGCGCAGCTTCATCGGCCAATGCGGCCAGGACATCGCCTTGTTTTCCTTGATAGGCGGGCGCGGCATGATTTCGAGCTGCGTCACCGACTTGGCGCCCTGGCGGAAGGACGTGCCGATGCAGTCGGAGCCGGTGTCGCCGCCGCCGATGACGATGACGTGCTTGTCGGCAGCGGAAATCTGTTGCACCGAATTGGGGATCGGCTCGCCGGCAACGCGGCGGTTCTGCTGGGGCAGGAAATCCATGGCGAAGTGGATGCCGTCAAGATCGCGGCCGGGTGCACCGGCGAAGAAGTCGAAGGGCTTTTCCGAACCCATCGCGAGGAGGACGGCGTCGTAATCCTTCTCAATTTCGCTCGCTTCGATATCGACGCCGACATCGACGTTGCAATGAAATGTGACGCCTTCGGCCTCCATCTGCCTGACGCGGCGGGCGATGATCGTCTTTTCCATCTTGAAGTCAGGGATGCCGTAGACCATCAGGCCGCCGGGTCGGGCACTGCGCTCGTAGACGTGAACGTCGTGGCCGGCGCGGGCGAGCTGCTGGGCGGCGGCCATGCCGGCGGGGCCGGAACCGACGATCGCGACCCTGCCGCCGGTCTTCTTTTCGGGAGGCTGCGGCTTGATCCAGCCTTCGGCGAAGGCGCGGTCGGCGATGGCGCACTCGATCGACTTTATGGTGACGGGATTGTCGTCGATGTTGAGCGTGCAGGCGGCCTCGCAGGGCGCCGGGCAGACGCGGCCGGTCACCTCGGGAAAGTTGTTGGTCGAGTGCAGGTCGATGGAGGCTTCCTGCCAGTCGTCGTGGTAGACGAGGTCGTTCCAGTCGGGGATCTGGTTGTTGACCGGGCAGCCGGTATGGCAGAACGGGATTCCGCAATCCATGCAGCGCGCGGCCTGGACTTTGGTTTCCTGCGGAGTTGGCGGAACGACGAATTCCTTATAGTTCTGCGTGCGTTCTTCGACCGGCGCATACTTGCGCTCGGCGCGTTCGAATTCCAGAAATCCGGTTGGCTTGCCCATACTGTCCGTTCTTTCGTGTTTCAATCAGTCCAGCTTGCGTTGGCGCACCCGTGAAGGCGAAATTACCGTAAGAGCGCCAATGAGACTTTCATCCAGTGCGTCGATTCTATCGCAGAGTTCGTTCATTGCGCGATCGATCCCTGCGGGCTGGAAGTACGAATCCACGATAACGATCCCGAATGCTGCCATTCCATCCCTTATCGTCAAGTCCCCGTAGTCCCTGTCTTCAGTTATGACGATGCGCTTCTCGCTCGTCGTTCTGGCGAGAACTGCCGTATCGCTATTTGCCCGGCAGACTTCGCTCACCCACTCGACATCGTGTCCGTTATTCCGGAGTGCGATCACGAGCCGTTTGGGGAAACATTCATCGACGAGGAACCGCATTCCTTTATTCAGCCGCTGTTACGATGCGTTCGTTGGCCACGATATCAGCGGCAAATGTTTGCGCGGCGCAGATATCCCCTCGAGTAAGGCTCGGATATTCCTCAAGGAGTTTTTCGACCGTGGTTCCTGCGCCGAGCCATCTCAAGATTGACTCGACCGGTATCCTGGTACCTTTGATCACCGGCTTTCCGGACATGATTTCCGGTGTCCAGACGATGCGTTCATGGGTCATGGTCGACTCCGGTTTTCCATTTCGCATGCTGTTCTGCCATGTTTTTGCAGCGATTTCACAATTAGGTACCATTTCATCGTTTTGCAGCTAAACCCGTGAAAGAACTCTCGGGTTGGCGTCATAGCCGGCAAATGCCAATTCAATTACGTCCGCACGGCGGTATCAGTGGCCTCGGAAACCTGCGCCTTCGCGAGTTCCGTCAAGGCGCGGCGGTACTCGGTCGGCATGACCTTCTTGAATTTCGGCAGGTAGGTATCCCAATCGGCCAGAATCGCCTGCGCCTTCTTCGAGTTGGTGTAGTGGGCGTGGCGAACGATGAGGGCGTGCAGGCGTTCGGCGTCCTGGCCGAGCATGTCGCGCATCGTGTCGGACAGGATCGAGCTTTCCATGCCGCCGTTGGCTTTCAGTTTTTCGGCGATGCCGGGATCCGCGTCGATCGGCTCGAATTGAACCATCGCCATGTTGCACTTCGATTCGAAGTCGCCCTTCTCATCGAGGACGTAGGCAACGCCACCCGACATGCCGGCGGCGAAGTTGCGGCCGGTCTCGCCGAGCACGACGACGACGCCGCCGGTCATGTATTCGCAGCAATGATCGCCGGTGCCCTCGATGACCGCATAGGCGCCTGAGTTTCTTACCGCGAAGCGCTCACCGGCAATGCCGCGGAAATAGCACTCGCCTGCAATCGCACCGTAGAGCAGCGTGTTGCCGACGATGATGCTTTCTTCCGGCACGATGCCGGATTTCGGGTCGGGGCGTACGATGAGCTTGCCGCCCGAGAGGCCCTTGCCGACGTAATCGTTGCCTTCGCCGATGAGATCCAAGGTGACGCCGTGCGTGACCCATGCGCCGAAGCTTTGGCCTGCGGTGCCCTTGAAGGTGAACCAGATGGTGTCTTCGGGCAGGCCGGCGTGGCCGTACTTCTTGGCTATCATTCCCGACAACATGGTACCGGCGGTGCGGTCGGTGTTCTTGATCGCCAATTCATGGCGGACCGGCGTCTTGTTCTCGATTGCTGGAGCGGCAAGCTCGATCAGCTTGTTATCGAGCACTTTTTCGAGGCCGTGATCCTGTCGCTCGCAATGGTAGACGGCGACGTCGTCGGGGACGTCGGGCTTGTGGAACAGCTTTGTGAAGTCGAGGCCCTTCGCCTTCCAGTGGCGGATGGCATGCGACCTATCGAGCATGCCCGTCTGGCCGATCATCTCGTCGAAGGTGCGGAAGCCCATCACCGCCATCAGCTCGCGGACCTCCTCGGCGACGAAGAAGAAGTAGTTGATAACGTGCTCGGGCTGGCCGGTGAACTTGGCGCGCAGGCGCGGGTCCTGGGTGGCGACGCCGACCGGGCAGGTGTTGAGGTGGCACTTGCGCATCATGATGCAGCCCGCCGCGATCAAGGGAGCGGTCGAGAAGCCAAACTGATCGGCGCCGAGAAGCGCGCCGACGACGACGTCGCGGCCGGTGCGAAGGCCGCCGTCGACCTGCACCGCGATGCGCCCGCGCAGGCGGTTGCCGACCAGCGTCTGGTGGGTTTCGGCGAGGCCGATCTCCCACGGACTGCCGGCGTGCTTGATGGAGGTGAGCGGGGAGGCGCCCGTGCCGCCTTCGAAGCCGGAGATGGTGACGTGGTCGGCGCGGGCCTTGGCAACACCGGCGGCAACAGTGCCGACGCCGACTTCGGAAACGAGCTTCACGGAGATGTCAGCGGCCGGATTGGTGTTTTTCAGGTCGAAGATCAACTGGGCAAGATCCTCGATCGAATAGATGTCGTGATGGGGCGGTGGCGAGATGAGGCCGACGCCGGGTGTCGAGTGGCGTACCTTGGCGATGACGGCATCGACCTTGTGGCCGGGCAACTGTCCGCCTTCGCCGGGTTTCGCGCCCTGCGCCATCTTGATCTGGATCATGTCCGAGTTGACGAGGTACTCGGTCGTCACGCCGAAGCGGCCGGATGCGACCTGCTTGATTGCGGATCGCATTGAAGAGCCGTCGGGCAGCGGCACGAAGCGGTCGGCTTCTTCGCCGCCCTCGCCGGTGTTCGACTTGCCGCCGATTCTGTTCATGGCGATTGCCAGCGTGGTGTGCGCCTCGCGGCTGATGGAACCGAAGCTCATGGCGCCGGTTGCAAAGCGCCTGACGATCGCGGTTGCGGGCTCGACCTCGCCGAGAGGTACCGGCGCGCGGCCCATCTCTTCGGCCGGCTTCAGGCGAAACAGGCCGCGCATGGTCATCAACTGCTCGGACTGGTCGTTGATCGCCTTGGCGAACTCGCGATACTTCTCGGGCAGGTTGCCGCGCACCGCATGCTGCAGGTCGGCGACCGTCTGCGGGCGCCAGGTGTGGGCTTCGCCGCGCAGGCGGAAGGCGTACTCGCCGCCGACGTCGAGCATCTTTTTCAGAACCGGAGAATCGCCGAAAGCCGCCAAATGCCGCTCCACGGTTTCGCGGGCGATCTCGGGAAGGGCGATGCCTTCGATCTGGGTGTGGGTGCCGGTGAAATACTTCTCGACGAACGACGTCTTGAGCCCGACGGCATCGAAGATCTGCGCGCCACAGTAGGACTGGTAGGTCGAGATTCCCATCTTGGCCATGACCTTGAGTATGGCCTTGCCAAGTGCCTTGACGAAGCTCGCCTTGACCTTGTCGGCAGTCAGGCCTTCCGACAGATCCGGTAGCATGGCTTCGAGCGTCTCGAAGGCGAGGTAAGGGTTGATCGCCTCGGCGCCATAGCCTGCGAGCGTGCAGAACTGGTTGACCTCGTGGGCTTCGCCGGTCTCGACGACGAGGCCGACGCGGGTGCGCAGGCCCTGACGGATCAAGTGGTGGTGGACAGCCGAAGTCGCCAGCAGGGAAGGCACGGGGATCCGATCCGGGCCGGTGGCGCGGTCGGACAGGATGATGATGTTGTATTCACCGGAGCGGACAGCCTCCTCGGCTTCGGCGCAGGCGCTGTCGAGGGCGTCTTCCATGCCGGCGGCGCCGGCTTCGACGGGATAGGTGATGTCAATGGTGATCGAGGAGAACGAGTTGTCCTTCACTTCGCCGATCGAGCGGATGCGCTCCAGATCCTCGTTCGTCAGAATGGGCTGGTCGACTTCGAGGCGCTTTTGCTTCGAGGTGCCTTCGAGGTCGAGGATGTTGGGCCGCGGCCCGATGAAGGAAACGAGGCTCATGACGAGTTCCTCGCGGATCGAGTCGATCGGCGGGTTCGTCACCTGTGCGAAATTCTGCTTGAAGTAGGTGTGCAGGAGCTTGGAGCGCGACGACAGCGCCGAGATCGGCGTATCGGTGCCCATCGAGCCGACGGCTTCCTGCCCGGTTTCGGCCATCGGGGTCATCAGGAACTTCAAGCTTTCCTGGGTGTATCCGAACGCCTGCTGGAGATCGAGCAGGGCGACGCGGGCACGCGACGTCTCCACGGGCCTCGCCGGTAGCGGCAGGTCGGCAACGTGGATCTGAGAACTCTGCAGCCAGCGCTCGTAGGGGTGGCTCGCGGCGATCTCGGCCTTCAGTTCCTCATCGGAAACGATGCAGCCCTTCTCGAGATCGATGAGCAGCATCTTGCCGGGCTGCAGGCGCCACTTGCGGACGATGTCCTCTTCCCTGACCGGAAGGACGCCCGCCTCGGAGGACATGATGACCGTATCGTCCTTGGTGACGAGATAGCGGGCAGGACGCAGGCCGTTGCGGTCGAGGGTCGCGCCGATCTGGCGGCCGTCCGTGAAGGCGACGGCGGCGGGGCCGTCCCACGGCTCCATCAGGGCGGCGTGATACTCGTAGAAGGCGCGGCGCTCGCTATCCATCAGTGGATTGCCGGCCCAGGCTTCCGGGACAAGCATCATGGCTGCGTGCGACAGCGGGTAGCCGCCCATGGTGAGGAATTCGAGCGCGTTGTCGAAGCAGGCGGTGTCGGACTGGCCTTCATAGGAAATCGGCCAGAGCTTGGAGATGTCGTCGCCGAAGAGCGGCGAAGAGACGGACGCCTGGCGGGCCGCCATCCAGTTGACGTTGCCGCGCAGCGTATTGATCTCGCCGTTGTGGGCGACCATCCGGTAGGGGTGGGCGAGCGGCCACGAGGGGAAGGTGTTGGTGGAAAAACGCTGGTGGACGAGGGCCAGCGCGGAGCTGAAGCGCGGGTCGGTGAGGTCCTTGTAGTAGGCCTTGACCTGGAACGACAGGAACATGCCCTTGTAGACGATCGTGCGGGTCGAAAGCGAGACCGTGTAGTGGCCGACATTGCGGCCCTTGTATTCGCTCAGCACGGCGTTGGAGACGCGCTTGCGCACGAGGTACAGCTTGCGCTCGAGGGCGTCCTGGTCGCCATCGAAATCGCCGCGGCCGATGAACACCTGGCGGTGGCACGGCTCGGTTTCGATGACCAGCTTCGAGAGCGACGAGTTGTCGACGGGAACCGTGCGCCAGCCGATCAGGCGAAGGCCTTCTTCGGCGATGATGCGGCTCCAGATCTTTTCGCAGTTGTCGCGGACGCGGGCTTCGCGCGGCATGAAGACAAAGCCGACGGCGTAGTTGCCAGGCTGCGGCAGCGAGAAGCCTGCCACCTGGCATTCCTGCGCCAGGAAGGCATGCGGGACCTGCACGAGCATGCCGGCGCCGTCGCCGGTCAGCGGGTCAGCGCCGACGGCGCCGCGGTGTTCGAGGTTTTCGAGTATATGGAGCGCGCTCTGCACGATTTTGTGGGACTTGCGGCCTTTCATATCGGCAATGAAGCCGACGCCGCAGGCATCGAATTCCCGATCGGGCTCGAACAGACCCTCAGCACGCGGGCGCTTGATGCAGCTCTCTACGATGCTGGAACCGTTCGACTTGGCGTTCCTCGTCATATGCAGACCTTAAGGTTTTTCGATTTCAGTTGCGTCACGGCTTGCCGGTCCGATGCTTTCGATCAGCCCGCGTGCCAAATCACCGGATGCGGCGCCTGGCCGACGGGTTCTGTCCGTCAGTCTGGCCCGCGCATACGGGAAGGCCGCTGCGCCCGGTCGTCAAGCGTAACGGCGTGGGTGAACGAAAGAAAGGACAGAGTTGCTGACCTTTCTGCCGAATGTTGCAGATTTCGCGGTTTTCTACAAGGGGGGCGCGAATTCAATCGGCGTCCGACGCTGCTGCGGGCAAGACCGCAGGCGGGCCGCAGTTGCTGGCACTAGCTCAATGATGAGGGCATGAAAAAAGCAGCCGCCGCGGGGGGGGGGGCGGCGACTGCTCGGCATCGATCAACGCGAACCGAGGATCAGCCCAGGTTCGTCGTTGCCTCGATCTGCCTCGGAGAGCTCTTCGAACCACCGATTTCAATCGAGCGCGGTTTCATCCGCTCTGGCACGTTGCGCACGAGGCCGATATTGAGAAGGCCATCGGTGAGGTCAGCGTCCGTTACCTCGACGTGGTCGGCGAGCTGGAAGCGGCGCTCGAACGAACGGGTGGCGATGCCGCGGTGGAGGTAGGCGCGGTCCTTGTCGTCAGGCGACTTCTGGCCCTTGACGGCGAGGGTCTGCTCCTTGACCTCGACGTTGAGTTCGTCCTGCGAGAAGCCGGCGACCGCCATCGAAATGCGGTACTCGTTGTCGCTGACCCGTTCGATGTTGTAGGGGGGAAAGCCGTTCTCGTCGCCGGCGATGTGGTCGAGCATGTTAACCAGGCGGTCGAAGCCGACGGTCGAGCGGTAGAGCGGTGCAAAGTCCATGTGGCGCATGACACTATCCTTCTGTTGAAGCGATCTTGCCTGGCTTTCTGTTTGTGCCTCCGGATGCCCACTGCGCATCCGGCACCGTACAATCCTCCGTTTGGGAGGAGACTGCGGAACAGGATACGGCCGTGTTCGGCTTCGATGTTGCCGAACGACCTGGAGTGCCATCTGCTCAAAAAGCCAGACGCTGGTTTTGCGTCCCCGATTGAGTGGCGAACGCATGATTGATTTAGGAGCCGGCGGGGGGAGTTCAAGGGGTGTGCGGGGGCTTTGACCGTTAGCTGAATCAGCGCGGTCCCCGGGCGGGGTAGGTGAGAAGAGTGACTGCCGCGCGCGCTGTCGTTGAGGTGCGTCGAGCGGAAGCGTTGGCCGTAGCACACCGACGACTGGCAGGCATGGCTCCTCGCGACGAAGGCTGCAGAACTCCGGTGTTGCCGGGGAAGTGACTGGGGAGTAGGGAGAAGTGCGCAGCGGTGCCGGCACCCGACCAATGTCATCCCGTGGCTTTATGCCCGGGACCCATCTCTCAACGGGAGTGGCGGTATCAGTGTGAACGGGTGCGGGCTATGTAAGCCCGATCGACTTTGCTCCTGCCGCACTGTGGGTCCCGGGGGACAAGCCCCGGGATGACAGTAGGTGTGTGGCTTGAACGGGGCTAAGCCGCAAGTTTCCTCACACCCAGATAGGCGTCGAAGGCGGCCCAGAAGCGTTGGCGGAAGACGTCGCGTTCCTGCAGGATCTCGTGCTTGCAGCCGGTGATGAGGACGAAGTTTCCGACCTTCAGGCGGACGCCGAATTCCTCGACGGCCCTGGTCGAGACGATCTCGTCCTTGCCGGCGGCAAACAGCATCACCGGCACCTTCACGTCCTTGGCGAATTCGGGATGGGTGATGATGGCGTTCGACTTGTAGGCGGCGCGCAGCCAGCCGACGGTGGGTGCGCCGAGCCCCAGTTCGGGTGCGACTTCGAGCACGGCGCGATTGCGCGACCAGCGTTCGCGGTCGGTGGTGAGCGTGTTGGTTTCGAATTTTTCGCCGCCTTCGGGACGGTCGTTGCCGCCATAGACGTAGGATTTGGACATGCCGGTGTAGGTTCCAGCGACCGCATAAAGCCGCGCCAAGCTTTGCGGCATGCCGACCCGTTCGTCGGCGAAGGCGAGCATGGGGGCTGTGAGAATGATGCGGTCGAACCACGAGCCTTGCTTGACGGCATGGCGCAGCAGGATGTTGCCGCCCATGGAATGGGCGAGCGCGTAGTAGGGCGGCGGGCAATCGGGAAGGACGATGTCCTTCATGAAGCGGAAGATGTCCTTTTCGTACTCGGCGAAATCGCGGATGTGGCCTTTGCGGGTATTGGGGAGTTCACGAAACGAGCCGCCTTGCCCGCGCCAGTCGAATGTCGCCACCGCAAAGCCGCGTCCGCGCAGGTCGGCAATGGTCTCGAAATACTTCTCGATGAATTCGGCGCGCCCATGGAACAGGCAGATCGTGCCGCGGCGCGGACCGCGCGTCGCCGGCCATTGGGCAAAGCGCAGGGGCTTGCCATCGTAGCCCTTGAAGGCGCCGACGACGGGACCGCTGGGAACCGGGTTCTTGGCAAGCGATATCAGTTCCATGGACGTTCCGCTCGGGGGCTGATCGGCGGTCCATTGGCGGACCGTTCGGGGTAGCCGGATCAGCTTATCACGACTGCCGGGTTAGGCGACCCGTCAACGGACGAGAAGTGCAAGGGCTGCTGCATGCGCGCGCGGGTCGCCGGCGGCGATGATGTTGCCGCCTTCGAGGGCCGGCTCGCCGCGCCAGGTTGTCATGACGCCGCCGGCCCTTTCCACGATCGGGATGAGGGCTGCGACGTCGTAGGACTTGAGGCCGGTCTCGATGACGAGATCGCTGAAACCGGCGGCGAGCATCGCATAGGCGTAGCAGTCGCCGCCGTAGCGGGTGTTGCGGGCGGCAGCCTTGACCCTCTGAAAGCCCTCCAAGTCGCCTGCATCGCGAAAGAAGTCGGGGTGGGTGGTGGAGAGCACCGCGTCTTCCAGCCTGGCGCAGGGGCGGGTCATGAGCCGATGCTCGGTGCCGTCGGGGCCGCGGGCCACGGCCGCAGCCTCATCCGACCAGAAGCGCTCGCGGGTGAAGGGCTGATCCAACAGGCCGAGAATGGGCGTGTCGCCATCGGCCAGCGCAATCAGGGTGCCCCACATCGGCCAACCCATGAGAAATGCTGCGGTGCCGTCGATCGGATCGACAATCCAACGGTACCGCGATTGCAGGTTATGGAGCCCGAATTCCTCGCCATGAATGCCGTGCTCGGGAAAACGGCTGGCCAGTTCGCGGCGGATGGCCTGCTCGGCGCCCCGGTCTGCGGCTGTCACCGGGTCGAAACCGTCCTGGTTTCCGGTGTAGTCATGGGCGGCGGATTTGTCCTCGATGGCCGTCGATGAGCGGAAATGGCGAATCGTTTCGAGGGCGGCAACGTCCGCCAGAGCGTGCGCGCAGGTGAGAAACTGGCTGTAGCTGTGGAAATCTGAGGGTCTGATCTGTGACATATTTACCCAGTTGATCACTTTTTGCAGGTGAAAATCTTGCTCATCGCAGGCGTCAGCTGAGATCGGCGGCTGGCTGAAGCCTGTGTCAAATCCAGGCCAGAGGCCGAAACACCGACAAAAGTAGGCTCGCTCGTGCAGTTGTTTCTGATGATTTCCGACGTCGTACAGTACATTTCTGCAATTGCAGAATTCCGCGAATAGCACCACCTTCAGTGTCGTGGCGGGCGAGAACGCTCTCGACCGTCATGGCCTGATAGATCGGGCGTTTCCTCCCTGGACTTGGGCTGTTCTTCGTGAACGGCCCTTTTTTTGTGCCGTTTTGCGACACCACGGGCCCCTGGGTCAAACTGTCTATGCCCGGGCGGTAAGTGTGGACGCCCGGTGATGCGTAGAGAGGCTTACTGCTTGCCTCAACCTGCTGATTTTGCTGCAGCTCCCGTCGAAATCTGCAGCCTCGTGAACGCCGGCGCAAAGGCAAGTATAACGCCAAACTCCGTCAGCTTCCCGCTCATTGCAGACCAGCTCTGCAAAAAATGCAGTTGCAATTTGTGCGCTGCAACGTCAATTTTGCATTGCGGCATCAACGAGCCCTGCTCGTCCGCCGCAGCCCTCCTTGGGCGTTTCCTCCCTAGACTTGGGCCGTTCGT
>Ga0180009_10003430_pt1 | contig 18028 bp, 15 predicted proteins | sample OS_PC_MetaG_FD_123537 | JGI IMG/M metagenome (GOLD analysis project Ga0180009, IMG submission 123537) | Groundwater microbial communities from the Aspo Hard Rock Laboratory (HRL) deep subsurface site, Sweden - OS_PC_MetaG | ecosystem: Environmental > Aquatic > Deep subsurface > Groundwater... | reverse complement strand
GTTTGATCTTTTGATTGAATCATGATCTCAAGAGCTTCAATATTCACTGAAATTTGAGTATCGCTGTTTCCAAACTCCTTAAAAAGGGTATTGATCTGTTCTTTGGAAAGTTCAATGGCAAGCATACCGCCGTTGAACATATTCTGCCTGAATATTCTTGCAAAACTCTGGGCAATCACAACATGGATACCGTTTACTTCAAGGGCCCAGGGAGCATGCTCTCTTGAAGATCCGCAGCCGAAATTTTCCCGGGAGACAATAACCGCTTTTTCTTTAATATCCATTTCAGGATTAAAGTCATCTAATTTTATATCTTCAAATAAATGCGGTTTCAAAGCTGTTTTCTCAATTTCCGTAAGGTATTTGGCTGGAATGACTTCATCTGTATTGATATCTGAGCGGTCAAGAAACAAAACATTTCCTTTAAATTCTTTCATGATTATTTTCCTTGTTCACAAAAAAGACTGGAATTTGAAATTTCACCTTTAATGGCACTGGCAGCTGCTGTTGCCGGGCTCATCAGGTGAACCATGCCGCCCTTGCCCATGCGGCCGATAAAATTTCGATTGGTTGTGGAAGCTGCCACCTCACCTTCTGCCAATACACCATTGCTCATGCCAAGACAGGCACCACAGGTGGGATTTGTCACGCAAAAGCCTGAATCCATAAAGGTTTTGATTATCCCTTGTTCCAGGGCCTGGGAAAATATTTTTGGTGTGGCAGGCGATACAATTCCCCGGACATGGGGGCTTATGGTGTGGCCGGCAAGGACCTTTGCCGCAATTCTTAAATCTTCAAGCCGCCCATTGGTACAGGAACCAATATAGACCTGATTTATCTTTGTCCCCTTCATCTGGGACACTGGTTTTACATTGTCCGGCTTATATCCAAATGTGGTTAAGGGTTCAAGGTCACTGACATCTATTGTTTTTATTTTTGCATATACTGCATCATCATCTGATTTAAACTTTGAGAATGCTTCCAATGCATCCTGCCTGGTTTTATATTGATTTTTTATAAACTCCCAAAGGTATTCAACAGTTGTCATATCAGGAAGGCATATCCCGCTTGTGGCACCTGCTTCAACAGCCATATTGGACAAGGTCATCCGCTGATCCATGCTCATTTCATCCACAATATTTCCTGTGAATTCAATGACCATATTTGTGGCCCCGTTTACACTTATGTCTTTAATCACCTTAAGGATAATATCTTTGGCATATACCCCGTCGGCAAGTTCTCCAACGATCTCAATCTTATAGGTTTGAGGGGTTTTAAAGGCGCAGACCCCTTTTAAGATACCCACTTCAAGATCTGTTGTTCCCACGCCCGCGGCAAAAGCGCCAAAAGCCCCGTGGGTACAGGTATGTGAGTCTCCCATAATAATGACAAACCCAGGCCTTACAAACCCTTTTTCCGGAAACAGGGCATGGCATACCCCGTTATGCCCAATATCAAAAAAGTCTTTAATCCCGTGCCGTCTGGCCCATTCACGAAGAATTTTTCCCTGCATGGCAGTTTTAGAGTCTTTGGCAGGACTTACATGATCAATAACTGCTTTGATCTTATCCGGATCAAACACCCGGTCCTTTCCCCTTGCCATTAGATCCTGGATAGCCATGGGAGTTGTTATTTCATGACAAAAAACCCTGTCCAGTTTTAACACACTGACATCTCCAAAGGGTTCATCCACCAAATGGGCCTTAAAAATTTTTTCTGCAATGGTTTTTCCCATTATTCTCTCCAGATCCTATATAGTTTTATCTCCAAAATAATCTTCTCCTTCTGCAGGTGTAACCACCCAGTATGCCTGGAATATCTGGTCAGACAAATTTTGAATCACATGGGGGATTTGTGAAAAAAATGACACAGAATCGCCTTTGTGAAGTTCATATGTCTCCTGACCATAAAGCAATTGTGCAGACCCTTTAACAACGATTCCCAGCTCGCGGCCAAGATGCCCGTCTTTTGTATCCCCTCTCTTCTGGCCAGGTGCCAGCTCCAGGAAAAAAGCATTAAAAGAATGATTGCCTTTGGCCTGGCTGTCGCCGCAAAGAGTTTCATATTTAAAGCCTTTGCGTTGATAAATCTTTCGTTCATCTTTCCTGACAATCTCAACTTTGGAGTTGGTTTCAAAATCTTTAAAAAATTTGCTTGGTGGAACCCCATATACTTCTAAAATATGTAACAAAGTGTCCAGGGAAGGCGATATCCGATTCCTTTCTATCTGGGACAACAAACTGGAACTGATACCTGCCTTTGCTGCAACTTCTTTAATTGTAAAATGCCTTGAATTTCGTATGGGCCTGAGAAGTGCACCAAGTTTTGTTTTCATGGACTCACCATTTTTAAGTATAATTAATTAAAATTTAATCATACTTAAAAAAATTATATTGTCAATATAATTTTGCGCCAGAATTTGACCTTGCCCAGAAAAATCAGAATAACCAAAAAAAGTGAGGAAAGTTCAAGAAAAGGCAGGCAAATAATTTTAACAAATTTTTAAGCTCTCCTGCATCAGAACAATGAAAAATATCCCCTTTTTCTCCTAAAATATATGCCCAGCAATTATGGGTGGCCATTTTATTCTCCTTTGAAATCCGGGAAATAAAGTTTTTTGCTTTTTCAATGGAGTCCACATACTCCAGGGTACAGATAAAAACAGATCGTTTGATTTTTATGGTTGTTGTCTGTTGATGTTCAATTGAATAAAAATAATGTTCATCCATCATATTTTCATTATTTCCCAAAAATGAATAAATCGCCTGTCTTAAAATTCCTTAGGACCTCAAAAGCCTGTTTAACTAGTGCCTGACCGAAAACCCGTGTTTGGGCGAAAAGGTGCCCATATGCAAGGCGCAAGAAATTCTGAAACCGGAGTGTACTGTAGTACATGAGGATTTCAGAATTTTGCAGCAACGCAGCAGATGGGTGAATTTTCGTTCAAACACTAACTATTTTCCTGGCACCAGGTGACTACTCGCTCTATTTGTTCCTTAACGATAATATTATAGTTTTTTTTCTGTTTATCATGTAAAATAATCCATCAAATAACACACAATGGCTATCAAGAAAACGTGGGAATGGCAACTTTATTTATTAAGGAAGGTTCAGATATATGAGAATTGTAACCAGGCCTGACTTTGATGGAATAGTATGCGCAGTACTGCTGTGTAAGGCTGCAAAAATTGACACGGATATAAAATGGGTTGAACCCAATGAAATCCAAACGGGAAAAGCCAATATTTTAAAGGGCGATATCCTGGCAAATCTTCCCTATTCGCCCAATTGCTCCCTATGGTTTGACCACCACATCTCCAATAAGCCCAAGGGTAATTTTCAAGGCGCATTTGACATAGCCCCGTCTGCTGCCCGGGTTATTTACGAGTATTATAAAGAAAAGGGGTTGCTTGACAACCGATATGATGAACTGGTCTTTCATACGGATATCATCGACGCTGCCCATTTAACCCGGGATCAGGTACAACACCCTGAAAACTACCCTTATATTATTTTATCCATGACCATAAAAAACCAGGATTATAAAGACCTGCCCTATTGGAATAAGCTGGTCGATCTCTTAAAGGAGACGGACATTGACCATATTCTTGAAGATCCGGAAATAAAAAGCCGCTGTGAAAGGGTTATTGACGAAAATATTGCCTATGAAAAATATTTAATTGAGCACACAAAAATACGTCATAACATATCAATTACCGATTTCAGAGGCCTTGACATTGTACCCGAAGGCAACAGGTTTTTAATCTATTCACTTTTCCCGGAATGCCATGCCAGTATCAAAATCAGATTTGATGGCCCTGAACAAAATTATGTACTGCTCAGTATCGGCCGCAATATTTTTAACCAGAATAGTCTTGTCAATATCGGCAATCTTCTGGCAAAATATGGCGGTGGAGGCCATGCCGGTGCCGGGGGCTGTACCCTGAAAGCCAGTTCAGCTGATACTGCCATTGGTCAAATCCTGGAAACCCTGTTTCAAAACAAAAAAGAAAATTAAACTGCAATTATGTATTGCCAAAGCCTTTAGGGAAGTATAAAAACTCAGAATCAACCAAACCATTTAAAAGGATGACCCATGATAGACAATTTCTACCATATACTCACGGATGAAAAGCTTAGTCAAATCCATGAAGCCACAATAGAGATCCTTGAAAAAACAGGGCTGCGCATTGACCATCCTGTGGCCCTGGAAAAACTGGCTGCTGCCGGTGCCCAGGTGGATAAAGCCCGGCAAAGGGTCTATCTATCTTATGATCTGGTTGAACAGGCATTAAAAACAGCCCCTAAAAGCTTTACCTGTGCCGGGCAAACACCTGAATTCGATTTTCTGGCCGGCAAAACCGGTCAGGATCAGATGCCTTCATTCCGCACGGTGGGTGGAGCCATCAATCTCTTTAATCTGAGCACCAACGAGTCACGCCCCATCGGCATAAAGGACTGTGGTGACATGGCCCATCTGGTGGACGGATTGGAGAACTTAAATATCCTTGGGGCTTTGACACCCCAGGATATTCAACTTGAGACCTATGACATCGAAACCCTGAAAATAATGTTGGAAAAAGGCCGCAAACATGTATGGGCCCTTACCACGGATTCAAAAAACCTCAAATACCAGCTTGAAATGATGGAAGCTGTTGCCGGCGGCAGGCAGGCATTGAGCAAAAGGCCTATCTGCAGTGGAATTGTATGCCTGATTGCGCCGCTCTATTTTCCTTTTGATGAAATCGAAAGACTATTATTGTACGGGGACTACAACCTTCCCGTCCGGGTTCCATTGACTCCCATCATCGGTGCCAATGCACCTTATACCCTGGCCGGCACCATCACCCAGACCAATGCCGAAGCCCTTGGCAGTCTTGTTGTGCTGCAAACCCTTTGTCCCGGGATTCCCTTCTGGTACTATGCGCTTGTTCAGTCCATGGATATGGGTAAAGGCTATACCCAGTTTGTAAACCCGGAAATAATGCTTGTTGAAACTGCTCTTATGCAGCTGGCCCGACACTATGGCCTGCCAGCAGCGACATCCCCGGTTATGGGTAATAGTTGCCAGGCCCACCAGATTATGTTTGAAAGGGGTACAAGCCTGACAATGACTGCTCTTGCCGGCATCAATGAAGTAGGAGGCGTGGGAGGCATAGAAAACGGCCTGACCACAAGCCCCGAGTTAGTCGTGATCGAAAATGAGATCATTGCCTATGTTAAAAGATTGCTGGAGGGAGTCGACATAAATCAGGAGACAATGGCGGTTGAGGTTATTATTCGAGATGACCATAAGGGCAAATACCTTGAAGACCCGCACACCTTCAACTACCTGCGCAAAGAGGCCCGTTTCAAGCCTTCTCTTTTTGACGGACGTCCCTTGCTGGAATGGCAAAAAGACCCCAGGACCATCATCGACCGGGCTGTAGAAAAAATGGCTGCTATCATGAATAATCATAGGGTGCCCCCGTTGGAAGAAAAACTGACACAGGAGCTGGACCGAATATTAAAAACCGCGAAGAAACAATTGGTTAAGTGAATACCAGACAATAGGGAAAGTGTATGGGACCCCACAAAGTCAGACTGATATGGAAGGATTGATAAAAAAAGCCTGGGTTCTTAATATCATCTGTAAACATAAAAGGCTGTCCCAGGCAATAACAAATGTCAGGAATGATACCCATGAAAACAAAAAAAATAATTGATCATATTGTCCAATGGCTGGATGTCTATCTTGGCAAATCCGGTTTATCAGGCTTTGTCATTGGTGTTTCAGGGGGCATAGATTCTGCCGTTACATCATGCCTTTGTGCCAAAACGGGCAAGCCTGTCCTTGCGCTTAATATGCCAATTTACCAGGCAAAAGACCAGGTTGCAAGGTCTCTTGCCCATATTGAATGGCTTAAAAAAAAATTTGATAATGTAAAAGGCTATGATGTTGATCTTTCTACTGTTTTTGATCGAATTAAGGACAGTTTTCCCCATCATATTCAAGATGGCATGACCATGGCTAACACGCGTTCCAGGCTTCGCATGCTGACCTTGTATGCCTTTGCTTCCAGCCATAAAATGCTGGTGGCAGGAACAGGGAATAAAGTTGAAGACTTTGGAGTTGGTTTTTATACCAAGTATGGAGATGGAGGTGTGGATATTTCTCCCATTGCTGATCTCACGAAAACACAAGTCTATGCCCTGGGAAAAAATCTGGGCATTAAAGAAGGAATCCTGACGGCAGAGCCGACAGATGGACTGTGGGAAGACAATAGGACGGATGAAAGCCAGATTGGTGCCTCCTATTCAGAATTGGAATGGGCAATGCAGTATCTGGATACTCCCCAAAAAAGCCCTTTGAATGAAAGACAAAAAAATATTATTTCCATTTATAAAAAATTTCATATTGCCAATAAGCATAAAATGGAACCCATACCTGTTTGCCACATTCCTGAAAATTTAAAATAATCATCAAAAAATCGTTTTATTCTTCTGTCCAATTTCTCCCGGAAGCATAAGACAACAGACAAACCCCAGTATGGAGGATATACAAGCGATCAGAAAAATAGATGAAACGCCTTGTAAGACAACTTCCTGAAGAATCTGTCTTTCACCCTGGGTCATCATGGCTGCAAATTCAGGTCTAAACAGATTCTCCATACTCTCACGAAGCTTAGCTAAAAGTTGCGGGTTCAATACATGGGATGTTTCTTCCAGGCGGTTTAAGAGTCCTGAAGTGGCAATTCCTCCGCAAATCCCAACACCAATGGTTCCACCAAATGTCCGGGAAAATTGATGGAATGAGGTTGCCACACCAAGGTCTTTTTTTGAAAGGCTTTCCTGGACCACAATCAGCGTGGATAGGGTGATAAATCCCATACCCAGTCCCACCACCTGGAATACGATAAAACTGTGGGCCATGGTTGTTGTAAGATTAAACCCCAGGGTCAGCCCACTGCCGATTACCATAAGCAAACCTCCGGCCAGGGCTGCTGTTTTAGCACCTACCCTGCCCATGATTCTGCCCAGGACCAAAGACCCCAAAGACCAGCCAAGGCTCAATGAAAGCATGGCCCAACCCACCTGCATGGGGGTTTGTTCCAATGCCCCCTGAAGAAACAGTGGTGCATAGGCAAACAGAGCAAAAATGGAAAAACTGCTGAAAAAGCTGGCAAGATTACCATAGGCAAATCGTTTGTGCTTAAAAAAACTAAGATCAAGAATGGGATCTTTTGCCCGCTTTTCAGCCAGGTAAAATCCTGCTCCAAAAATAAGGGTTGTAAAAGATAAACTCATAATCTGCCAGGAGTTCCATTCAAAGTCCCTGCCGCCCGTAATAAATATGGTTAACAAAGCAAGGATAAATCCTGACAAAAAAATTACCCCTGCAACATCCAGAAAGATAGTTTTCTTTTTTTCCCTGAACTCCTTTAAATAAAGGCTGATCCCGACAAATGAGAGAACCCCCAGGGGTATATTGATATAAAAAATCCATCTCCATGAAAAATAGGTGACAATAAACCCTCCCAGAGTCGGTCCTATAACACTTGAAATCCCCCAGATGGAACTTGCAAAGGACAGTGTTTTTGCCCGCTGACCAGGCAAGGAAATATCAGAAAGTACGATATAGACCAGGGCAAAAATTCCTCCTGCCCCGATTCCCTGGAATACCCTGGCTGCAATAAGAAATGCCATGGATGGGGATGCGCCTGCTGCCACACTGCTCAAAATAAAAAGCCCTATGGAAAATAAAAACAGCTTTTTGGTATCGAACAGATCACTCAGCTTTCCAAATACGGGCAAAGCCACTGCCCTTGCAAGAAAATACGCTGAATAAACCCATGCATAAAGATGAAGGCCACCCACCTCAGTAATTATGGTAGGCATGGCCGCAGAAATAACAAGGGCATCCATGGCACCTAGAAAAAGAGCCAAAAGGGCGGCGCCAATAATATATATCCGCCCGGTTTTTATGCTTTGATGCATTTCATCACAGCCCTTAATCGAGCTGGTCCGGAAAAAAAAAGGGAATAAGAAAAACAAAACAGGCAACCAGGAAAGCCAGGCTGCCAAGAATGACGAGCAGATCACCGGCCCGGATGCTTGCTGCACAATAAAAAAGAGCGGATGTGATAAAAAGCACCCACCCCCATAACTGGCATTTTTTCTCAGAGGATAATCTTGAGCCTGGCATGGTTTCTCCAAAAAAACCTTCGCCCCAAGCCATTGGTTTGGGGCGAAGGTTTGCTATAAAATTATCTTGGTTACTTAATCCACTGAGGTTTAATGAACTTACTATCCTTGTAAGGTGTCAGTGGTGGGTCGGCAAACAGGGTAACCAGTTCACCGTTCTGGACCTGGTAGTGAACTATGGGAGCGCCTGGTTGTGCATGCAGGGTATTGTCTTCACCCCAGGTGATATCCCCTATCAGTCCCTTATACGGAACGTTCTTCAGATGCTTATTCACGGCTTTAAAATCATAGGCATCACCTGCAGCTTTTGCCGCTTCGGCCCAGGCCATAAAACTGGTATAGGTTACAAAAGAACCAACTCCCAGATCGTGTTTGTACCGTTTTTTGTATTTGTCCAGCCATGCCTGTGCTTCGGCAGTGGGTGTCAGCGGTACGGGCACACCCGCAGGCATCTGACCCAGAACGCCATCAGCTTTTTTGCCCAGAGTGTCGACGACCTCGAGGGGAGTAATACTCCAGCCCAGACTGATAATGGTATTGGTCGGTTTCTTGAGAAATTGACGGACAAAGGTGATGGGTTCCTGCGAAGCTGCTATTTCAAAGTGAATAACTGCTGGTTCGATCCTTCTTATTTTGGTTAAAATGGGTCCCCACTCGTTTGTACCATAAGGAACTACCTCATGAAGCGCCACTTCCCAACCGATTTCTTTAAATCTTTTGGCCATAACTGCACCGATTTCCTCACCCCACGCATCATCCGTATTGATGAGCACGACCTTTTTATTGGGATAATCATAGGGTAATTTTTGCAATGCGTTAAATACACTGCCGCCTTGTGCTGCTGCAACAGGTGTCATAAAGTAGGCATTATAATATTTTTCCGGATCTTCCCTGTACACATCAACCGAGGCCTGGGAACCATCATCAATAAAAAAGGGAGCATCATATTTCCCATATGCCCTGACATCCGCTCCAGCCCCGGCCCAACCCGCAACCACAACGGCAACCTTCTGTTGGTCGCACAGATAATCAGCACCCTGCATAACCACTTCCGGCGCAAAATCCTGATTATCAAACATAACTATCTCTAGTTGTTTGCCTGCCAGACCACCTGCTGCATTGAGCTCTTCCACTGCCATCTCAACACCTTTAAAATAGTTATCTCCGGAACCGGCATAATCTCCGGTCAAAGAGAAAGCACAACCCACCTTAATGGTATCAGCGGCAATTGCCCATGACCCCAATACCATGCAGATTGCAATAACCAACGACATCAAACCAATTTTTTTCATTTTAATCTCTCCATTTTATGAATTAGAAATATCTGTAACAAAATCCTTACCGCTTATGATAAACTCATTCAAAGAATGAGATGAATATGAATGAAACACCCTCAACCCAATTGTACAGCACATCAATATTTATTCAGCCATTAAATGCTTTATTAGTGTGTTTCAATGGATCTGTTCTCTTTGTTTGTCCACCTGGAAAAGGAAAATTTTCGAATCAAACCAGTAACACCATCTGGAAGCAATAATACAATGAGAACCACCATTCCTCCCATGATCAGGAGCCGATAAATACCCATGGGTCTTAAAAGCTCATTAGCCGTGACCGTTATCACTGCTCCCAGGACAACACCAGGATATTGGCCAATACCCCCTACCACAATCATGATCAAAAGAACGGTAAAGACTTCCATACTCAGCATTCGAGTCGACAATATGCCAACATAGTGCACATAAAGACCACCAAACAAACCCGTAATAAAAGAGGTAATGCCAAACACCAGAAGCTTATATTTAAAGGCGCTGACACCCAGACTTGCGGCAAAATCCTCGGAATCCTTTAACGCCAGAAAGGCAGTACCCCAATGGGATTTTAAGATCACCACAATGACAGCACTGCAGATAAGGGTCATAACAAAGGCAAGATAAAAAAACTGTACCAGTTCCGAGGAACTGAATGACATGCCGAAAATCTCAATCGGGGGAACACTGATAATGCCTCGTGATCCGCCTGAACCAATGGCTTTGCCAAGGGGACCTTTCAAAAACGGCTCCAAAGCCAGTTGAAATGCAAATGTAACCAAAGCAATGTAGGGTCCAGCGAGCTTAAGGCAGGGTAACCCTATGAGCACCCCGATCATTGCAGTAATTGTTCCGGCCATGAATATGGCCAAAATCGGTGGTACGTTCAATGATACTGAAAGTATGGCCGATGAATAAGCTCCAATGACATAGAAAGCCACCTGACCAAAAGAAAATATGCCGGCATAACCCATGATAAGATCCCAGCAGGAGGCGACAACAGACCATATCAAAATCATGGTCAAAATCCGCATCATGATGGAGCTGTCACTTACAAAAATAGGCAGAATTCCAATCAGACCATATGTAACCGCAAGAATCTTTATCATGCTTTTCGCTTTCATGATTTATTCCCTTCCCATCAAACCCTGGGGACGAAATGCCAAGGTTATTAAAAGTAATGTTAAAACAGCGATATCAATGTGTATCATTCCCAGATAATATCCAACAAAAGCCTCCAGCATTCCGATAATGAGCGCCGCATAAAGACTGCCGCGGATAGACCCCATACCGCCAAAGGCGGTAATAACCCAGGCTTTGATCATGATACCCGTGCTGGCTTGTGGATTAACAAAGTTTTTCTGACTGAGTAAAATCCCGCCAATACCCACCATGATGGTTGAAATGGCAAAGGTGGCGGCAAAAACACGTTCCTTGGGAATGCCAACGATCTGTGCGCCCGTAGGGTTTTGGGCGACGGCCTGTACGGCCATCCCAACACGGGTATTATTTAATAACCAGGCAAAACAAAGTAAGCCTGTAATGGATAATATAAAGATAACCACGTCCTGTTTCATAAAGACTAATGGACCAAGGGCAAGGGTCCCTTCCACAATGTCAGGCAATGATTTGAGCCTTGGACCAAACACGGCAATATACCCGATATCCAGAAAGAGCGCCAGTCCCAGGGTTAACATCATGGCTTTCATCTGCCAGTCGGATCGCTTTCGCAGGGGTGCTACAAGGAATTTCTCTAAAAAAAAGCCCACAACAAAAAGAAAGGGAATCGCTGTAAGGAAAACAGTATAATATCCGCCCGGTAAATTTAAGGGAACAAGAAAAACCCATGCAAAATAACCGCCCATGGTGTAGAAAGACCCATATGCAAAATTAAAGGCTTTTGTTACCCCGTATACAAGAGCAAGACCAATGGCCATAAGGGCATAAACCGACCCATTTAATAACCCGCTGATAATAACATCAATAATCTCTAAAAACATCTAGTGTTTTCTCCCCCCATAAACGAGTTCAACCCGTCATATGTTTACCCTGATAACTATTACCGAACCCGATAAGTATTACTTAACCGGTTACATTCCCAAAAAGATTTCCTTTAGATGGTCGTTGCTTAAGGCATCATCTTTATTTCCCTCAAAGGTTATGTGCCCCTCTTCCAGAACATATAATTTATCAGCCAGATCCGTTATCTGAGGAATATTCTGCTCCACCACCAGAATTGTTTTACCCTGGTTGTTAATCTCCTTAATAATCCTGGCCACCTCCAGCCTCAGGTTTGGCTGTAAACCCAAAGCTGGTTCGTCAATGGCCAGAAAATCCGCATTTGACATCAATCCACGGGCGATAGCCAACATTTTGGCTTCACCACCGCTCATGGTGGCAGCATATTGTTTTTTCCTTAGGGCCAATTGAGGAAATAGCGAGAAGACCCTTTCCATATTTTCCTTTTCGTGTTTGCGTGCGTTTTTTGAATACGCCCCCAGCTTAAGGTTTTCTAGGACTGACATATAGGGGAACAGTTCGCGGTTTTCGGCAATATATGTAATTCCCATGTTGACAATCTTCTCAGAGGACAATTTAATAATATCCTGATCCTTGTAAGATATCCTGCCCTTCTTGGAATCTACCATGCCGCAAAGGCTTTTCAGCAAAGTGCTTTTGCCGTGGCCATTAGGCCCCAACAGCACCACAACTTCCCCTTTGTTAACATTAATAGATACATCTTTCAGTACATGGGCTTGACCGTAATACGCGTTCAGGTTTTCAATACTAAGCATCATGTGTATCTCCCAGGTAGCACTCAATAACTTCGGGATTGGAGGTTATTTCTTGAGGAGTCCCAATACAGATCTCTCTTCCGTTTTGTATGACCAGGATAGGATTGGCAAGTTCTGTTAAAACCTTCATAAAATGCTCAATGATTATGACTGTGATTTTAAGGTCTTGATTGATTTTTTTTATGAGGTTTGTCATTTGATTAATCTCTGAGGCGTTAAGCCCTGCCATGGGTTCATCAACCATTAGTATTTTGGGTTTTGTGGCCAGGGCAGAGGCTATCATAAGTCTTTTTTTGCCTAACAGGTTCAATAAATCGGTTTTATTGTTTCGCTCTTGTTCCAGGCTGGTAAAAGAGATCATCTCATCGGAATAACCGGGGTCGTATTTGCCGGAGTTGCCGAAACGGCAGCCCAGATTCACGCTTTCTTCCACTGTCAGGCTTTCAAAAATTTGGGGAATCTGGAAAGTTCTTGAAATTCCAAGACGGGCGATTTTGTGTGTGGGAAGCCCGGTTATATTCTTACCGTCAAACTCTATTTTACCTTCATATTTGTAAAATCCTGTGATGAGGTTATATAAGGTTGATTTGCCCGCACCATTTGGACCGGCTATTCCAAATACCTGCCCTTCTTCCACCTCAAAGCTCAGGTCGTCGACAGCTGCCAAAGCTCCAAACTTTTTGGTAATATTGATCGCCTTGAGCATCTTAAATTCCTCCAATTCTTTGAATCCCTGGCTTTTTCTATCACATAGTATGTGATATGTGATATTTACCGATTCATATCATAGCTTTTTTTTAAAAGCAATAAAAAAAATGTTTACATAGTACATAATATGTGATATTTTCCATTTTAAAAATAGAACTCTAAATCAGGAGAAAGCTATCAAAACCTTTATTCATACACACTTTGATAAATGTACAGGATGCAGTATCTGCCAGCTGGCATGCAGCATGGACCTGATCACTGGGTATAATCCAAGACGTGCCCGTCTTTTGATTCACCATAAAAATGAAAACCTCTACCATATTCCAGCGGTCTGCAATCAATGCGAAAATGCCTATTGCATGAATGTCTGCCCTTCCAAAGCCATCCAGAAAAATGATGACGGCATCGTCTGTATTGATCCGGATAAATGTATCAGCTGCGATCTATGTGTCCAATACTGCCCTATAGGACTGGTAGCATTGGATCCTGATACAAAAAAAGCTGTTAAATGCGAATTGTGCCAGGGGGAACCTTTGTGCGTTGAAGCCTGCCCCACTGGAGCCCTTGAACTTGTTTACAAAGGAAAGATCAATGACTGAAGCCTACACAAACAAACTGCTGATGATTGATTTATCCCGTGAATCCTTTGAAACCCTTCCAGTGTCAGATGCCTTTAAAGCGGATTTTATCGGTGGAAAGGGATTTGGAGCAAAGCTTCTCTATGATGAGGTTTCCCCAGGCACTGATCCTTTGGGCAAAGACAATGTGCTCATGTTTATGACCGGTCCCTTGACAGGCACCATGGCTCCTGCCATGAGGGGATGTGTGGTCACAAAATCTCCTTTGACCGGTATTTTCCTGGATTCCTATTTTGGGGGCAGTTTTGCTCCTGAAATCAAATACGCTGGTTATGACGGTATCATCATCAAAGGAAAGGCTAAAAAGCCGTCATATATATGGATTAATGACGACATCGTGGAAATCCGGGATGCCCGACATCTGTGGGGAACAGACACACTTAAAGCCAATGAGCTGATCAAAACTGAACTTAAAGATGAAACCATAAAAATTGCCAGTATTGGCCAGGCAGGTGAAAACCAGGTCCTTTTCGCCCTGATCTGCTGTGAATACAACCGCCAGGCAGGCCGGGGCGGCAGCGGTGCAGTCATGGGTTCCAAAAACCTCAAGGCCATTGCGATCAAAGGCTCCAAACATGTTGCTGTATATGATCCCCAGCGATTTATCAAAGCCTGCGCCACGGCTTTTAAAGAGCTTGAAGAAAGCCCGGATGTGGAGTCTTTCAGGGTTGCCGGTACAGCCGCTTCCGTTGATTTTGCCAATGAAACCGGGCTTTTGCCCCATAAAAATTATCAAAATGGAACCTTTTCAAAGGCATCTGGCCTTTCAAACAAGGGCCAGTCCAAACATCTGTGGCTGGGCAGCTCTGCCTGTATGGGGTGCCCCATTCGGTGTTCCAAGATCGGTGCGGTCCGGACGGGAAAATACAAAGGCATTATTACGGATATTATAGAATATGAATCTGCCGCCCTCATGGGTTCCAACCTGGATATTTCAGATATCAGGGCCGTGGCCCACATGGTCAAGCTCTGCGACCTTTATGGAATGGATTCCATGTCCTGTGGCACCCTTATCGGCTTTGCCATGGAAGCCTGTGAAAAAGGCCTGATTCAGTCTCCCAGGGGAATCGAACTAAAATTTGGCAATGTTATTGCTGCTGAACATCTGATCCATGCCATTGCTGGCCAAAAAGGCGAGCTTGGCATACTTTTGTCCAAAGGTGTAAAACAGGCTGCCCAGGAAATCGGGGGAACAGCAAAGGAATTGGCCGTGCACACCAAAGGCCTTGAAGCACCTGCCTGGGGACCCAGGGGAGTATCAGGCATGGGCCTGGCATATATGACAACGGACCGGGGTGGCTGTCACCAGAGGGGATTTACCGTGACTTATGAATTATCAGGAGAATGGGAAGGACAGCCCCTTGATCCGCTTTCACCTCAAGGCAAAGCTAAAATGGTGGTGGCACTGCAGAATTATTCCGCCGGCAGAGACACCCTGGTCAATTGTGACTTTGGCAGTTATGGCATATCTGCTGACACCTATGCCGAGCTTCTCAGTGCTGCAACGGGACAAAAAGCAGATCCTGATATCTTCATGAAAACAGGTGAACGGATCTGGAACCTTGTCAGGTGTTTTAACCTGGCCCAGGGCTTGGATGCAAAAAAGGATATCCTGCCCCACAGATTTGTAAAAGAACGTCTTCCCGACGGTCCTTCCAAAGGCCACAGAATTTCTGAAAAAGATATGGACTATATGAGGCAGGAATACTATCAATTGCGGGGATGGGACAAAAAAGGGATTCCCCTTGATAAAACCCTGAATCAATTAAGGATTGAGTATGCCAGACCCCATCAATAAAAAAGAGGCCAAACGAATCGCCACAAAAAAACGAATTCTTGAAGCGGCCACCCATTTATTTGCAAGGCTGGGATACCACAAAACCACGATTCAGGATATTGCCTATCACATCGGCATGACCACAGGAGCCGTTTTTCACCACTACAATTCAAAACCAGATATTCGGGAAGACGTGGTAAAAGAGCTTGACCATAGTTTTGACCAATACATTGAGTATCTAGGCCACGAGCATACAGATTATAAAAAAATGATCATCGGCATGATGGATATTTTCAAAGACCGGTTTCACAAACATCCTGACACCATCATTGCCCTGGCTTCTTTGGCAGCCGAGTTCAGCGGCATAAGGGGGCCTGTCATTATAAAAATTCGGGCAGCATATGACAAATTTGTGGATGCCTTTGAAGATGCCCTGAACCGGATTTGCCTAAAGGAAACCAACAGGGCTGCAGCCGTCTGTTTTATTTCAGGCCTTCAGGGTGTTGCCCTCCAGGCCCTTGTCAGGGATGGTGAAATGAACATTGATGAACTGGTGGAAGGCTTTAACACCCTTATGACCTTAAACCGGTAATCTTAAAAAGGAGTTAAGAATAATGAAAGAAAAATATGATTATATCATTATTGGCGGCGGGTCTGCCGGGTGTGTTCTGGCAAATCGGCTCAGCCAGGACCCGGCAAACAAAGTATTGGTCCTGGAAGCCGGTCGGCCGGATTATATCTGGGATGTTTTTATTCACATGCCTGCCGGTCTGACCTTTCCTCTGGGCAATAAATATTATGACTGGTGTTACGAATCCGAACCTGAACCCCATATGCATAACCGGAAAGTTTTCCATGGCCGGGGTAAGGTTCTTGGCGGCTCCTCCAGTATCAATGGAATGATCTACATCCGCGGCAATGCCATGGACTATGAAAAATGGGCCAAAGACGAAGGTATGGAAAACTGGGATTATGCCCATAACCTGCCCTATTTTAAACGGGCTGAAAATCGTCTTAAAGGGCCGGATGACTACCATGGAACGGATGGTCCCCTCATTCTTGAAACAGGACCCTGTAAAAACCCGCTCTTTGCGGCATTCCTCAATTCCACGGAACAGGCTGGGTATCCTTTGACCAATGATGTCAATGGATACCAGCAGGAAGGATTTGGCGCGTTTGACCGGAATATCCACCGCGGCAGACGTCTCAGTGCTGCAAGGGCATATCTTCACCCTGTCCTGAAAAAACGGCCCAACCTGGATGTCATCTGCCGGGCCCTTACCACAAAAATACTGTTTGACAATAAAAAAGCCATTGGTGTTGAATTCATCAAAGGCAGAAACGGCAGCCCAAAAACAGTTCATTCAGGAGAAGTTATCTGTTGCTCTGGTGCTATCAACTCTCCCCAGGTCCTCCAGTTGTCAGGCGTTGGAAATGCACAGGATCTCAGAGAACTTGGCATCAATGTGGTCCATGATCTGCCTGGTGTGGGAGGAAACATGCAGGATCATTTGGAAGTCTATGTACAGTACAAAAGCAAAAAACCCGTGTCCATGAATCCAGCCCTCAAATGGTGGAAAAAACCCTTTATAGGATACCAATGGCTCTTTCACAGATCAGGACCTGCAGCCACCAATCATTTTGAGGCAGGCGGATTTATAAGGAGCAATGAAGAGGTGGAATACCCCAATATCCAATTCCATTTCCTTCCTTTGGCCATCCGTTACGACGGCAGCCAGCCCAGCCACGACCATGGGTACCAGGTCCATGTCGGGCCCATGTATTCCAATTCCAAGGGATCGGTTAAAATAAAATCTACCGATCCCCGGCAGCACCCTGCCCTGACATTCAATTATTTGTCCACGGACCAGGATCGCAGGGAATGGGTGGAAGCCATAAGATGTGCCAGAAAAATCATGAACCAGCCGGCCTTTGATGAATTCAACGGCGGTGAAATCTCCCCGGGTAACCATATTCAGACAAATCAGGATATCCTTGACTGGGTGGCTAAGGATGCTGAAACGGCGCTTCACCCCTCCTGTACCTGTAAAATGGGCAAAGACGATATGGCTGTGGTGGATCCTGATACCATGAAGGTTCACGGCATGGAAAATCTTCGCGTGGTGGATGCCTCGGTCATGCCCTATGTGACCAACGGCAATATCTATGCCCCGGTCATGATGGTGGCGGAAAAAGCCTGTGACCTCATCCTGGGCAATACTCCGGAGCCGCCTTCAAAGGCAGTATTCTACCGTCACATAGCCTGAAAAACGCTCGCCACCCCAACCGGTTCATAAGCTTTTATCTGTCCCCGGTTGGGGTGTTCGTTGTCCCAGTTTGCCCAGGGCAAGGCCAGATCCTACAATGAGCAATGCACCGGCAAAGAAACGCCAGGTGACTGGGTGATCGTTCTTTTTCAAGGTAACACTAAAGTTTCAGGAGCAACACCCTTGAGTTTCGTTTAGGGTTGTATCTTCCCTGCAGGGGGGCGGAAAGATCCGATGGGCTGGCCCAGACAAATCCGAATTCAAAAAACCAGTCTGCAGCCTGTGTGGTCAGAAGAAAAAGGTTTTGTATTTGATTTTTCCGGGCGGTTTGGATGAGATATTGCATAAG
>Ga0180009_10003429_pt1 | contig 18031 bp, 20 predicted proteins | sample OS_PC_MetaG_FD_123537 | JGI IMG/M metagenome (GOLD analysis project Ga0180009, IMG submission 123537) | Groundwater microbial communities from the Aspo Hard Rock Laboratory (HRL) deep subsurface site, Sweden - OS_PC_MetaG | ecosystem: Environmental > Aquatic > Deep subsurface > Groundwater... | reverse complement strand
TCACCTATTCACAAAAAACTGAAAGGAATTTATAAACCTTATTCGCATCCTTGTCAAGTGGCAAGTGGTTAAATAATTCCGCAGCAAGCTGCGGGGTATTCCTATCCCATCAAGGAATAAAGAAAACAAAGCCTCTATAATAACTGGGCCAAAGTTTCGACTTGATAAAATTAGAGCTTGGCAAGCTCCTTTTCTACTCTTTCTTTTAATAATTCATACCTTTTGGCAGTTGGCTCATAAAACAATACATAATCTCTAGTTGTTGGAAAATCCTTCTTTTTATCTACACCTTTAGGAACTTCTGTGTCTTCTGGAAATTGATGCTTTGTTAAATCTATTTCTAAATTTCCTATTTTATTAAAATAATGGGATACTGATTTGCCTTTTTCACCCCATCTAGGTACCTCCAAAGTACAATTTACTATCTTGCCACCACAATAATCTTGCACTAATAAGGCTGTTACTGCACATTGACCATAACATCTATTAAACATATTCCAAGATTCAGGGTCTGAACTAGTATCTGCACCCCAACATTCTGGTAAAACTTTAGCTAAATTGTTTAAAGCCGGTAAAATTTCTTCTAATTTTTTATCTTCCATAAATAAAACCTCCAATTTTTATATTAAGATTTAATATGAATTTAAATAGTTTACTTAGAAAGTTATAAAAACTCTAAAGAGAAAGAAAGTAATATGGCTTTAATATGTGGCGTGGATGAAGCGGGCAGAGGGCCAATGATGGGCCCAATGGTAATGTGCGGATTTGTAATTGATGAGGAAGATATAGGTAGATTGCAAGATTTAGGAGTAAAAGATTCTAAAAAATTGACTGCAAAGCAAAGAGAAGCTTTGTTTGATGATGTAATCAAATTAGCTGTAAAATACGAAATAGTTATCGTAAGCGCAAAAGAAATTGATGAAGCTGTTGAATCTGAAACTTCTAACTTGAATTGGCTAGAAGCTATAAAAACTTCAATGATTTTAAACAAATTACAACCTGAAAAAGCAATAGTTGACAGCCCAAGCAATAACAAACAAGCTTATGGAGATTTTCTTAAAACTTATCTTAAAGACAAAGAATTACAATTACAATTAGAGCATAATGCAGAAAGGTTCTTGCCTGTAGCTGCTGCCTCTATATTAGCAAAAGTTACAAGAGACAGAGAAATAGAAAAGTTAAAAGTCAAATATGGTGATTTCGGTTCTGGTTATCCTTCTGATCCTAAAACTAAAGATTATCTTAAGGAAAATTGGAAAAAACATCCTGAAATTTTTAGAAAAACTTGGGCTTCTTACAAAAAAGTGGCTGTAAATCAAAAAAATCTGGGTTGTTTTTAATCTAAAAAATCACCCATATATTCTTCCCAATTAGAGATTATCACATAACCTAATCTTATTATTCCACCAGGTATAATGAAAGATTCTAAAGTGGGATATACAAAACCAGAAGAAGTTCCTCTTTCCCAAATATAATTTAATTTCCATCTTGGATTAAAATGTTCAGTATTTTCATTACAACTAAAATTTACCCATTCCATATTTCCCGAATTAGAAGGATAAAAAGTATAATTAGTAGATTCAAATAATTTAATTTCTTCATTTTCCATTTCAACTTCAAGCCATGCATGACCCATTAACTTATCTTCAGGTGTTATAATCTCACCTCCAACATAAGTAACTTTATCAACCAAATCTTCTCTTCCTGCTTCTTTTATTAAATATTGATACATCTCTGCTGTTGCACGAGCATAATCTTCACAAACTGAATTTCGCCAAGTTTCTTCTTGAGATTTTGCCTTATGAACTAATGAAGAAGCCATACAAAGAAATTCAATCCTAGACATGTCCTTTTTAAGAGGATATTTATGATTTTTTACTTCTTCAAGAGAGATATTATTCTTCGGCAAAAGATTATGTACAGGAGTTATCATTAATGGTAAAGCTATTTGATTTAATCCTGCTATAACAGCCAAAGTAATCCCTATCTTCTTTAATTTCTTTTTCCAAGACATTAATAAAGTGGTAATACCACCTTATTTTTAAAGTTATATGTAAAAATTAATAAATAACTAGGATAACTTAAATATAAAAAAAGATTTAAATACCTAACAATTTTAAAAAAAAGATGGCAACAATAAAAAAGCTTGTTTTGCGTGGTTTCAAATCATTTGCTAAGCGCCTAGAGATACCTTTTGAAAATAACTTTAGTTGTTTCCTTGGAGCAAATGGCAGCGGGAAGTCTAATGTTGTAGATGCAATATGTTTTGTATTAGGCACCACGTCTGCTAAAACTTTAAGGGCAGAAAAATCTGCAAACTTAATTTTTAACGGCGGGAAAAAAGACAAGCCTTTAAAAGAAGCTGAAGTCAGCATAGTTTTTTGTAATAGTAAAAAAGATTTTCCTATTGATAGTAAAGAAGTAATGATTTCGAGACTTGTAAAAAGTTCTGGTCAAAGTGTTTACAAAATTAATAATGAAACAAGAACAAGGCAACAAATGGTTGATTTATTGTCTCATGCAAAAATTAATCCTGACGGACACAATATTGTACTGCAGGGAGACATAGTACATTTCACTGAAATGAGATCCACGGAAAGAAGAGAACTTATTGAAGATATTGCAGGAATTTCTGTTTATGAAGAAAAGAAAGCTAAAGCCATGAACGAATTAGAGAAAGTTCAAAACAAATTGAATGAAGCAGATATCATTCTTACTGAAAGGCAAAAGACCTTGTCTGAATTAAAAAAGGACAGAGATCAAGCAGTAACCTACAAAGAAAAAGAAGAACTATTGAAAAGAAGCAAGGCTACTAAATTTAATTTATTAATAAAAGATAAAAATTTAAAAATTGAAGAATCAAAATCACATTTAGAAAAGATAACTTCAGAGATAGATTCTATTCAAAAAGAAATAGATTCATTGAAAAATGAAAGGCAAGAAAAAGAAAAGGAGATTAAAAAAATAAATGAAGAAATGAATAATAAAGGAGATTTAAAACAAGTTGAAATTACAAAAGAAGTTGATGATCTCAAAGGAGCAGTTATAAAAAATTCTACTAGGAAAGATGTATGTGAAAATGAGTTAAGAAAATTAGATGAAAGAAAAAAACAATTAGAAAAGGAAGAAAAAGAAATTGAAACAAAAATTTCTAATTGGACTAAGAAAAAAGATTCAATGCTTTCTTCTAATATTAAATTAATTGAAAAGGAAGCAGAAATATTAAAGAGTATAAAAGAATGGAAAGAAAAACATGGCTTGAAAGATGCTGATGAATTGAACAGAAAGATTGAAGAATTAGACAAAAAACTTGAAGAAAATCAAACAGAACTTTATGAATTAAACAATAAAAAACAAGAATTAATAAGAAATCTTGACAAAAAAAGTTATGAATTAAAGAGTGTTGAAACTGAAGAAGAAAAATTTAAAGAGATAAAAGCAGACCATACAGAAAAAATTGAAAGATTAAAGTTTGCTAAAAATGAATTTAAAAATATTGCCAGAAAACTAGCAGATGCCTTAAATGAAAATTCTGTTTTTGCTTCACAACTAGGTAGTACAAGAAACAAATATCATGATACTAATGACGAACTTTCTAAATTAAGAATGAGGAGTATAGGCATTAAAGATTTAACTGCTAGTGATAATGCATTAAAAAAATTAAAGTCCATGAATATAAGTGGATTGCACGGTAGTGTGAGTGAACTTGGCAATGTTAGTTCAAAATATGCAATGGCATTGCAAATTGCTGCAGGATCAAGATTAAAAAGCGTTGTAGTAAATAATGATAGTACTGCTTCTAAATGCATTCAAATATTAAAAGATTCGAAAACAGGTTTTTTAACATTCTTGCCATTGAACAAATTAAAAGAAAGAATTGTTGAAGATGAAACTATGAAACTCAAGGGGTTGCCAGGAGTTCATGGATTAGCAATAGATTTCATTTCACATGACTCCAAATTCAAAAGCGTGTTCAAGTATGTGTTTGGGCCAACATTAGTTGTAGAAGATTTGACAATTGCAAGAAAGATAGGAATTGGAAGATCTAGGATGGTTACTTTAGAAGGTGACTTAGTTGAAACAAGTGGAGCCATGATAGGAGGTTTCAGAACTAAAACAAATATTGGATTCCAAGAAAAAGAAGTAAATGAATCTATTTCCAGAATTGAAAAAGAAGTGAATGTTTTATTAGAAAAAATTGATATGTTAGAAAATAAAAAAACTGAGAATGATGAATTCATAATCAAATTTAGAGAAAACAAAGCTAAGCTTGAAGCTGAAATTGAAGCCATTGAAAAAATTACTGGAAAAGGAATCGAGTTTAGTACAAGAAGCAAAAGTGAATTGTCAAAAGAGATTGCCCAATTACAACAAGATTTAGAGATAGTTGAAAAAGATATTAAAGTGAAATATGGAGAAATTACTTCAATTAATACTAGCAGGCAAGGATTAAGAACTAAAATTGCTGAAGCTACTGGTTCAAATCTATCAAGTGAACTAGAAAAGAAAGACAATAACTTAAAAGAAACCAAAGATGAACTATTAAGAGATCAAGCTGAAATTAAAGGATTAGATGCACAAATTTCTGTACATGCAGCTGAACTTAAAAGAATTAATAGCATTATGGGAAATAGCAATAAAGAAAAGATTAACTTTACCCAAGAACTTGAAATTCTTAAAAAAGAAGAAGTTGAAAAGAAAGCAAGATTAAAAGAATTATTGCAAACACAAAAGAAGTTTTATGCTGAATATCAAGGTATGTTCAAAAAAAGAGACAAATTAAAGAATCATATTTCTCAAGTTGATATGAAAATTATTAAGAAAGAAGAAAGAGCAAGGCACAATTTAGAAAAATCCAATGACTGGTCTGTAAGAATTGCTGAGATTGTAGGCGAGTTAGCCGGATTGAATAGAGAACAAGAAGAGTTTAAAGAAGTACAATTAAGAAGAGGAATTTCATTAGAAGATTTGAATACAGACATTAGATCGTTTGAAGCCTCTATCAGGGGCATGGGTAATGTCAACTTAAGAGCATTAGAAGTTTATGAAAGAGCTAACGCAGAATGCAAAATAATTTTGGAAAAATGTGAAACTTTGAAATTAGAAAAAGAAGATGTTTTAAGTATGATGTATGAAATTGATTTGCAAAAGAAAGAGGTATTTATGAAAACTTTCAAAGTGTTGTCTAAAAACTTCTCAGACATATTCTCTACATTATCAACTAAAGGAAATAGTGCACACTTAAATCTTGAAAATCCTGAAGAACCATTAGAAGGAGGAATAGATATTGAAGTTAGATTTGGAAATAATAAAACTTTAGACTTAAAAAGCTTGTCTGGTGGAGAAAAAACTTTGGCTGCTTTAGCATTTATATTCTCTATCCAAGAATTTGATCCTGCGCCATTCTATTTAATGGATGAAGTAGATGCGGCATTAGATAAGAAAAATTCTGAATTGTTATCTAAATTGATTGCAAAATATTCTGAAAATGCACAGTACATTACAATTTCGCACAATGACAGCGTTATTAGTGAAGCTAATGTAATTTATGGAGTATCAATGCAAGATGGCGCTTCTAAAGTGGTTAGTTTAAAAATTTAATTACTGTAATTCAGTTTTAAAATCTGAATGCAATCCATAAACCTTAGGACGCCTATGATTCACAACTTTAACAACTGATTGTTCTGTTAAAGTACTTAACTGCTTACCAACACTACCTTCTGAAGAATTCAATATTTGTGCTAATTGTTTTGCAGTTCTGTTTCCATCAAATAAAAGTAGTATCATCCGTTTTTGCATTGGACTAAACTGAGATAGTTTTTTATCATCAATAGGCATTAAATTATCAGGTAAACTTGTAGGCTCTTCTAGCTTAGCTAAATCCATTAATAATTCTGCTTTTCTTTTTGTCAAAACGCCCTTTGCAGCTTCAAGAGTTAGATCTTGTCCCTGCAATCCAATGCAAAGCTGTTCACAATGTTCCAAAATTTTTCTTGGATTGTGTTTAGCTTCATCCACCATTAATTCAATTATTTTATCTGAAAAGGGATTTTTATTTTCTGTTCTTAAATCAATCAAAGCTTTTGCGATAGGATAATGTAATCCTGTCAACCTAATAACCCTGTTTCCAATCCTGCTTTTCAAACTGTCTGGAAAAGATAATGTTTCTCCAATCTGAGCTATTACAACACTTTTAATCCTATTATGATCCCATAAGTTTTTCAATTCTTTAGTAAACATATCATCACAATTATGAGCTTCATCTAATAACAAAATTCTAGGCCTAAATATTTTCTTCCCAATTTTTTTGGCTAATTTAAAAGATTCATCTAAATCTTCTGCATTAAAATAAACAATTTTATACTTCCATCCGAACTTCCTTTTCAACCATTTAAGCATAGAAGTCTTTCCAACACCTGGTTTTCCTGTAACTAAACAAATATCTCCAGAATTGACATACTCTAAAACTAGTTTCTTCTCATTATCTAAACCTAATAAGGCAGTTTGATGTTTAACTGAAAAAGGATTCTGTTTCCAACCATAATCTTTATACCACAATTTTGCTATCCCCTTTTAAATCCGGAAATGTTTATGCTCTTAATAAATGTTACCTATAAAGTAAAAAGTATTTATAACATTATCTAAAAAAATGAGCCCTGGGAGATTTGAACTCCCGACCTCTGGCTTGCTTAGGCAAGTATACCAGCGGTTGCCATATAAGACCAGCGCTCTAATTGTCCAGCATGCCTTTTAGACATGTTCCAGACTGAGCTAAGGGCTCATTGCTATGGAAAAGAAGAGATGTTTTATTTAAATCTTTTTGTTTGTGATTTTTTCTAATATCTTGAAAATCTGTTCACAAAACCGAGCAAAAAAATAAATAGGGCAAAACTATTTAATATTCAAAATTTATAAAATGAAAGATATGGAATTAAAATTTGAGGATAATAGTATAGAATTTGAAAAAGAACTTAATGAACTAGACAAATTTGTAATTAATTTCACTAAAATCCTTAATGAATTAGATATTAAATATGTAATAATCTCCGGTTATGTAGCTATTCTTTTTGGCAGAAGCAGGAATTCTGAAGATATAGACATTTTTATTGAAAAACTCGATAAAGATAAGTTTACAGAACTATGGGAACAGCTTTCTGAAAAATTTGAATGTATTATTCCTAAAAATATAGAAGAAGCTTATTCAGACTATTTGCTTAAAGATACAGCTTTAAGATTTGCAACAAAAGATAAGTTTATCCCTTATATGGAAGTTAAGTTTCCTAAAAATAGTTTAGATGAATATAGTTTAAAAGAAAGAAAAGAGGTTATTCTTAATAATCATCAAATATTCATTTCACCTTTAGAATTACAAATTGCTTATAAAATATATTTAGGTTCTGGCAAAGATATAGAGGATGCCAGATTTTTATACAAATTATTCAAAGAAAATCTTAACCTTAATCTATTAAATCTATTTATACAAAAGCTTAATATAGAATCAAAATTTAAGGAATATATAGAATGAAATTGCCGGAAATTAATTTAGAGGAACTTGAAAAAGATAAGATTAAGAATTTTCAAGAAAGATTAAAGTTTATTGATAAATATGTAGAATGGCTTAAGAAAACACCTAATAAAGAGTGGAGTTCTCAACAAAAAAAAATAATTGATTTGTGATTCTTTCAAATATCTTGAAAATCTGTTCACAAAACCGAGCAAAAAAATAAATAGTATCATTCTAAACTAATTAAGGAAAAGCTTAAATATAAGTCAAATCTACTTTAAAATGGAACAATTAAATATTATTGGAACAGAACACTACAAAAGATTTCATGAAAAAGATGTTCCTTGGGAACAAGTATTAAGAATAATATTCACAACCAAATCAAAGAAAAAAGGCAAAAACATATTTGAATTTAAAAATAAAAAATTCTATGTTTTATGCTGTAAAGAAGGAGATAACTTAAAAGTTATTAATGCAAAAAAACAATGATCTGTAAAAAATGTAAAAAAAGGATGAAAGAAATTAAAGTTAATGTAGAAGGAGCTAAACTTTCTTCAAAAGCTTTTGAATGTTCTAAATGTGGAGATTTACAATTTGACAGAGAAAGTGGATTAAAAGTTGTAAAAGAGCTTGAAAAGAAAAAGAAAGCTTGCCCCCTTAATATGGAACAAAAAATTACTAAATTATCTTATGATCGTTTAGGATTTTATTTTAATAAAGATATTGTTAGATGTTTAGATTTAAAACCAGGGGAAAAAGTTTATTTAACAGTATTAGATAAAAATAATTTATTAATAAATAGAAATTAAAAAAGAAATTATCTGCACAATGCAGTATAATTATTTACAGTTACAAAAACTTTGTTTCCTTTTAATTTTAATGTAACATCTTCTGGTTTTATATCTCCAGTAACTTCTAAGTCATCATCAATGCCACCATCTCTCCAATCTAATTTAGCAAAGTTTGAAACTGGTTTACAATCTTTTGCTTTGATGTTATTATTAAAAATATCTTGAGTTTTGAAAGAAATACACATTGGTTCAACTTCTTGAACGCCGTTATTTTTAATTCTGTATTTAAGTTTATTATCTTGAGTTATTACTGTAGTAGGATATCCATTACAAACCATTGCTTTAACATTGAAATTTGGTTGAACTTGGACAGTTTTAGGTTGATCTTTAGGTTCTTCTTTACAACCTGTTGCTAATGTACTAAGTCCAATGCATAATCCAATAATTTGTGTTAGTTTTTTCATTTTATTTTTATAGTATAGCCATTAGCTCTTACTTCATTAAATGTAATAGCGTTTCCATCCTGTTGAATGCCTCTCAACTCTACAGATTCATTGTCTTCATCATTCATTTCTGATCTGATTATTGCAGCAACATCAGTTAAGTTTAAAGTAGATGTAAAGTGTTGATGAGCTAAAACAAATTGTCCTGCCTCATTTTTTAACACTAAAGATAATTTACCACGATAGTCTTCTCTTGAACTTGCAAGTTCCATACTAATTACTTCTCCTTTTATTGAACTTGAATATTCAACTTGAGGTTGATTAGTTTCTATCTTAACTTCTTGACAGCCACCAACTAAGCTAGCTAATCCGAATGTTCCTAATGCCAATAAATTTCTTAGTTTCATTTTATTTTGCCTCCTTTTCTGCTGGTAATTGTTTAAGATAGTTATCATCTTGTTGATTAACTGCTTCATAAAACTCTTCTATTTTCTTATTAACTGTTTCCCTATAAAAATCAACTGTTTTATTTAATCTTTGTATCTCTTGTTTATCTTTTGATATTTGGTCTTCTAGCTCATGAAGCCTTTCAAGTTTTAAATTTAATTCTTTTAAATCTTGTTTAAATCTTAAATTTCTGCTTTGTATTTCTTTTAGTTCAATCCCATAGTCTTTACTTGTTTTATTGCTTCTAACATCAACTTCTTGACAGCCACCAACTAAGCTAGCTAGTCCAAATGTTCCTATTGCCAATAAATTTCTTAGTTTCATTTTATACTTCCATAAAATCTTGAATATTTTTTATCATTCAAATCAACATCTTGTTTAAGCTCTTGCATTCTTTTTTCTAATTTTGATAGTCTCTTTGCTTTTATTTCTTCTATTTCTTGTTCAATTTTCCACTTAGGAACACAAATCCTTTTTGAATCATCTCCTAATCTTAAATCTATACTGTTTCCCATAAAATAGCCTATTGCACTTATGAAAGGTACAATAATCATACTTGCCATTGTAGCATTTAAACCCGCTAAAATTGTTGAAACTTCTTGTAAGTCTGGACTCATTTTATAAAGACTGTATAAACCATACCAAGTTCCAACTGCTCCTACTATGGCTCCAGTTTTTCTGAAATTAATATTCATAGTTAAAAGATTTCCTAAGCCAAGATTATAATTAGCTAAAGTTGGAGTTAATTTATTAACTAAATTTTTTACTTTGCCATTAAATTTTTGCCTTTTTTCTTCAATAGTCATTTTATTGTTCCTTTTCTGCTGGTAATTGAGGTTTTGAATAAAGTTGGCAATTCTCAAATCTTAATGTAGTGCCATTATCACATTGTATTAATAAATCTTGACATTTATTGAATTTTCCAGTCTCTAATACTAATTTAGCACCATCATAAATTCTTATAAACTTAGAAGGGTAATTTGTATTTTCTGAATCTCCATAATGAATTAATTGTACTTTTAAATTTTTCATATTGCATTCTGCTTGTAATTCTGTTTTTACTTTTCTTCCCTCACAGCCGCCAACTAAAGCAGCTAATCCGAAAGCTCCTATTGCCAATAAATTTCTTAGTTTCATTTTATTTTTGCCTCCAATGTGGGTATTTTGTTACTCTTTCTCAGTAATAACCAATATATAAAGTTTTCTATTTAAAATTCACCTAAATCCAATACCTAAAACATACATTTCACGGCTTTTTAATTTAGAGGCTTCAGGCTTAATAGTCTTAAAGAATGAAAAAGATTTACGAACATTATTCACAAACTCCATGTACCCAGCACCTTGAAAGACTTTAACTAAGAATTTGCCGCCTGGCTTCAAGAACCGTTTAGCAACTTCGAATGCTATCTCTGCTAATGCTATTGATCTACCAACATCTCTTGAATGATTACCTGAAGTTTGAGGTGCCATGTCACTTAAAACAACGTCAAACTTACCGTTTATTTTACTTAAAGTCTCTTCTTTAGTAACATCTCCTTGAATGAAAGTTACGCCCTGTATTCTATCAATAGCTTTTAAATCAATGCCTACAACTTTTGATGCGCCTTTTCTTGTAGCTACTATCAGCCAACCTCCTGGCCAACATCCTAAATCCAAAACAGTATCATTTGGTTTTATCAAAGAATATTTCTGATTAATAGCCATTAATTTGTAAGCGCTTCTGGCTCTTAGTCCTGCTGACTTTGCTTTGTCAGTATATTTATCTCCCATTTTTTATATAACCAAAATTGCAGGTTTTCCTGGAAAAGCTTGCTTAGCTTTTACTTCTTCACTATCTTCTGCTTTAATTAATTCTATATCGCAATTAAATTCTTGTTTTATAAAATTTTTAGCATCTTCCAATGCTTCAAACTCTGTATCTTGATCAAGAACTATTAATGGAATCCTGTTTGGATTTTTAATCAAAGAGATTATTAGTTTGTCTAATTTCCCTTTATTCCTGAATTGTTCATTAGCCATAATAACTTTCATTATGCGTCCAATGTCCCTTGTTTGTGACATTTCTTTTTTTAAAGTTTCTAAAAAAGGATATTTCCAAATTTCAGAAACAAATAGCGTTAGTTTTTTTAGTTTAGTTAGCTTAGCCAATTTCATAACTTCCCTTATATCAACTAAAACACCTTTTAACATATCTTCTATAGCTGATGTTCTTAAGTTAATCTTATTTTCATCATATTTAGGCCAATCAGAAATAGAAACTAACTCTTTGTTACCAATTATTGCATTAACTTCTTCTGCTATATGCGGAGTTATTGGACAAAGTAATTTAGCCCATTTTTCTAAACAATCTTTAACTAAATCTTCATTAGAACCATTTCTTCTTGAATACCATCTTAAGTCTTCTAATATGCTAAAGTAAGTTTCAGTTGCAGCAACTCTTAAATCAAATACTTCCATTGCTTCTGTTATTGTTTTTATTCTTTCATTGAATTTAGACACTAACCAATTGTCAATTAAAGATCTTTTATCTTTCTTAGTTTTTAATTCTTCAACTATAGATAAAATCCTTTCTAAGGTATTTCTATAATTTCTAACAACTTCTTTGTCCCATACAACATCTGCGTGTGGACTTCCAATATGAGCATAATATAATCTCATCCCATCAACTGAATAAGTTTTGATTGCATCTGCTACTGGTTCTGCACCGCCTTTACTTTTTGAAATTTTTGAACCCTTACCTACTAACCACCAGTTTGCAAATATTCCTTTCGGCCAAAACTTCTTATCTAAGATAGCAACATGATTCATTAAGAATACTGGGAAATGTACTGTCTTGTGTTCTTTACCACCAAAATTAAAATCTAAAGGATACCAATACTCAAAATCTTTTCTTATTTCTTCTAATACTTTATTCTTAGGTTTGCCTTTGCCCAAGAATACATAATCAAAAAACTCTTCATCTAAATCTTCTACTTTCAATTGTTTTTCATTAACATACTTTGAAACAATATAATAAGCAGGATATAATGTTGAATCTGAAATAGGTTCAATTGTCCATTCATCATCAAAAGGCAACTTTGTACCCAACCAGTTTCCTAACCTTGCACAAGCTCTATCTTGGAACCAGTCTAATATTGAAGGTAAATTTTCATAATATTCTTTTGGAAAGATTTGCATTTTCTTAGCTTGATCTTTTGATTTTTTTGTTAAAGCAGAATCTGAATATTTTATAAACCATTGATTGTCTATTCTTTTGATAACAACTTTTGAATTGCAACGACAAATAACTTCTTCACTTAAATCATGTAGAATACTAGCTTCATGATTTTGAATCATTTTTTCTTTCATTAATTCTTTAGCTTCTTCTACTCTCTTACCTTTGAATTCTTTACAATTTTCTCTCATAACACCTGTATGGAAACCTGCTTTGTAAATTTCTTTAGTAGCTTCTTCTAATTTTTCTGTATCTTCTTGAGATTTAATTTTTAATTTCTCAACAATTTCTTTTGCAGGGAATTTACCATAACCTTTTGATTCAATAATTGGAATTAGTTCTATTTTTTTAACATCTTCAGGATTAATTTTATATTTTTTCAATTGTTTATCATCTTTTTTCAAATCTTCTAATGCAATGTAATCATAAGGTGCATCTGAAGGTACACAAGTTACTATTCCTGAACCCACTTTAGGATTGCAGAATGTTGCTGGTAGAATAATAATCTCTTTATGAATCTCTGGAGCTTTAGCATATTTGCCTAACATTTCTTTTGCACCAATATAATCAATTAATTTCAAACCATCTTTTTGGTATTGTAATTTTTCAAATGCTTCTTCGCTCATAATCCAAACTTCATCATCAACTTGTATCTTTGCATATTTAACATTAGGATTCATCCATAAATTAGTTTGACCATAAACTGTTTCAGGCCTTAATGTAGCCGCTACAATAAATTCTTTTCCAAACTTAAACTTCAATAAAGTGTATTCTAATTTTTCAGCATTGCCACCTTTAGAAATATCTGTCTCTGAAGGGTCAACTGCTACTGGCCCACATTCAGGACAAAATGTTGCAAAATAAGGTTTTTGCACTAACAAATTCTTATCATACAATTTTTTGAACTGCCATTGCATGAATTTTTGATAATCAGGATAGATAGTACAAGTAAAACGATTGAAATCAGCTAAAAAACCAAATTTCTTCCAAAAGTCTTCAACATAAACTTCGTTAAAATAATCTACAATCTTTTCAGGTTTAGTTAATGTTTTAATTTTAACTTCAGAACAACCATTGTCTTTCAAATAAGTAATCCAAGCTTTATCTTTAGTCTTAACTTTGTTTGCAAATGCTATTGCCTGATTCCCTGAAGCGTGAGTGCCAACTGGAAACAAAACATTAAAGCCAGTCATTCGTTTGTATCTTGCAACTATGTCTGTATAACTATAACTACGCATATGGCCTAAATGCAAATAACCTGAAATACCAGGATAAGCAAAGATAATTGAGAATTTTTTCTTTTTTTCATCTCTAACAGCTTCACCAATGTTCTCTTTAGCCCATATTTTTTGCCATTTCTGCTCAAACTTGTTAAAATCAGCCATAGTATGTAAATTTAGAGATAGAATATATTTAAAGGTTATTATTCATCAATGTAAACCTTACTAGGGTCTAATTCAGAATTAATAAAAGGTTTCTGATCACCATCAATACTATAAGTGTGTCTTCTCATCATATAATCAAACGCTTCTTTTATACTTATTCTGCCATTTTCATCAGAATCAGCAACCATGTCTCCTGCTAATGCTTTCATAAAAAAATAGCCTACAGAATTTCTGTCAAAACTATAGCTTGATTTTTCAGCAACTGCAGAAGCAATGGCTATAACATTCCCATGTCCAAATTGAACTGCAAAACCTCCGCTATAACATTGGTCAAACAAATAAACACCTATTTTAGGTTTAATTGGTTTTAAGATTTCAAATAATTCTTCTTCGGTTGTATCTTCTTCACCATATAACGTAATAGTTGAAAGTTCTATTCTTTCGCCAGCTATTTCCTCATCAATTCTATTACCATGGTCTGTCACATATAAAAAGAAGAGTGCATCTTTATCTACTTCATTTTTAAGCTTATTAATTACTTCTTCTAATGTCTTTCTTTTAGCTGTACCATAAATTGGATAATTTGTAACTAAAAAATCTTCAAAATTAGCATTTAATAATTTATCAAAATTATTTTCATATTTACTATCTAAAATGTAAACTTTATCAAAGCCATTTTTAAAAAAAGCCTCATAAGCTTGAGAGATATTTATAGAATATTTAATAGAATCATCTCCATTAATCACTAAAGCATATTTCTCCTGTTTAGTATAAAATTGTAAAGCTAAAGCTGCAGATAAAACTAGTAATCCTCTTTTAAGATGTTTCCCAATATTCATCTATTAAAAGAAAAGATTATTGAAGTTTAAAATAATTATGCAGAATAATGCTCAATAATCTCTTTTGTTAATCAGAGTTTATAATATTTTTAAAACAAAATTAATTATAGGTACTAAACATTAATATATCTATAATCAGTTTAAATTATATGAAAAGCAAATTTATAATGTTGATTCCTGTAATAATTAGCCTTATTTATGTAATAATATTAATTAGCAGTAGAAATCCATTAATTATTGATGACTTATACCCTGAAAATTCTTGTAATGATTTATTAGAAAAAGCAGATATTCTCTATGTTATTCCAAACTTTGAAAATTATTCTATTAGTAATAATAAAGAATGGTGTGCTAAAATTAAATCTCTTAATAAAACAATTGGTCTTCATGGAATAAAACATTCTTATCATGAATTTAATAAAAAAATAAGCAATGTAGAACTTGTTTCAGCAATAAATTCATTTGAAAATTGCTTCGAAGAGAAACCTTCTTTATTCAGACCACCTTATAATAAAATTAACAAAGAAAATGAAGAAATAATTTCTAAATTTAATATGACAATTTACAAAAAAAGATTTATTGTCCATCCTTATTGCCATTGTAATCCAAAATCATTCATGAAACCATTAAATTGGATTTTATTATGTTGAAGTTTAAAATAATTATGCAGAATAATGCTCAATAATCTCTTTTGTTGACCAATGTTTGCAATCTTTAATGGAAAAACCTAGCAATTTAATATATTTATAGATGTCATCCAAAGTTCTAGCTTCAATCTCTAAAAATAAAGGAACAAAATTATGTTTACTTAAATATTCATCAAACTCAAACTTAACATCATGTAATTGATATGTAACTCTCTTTTTCTTTAAATTCTTAATTTCTTTAAATCCCAAAGATTCTATTAATTTTTTTGCTTCATTAAAACTAGAAACTTCTATTTCTGTCTCATCCCTAATTTTAATTTTATCATGAGGTATTTTTTTCTTATAAGTCATAAATGTCTTATCTTCTTCTTTCCTTAGCCTGAAAGTCCCATCAGCATCCCTAATAACATGCCCTAAATCAAAAAATAATGCTTCTAAAATTCCTTCAAAAACTTTTTTAGCCCCTAAAGAAATTAATTTCTTTTCTACTTCTTTTTTGTTAACTTCTAATATCTTAACTTCTATTTCATCCATAGTTTAATTTATTTATCTTGGATTTATTAATGTTGTGCAATAGCAATATTAATATATTAAAAAATAAACTTATTTTAACATGGAAGAAGTGTTAACTTTCTTTATAGCTATCTTATTAGGTGCATTAATAGGATTGCAAAGAGAATTTGAACAGCAACATACGCACATAAAACGATTCGCTGGGTTAAGAACATTTATCATAATAACTTTAATGGGTGCAATATTAGGTTATATTTCTCAAAATAAATTAGACAATTTATTATTAGTTACAGTTGGATTAATTTCAATTACTGCATTTGCAATCATATCCTACATAACTGCTTTTAAAAAATATCAAATAACTTCTGCTACAACTGAGTTAGCGGCCATGATGGCTTACATAATAGGAGTCATGTGCACTATTGGTTTTTTAATTCAAGCAGTTATATTTGCAATATTGACTGCCGCTTTTTTGACATACAAAGAAAGATTGCATAGTTTTGCAAAGAAACTGAAAAAACAAGAGTTGTTTGCTATTGTTGAGTTTGCAATTATTGCTTTAGTTGTTTTGCCTTTGTTGCCTAAAAATAATTTTTCACCAATGGATGTTCCCATCTTAAAAGATATTTTATTGTCTACACCTTTAAACCCAGCATTGTTACAACAACTGAATGTTTTTAATTTGTATAACATGTGGTTAATGGTAATCCTTGTAGCTGGCATTAGTTTCTTAGGATATATTTTTGTAAAATTCTTAGGGCAAAAGAAAGGTTATGGATTGACGGGTTTTGTGGGGGGATTGATTTCTTCTACAGCTGTTACTATTTCAATGGCTCATGAAAGCAAAAGGTTCAAAAAAATATTAGCACCATTTGTTATTGCTGTTGTTGTTGCAACATCTACAAGTTTTTTTAGAATTTTGATTGAAGTTATTGTTGTAAATAACAAGCTTTTATTACCACTTTTAATTCCTATGAGTTTGATGGCCTTATCTGGCTTAATTTTAATTTATGCATTATTTAAAAAAACTACAAAGAAAAATGTTAAAGAAATTGAATTCAAACAGCCGTTTGCTTTAGGTCCAGCAATTAAGTTTGGATTATTTTTTACATTTATTATATTCTTATCAAAAGTAATGCATTTACTTGCTGGCACTGCTGGATTATATATCACAAGCATTGTCTCAGGTTTTGCAGATGTTGATGCCATAACCTTGACAATGGCTTCTTTAAGTAAAATGGGAGATATTAGCGTTAAAGTTGCAGTCACATCTATAATTTTGGCTGCATCTTCTAATACTGTCGTTAAAGCTGGTATGGCTTATTTCTGGGGAGAAAAAAAGTTTGCAAAGTATATCATGGGAATCTTTGCAGTAATGTTGGTCTTAGGTTTGTTAGTAGTGTTTTTATTATAAAGATTTAAATATAATAAGATAAAAACCTCCATTATGTGTTTAGAAAAAACAATTCTTATAACTGGAGCAAGTTCAGGAATTGGCAAGTCAGTAACCAAACAACTTGCTGAACAAGGGCATAAAGTAATTATGTTATGTCGTAATAAAGAAAAAAGTGAAAAAGTTATAAAAGAAATAGATTCCAAGAATGCTGAATTGCTTTTATGTGATTTAGCAGACTTTGATGATGTAAAAAGAGCAGCTAAAGAATTTAAAAATAAATATTCAAAATTAGATGTATTAGTTAATAATGCAGGATCTGTATTTGCTGATAGAAGAACAAATAAGCAAGGTTATGAATTAACTTTTTCAGTAAATCATTTGGGACATTTTTTATTAACAAATGAATTATTAGATATTATAACTGAAAGAGTAATCAATGTTTCATCTTATGCACATAAGTTTGGAAAAATTAATTTTGAAGATATAAATTTAGAAAATTCTTATAATTCATTGAAAGCTTACTCTCAATCAAAATTAGTAAATATATTATTTACATATGAACTTGCTAGAAGAAATAAAAAAATTACTGTAAATTGTTTAGATCCTGGTTTTGTAAAAACTAATGTTGGTGAAAATGATAAAAATTCTTATGTCAGTTATATTATGAAAATTATTAGATTATTTTCTAAATCTCCTGAGAAAGGAGCTGAAACAATAGTTTACCTTGCTACTTCTAAAGATGTAGAAAACATTACTGGAAAATATTTTTGTAATAAAAAAATTAAAAAATCTTCTAAAAAATCTTATGATTTAAAAGTTGCCAAAAAATTATGGGATTTAAGTGAAGAAATG
>Ga0180009_10003428_pt1 | contig 18031 bp, 21 predicted proteins | sample OS_PC_MetaG_FD_123537 | JGI IMG/M metagenome (GOLD analysis project Ga0180009, IMG submission 123537) | Groundwater microbial communities from the Aspo Hard Rock Laboratory (HRL) deep subsurface site, Sweden - OS_PC_MetaG | ecosystem: Environmental > Aquatic > Deep subsurface > Groundwater... | reverse complement strand
GGCCAGTCGCGTTCGAGCAGGGCATCGATGTGCGCGGCGGCCTCCTGGCGGGCGCTGTCACCGCGCGCCATGCCACGGTCGGCTGCGATCACTTCGATATCGCGCACGCCGAGAAAGCCGAGCACGAATTTCAGCCACGGCGTGGCGAAGTCGATCGCGCTACCCACCTCGGTGCCGCCGGTTGCCACCACGATATAGACCTTCTTGCCTTCGAGTAGGCCCTGGGGCCCGTTTTCGGTATAGCGGAATGTCAGCCGCGCGCGGGCAATCTGGTCGATCCAGGCCTTGAGGCTGGCCGGCACACCGAAGTTGTAGACCGGCGTCGCGATCACCCAGACGTCGGCCGCCATCACCTCGGCCACCAGCGCGTCGGATCCCGCCAATGTTGCGCGGTGTGCCACAGTGCGCGCATCGGGATCGGTGAGGTTGGCGGTCACCCAGTCGGCATCGACAAACGGCAGGCCCTGCGCCAGGTCGCGCCGCTGCAGGGCGAAGCCGGGTGCACGGGCGGCAAGGCCGTCGAGCAGCCGGTCGGCGAGCTGGCGGGTGACCGAGCCCGCGACGCGGGCGCTGGCGTCGACGCGCAGCACGCGCAAAGGGGACGGGACAGAGATGGACGGGCTTGCTTGCATGACATCGCTCCTGAATCGAACGCCAACATGGCGCGGTGATGTCATTATTGGTTTTGCTTTAACAGGAATAAAGATAGAGTTATTGAATTATCTATTGCCGAATAAAGAACAATGGACCGACTCACCCAGATGCAGATTTTCGTCAGCGTGGTCGAGGCCGGCAGCATCACCGCCGCCGCCGAGCGGCTGAACCTCGCCAAATCCGCCGTCAGCCGCCGCCTGGCCGAGCTCGAGGCGACACTCGGTGTCTCGCTGATCCAGCGCACCACGCGCCGGCTCAATCTCACCGACAGCGGACGCGCCTACTACGAGCGCTGCGTCGCCATCCTGGCCGACGTCGAGGACGCGGCCGCCGCGGTGTCGCAGGCGCACGGCGCGCTCAAGGGCCGACTCAAGGTGGCGTTGCCGCTGGCGTTCGGCCTGCTGCACCTGACGTCGCCGATCCAGGCCTTCATGACCCGGCACCCCGAGGTGCGCCTTGAACTCGATTTCAACGACCGCCAGATCGACCTGATGCAGGAAGGCTTCGACCTCGCCGTCCGCATTGCCACGCTGGAAGACTCCAGCCTCATTGCGCGCCGACTGGCGCCGATCCGCCACGTCGTCTGCGCCAGCCCCGCCTACCTCGCACGGCGCGGTACCCCGCGCGACGCGGCCGAACTGGCGCAGCATGACTGCCTGGCCTACAGTAACGTACGCGACCCCGGCCTGTGGCATTACCGCGCGCCCGACGGCACGGCCGGACAGGTGCGGGTGCCGGTGCGGCTGGCGGCCAGCAGCGGCGACTTCCTCAAATGCGCGGCGGTGGCCGGCGAAGGCGTGGTGCTGCTGCCGACGTTCTATATTCACGAAGCGGTCGGCGCGGGCGAGCTGGTGACGCTGCTGCCCGACCATGTCTGGCCCGAGCTCGCCGCGTATGCCGTCTATCCCCCCACCCGCCACCTGTCGAGCCGGGCGCGTGCGCTGATCGATTGCCTCGCCAGTCATCTGGAAGGCGAGCCTTACTGGGACCGCTGACGCTCGCTTCGCAGCACGCTTTATTCAAGCGGCTTGCGTATCCGCGCTGGTGCCGGCTCGGCGCACTGCCCCAGCGCGATCACCAGCGCCGGCACCTCTCCCGGCGGCAGCGATAGGGATTGCGCCAACGCCGCTGCATCGAACCCGCCGATCGGGCAGCTGCCCAGCCCCATATGCGTCGCCTGCAACAGCATCTGCGCGGCGGCGAAATGGCACTGCCCCTGCGCCCACGCCGCCAGCGGCGTGTCCCGATGCAACGCGCGGTAGGCGGCGTCTATCGGCGCCACCTCGCCGCCGCGCGCTTCCGCTGCAAAGCGTGCCCGCACATAGTCCGAATCGGGGTCGAGTGCGGCGACCAGCGCCACGATCACGATGAAGGCCGCGGCGCTGGTCGCCGCCGGCTGATCGAAGCAGGCCCCGGCGATGCGCGCCCGCGCAGCCGCATCGGTCACCGGGATGAAACGCCACGGTTCCAGCCCGAAAGCCGACGGCGCCAGCCGTCCCGCCTCGCAAATCAGCGCCAGTTCCTCGGCTGTCAGCGGCCGGTCCGCGTGGAACGCGCGACACGCATAACGCTGTTGAATCGCATCGAGCAGCTGCGGCATGGAGTGTCCCCTTGATCGTTCAGCCGGTGCCGCGTCTGCCCGCAGCGGATCGCCTGCGCCAGACGCGCCACGCCAGCGCATACGCCAGCACGTTCACCGCCACCACGCCCAGCCCCAGCCAGAGCTGAAACCCGGGCGTGAGTTGCGCGGGGTATAGCAGCGGCAGCAGGTAGTGTTCGACAAAATCGCCGCTGTAGGCATCGCCGCCGCCGCGCACCCTCAGGCGGTTTTCGATCGGCGTCAGCGGACAGATGCCGCCGCTGAATTCAATATAGGCGCCCCAGACTGCCGTCGGCAGATGCAGCCAGATCAGCCGCGGCCAGCGTACCAGCAGAAATCCGCCCGTCACGACAAAGATGACGAACGCCAGATGGACCACCAGGAGCAGATCTGCCAGGACGCCTGCCAACCAGACCTCCGAACGTCTTGGATTTGCCAGCCCTGACCGCGCAGCGCAGTACGTTTACCGGCTGGCGGACGAGTGCGTTCGTTCAGGGATGGGGGTAAATGTAGTCGCGGTTGAACGGATAGTTCGTCTGGCGGCCGTCGATGCCCTTGCCGGCCAGTACCTGCCACAGCTCCATCCAGCCGCGGTCGAACGCATGCGCCGACCCCGCCATGTAGATGCGCCAGATGCGGTATTTCTGTTCGCCGATCAGCCGTCGCGCCGATTCGGCGTGCTGCTCCAGCCGGGTCACCCAGTGCCACAGGGTCTTGCCGTAATGCGGTCGCAGGTTCTCGGCATCCAGGCATTCCAGACCGCTTGTCGCGGCGGCGCGCAGCACGTCGGAGGCATGCACCAGCTCGCCGCCGGGGAAGACGTAGTCCTCGATGAATTCCGCAATGCCACCGCCAAGGCCACCGGCATCCGGCGTGGCCGTGGTGATGCCGTGGTTAAGCACCAGTCCGCCCGGCTTCAGCAGTGCATTGATTTTCTCGAAATACGTCACCAGATTGGCGCGCCCGACATGCTCGAACATGCCAACGCTGGCGATCTTGTCGTAGCCGTCGTGCTCGGGCACATCGCGGTAATCCATCCTGCGCACCTCGACCTGGCCGGCGAGACCGCGCGTCGCGATCTGCTCGCTGACGTACGCATGCTGCTCGTCCGACAGTGTGATGCCGACCGCGCGCGCGCCGTAATGCTCCGCCGCGTGCAGGATCAGTCCGCCCCAGCCGCAGCCGATGTCAAGAAACTGCTCGTCCGGCTTGAGCGCGAGCTTGCGGCAGATGTGGTCGAGCTTGGCTTCCTGCGCTGCGTCCAGACTCATGTCCGGCGTCTTGAAATAGGCGCAGGAATAGACGCGTCGCTGGTCCAGCCACAGACCGTAGAAATCGTTGGAGACGTCATAGTGGTACTGGATGTTCTTGCGGTCTTTGCTGCGCGTATGCCGCCACCACTTCCAGCCTTCCGAGCCGGTCCGCGGCGCGCAACTGCCTGCGTTACACAGGCGGTCGCCGAGCGAGAGGATGTCGTGGGCACTGCCTTCCAGATCGAGGTGGCCTTCGACATAGGCACGCGCCAGCGCGCCCAGGCTGGGATCGGCCATCGCCTTGAGGCTGGCCGCCTGATGCAGCCGCACCCGCACTGCGGCATCGTCAACGGCGCCGACCTGCTCGCCATTCCAGAATTCGACCACGAACGGCAGACCGGAAGTCTCCACCCGCCGCCGTACCTGATGAACCAGCAGTTGATCCAGCATCGCACCCTCCTCGTCAGGCTGGCGGTGCGTGGTCCTTGTCGTTACGACCGCCCTGAAATCACTTTAGGTCAAATCCACGACAAGTGCAGCACGGATATTGTCCGCCAGCGTCATCGACGCCACCGGATAGGCCTCCAGGTCGATGCCCATCCGGATCGCGCTGCCGCCCTTGGCCGCCGCGATCGAGGTGGCGTCGAGTTCGAAGCGCAGGAAATGCACCGACGAGGTTTTTTCCTCGTTCTCGCGCTCCAGGTCCTCGTCGGCGATGGCAAATACCTTCGGCTGGTCGGCCACCTGCACCCACACACGGTCCTCGATGCCTTTCAGCTTCGACAGCGCCACCTTGCGCTCATCCGGGTCGGAATACTGGATCATCATCGTCGCCTTCCAGTTGCTGCCGTCCGGCACCAGCGGGTTGTAGGCGTCGAGCTCATCCTGGATGCCGGCTTCCTCGAAGGTGCGCTCGGCGCGCAGCATTTCCTGGATCTGGTAACGCATAGTCTTCTCGTCCTCGAAGATCAGCGTGACATGGCCGCCCAGCTCGACCATGCGGTTCTTCTTGTGCGCGATGATTTCGGCGCGCATTTCGGGACGCACCTTGGCGTATCCTTCCAGGCTCATCAAGCTGTCACGGGTAATGTGCGGCATGTTGTTCTCCTTGCTAACGATTCATTCAAGACCATAGGCGATGCGCAGCAGCGTGATCGGATGCTGCTTCTGCGCGGTGGCGGCTTCGCCCATGCCCTGCAGGATGTGACGCGCGGCGATCGCGCAGTCGGAACTCACATAATCAGGTTGCGGCTCGGCCATCTGGCGGAACACCGGCTTGCCGATCTTCATCGACTTGTCGTAGAACTCACTCTTCACGCCCCAGGTGCCGTCGTGGCCGGAGCAGCGCTCGACCATCGTCACTTTGGCGCCAGCCAGTTGCAGCGCGTCGCGCGTCTTGTTGCCGATATTCTGCACCCGTTGGTGGCAGGGCACGTGGTAAGCCACCTTGCCGAGCGGGCTGCTGAAATCGGTCTTCAGCAGGCCGTCGACATTGCGCGCCATCAGGTACTCGAACGGATCCCACATCGCCTCCTTCACCGCCTGCACGTCGGCGTCGTCGGGGAACATCAGCGGCAGCTCCTGCTTGTACATCAGCGTGCACGAGGGGACTGCAGTCAGGATCGCGTAGCCTTCATGCGCCAGCTTCGCCAGATACGGGATGTTGGTTTCCTTGAGTCTGGCCACCGCGTCGAGATCGCCCAGTTCCAGTTTCGGCATGCCGCAGCAGGCTTCCTTCTCCACCAGCACGGCGGGGATTTCGTTGTGCGCCAACAGCTTCAGCAGATCGTGGCCGATGCCGGGCTCGTTGTAGTTGACATAGCAGGTCGCATAGATCGCCACCTTGCCGGGCGTTTTTTCGCCGGCCTTCACTGCGAAATCGCCGCGCGGCTTCGCGGTGGCGCGGAATTTCGCACTGTCGTATTCGGGCAGCTTGCGGTCGGGGTGGATGTGCAGCACGCTGTCGACCAGCTTGCGGATCGGCTTGTTCTTCAGGCTGGCGTTCACCGCCTGCACCACCACCGGAATCGAGGCGAGCTTGCCCATCGCGTCGGTGCTGGAAAGCAGCTTGTCACGGAAGGACGTCTCGCCCTTCTTGTACTTGATCGCCTTGGCGCGCAGCATCGTATGCGGGAAATCGAGGTTCCACGGATGCGGCGGCACGTAGGGGCATTTGGTCATGTAGCAGAGATCGCACAGATAGCACTCGTCGACCACTTTCCAGTAGTCGGCCTTGGCCACGCCGTCGACTTCCATGGTCGAGGACTCGTCGATCAGGTCGAACAGGGTCGGAAACGCGGTGCACAGCGACACGCAGCGGCGGCAGCCGTGGCAGATGTCGTAGATGCGCTCAAGCTCGTGCGTGAGCTTGTCTTCGTTGTAGAAATCCGGGTTTTTCCAGTCGAGCGGATGACGGGTGGGGGCTTCGAGGCTGCCTTCACGTGTGCTCATGCGAACTCCATTGTTTTTTGAAAAAAGCAGGGCCAAAAAAAGCGGGCCGCAACCGACCCGCTTTTTGCATGGGCAGACTTACGCGCCCAGGGTGTCCAGGGTTTTCTGGAACTTGTTGGCGTGCGAGCGCTCGGCCTTGGCCAGCGTCTCGAACCAGTCGGCGATTTCGTCGAAACCTTCCGAACGCGCATCCTTGGCCATGCCCGGGTACATGTCGGTGTACTCGTGGGTTTCGCCCGCGATCGCGGTCTTCAGGTTGTCGGCGGTAGGGCCGAAGGTCATGCCGGTGGCGGGGTCGCCGCACTTCTCCAGGTACTCCAGGTGGCCGTGGGCGTGGCCGGTTTCGCCTTCGGCGGTGGAACGGAACACAGCGGCAACGTCGTTATAGCCTTCCACGTCAGCCTTCGCTGCGAAGTAGAGGTAACGGCGGTTGGCCTGCGATTCGCCGGCAAAGGCGGCTTTCAGATGGTCTTCGGTTTTTGAGCCTTTGAGTTGCATAACCTAATCTCCTTGATTCGTTGGACATGCTTTTCAGCACTGATGAGCCCCGCTCGTCACCGCGTCTTCAGCCTAGGCTTTATAGCAGTTTGACGCGCGAGGGTATCCGGTTTTTAGACTTAGTCTAATACCTGAACGAAGAATAAACCTGCTGCGATGACGCTGTCAACCTCGTGCAGGGATTTGCCGCTGAAAAGATATTTCGCGCAGGCAGCACGCAGGAAACGCGCGGCCCGCTTCCCGAGGGCGTGACCTTGGCAGCGGCATGGGATTGCATCCAGGAGCGGCCGCTTGAAGGTAAACTCGTCGGCTACAGGAGAGCTGCCATGAGTGTTGACAAAACCCGGACCGACGCCGAATGGCGCGCCGAACTGAGCCCCGAGCAATATCGCATCCTGCGCGAACACGGCACCGAGCGCGCATTCACCGGACAATACTGGGACCACCACGAAACCGGCGAATACCGCTGCGCCGCCTGCGGCGAAGCGCTGTTTTCGTCTGAGACCAAGTTCGATTCGGGCACCGGCTGGCCGAGCTTTTACCAGGCGCTGAACGCCGACGCCGTCGCGGAAAAAACCGACAGCAGCCACGGCATGGTGCGCGTCGAGGCACTGTGCCACCGCTGCGGTTCGCACCTGGGCCATGTCTTTCCCGACGGCCCAGCCCCCACCGGCTTGCGCTACTGCATCAATTCGGCCTCGCTCAGCTTCCGGAAAAAGGACTGAGCCTTGCATATCTTCGACGCGAACGTCACGGCCATCACCGCCGCCACGCCCAGCATTCGCGCCCTGCGGCTCGCCATCCCCGACCCCGCTTTCCGCTTCCTGCCCGGCCAATGGGTGGATCTCAGTATCGAGATCGATGGCGCTACGCATACAGCCGGCTACTCGATCACCACCTCGCCCATGCATCCGGGTGAAATCGAACTCGCGATCAAGGCGAGCACGCACCATCCGGTGGCACGCTGGGCGCATCAACATGCCGCCGTCGGCGACCGGGTGCGCGTGAGCCAGGGCCAGGGGCCGTTCGTCTACCTGCCGGAAATGAGCGACAACGTGGTACTGATTGGTGGCGGCGTCGGCATCACCCCGCTGCTGTCCATCTTCCGCCATGTGCGCGACGCCGGGCTGCCGACGCAGGCGCATCTGGTCTACAGCGTATCGGACAGCCGCGAAATCCTGTTCCACGACGAACTCGATGCCGCCGTCCGCAACCACGACAACCTCCACCTGAGCATCACCGTCACCCAGCCCGATCCCAGCTGGCACGGCCTCACCGGTCGCATCGACCCGGTCAAGCTGCACGCGCTCGACGTGCCGGACGACACGCTGTATTACCTGTGCGGCCCCAAGGGCATGGTCGAGGACATGAGCACGCTGCTGCATGACCTCGGCGTGCCGATGAACCGCATCATTTTCGAGAAGTGGTGGTAGGGTGTTCCTGCCGCCTGCACTGAACCTGTATGGAGACGCCATGCGCCTGATTCCGCTCTTCGCCGCCCTCGCCTTTTCCACCCTTGCCAGCGCCGGCCCCAACGACGTCGTGCGCCCCCACTCACCGCAAAAAATCCACGCCGATACCTACGTGATCCACGGCCCGATGGGCATCCCGTCGGTCGCGAACCAGAGCTTCATGAACAATCCGGGCTGGATCGTCACCGCCGACGGCGTGGTGCTGATCGACCCGGGTTCGAGCGTGCAGGCTGGCCGCATGGTCGTGGCCCAACTGAAGAAAACCACCAATAAACCGGTCACCCACGTATTCATCACCCATGTGCACGGCGACCACTGGCTCGGCAATCAGGCGGTGCTCGAAGCGTGGCCCAAGGCCGTCTTCATTGCGCACCCCGACATGATCAGGCAGGCGAAGGACGGCGCCGACAAGTTCTGGATCGACCTGATGTCGAACCTGACGCAGGGCTACACCGACGGCACCCGCGCCGTATACCCCACGGTCGAGGCGGCCGACGGTCAGGAATACAAGATCGGCGGCAAGACTTTCCGCATCCATTCCTCTGACGATGCACACAGCAAGACCGACCTGATGATCGAGATCGTCGAGGACAGCACCCTGTTCACCGGCGACAACGTGCTCAACGGGCAGTCGATGAATCTGCGCGACGGCACCTTCAAGGGCGTGGTCAAGGCCACCCAGCGCGCGTACGACCTCAATGCGAAGCGCTACGTACCGGGCCACGGCAAGACCAGCAGCAACCGCACTTTCATCGCCGACCAGAAGGCTTATTTCGACATCCTGCTGAAAGAAGTGCGTCGCATGTACGACGAAGGAAAAAGCGATTTCGAGATGAAGCCGGTGATCGCCGAAAAGCTCAAGGCCTACCGTAACTGGGCAGAATTCGAGGAAAATCTCGGCCTGCAAATCAGCCTGGCGATCCTGGAAATCGAGCAGGAATAAACCTCACCCGCAGCGTACGCTGCTGTCAATCCGGATTCAGTCGTGCAGCCGCGTCACCGTGGCGGCCGGCCCCGCATGCCATGCGCCATCCAGGCTCACCCACTCGGCGCGTTCGCCCAGCATGCGGACCACGCCGGGGCGGCGGTTGTCGCCGTTATCGGAGAATTCAAAGCGGTAATCGCGCTGAAACCGGAGCTGACCGCTGCCATCGCGCGCCAGCCGCAGCCGGCGCAGGGCCACGCTGTCATCGAGGAGTTGCACGCCGGCGTCGGTGCAGGCGCGACGGCTGACCGCCACCGCCTGTTCGCGCGCCTGCATGCCGGCATACCAGTACCAGGCGCCGGCACCGAAGAGGCCCAGCAGCAGGACTTCCCAGCTCACTGTCCGGCGGTGTCCGGCTTGACCGGGCTGCGGAACAGCGCTGCCACCGGTTTCTTCTGCGTCGGCCGCGGCCGTGCGGGTGCAGGGGCGCTGGCTGGCGTTTCGCCCGGCACATAGGGGGCGTCGAACAGCGCGTCGCGCGGCGCCGCAGCCGGGCGCGGGCGCGGTGCCGCACGTTCTGGGCGCTCTGTCGTCCGTTCCGGCGCGCGCTCGGCATGACGTTCCGCGGAGCGCTCATGGCGTGGCGGACGCGACTGATACGCCGGCACGTCGGCCGCGCCCGGCTCGAAACCGGGCACGATGGTTGGCTCGATGGCGTTGCCGATCAGCCGTTCGATGTCCTTGAGGTAGCGCGTCTCCGATTCGCTCACCAGCGAGATCGCCTCGCCCAGCGCGCCGGCGCGCCCGGTGCGGCCGATGCGGTGCACGTAATCCTCGGCGTTGTGCGGCAGGTCGTAGTTGACGACGAAGGGCAAGGCCTCGATGTCGAGGCCGCGCGCGGCGACGTCGGTGGCGACCAGCACGCGGATGGTGCCGGCTTTGAACGCGTCGAGCGCCTTGATGCGTTCCTGCTGCGTCTTGTCGCCGTGAATCGCGTCGGCGTGGATGCCCACCTTGTTGAGTTCGTTGGCAAGCCGGTTGCAGCCCAGCTTGGTCCCGGTAAAGACCAGCACCTGCCGCAGGTCGCGGCTCTTGATCAGATGCGCCAGCAGCTGCCGCTTGCGCTCGTGATGCACCGGGTGCACCACCTGGGTCACCGTCACCGCCGTGGTGTTGCGCGCGACTTCGATGAAGGTCGGGGTGTTGAGGATGCTGTCGGCCAGCTTGCGGATTTCTTCCGGGAAGGTGGCCGAGAACATCATGTTCACCCGCTGCGTCGGCAGCAGCGCGACGATGCGCTTGAGGTCGGGCATGAAGCCCATGTCGAGCATACGGTCGGCCTCGTCAAGCACCAGCGTGTTGACCTGGTTCAGCATCAGCGTCTTGTTCTGCACATGGTCGAGCAGGCGGCCGGGCGTCGCCACCAGGATCTCGATGCCGGTTTTCAGGATCGGGATCTGGGTGTTGATGTTGACGCCGCCGTACACCACCAGCGAACGCAGCGGCACGTGTTTGGTGTAGGACTTGATGCTCTCCTCGACCTGGATCGCGAGCTCGCGTGTGGGGGTGAGGATCAGCGCGCGGATCGGATGCTTGGCCGGCGAGGTGCCGGTGTTGGCAAACGGCAGCAGGCGCTGGATCAGCGGCAGCGCGAATGCCGCCGTCTTGCCGGTGCCGGTTTGCGCCGCGCCGAGAATGTCGCCGCCCTGCAGCGCCAGCGGAATCACCTGCTCCTGGATCGGCGTCGGAGTCGCGTAGCCCAGGTCGTCGAGGGCACGCAGGATGTCAGGGGCAAGCCCGAGTTCAGCAAAAGTCGTCAAAGCCTTATCCAATCAAATCCCGTCGTCTGACAGGCCACGCGCACGTCGTCGTCCGCACAGCCCAGCACCTGCGCCAGCGCGCGCTGCGCCAGCGCGGACGTGTTGTTCTTTCTGGAGACGTGTGCGGCCATCACGCATTGTAATTTTTCGTGCTTCAGCGTACCCAGCAAAGCCGCCGACTGGCCGTTTTCCAGATGGCCAAAGCGGCCGCCGACGCGCCGCTTGAGGCTCACCGGATACGATCCGTTTTCCAGCATCGTCGCGTCATGGTTGCATTCCAGCACCAGCGCATCGACGCCGGCCAGCATGGCCTCGATGTGCGGCGTGCTGCAGCCGGTGTCGGTCAGCACCCCCAGCCGGCGGTTGCCGTCGCCGAAGACATACTGCACCGGTTCGCGCGCATCGTGCGGCACCGGATAGGGCTGGATTTCCATCCCGTCCAGCGCGAAGGCGGCATGGCTGTCGATCACCTGCACCGCCACGCCATCGAGGTCCTGCGCCATCGCCAGCGTGCCCGCGGTGAGCCACACCGGCAGCTTGTGCCTGCGCGCCAGCCGCCCCACCCCGCCGATATGATCACTGTGCTCGTGGGTCACCACGATGCCGGCCAGGTCGGCGGGCTGCAGCCCCAGGCGGCCCAGCCGCGCCACGCTGTCGGCGAGGCCAAAGCCGCAGTCCATCAACACCCGGGTGGCGCCGGCCTCGACCACCAGGCCGTTGCCCTCGCTGCCGCTGCCCAGGCACGCAAACCGCATCAGGCGGATTCCCGCATCACTTCAGCTCTTTGTGCAGTAGGTTGATGATGCGCGTCCGCGTGTTGGGGTCGACCGGCTTGCCGTCGGCACCGCTGACGCTGACACGGCTTTTCTCGCCGGCGTCGTTGACCACGATCTGCAATTGCGGCGAGGCCTGCTCCTTCTTGCTGCGCCAGAACGCGAACTTGGCGAAGATGCCTTCGTCACGCTTGCTGTCGTTGTCGATCTCGGGATCGATATAGCGCACGAAATAGACGCCCTTGGAACGGTCGCGGTCTTCCACCGCAAAGCCGACGCGGTCGAGCGCAAGGCCGACGCGGCGCCAGGCGCGGTCGAAGTTCTCGTCCATTTCCAGTGTCGCAACGCCGCCATCACGCAGCACGCGCGCCATCTCTGGCGTCTGCTGCCGGGCCATCAAGGTCTGCGCGCGGTTTTCCTCGACGCCAAAGCGCAGCATCAGGCGGCGCAGCATTTCGGCTTCGAGTTCGGGATCGGCCGGGCGCGGCTGCCACACGGTGCGGTCCTTGTTCGCGGAATCGTAGACTTCCATCATGCCGCGGTGGCTGACATAGATTTCGGTGCCGGCGTCACTGCTTTCGATGCGGGTGCGGAACTTGTCGCGCTCGGCGGTCGAGTACATGCCGTCGATCACCTTGCCGATGGTGCGGCGGATCACGTCCTGCGGAATCTTGGCGCGGTTCTCGGCCCAGTCGGTTTCGATCACGCCGGTTTCGGGCGACTCGAGGTTGACGATGAAGCCGGTCTCCTGCCAGAAGTCCTTGATCACCGGCCACACCTGCTGCGGCGTCGCCTGCACCACCAGCCAGCGCTGGGTGCCGGCGCGTTCGATGCGGGCCGTGTCCTGCGCGGGCAGCAGCGTCTGCGTGCCGGCAGGCGCAACCTTGCGCTCCTGGCTGTAGGTCGACAGCGTGGCGGAGCCGCTGCCCTGCGTGTCGGGCACGGCATAGCGGTTATCGCCGGTCGGCGCGGTGAGGTCGGGCGGCACTTCCAGCGTCGGCAGCTTGCCGGCCGATTTGTAGTCGATTTTTTTGGACTCGATGATGCCGCAGCCCGAAGCCGTCAGCGCGATCATCAAAAACAGGGGCAATAAACGCATAAGGTGTCCTAAAACGTAAGGCTACTCAAACCGGCATGACGCATCGCATCACGCTAGATCAATTGGGCGTGACGCAAGGCGTCACGAACGGTGTCATGCAATCCGGCAGACAGCGGAGTCATCGGCAGGCGCAGGCCGGACGGGATCAAACCCAGTTCGGCGCACGCCCACTTGACCGGGATCGGGTTGGCTTCAACAAACAGCCTGCTGTGCAGCGGCAGCAACGCATTGTTGAGTTCGCGCGCACGCGCGAGGTTCCCCTCGAACGCCGCCACGCACATCTCGTGCATCATTTTCGGCGCCACGTTGGCGGTGACCGAAATCACGCCATGACCGCCCAGCAGCATGAAAGGCATGGCCGAGGCGTCGTCGCCGGTATACAGCAGAAAATCCTTCGGCGCGCGACGTACCAGATCGGCCGCGCGTTCCATGTTGCCAGTGGCGTCCTTGATGCCGACGATGCCGGGCACCTGCGCCAGGCGCAGCGCCGTGTCGTTCGACAGATCGGCCACCGTGCGTCCCGGCACGTTGTACAGGATCAGCGGCAGGTCGACCGCCTCGGCGATTTTCTTGTAATGCTGGAACAGACCTTCCTGCGTCGGCTTGTTGTAGTACGGCACCACCGAGAGGCCGGCCTGCGCACCGGCGGACTTCGCGCATGCGGTGAGCTCGATGGCTTCGCGGGTGGAGTTCGCCCCGGTGCCCGCGATCACCGGCACCCGGCCGGCGGCACGCTCGACCGCAACCCGGATCAGCTGACAGTGTTCGTCAAAATTCACGGTGGGCGATTCGCCCGTGGTGCCGACGACGACGATGCCGTCGGTCCCCTCCGCGATGTGCCAGTCGATCAGCTTCTGCAGCGACCCGATATCGAGCGCGCCATCGTCGGACATCGGGGTGACGATGGCAACCAGGCTGCCTCGGAGCATGTTCATCTCTGCCATCTTGTTGTTTCCGCCGCTGTAATTTCAGTAGCGCGCCGCTTGGTCGGCGCGATTGCATTAAATCGCGACATTCTAATGCATCTGGCCGGGGCCGGCGTCATCTTGCGACGAGCGTGGCCAGCCAGCTGCCCAGTTGCCCGATGCCCAGGCCCATGGCCTGCGTGACCAGCGGCACCGCCCACACCCAGGCCGCCATCAGCCCCAGCGCAGCCAGCCCCAACCCGACCGAAAACATGTCCAGCCCCGGCGTGGTGCGTGCCACGATGCCCAACGCCAGCTGGATCAGCAGCGCCAGCGCCACCAGCGGCAGCGCCAGTTGCATGCCGACCGCAAACAGCCAGCCGGCGGCTTCGGCCAGCTGGCGCAAATCGGCCGCGGCCGGCAGGCTGGCGACCGGCATCGCAGTAAAGCTGTCGCGCAACGCGCTGACCACCATCAGATGACCGCTCGCCGCCAGGAATGCCAGCGCTGCCAGCCAACCCGCCAGCGCACGCCAGGCGGCGTCGGCCGGCCCCGCCTGCTCGGCCGTCAGCATCAGCAGGCCGCCGGTGGCGGTGTGGCCGGTCCACACCAGCGCGGCGCTCACCGCGGCGAACACCAGCCACACGCACAGCGCCAGCGCCGCCCCCCACAGGAAAGCCAGCGCCAGCGCCAGCAGGCCCGGCAGGGAAAACGGCGCGAGTTCGCCAGCCGCCACGCCCGGCGCCAGCACCGCGGCCAGCACCGCGGCGATGAACAGCCGCAGCACCAGCGGCAAGCGGCCCGCCAGCGGATCGAACACGATCCAGCCGGCGACGCGCGCAAACGCAAACAGCCAGACCGAGACGCCCGCTTCGGTCAACGGCATCTCATTCGATCAAGCCGGGAAAATCGGTGAGCAGGGTGCGCGCAAACTCGGCCAGCTGGCCGCCCATCCAGCTGCCGAGCACCACCAGCACGATCGCCATGATCAGCAGCTTGGGCACGAAAGCCAGCGTGGGTTCGTGGATCCGCGTGGCGGCCTGGAACAGGCTGACCGCAAACGCCACCAGCAGCCCCGCCAGCAGCACGGGCGCCGCAATCATCAGCGTCAGCCAGAGGGCGTCGCGGGCCAGGCCTTCCATTAGAAGCTCCCGAGCAGCGAGCCGACCAGCAGATACCAGCCGTCGACCGTGACGAAGAGCAGCAGCTTCAGCGGCAGCGACACCAGTTGCGGCGGCAGCATGATCATGCCGAGCGCGGTCAGCACTGCGGCCACCACCAGGTCGATCACCAGAAACGGCAGCACCACCATGAAGCCGATCTGGAAGGCGGTCTTCAGCTCACTGGTGAGAAAGGCCGGCGCAAGCGCGGCCAGCGGCACCGTATCGACCTGGCGCGGATCGATGGCCCTGTCGTCGCCGATGAAGAGGTCGAGGTCCTCGGCGCGGGTCTGTCGCAGCATGAAATCCTTCAGCGGCGACGACGCTTTCTCGGCCGCTTCGTTGAACGAAAGCGAGCCCGCCAGGTAAGGCTGGTAAGCCTCGGCGTCGATGACTTTCAACGCCGGCGACATCACGAAAATCGTCAGCAGCACCGCCAGCCCCATCAGCACCAGATTGGGCGGCGCAGTGTGGCTGCCCAGCCCCTGACGCAGCAGGAACAGCACCACCGCAATGCGAGTAAACGCGGTGAATGCCAGCAGCAAGGCCGGCAGAAACGGAAACAGCAGCAGCCAGGGCAGGCTCGCACCCGGCACGCCGATCACCTGTCCGCCGGCGCCGGGCGTCACCGACAACAGCGGCACGTTCGCGTCGGCGCCGAGCGCGGGCAGACTCAGGCCCAGCGCCATCAGCATCAGGATGCGCTTCATTCCGCGCGCTCCGTCAGCGATCGCGCGCCCGCGGCCGGCTTCGGCAGCGTGTGCAGCAGCCGCACATTGCCGCCGCCCACGCCCAGCATCACCCAGGTGTCGTCGACCTCGACCACCACCACGCGCTCGCGCGGCCCTACCGCCGTCGTGCCCACGACTTTCACCACGCCCTGCGCGCCCATGCCGGGCAAGTAACGGCGCGCGAACCAGGCCACCGCGACGAAGCCGCCGAGGATCAGCGCCAGGCTCAGCAGCACGGTGAACAATCCGCCGGCCATGTCGGGCGGCGCGGCCTGCGCCACAGCCGGGGTCAGCAGCAGTGCGACGGCCGCAATGAGGGGAGGAGTCATGGTCGGTAAGGTCCGGTTCGTGTGCTTATCCATGGCGGATCACGCCGCGCGCCCAGCGCGTCAGATCGGCAGGCTGCGGCGGCAAGGCCAGGCTCAGGGTCGCCTGCGCGAGATCGGTGCCGAGCTGCCATGCGAGCGCAGATGGCAGCGGATCCAGTGCGGGTTCGTCGAGCCAGCTTTCGGCCAGCACCGCATCCAGCGTGCGCATCAGCGCCGCCGACACGAAGGGTGACGCGCCGGTGACACGCTGACCGCCGAGCCGGCGCGTCAGCCACAGCGTGGCAAGCGCAGCATCCGGCTGCCAGACCGGCACGTCCGGCGCGGCCGACGGTGCGACGGCTGGCAGTGGCAGCGCGCGCACCGGCAGGTGCAGTCGCGCGGTCAGCGTCGCGGCGAGGCGGCGGGTCAAGCGCTGCGGGAAGGCGTCGGACACGACGACCGGCGTCGTCAGGAAAGCGGTTTCCGCCGGCGTCAGCTCAAGCAGCATCCCAGACCTCCCGTGTGCCCGCTTCGCGGCGATGCATCAACTCCACCAGTTCGTCGTGCTCGCGCTGCTCGGTGCGGCGCTGCTGCACGGCCAGGTGAGCCAGATGGCGCTGCTCCAGCAGGCGCAGCGCCTTCACCCGTTGCTCGACCTGCATCCATTCGGCCAGCCGCGCCTGCCAGGCTTGATGCGCGGCATCGATGGCGTCCTGCGCCGCCCGCATTTCGGCCGCCTGCACCTGCTGCAGCCGATTCGTCTCCTGTAGCCGCGCGGCCGTCACGCCCGCGCGCAGCTCGCCGGCCAGTTGACCGATGCGCGCATCGCGCAGCGCCACCAGCTGCACCTGATGGCCGCGCGCGCGCAACCAGATGCCGTGCGCGAGCTTGACCGAACGCGACAGCGTTTCGCTGCGCCGTTCGGCCAGCTGCAGCACGCGCGCCAGCGCAAAGCTTTTCATGCCAGCACCTCATCGAGTCCCGCGCGCGACGATTCCAGCGTCGCGCGCTCGCGCATGCCCTGCATCAGGTAGCCCTGCATCCTCGGGTAGAGCCGCACGCCCTCGTCCAGCACCACGTCGGCGCCCGGCACATAGGCGCCGACGGCGAGCAGATCGCGGCTGCGCATGTAGCGCGAATAGAGATACTTGAAGCGGCGGGTGCGCTCCAGCGCATCCTCCGACAGCAGGTCGGGCTGCGCCCGGCTGATCGAGGCCTCGATGTCGATCGCCGGGTAATGGCCGGCATCGGCGAGATCGCGGGTGAGCACGATGTGGCCGTCGAGAATCGCGCGCGCCGCGTCGGCAATCGGGTCCTGCTGATCGTCGCCTTCCATCAGCACGGTGAAAAATGCGGTGACCGAACCGCTGCCGCTGCGGCCGTTGCCGGCGCGCTCGGCCAACTGCGGCAACTTGGCGAACACCGACGGCGGATAACCCTTGGTGGCCGGCGGCTCGCCGATCGCCAGCGCCACCTCGCGCTGCGCCATCGCGTAGCGGGTCAGCGAATCCATGATCAAGAGCACGTGCTTGCCCTGGTCGCGAAAATATTCGGCGATCGACATCGCATACGCCGCGCCGTTCAGGCGCATCAGCGGCGGATGGTCGGCAGGTGCGGCCACCACCACCGCGCGTGCCATGCCTTCCACGCCCAGAATCTGGTCGATGAATTCCTTGACCTCGCGGCCGCGCTCGCCGATCAGGCCCACCACCACCACGTCGGCTTCGGTGTAGCGCGCCATCATGCCGAGCAGCACGCTTTTTCCCACACCGCTGCCGGCGAACAGGCCGAGACGCTGGCCGCGCCCCACCGTCAGCAGGCCGTTGATCGCGCGCACGCCGACATCCAGCGTCTGCCGGATTGGCGCGCGCTCCAGCGGATTGATCGGGCGGCTGTACAGCGGCACCCGGCGTTCCAGCGACAATGGACCGAGGCCATCCAGCGGTCGCCCGGCGCCATCGAGCACGCGTCCCAGCAGACGCTCGCCCACCGGCACATGGCGCACGCGGTCGTGCGCACGGCGGCGCGGCACATAGCGCGTTCCCAGGCGCGGCGGCTGCGCCACCATCGGATTGTCCGGAACCACGCGCGCGCCCGGCATCACGCCATAGGTGTCGGTGGCCGGCATGATGAACAGGCGCTCGCCCGAAAATCCCGCCACCTCGGCTTCGATGCTCTGCCCGCCGGGCACCTGGATATGGCACTGGCTGCCCACCGGGAGGCGCACCCCCACCGCTTCCATCACCAGGCCGGACACCCGAGTCAGGCGTCCGGTGACCGTGATCGGCGTCGCCCAGTTCACTGCCCGCCGGCAGTTGGCCAGGTATTCGCGCAGGCGGACGATGCGCTCGCTCATTCGATCCAGTTCTGGTTGGAGCCGAG
>Ga0180009_10003427_pt1 | contig 18034 bp, 18 predicted proteins | sample OS_PC_MetaG_FD_123537 | JGI IMG/M metagenome (GOLD analysis project Ga0180009, IMG submission 123537) | Groundwater microbial communities from the Aspo Hard Rock Laboratory (HRL) deep subsurface site, Sweden - OS_PC_MetaG | ecosystem: Environmental > Aquatic > Deep subsurface > Groundwater... | reverse complement strand
GACACCTCGCTTATCAGGTCTCTTGCCTGATCTCTTTGGTGTCATTCTCCTACTTTTCAGGTAGTTTTTTCCATGAGGCAACGAATCGTCGTTCAGGTAGATTATTAGATGAGGCAATACGTAGCCGGATGTGAATTATTTGTGGAAATTTAGAAAAAAGAAATTTTTTAGCATGGAAGGTTTATTTTTTTGAAACCCGGATGAAAAAAGGCCACGAAATGTGTGTTTTACTCTAAACAGAAATGCTCCGCCACCGGCAATATTACGTCATTTTTAATCAGATAATTTCCGCAACAGGTTGAAATCGAATGGAGAAGCCCGGGCTTCGATGGCGGCAGGTCCGGGATAATCGATCGGCCACATGGCCAAGTGTTTCAATATGCGAATGACTTCCTCCCGCGCTAAGATAAAGGCAATGATCTTCCTGTTTGCCGACAGGCAGGCATCTGCGCCCCGCCTTTGGGGCATTTCAAGTGGTCAATCTCATAAACCTGATAAATGAGTTGCGTCTGCCTGTGCGTACCGCACGCAGACAGGCCCAGGACTTGCGGCAGGTTTTCCTGTCCGGGGCATCGTCGATGATTTTCGGCAGCAGTTGATCCTCCAATCCCAATTTCTTTCTCTTGCCCCGGGCAGCGTTGGCATAATGCCCGTAATAGCGGATCACCGCCTCATAGGGATCGGGGATGTGAAGACAGGCCCGATGGAGAAATTCAATGGCGTCCATCACTTCGAAGTTCCGCTTTTTACCCTTGTGCAACTTCGATTTGTACATCACGCAGCCCGTTTTTTCTACATACCTGATTTTCTCTAACGAAAAGGAGGCATGGACCACATTTTGCGCCTGTCTGCGTGCGGGACGCACAGGCAGGCCAACCGCACCAACGCTTCCCTTTTTATTTGAAAACTCTTATACAAACATTTTTTACCTTATTTTTGTTTCTGCAACAGGCCTGCATATCATTTCCTGCCAGAGCAACCGGCTCGCCGCGATTATTGCCTCAGGTGCAGCAGCCTTTCCACCTTGGAATAAACGCAGCCGCAATAATCCTGGTGCTTAACCCCCAATGCCTCTCCCTGCTTGCGGCTGATGAGAAAACCGTTGTGCTTTTTGAAATTCTCAGGCAGAAAGGCGATGCCATACTTTTTGGATAGGGCCAGGCCCTGGCTGTTGATCTGGGCGGTTACCTTATAGGGACTGATCGAAAGGGTCGAGGTCACGCAGTCAAAACCGTGTTCGCGGGCGTAACTAAACGTTTTTTCCAGCCTGAAGCGGAAGCATACCGGGCAGCGCCTGCCCCGCTCAGGTTCCCGCTCAAGTCCGCGCATGGCGGCAAACCATTCCCGCATGTCATAATCCGCGTAGACCATGGGCCAGGCGAATTTTTCCGCTATTTTTGCCAGTTCCAGACGGCGGAATTCAAATTCCCGGAACGGCTGGATATTGGGGTTGTAATAAAATCCGCTGAGTTCAAAGTCTGCTTGCAGTTTCTGCCACACATAAAGGGAACAGGGCCCGCAGCAGACATGGACCAGAAGTTTTTGCTTCACAGACCATGAAGCCTTTGCAGCTCATGCATCAGAATGCAGGCGCTGACGGCGACATTGAGCGAATCGATGCGCTCTTTCTGCTCCAGGCGGATCAGGGGGAAACGCTCGAGCAGCCGCGGTTCCAGCCCCCGCCCCTCATTGCCGAAAAGCAGCAGGCAGGGAAATTCCATTCGCGCCACAGGCAAGGACGTTTCACCATGATGTGAACCGGTCACATACACATGGGCGTTCTGGGACAGGGCCTTGGCGATCAATTCATCCACAATGGGAAAAACCTGGAAGGGGACATCGAGAATGGCCGTCTGGGCGCTGCGGATCACCTTGGGATGGTTGGCGCGCACACAGCCGCCGGCCAGGGCCAAAGCAGATATGCCGAAGGCCGAAGCGCAGCGGAACACCGTTCCCAGATTGCCCGGATCCTGGATACCGACAAAACCCAGTACGATTTTTTCCTGGCTGAAATCGATTTCCTTTTCCGGCACGTCCAGCACGGCGATCAGCGGCGGCGAACTCTTCAGGTCGGAGGCTTTTTCCAGCACCTGGCTGCTGACCTGCCAGTATTCTTTGACCGTGGCCGCGATCTCCTCGGGCAGGATTTTTGCTCCCGCCGCACTCACCAGCAGCCGGCTCACAGAGAGCTTACGGGTCAGGATGTCGCAGACCAATTTTTCCCCTTCAAAAAAGAAAAGCTTTTCCTTTACAGCCAGCAATTCCTTCAGCCGGGAATTGGCGCGGGAAGTGATTTCAATTTTCATTTTTAAAACTGACTGCTGTTCGGCTCAAATGGGATGTCCATTTCCGCTCCGGGTCCAGCAGCTTGTATATACGGGCGAAACGCTCCTGGCCTCCGTGTGCGTAATCCATTCTCAAAGCCAAGCCTTTTTCGGCAATTGAAAAGCTATCGCCGGCAAACAACAGAGCCGCAATTTCCTGGCGATCGGGTAGCGCTTCTCCCCAGACAAAGAATAAATCGACGAACTGCAGTTCCTTGTGAAATGAGTTGTCGGCATTGACAAAACCGGCCTTTTTGAACTGGAAGTCCGGCAGCGGCCGGTTCAGCGCTTGCAGAACTTCCTTGTCCTCCAGACTGCCGGCCACAAAGACCTCGATCGCCTCGTCAAAGCCTTGGGCGCCGACTGGCAGCGGCGGCAGAGCGGCCATTTTAATGCGCGGATGAAACCCTTCACTGTATTTAAAAAGCAGGCCTGATTTCCGTAAAAGCCGCTCCAGATACTGCATCATCGCCAAGTGCGAAAGGAAGCACAGGTCGTCTTTCTTCTCATAGCGCAGGCGCAGCCGCCGGTACAGCTCGGGGGGGGTGAGGGCCGGTCCCGCCGGGCTTGCCCAGAGCGGAGACGGGAATTCCCTGCGGCCGAACAGGCAGCCACCACAGGCGGCGCAATCCTGCCCGCGGCAAGGCCGTGTCACCTCATCCTCCCGGCTTCGCCTGTACTCCTCGGCCAGGTAGGGCTTATGGAAATTCAATTGGATGAAATCCCAGGGGAATTCTGTATCCAACGGAAACTCGGACAGAAAATCAGCACCAGCCTCCAGTCCGATCAACTCCTCCCATACCGGAAAATGGAAATGGATGTCCCAGGCACTGAAGGTCTCCCCGCGCCGGAAGGCTTGCAGCAAAATCTCGCCGACACGGGCATCGCCGCGCGCCAAAACAGTCTCAATCAAACCCCGGGAGGCAGAATGAAAATCAAGATCAAGGTTTTTGTGGCGCTTCAGCCGTTTTTTTAGCAAGGCCATTTTTTCTTCCAGTTCCGCGACAGAAGCCCTGGCCGCCCACTGCAGCGGAGTATGCGGCTTGGGAACGAAGGCTGAGAACGAAGCATGGATGTTGATCCGTACCTGGCGGGTCCGGGCCTGGGCCAGTATCTTTTCCAACAGCAGGACAATAGCTTCAATGTCTTCCATGGTCTCGCCGGGCAAGCCGAGCATGAAATACATTTTTATTTTCTGCCAGCGATGCCGCCAGGCAATCTCCAGGGCCTGAAAAATCTCGGCGTCGGTGACATTTTTATTGATGGCCCGGCGCAGACGCTCACTGCCTGCTTCGGGGACGATGGTGATCCCGGTTTTGCGAAACATGGCCAAAGTGGAAAGCATTTCATCGCTTAAGGTCGAAGGGCGCAGCGAGGGGATGGAAAAGGAAATATCCGGCTGAACGATCGTTGGGATCCGCTGCAGCAGCTCCGCCAGGCCAGGGTAATCGCCGGAACTCAGCGAAGCCAGAGAAAAAGATTCATACCCGGTCGCGGCCAGAGATTCCTTAATGAAATCAAGGATGGGTTCGGGTTCCCGGTAACGAAAAGGAGCGTAATAGGATTTGGCTTGGCAGAAACGGCAATTTTGCGGACAGCCGCGAGCGATCTCCACATTCAGACGGTTGAAGACCACATCGCAAATGGGTACGATCTCCGCCGGCTCGGCCGGGTTAAGGTTCAGGTCCGGGCACACCCGTTTCTTAATCTGCTTGCCGCCGAGGTCGGGAACCATAAAGGGGCCCGCTTTTTTCAAAGCATACAGGCTGGGGACGTAGACCCCATCCACGCGGTCAAAATCCTTCAACACCACGGCCCGGACCCTTTTATGGCTCCGCGCCGCTTTCAATACGGCGATCAGATCCGGGAAAATTGCTTCACCGTCACCAAAGGCGAAAAGATCAATGAAGGCACGCAGGGGCTCAGGATTGGCCACGGCAATGCCCCCGGCAGCCACCCACGGATCACCTTCCTGGCGTTGGGCGGAAAGCAAGGGCAAGCCGCTCATTTCCAGGACCTGCAGCACGTTGGTGAAATTCAGTTCACTTAGCAGGGAAAAACCGATCAGGTCGAAACTTGCCAGCGGCATCTTGTTTTCCAAAGAAAACAGCGGCATCTTGTTTTCATTGAAAATCGCGATATTCTCCGGCTCTGGAACAAAAGCCCTCTCGGCATGCACGCTGTCCATGCTGTTGAGCAAATGATAGAGAATCTTCATCCCGGAATGGCTCATGCCGATGGCGTAGGTGTCGGGAAAAACCAGGCAGATGTTGATATCGCTGCGCTTGAATTCCCGGCGGTTGGCGTTGATCTCCCTGCCTACGAATGCCTGGGGGTTTTTTAAGCGGCCCAATAGTTCATGGCTGTTCATGTCAGGTAAGTGTTAATCTTGATACGGAAGACAATCGCTTCGCCAATGAAGAGGGACAGCAGCGACGAACCGCCGTAGGAAACAAAGGGCAGCGATATCCCCAGGACCGGAAAAAAACCGATGGCCATGGTCACATTGATTATGAATTGGAACAGGATCAGGCCGTTGAAAAGGTAAATGAAATAAAATTCCTCGTCGTTTTTAAAATTGAATTTGAATTGGCGGTAAAAGAAGATGAAGAACACGAAAAACAGCAGGCTGGTATTGATGAAACCAAATTCCTCACCGATGGTCGAAATGATGAAGTCGGTATGCCGCGCCGGCAGGAACCGGTATTGCGACTGCGAGCCTTTCAGGTAACCCTTGCCACCCAGCCCACCCGAACCGATGGCGATCTTGGACTGGATGATATGATAGCCGCTGGAGGTTTTGTATTCAGAGGGATTCAGGAAGGAGATGATGCGATCCCGCTGGTAGGGTCTCAAAACGGAATACCAGCCAATAATACCGCTGAAAACGACCAGCAACAGCGAGATCACCAGCACCGCGGGCTTTATCTTTTTTAGCAAGATCACCAAAGGGACGAAGGAACAAAGAATGAACGAAACGCCCATATCGGGTTGGAGGATGATCAAGGCAACGGGGGCAACGATGACCACCATCAATTTGACAAATGCTTTCCAATCGATCACTTCGAACTGGGTCAGAATCTTGGCCAGGTACAATGCCAGCGGCACCTTGACGAATTCGGAAAACTGGAAACCGATCCCCCAGAGCCGGAACCAGCTCTTGGTCCTGGCCACCGTGCCGCCCAGGACAATTTGCAGAACCAGGATGACAATCAGCGCCAGGTACACAGCAAAGGCATTGCGGAAAATGAAATCGATTTTAAGCGCAAAGACGATAAAAAAAACCAGCAATGAAACAAGCAACCAAACCGCCTGTTTCAGATAATGGGTTTCCTGAGAAGAATAACCGGCGCTGTAAATCAGGAATATGCTGATCACGGCAAGCAGCAGCAGCAAAACAAAAGTGAACTTGTCGAAATATTTAAAGTAGTCCTTCATTTTCAAAATACTTTTTGTAGATCTGGGCCGCCAGCGGCGCGGCGATCGCACCGGCGTCGCCGCCGTGTTCAACCAGGACCACCATGGCCAGACGCGGGTTCACCCTGGGAGCGAACGACACGAACCAGGAATGAGGCATGAATTTTTTTTCCTGGGTCAACTTTTTGTAGCGGGGGTTTTCCTTGGCGATGATCTGGGCGGTGCCAGTCTTGCCGCAGATGTCCAGACCATCGATTTTCGCCGCCCGGCCGGTTCCTTCGTTGTTGACCACCCGGAACAGGCCCTCAATGATCAGCTCGAAATTTTTTTCGTCTATGGGAACCCTGGAAAACCCGGCCGCGAATTCCCTGACGACTTTTCCCTGTTTTTCAATTCTTTGCAGCAGATGCAGTTTCGGCATCCGCCCGCGCAAAGCCACGGTGGCGATCAGTTTGAGCATTTGCGCAGGCGTAACGTTCAGGCTGCCGTGACCGATCGAGACTGAAATGGTTTCACCCGGGAACCACCTCTGCTGAAAAGTATTCATCTTCCAGGTGCTGCCGGGCACGAGCCCGGCTTTTTCATTGGGCAGATCGATGCCGCTTTCTTTTCCCAGGCCCATGAGGCGGGCATAGCTGGCAATGGTGTCAATGTCCATTTTCTTGCCCAGATTGTAGAAGTAAATATTGCAGGAATTCTGCAGCGCGGCAAAGATGTTCACCGCCCCGTGCCCGCCCGGATTCCAGCAGTGAAACACGCGATCATAAAAGACCTGGCTGCCCGTGCAAAAAACCGACGAATTGGGAGAGATGATTCCTTCCTGCAGCCCGGCCAAGGCCATGATGATTTTAAAGACGGAACCCGGCGAATAAATCCCCTGTAAAAACTTGTTCTGCAGAGGTTTTTGCGGATCATTGCTGATCGCCTGCCATTCTTCCCGCCCCATTTCCCGGGAAAATATTTCAGGATTGAAATCGGGTTTGCTGACCAAAGCCAGGACGCCGCCGGTTTTCAGATCCAGGACTCCGACCGCACCGCTTTCGTTGCCGAGAAGGTTTTCAATGAATTCCTGCAGACGCAGATCCAGGGTGAGGACAACAGTCTCGCCGATTTCGGGCTTAACTTCAGAGCTGATGCGCTGGATCCTCTCCACATTATTCTTGATCACGGTCTGGCTGCCCTTCACTCCCTGTAAAAACGTCTCGCCTTGATTCTCGATGCCGCTGCGGCCGACCAGATCCCCAAAACCGTAGATTCCGGACTTGTCGGCATTCAATTCCGCTTCGGTGATTTCCGAGATATGGCCCAACACGTGGGCGGCGCGGTGGGCCAGCGGATAGGTCCGGCTGGGTTCCATGCCAATCTCAAATTCAGGAAATTCGTCCTGCCGGCTCTGGATAAAAATAACCGTCTCCCGGGGCAGATTGCTTTTGATCGGGATACGGTAAAAACCGGAGTGTTTTTTGTATTTGTCAATGATCTGGCGGACGGCGGCAACGCTCTTGCCGGAAAAATTACTGGCTTTTTCAATGGCTTTTTCCAAATTTTCCACGTTTTCCCGGACCAGGTACAGGGTAAAATTGATCTTGTTCTCAGCGAGCACCCTTCCGAACCGGTCCACGATCATGCCCCGCGGCGCCGGCAATTCAATAAAGCGGGTGATGTTTCTGATGGCCAGTTGAGTGTACTTTTCATTGTGAAAGATCTGGATGCTCCAAAAAGCAGCAAAAATGAAAAAAAATATGACAACCAGAAAAACAGTCGAGACGATGGCCGCCCTTTTCACAAAGGCGATGCTGATTTTCCGTTTGCTAAGATACATCCAGAAGGGATTTCACTTTCTTTAATCCCAAAATGACCGTGCCGACGATAGCGGTGGTCAGCGGCTGATAGAAGAGGAGACTGGTCGTGATTTTGAGATTGAAGATCAGGACATGAAAAACAAAGGCCACCAAATTGGACAAGAACAGGGAAATGAAGATCAGCAAAAAAATGAACACGTTCTTTTTTAAATCCAAGAACCTGGCCATGGCATTCAAAAAAAAGGCGGCCAAAGTACGCGAAAATGAAAAAGCGCCCATGACGCCGCCGGAAAGATAATCGGAACAAAGACCGATAAACGCTGCACTGAGTACGCTGGATATGAAACCCGATTTAATGGCAATATAAAAGATGATCAGATACAGAAGATCAATATTCAAGCGCCATGAATGATAATTGCGGGAAATGGCGATCTGGCCGATGACCAGGACAACCAAAAGAATATTCCGGAAACGGTTATTCATGCAGCAACACCACCAGTTTTTTCAGCGGCTTGTCTACAAAAAAAGGCCTTACCTGAATTCTTTGGGTCAAATAATCCTTGTCGATCTTGATCACCCTGCCAATCGGCAGGTAATTGGGATAAATCAAATCGGTTCCGGAAGTGATCACGGTATCACCAAGGCGCACCGCTTTGTTGGCCAAGAGATATTGGAAACTGCATTCGGCACGGTTGTCGCCCTTGAGCAGACCTTCCAGCATGTTGCTCTCAATATACGCTCCGGTGCCGCCGATGGAGCTGGTGATCAGGCGAACCTGGGCTGAAAAAGCGGTCAGCGGCTTGATTATTTTCCCGACCAATTCGGCATCGGTGTTCAGCACCACATCGTTTTCCGCCAAACCGGCGCGCATTCCCTGATCGATCATGACCTGGGCGAAAGGGAAATTCACGTCAACCGAAATCACAGTGGCCAAAACAAATTTGTTGAAATTTTTCTTGACCCGGGCCAAAACGTTCAGATCACGGAGTTCACTTTTCAGCGCGTAAACTTGAATCCGCAGGTCCAAATATTGCTTTTTCAGCAACTGGTATTTTTTAAATATATTCCGCAAAAAAAAATAACGGTCCAGCTCAGCGCTGACAAAATCGGATGATTTTTGAAACGTGATCTGCAGAGGCATGACCATGTTGGCAATCGCCGCTTGCAGCAGCGATTGGCGATTTTTTAAAATGATCTGGGAAGAGATCAGGATCAAATTGACGAAAAGTATTAAAACCAGAACAGCCGATTTTTTTTCAGTGCTGAGTTCACTCTGGCCGGGATTATAGCGCATTGCCGATTTTTTCCAGAAGCGGCAAATTCTCCAGAATTTTTCCTGCTCCCAAAACCACGGAAGACAGCGGGTCATCAGCAATGAAGATCGGCAGTGATGTCTCTTCCCGCAGCCGCTTGTCCAGGTTCTTGAGCAACGCTCCGCCGCCGCAAAGGATGATGCCGCGATCGACAATATCGGCCGCCAGTTCCGGCGGGGTTTTCTCCAAAGTGTTTTTAACTACTTCAATCAGCGTCTGTACGACCCCTTCCAGCGCTTCACGGATCTCGCTGTCATTGACATTGAGCGTTTTGGGGATGCCGTAGGTCAGATCCCGGCCCTTGATTTCCATTTCCAATGGCTCATCCAACGGAAAAGCAGACCCGATCTTGATTTTGATCTGTTCGGCCGTTCTCTCACCAACCAGCAGGTTGTATTTCTTTTTGATGTATTGAATAATGGCTTCGTCCATTTCGTTGCTGGCAATGCGGATCGACTTGGAGATCACGATGCCGGATAGGGAGATGACCGCCACATCGGTCGTACCGCCGCCGATATCCACGATCATGTTTCCCCCGGGCTCGGTGATCGGTAGATCGGCACCGATGGCCGCGGCCATAGCCTGTTCAATCAGAAAAACTTCATTGGCACGGGCACGCAGGGCGGCATCGCGCACAGCCCGCCGCTCCACCTGGGTGATTTCGGAAGGAATGCCGATCACGATGCGCGGCTTCAGGAACTGATTTCCGGTTCGCGTCTTTTTAATGAAATATTGCAGCATTTTTTCGGTGGTTTCAAAATCGGCGATTACCCCGTCCTTCATGGGCCTGATGACGCGGATATTGGCCGGAGTTTTGCCCAGCATATCTTTGGCTTCCATTCCGACCGCTTGTATCCTGCCGTTGCGGTCATCCACCACCACAATGGAAGGTTCGCGCAAGACGATCCCCCGGCCCCTGATATACACGAGAGTGTTGGCCGTACCCAGATCGATAGCCAGATCGGAAGAAAAATAATTGTACATATTCGCCAATAACCCCATGGTCATACTCCTTAAAAAAATTCCGCTCGCACTTTGTTATTGTTCATCAAAAATGGTCACTTGCTTTTTAAAAACCGACTCCAAACCTGAAGGCGCCACCGCCCTGAAAACAATGCTCTTGACCCCGATGCTTTTATAGGAAATGGTATGAATGAACTTTCCTTCACTGTCCAGTTGGACGGCAACTTCATCAACGGACAATTGGGCATTGGGATCGGTTCTGCCCTTGATCAGCACCATATTGCCGCTGACCGATAAAGAGTCGACCTCTATTTGCGGCGGTTGGGGCAGCAGCCCTTTTTTTAGAAGCGAACTGCTGATCCTGATCACACCCATTTTGGCCGGCGCGGATTCGATTTGACGCACCGTGTCGAAAGCTGCCACTTCCCAGTACAGCTCACTGTATTCAATAAAAGGCATGATGTCCAACACGATGGAATTACCCGCCACCATTTTGCTCAGCAAAAGATTGTCCCGCATTGCCGAAGGATAGAGTTTTAGCAAATAATTCCTCGCGCCCTGGACATTTTTCCATTTGAATTGGATGATGGTATCATTGGCAAGGGTTAGGGCAATGGTTTCCGCTTGTGGTGAAACAAAAGGTGGGGCGGGAAAAAGATTGGCCGGAGGCATTTTGTTGCCGTTTTTTGTGTCGAGGTATTGCAATCCCTTTAATTGAAAAAGCTTGCCGTTGTAATCAAAATCGAGTTGCCCGGAAAAGTTCCAGATCTCAATCGAGTTGAAGCCCAGGCGAATGCGGCCGGATGCGGATAGCCGGAAAATATTGCCTGCCTTGAATAGGGAAATTTCGACTTTTTGCACAGCGAGTTTTTTATCCCAGTAAAATTCCCCTTTTTCCAGGATCAGTTCCCGGGTCTGCGGGGTATAATGAATGGCGCTTCCAGGCAGGGCCGTAAAAAGGAAGCCGTCAAACAAGAATTCCCAAGCGGTTTGGGCGTCGGATCTGAACTGGGTTTCAGAAACGAAATTCAAGGTCTTGATATTCACCGGTTGCGTTTCATCATTGTCCAGCCAGACATTGCCTTTTTCGGATATGCCTGTGATTTGAAAACCGAGGACAGGAATGATCCGTTTGCTTGAAAGAGAGAGTGAAAAATCGGGATGGTTCAGCCAAAAAAACCCGCTAAAGGCGATTAAAAAAGAACCCGCTAAAAAAATCACCCTGAGTTTAGTCATGTTTATATGGTAACAAAATTAACTTTAAAAATCAATTTAATGGGTTTTTAAAAGAAATCTCACTTGCCTATGCCGTCGATGAAGCCGATTTTCTTGAGAAATTTGATGATCAGCACCGCAATCACGAAAAGAGAGTAAAATAACACCCGGTATTCCCTGTTTTTCATGTAATAAGAGATATTAAAATTGAATTTTCTTATTTTTTTGATTTTCGGAAAAAAAAGATTGGCCTGCTTTGCCCATTTATCGTACTGTGAGCCGAAACGTTTCCGCAAGCGTTTTCTTTCCACGATGATCAGGAATGTAAAAAAAGTAAAATAATAGACAAGAAAGATCAGCGCCGCGGGCACGTTGTTGCTGGCTATGGCGATTCCGGATCCGATGAACAGGTTGCCAAAATAGAGCGGATTCCGGGTCAGGGAATACGGGCCATCGGTGGCCAATTCCTTGTCTTTGTTGATGTAGCCGGAAGACCAGCCTCGGAAGAACATGCCGATCATCATGAAAAAAAATCCGATGAAAATCGACCGGGCATTGGGCGTGGCCAGCCAAAGGACGGCGATCAGACATAAAATGCCGATAAAAGAACGGTACTTAATCAGTATTTCGGTTGTGTTGCGTTGCAATTTTTTTTGCTGCCTCGACAATGTCCTCGGTCACAATGTCACGAAGACAATTCATTGTATCACACTTGCGCCGGTAACAAAAACTGCAGGTGAGTTCCCGGAATACCACCCGGCTGCCCGGAAACAGAGGGCCGTTGCGCTGCGGTGAACTCGGCCCGAATATTCCGACTGCGGGGGTGCGGGTCAAATCGGCCAGATGCAAGGCTAAAGTGTCTCCCGAAATGACCAGCTGGGCATGGTCGATGAAATAGATCAGATCACTGAAATTCATGAATGGCGCGAGCAATACTCCGCTTTGCCGGGATACCGCCGTGGCCGTTTCCCTTTCCTTTTCATTGCCCCAGAGCATCACCAACCGGTAATCGTTCTTCAAGCCGTTGGCGATCTGCAGCCATTGTTTTTCAGAAAGAACTTTACTGGGCCAGCCACCGCCGACATTGAGGATGATCCAGCCCTTGTCGTTTAGATTGTTTTTTTCGAGGAATTCACTCAGTTGTCGGGAGGGCAGCCACTCTTGCACAGGATATTCAACGGTAGCGGAGCTGATGCCTAGCAGAGAGAGCAGATGCATGTTTTTAAAAATCACATGGCGATCCTCGGGGAAATAAGCGGCCCGGCGGGAATAAAAAAGCGCCGCCATCCATTCGCGAGCGTTGCGGGATGCAAATCCCAATCGGCTGCCGCCCAGTAAAAAAGAAAGCAGCGCCGACTTGATCAATCCCTGAAAATCCAGAACCAGATCGAATTGGCGCCGCCAGCGGCGTACAAAGCCGATCAGGTATTTTATTCTGGCGACCCAGCCTTTCCGGGCTTTCAGATCGAAGACAAGAATCCGGTCTATGCCCGAAAAGTTTTCCAGTAAGGCGGCACCGGCCGGTTCCGCGATCCAGCTGATCCGGGCCTCAGGGTAATGCCGGCGCAGCAATTGGAATGCGGGGAGCGTATGCACGATGTCTCCCAGCGAGGACAAGCGGATTATGGCAATGTTTTTCAATTTAGCCGTGTAACCTATATTAACCTTTGACATAGGGCTTTTGCATAGTAAAAGCAACGTTTTTGCAACGGTCTTCTTTTTACACCAAATTTATTATTTCATAAATGGGAACATTGTCAATGCCGGGCACGCTTAGATCAATCCGCTTTCTACCTTAATAGGTTGCTAACTTCTAATAAGCAGGCTGCAGGTTCGAGTCCTGCCGGGAGCGAAGTTAGTAATGCGTTTCCGGGTTCCTCCAATCTCAATTATCCCCTTTTGGTGCCCATCGCATCTGTTTATTTGAAATTATTTGCCTTTTAGAGCAAAATTGTTGAGAGGTAAATATGACAACAGACCAAATAGTAACAATCATTGTGGCTGTTATTCAAAGTGGAGCCATAGGAGTTTTTGTTTTTTTGCTAATACAAGGATTAAAAACTAAAATAAAATCCTTAAACGACACTATTGAAACACAAAAAAAGACACTTGAAACAATGGATAAAAGAATAAGTGAAACAGAAAAAGTTGGTGAAATATATCAAAATTTAGTTACTGACTTACCTAATGCTATTGATAATTATAAAAAAATAATTGAAAAAACAATGGGTGAAACAATAAAAATTCTTGAAAAAGAAAAAAATGAGAAATCTCAAGAAACGATAAAGCAAAAAATTCAAGAACTAGAAAAAACAGAAAAGATACTAGGAGAGATTCCAAAAATATATCAACTACTTGAATCAAAACTAATTTCTTTACAAACAAGTTCATATGATGCCTTTTATGGAGTTGCTCCAAAATCTGTCGCTGAATTACTTGCTTATCAAATGACAACACAAAAGATAATTTCAAACCTCCTTTGCCCTAAAAAGCAATTGGCAAAAGAAACAAAGCATTCAGAATAAAATTGCAGTCATTATATCAGTTGAACTTGTTACATATTTTATTCACTTTAGATAACTTAGTTATTTGCACGAAGTTTCTTTATGTTTTGAATTCCGTCTCGTAATAAATAGAGACCGGGCATAAGAAAAATCACAAGGAGAAGAGTACTCGCACCGACTTTCCGCAGTAGCCATTCCAGGACACTTGTACAACCGTCACCTTTTATTCTACTGATAGCCGGATTGCTTGATAGATACTCTATTTCTTCATTTTTTTTAGACTCTCCCAATGGGTTTTCTTTAGAAGTTTTATATTCACTTCCATCTGGAAGCCGATAAATATAAACTCCCACTTCATATACAGAGCGTTCTGACTCATGCTCAATAGTATCAACAAGATATCCAGTAGTTGTTTGCGTATTGCGAATAATAAGGGCAAGTTCATTAAATGGATTCTTTTCTATATTGAGCCAAATCATACAGGCAATAAAAATACAAAGAACACCAAAAACAACCGTTTTTACAGGTCCAATAAATTTACTTTTTGTCCCCATTATTAGTAACTTAAAAACCCCTGATAATTATTTTAAGGATTCTATATGAAATTATCAAGACAATTTGAAATTCGTCAATCATTATTCGATTCATAATCGGCAACAATATATATTTTATTTAATTAATCTTTTTGGAAAGTTAATTAATTTTTCATCATTTTCCCATACCTGGAACCTCTGAAACATCTTTTTCATTTCGGAATATCCCGGCTCACAAAAAATTCTATGTTGATTTGAAAGAGTGCTTCGGTCATTTAACTTTTTAAAAGATGTTTTGGTTGTTTATCACTCTTTTTTGGATGCGGGTTTCCCCATATTTTTATTGTCAGCGAACAACAAAACTAATCCTATTGTTAAAATCAATAAAACAAAAAATTCAATTACTAAAATTGTGAGATTTATTTTTGATTCATATTTATAAGATTTATCTGTATATTTGCGAGGAATTGCTTTTTCAAAAGATAAAGCCATATCATTACTTGATGGAGGACTAAAAATGGGAAAATATCCAATAAATGAATTTGAATTATCATCAGCTTTTATAAGGCATATTCGGACTCCATCATATGGGACAAAAATTCCACAACCTAAAAACAGAATAAGAGCAATGAAAATAATCGTTTTTTGAGTTGGATTCATTTTGTTTCTCCTTTACCTTAATTGATTGTAGAGATAATAGAACACACTATAGAGAAATTATCAAGACAATGTGACCAGCTCAGCCCCAAAACTTGAACAACGGAGGCCCCCGCCCAGGCCTTTTTCGCTTGGGGAAAAGCGGATAAATAAGGTATAATTAATTAATGAAGGGAATATGTCGAGGATGTAATCAAAAAAAAAATCTGATCAAGGCTCATATAATCCCTGAATCGTTTTTTAGGGAAATTAATACGTCTGGACAAATGTCTATTCTTATTGAAGGCAAAAAAGATAGTTATATTAAAAGATGCCCAATAGGAATTTATGACCAGAATATATTGTGCCCGGAGTGTGAGAATATATTTCAAATGGCAGATGATTACGCACAAGATTTACTATTAAAAAGTTCTAATAAAAGAAGGATACTTTTTGATGGAAAAGGGGATATTTATTTCTTTGAAAATTATAACTATAAATTGCTAAAAAGATTTGTTATAAGCCTTCTTTGGAGAGCTTCGATATCGAAAGATATTTTTTACTCTCATATTAATATTGGAACATTTGAGGCTAGGGCAAAAGAACTACTGTGGAATGATAGTATAGGAACTCCAGATGAATTCGATTTTTTCTTCTATTTTCTTGGCGATCTTAAAGAAAAATCAATTCTTCAACCGGTTCAATGCCGCGTTAATGATAAAAACGTAAATCGATTTTATCTTGGAAAGAATCTTCTTTTTATAAAGGTTGATAATAGAAAATTTGATCCACATCCAATCTACGCAAGGGATGGTGAACCGCTATATTTTGGATCATCTCAGGAAAGCCAGGAGAGAGTTTTAAAAGAAGCCCTAAATATTGTGAGTAAAGCAAACACTTCTAATTTTCATCTAAAAACCAAGTCTTAGACGAATCCCGTTCTGCCCGTTTTGCGGCCGGAATGCGTGTGCAAAGCTCGGAAAAGGACCAGGGCGCCCCGCTACATATCCCGAGGCGTTCGCGTCTCTACGGGTCGATTCTGGACGTTTTCCATCCTGGTCACCATCAGGCCCGCGCGCCCGCCCGGAGGGGATCGGTGGAGCCGCTTGAGTAGTCCGAGCTCTTGATCGCGATCTTCTCGCTCTCTGTCCGGGTCTTTTTGTAGCGCCAACGAAGGACCCGCCCACGTCGAAGCTCCCGATCGCGTGCGAGGTGAGCGTCCGGAGCTCGGTCTTGTGCTTCGTGATGCGCCATTTTATAGGACCCCGCCCCCGGTCATTTCGCTGGGGGCAACAATCGCTACGTCCATCAACTGATCCTGGCGCGATTCTGGGCGGTTCATGCCTGCTTACAAGGCAGGGGGGAGATTTAATATATATTCTACCTTATGGTTTTTTAAAACCGTAATTTCCCGTTATTTTAACCGTAAACCCCCAGGGGGGAATATGCTTATTTATGTTTTTTTTAACCATAAGTTTTAACTTGAATAGTTCTAGTTTGTCATAATTTGGCCGTTGTGCTATTGTCAAGACAAAGGCACAAAAAAAAGGAAAGGAGGACATGGAAATGAAGCCAAAAACGATAACAGCACTCGGGCTATTCATCGTAATGTTGTTTTTTTGTCTGTCCACCCCGGGTGTCAAAAAAGAAAAAAAATGGAATGAAACGGAATTTGGTGCTTTCCGAATTGAAAAATTTTGGGAAGAAAACATAGGTGGTTACAATTGCACCTATACAATTGTGACTTACCGAAATTCCACATCAAAGACATTTAACCAAATCGAAATCAAGGCGACGGTAATAGACAAGAATGATGACATCTTGAACACGAATACCCGCTCATTCTTTGGCTATGAGCAAATTGTTAGCCCTGGCTTTGAGGACACGGTTAAAATCCCGGTTGAGACAGAGCCCGGCAAGGCCGCTAGTGTCAAGGTAAAATTGCGGGGCCTCTAAAGGATAGAACAAAGCCCCTTTAAAAAACCTTAACAAAACTTAACATCTGCCCTGTCCCTGACAGGGGGCACGTCAAGCCCCGGGCAGAAGTCGCTCCTCAACCGATCCTGGCGCGATTCTGGGCGGTTCATGCCTGCTTATCTGATTTGCTGGCTGCCAGCCCTATTGAACCTATATTTGCAAAGTGATAAAATTTAAGAACTTAAGGGAGGAACTATGAAAAAATTTCTCATTGTTTTAGTAAGTATAATTGTCGGCTCAACGTTTCTTGCTGCAAAAAAACCAAGATGGTCTGAAGAAGATACATCGAAATTCACTGCTAAATATGCGGTTGGGAAAATCCTTGTAATTAAGCAAGATGGTATTCCCACAACTCTACTTTCAACTGACAAAGACAATGCAAATAAATCAGGTGATGGTTTTGCGATGATGTTTACAAAAAAGAAAACCTATATTCCAATAAAAATAAAAATTGATGGGACATGGAAAGAAAAAGGGAAAGTTTTTGGTTCTTCAAAATCAAATGCGGTTTTGGAAATCGGTGAAATTCTAAAAATAGTTGATGATATTGATCTTGGAAGTAATGTAAAAGTTGAGATAAAAACGGAAACAGTAAAGGGACATGAAGCGACAAGCAAAAGCGGTATTTGTGGCACTAGATTTATTTTTGAAATCGGAGTCCTAGATACATTTGAAAAAGTCGATCAAAGAATTCTAGAAATTTTTGATGTGTTCGATAAAATTGAAGATATTGACAAAAAAGAAACGGTTGAATTGAAACTTGGAATGACAATTGAAGCAGTTGTCGCTTTAATGAAAGAGCCATCTAAAAAAGTGGATTTGGGAGACATGATCATTTATAAGTATGATGACATGGTGATTACTTTTCAGGAAGGGAAAGTAACTAATATCGAATTCAAGTAAAAAAAAGAAACTGTTAAAATACTTTCACCTTCGGGAATTCGACGATCTTGTCCTCTGTCTCCCATACCTGAAAACTCTGAAACATTTTCTCAGCCTCCGCCTCAAGCGATACAATATATGCCGCCGTCATCATGATGCTGCTATGGCCTATGCCCTACTGCCGGGTGAACGGGTCCGCCTTGCAGTATCTGGCCTAGATATTCACTTTTTAAAGCAGAATCGATCTGCAACTATCCCCTTTTTCTATTTTAAATCAAACTCAGTATTCCATTTCGGAATATCCTATTAAATTGCAATTAATTTGAATATAAACTAAAATCTCCGTTAGCCCGGATATCTCACAAAAATAAAGGTGCATCGGCTGCGGAACCCTGATATAATAAGCTTTTGCGAGCAATATACAGGAGCAACCGATGCAGACAGAGTGTAACTCACAACCGATACTTT
>Ga0180009_10003426_pt1 | contig 18035 bp, 18 predicted proteins | sample OS_PC_MetaG_FD_123537 | JGI IMG/M metagenome (GOLD analysis project Ga0180009, IMG submission 123537) | Groundwater microbial communities from the Aspo Hard Rock Laboratory (HRL) deep subsurface site, Sweden - OS_PC_MetaG | ecosystem: Environmental > Aquatic > Deep subsurface > Groundwater... | reverse complement strand
TGTTTCCCTGTAATACCTTTTTTAACACGGCTTCTTTTAATTGGATAGGATATCCCATTTTTATCACCTCAATGCCCCTGATTTAATTTTTAATTGAGGCGACATCTATCCTGACACAGGGGGATATCAACTCCATCGAAAGAGTAAGTAGACTCCGCGCTTTGTTTACTATCGAAATCCCAGAATGGTTCTTTGGTAAGACCGGCGATTGCTGATTTCAGACGACGTACTTCGTCGGATTTTCGAAATTTATTATTGACAAGAAACGAATGCAATGTCTTGGAAGGCGTGATCATATTATTCCAAACGTCACTTCTTTTTAGCAACAACGTCGAAAAATCCTGCATCTCCTTTAATACACCGATAAAAGGAAGAAGGCCCTTTTTGACAAAAGCATCTTGATCAGAGAATTGGCCTGTCAATGAAAGTTCGTTGAACAGTATTTGCATATTACAACCCCAGAATTTGGTCGAGGTCATCATCGAACTGGTCAAATAATCCCTTAGGGTGCTCCATGACACGACCATGCTCATTGAGCGTGATCGCCGTATTTTTCGAAAGTGCATTTTCATCAAGTTGGAAAAAGTGCACCGCCACATCAGTATTGGTAATTTCCTCTTTTACAATGGATTTTCGAATGCCATTGAAGACATGGTCGCTATGGGTTTCCAATATAACTTGTATGCCCGCATTTGCTGCGAAACAAAGAAATTCAGTGAGTTCGGATTGTGCTTTGGGGTGCAGGTGTATTTCTGGATTTTCAATAATAACGATATCGTCTGGACTTGCGCTAAGGCATGAGACAAGCACTCCGATAGCGAAACTGACCCCGGAACCCATGTGATATGGGCGGACTAGTTTGGCATTTCCGAGAGATAATTCCATCGAAAGACTATTACTGAGTCCAAGGTCCCGAATTGTATTGTTGATTCCAAACAGTTTACCCAGCCAGTAATTGACTTGATATTCGAGTGTTATGCTTGCCGCATCGGCAATGAGTGATGGTGCTACTTCCTGTTTACGGTTTTTATATAAAAAATCAATGATGAATTCCGCCTTGTTCCCAAGAAAGTTTACCCGATCAAAGTTCTTTAGATATGAATCCTCAGGCCCGATACGGTTTGCAGGCAAATAATATACATGTCGTTTCTCAAGGTTTAAAAAATCCTGTATTTCAGAAGATTCATGATCAAATGTAACCAAGACATCATTGCTGTCATCATTAGCTGAACAAAACTCCGCTTTAAAAAGTTCTTTCCCAATTGACGCCCCAACTTGAAAGGTGCGTGCATTAGTCCGATGATTGCGGCATTCATCAAATGTGCCTAAACGCAACCACATTCCATTAAGCGGGGAGGACGAATTTTTCAATGCATTATTACAAAGCAACAGAAAGGCCTGAATTGCTGAAGACTTGCCCGATGAATTTGTCCCCGAAAAAATATTGATCCGACGCAAAGCTATTTGAACTGAGTCGAAACATTTAAAACCTTGTATGTAAAGAGTTTCAAGCATTTTGTATCTCCTTAATAATTGATTCTATAAGCTCAAATCGTTTATAGACACTAATATTGCTATCCACTGTATAGGTTGTGCTGAGAAAGAATTTATCGTCCGAAAGAAGGTTCGTGAATTTGCTTTTTATGCGGACATGATTTTCTTGTGGCTGATCAATCAGTTCAATTATCAAGTAGCTTACCGTTTCGAACAATGCCATACTGATTGGCCGACGCGGTCCATCGCCTTTTTTGGGCAAACGGAAACACCCCTTACCCAAAACCGTTCTGCACGCTTTCATGGTTTTATCGAATTGTTCTGGAAATCGCTCACAGAAGTTACTACCTGCTTGATCGTTAAGGAACAGCATTGTTTTACCGAGAAAATCTTCAAGGTCACTACGGTATTCAACTAGTGGATGTCCCTTATCTTTGACAGATAATAGCTTTTTTTTGCGCCAAAGATAAAAACCGATCATTCTAAGAACAAGATATTTATCCTTCATACGGTCTGGTTTAATTGAATTTTCAGTTGCTGTTTTAAAACTATTAAATGCCACAAGTGTATTCAATAGTTTTGTTGCAGAACCCTGATAAATGGCATTTCTCATCTCCTGATTATTTAAACGTGTGCCGCCTCGATTGACACGGTCAAATAAGTCGAAGGTGACTCGATCCTGAGTTGGTGGTTTAATTACATGCAAGGTAAGCGGGCAATCTTCGATCTTACTCTGTTGTGGCTGGGTAAGAAACTTGTCAATTTTAATTCCGTTCTTTGTAGTTTCACTGAAATATGCCCCGTTCAAATTCTTCAAGACAGTAAGATTCTGAAGTGGAAACTCATGGCACATGAACTGAAAAAGAGTCGTCAGACGTTGACGTCCGTCTACGATTATATAGACTCCCTTGTCGTCCTCTCTAACATAAATTAGGGGTAGGGGAATCCCCATGAGAATTGATTCGATCAATTCGCTTTTCTGCTTAGACGACCAAACCGCATGCCTTTGAAAGTCTGGGTCTAGTTTGATGAGCGGCGGTGTTTTATCAAGCTTGCGTTTGAGCTGAAAAACCGAAGCACTTTCCGGTACGATATTTACAACGGCATCGGGATAGATATCTGTTGTGTCTGGTTCAGTCAAAGGAAATTTTTCTCTCAATTCCGCACCAAGCGTTTCCTCTCCCTCAAAGGTGTCTTCAGTATCAATTGGTTTTGTTTCTTCTGACATTTTATTTATAACTCCTAGGTGCTAAAATATCTTATATGGTTTGGGCTGGCCAAACTTACCCCATCAGCAATATCATAGAAATACCCTTTCATTCAATGTTAAGTTAAACCAATAGCACACAGTCATAAAAATATCTATTATATCCACTTTAACTTGTTTGTTGCTGAATCCGGTAAACCTGCACAATCGAGATCAACGGGCAATGATTTGTTCACAAATTGAAAATTTTGAAAAATCGTTGCCTGGTGACTCGAAACCGTAAGGGAAAAAGTTTTCAAGGATTTGTCTCAAAAAACTGGCTCTCAAATTTGCGATTTAAGAGCATTTCAGGCCATACCGAATAGCAGGACAAGGGCCTTTATTAAAGGTGTTATCGCATTTTTGCCTTTCTGTGATTATTCCTTTCAATTTGTTTTTTTAAAAAGAATCCTTATCTTATACCTGCTATGACGGGGGATTAATATCCCTCTGATTAAGCATTCATGAAAAAAACAATCCACCTTATGTTTAAGGGAGTTAATATAATGGAAAAATCAAATTACGAAAAAAGAAAACTCGACGCCGGACTCTGTTCCTGTGTTGACGATGAAAACTCTTCGCTTCACCTTGAATTTACAATCCCGGGTGTTAAAAAAGAGGATATCAATCTGAAACTCAATGCCGACAGCTTTAGGCTGAGGGCTGAAAAAAATGATGTTGAATATGTTTCCACAGGCAATTTCTGCTGTCCGGTTGATATAGAAAAGACAGATGCAAATTATGAAAACGGTCTTCTTCTGATCAATATCCCGCTCAAGGACCCGTGGGAAAAGGCCTATAGTGTAACGATTCATTAGCATAACCGATCAACACATCCAGGAGGTGTGTGTATCTTACAATTCCGCCCGGAGCCGGCAAGGTTCCGGGCGGAATTATTTTTAACAGAAGGGTTTAAAAACGTCTCTTTTCCCCGAAAAACAATCCCTTAAAGAGTTCGATTCACCGCATCTGTCCAAAAGCGACCGCTAAAACCCGGACAGGTTTCATAACAATGCAATATCAGATATGGAAAGATCCTTTATATGAGGATCCGGTTTCCCGGATTTTCACATAAAGGATCAGGCCCGATAAGTAGCCCACCCCCATTTAATCCCTTGAATCTATTGCTACGGTCTTTCCTGCAAAGGCAAAAAAAAGTTTTTTTAAATACAGGTAAAAAAACTTTTTCCCCTTCATCATCAGGGTTTTTACCTTTTTCGTCTCTCCCTTACGCAAATTTTTTTTGGCGGGATCAGGGGGTTAATTCGCCAGGATTAACAATGCACAAAAGACAACCAAGCTTTGAAAGCTTGACAACAGGGAGGGTAAAAAAACCATGAGATCAAGACAGATGGATTTGTTTGCAGAAGGCAAGGCGAAACCGGTTGATTTTAAAGAAGCGTTAATGTCCGGGCAATTGGCAGGGATGGTAAAGGAAGCCGTCAAGGGAGAAACCGTATCCAATCCGAAAACCTTGTTTAATATTTTAACTCCTTTAATGGCCCAGCATAAAGACATTGAAAAATTTTACTGTGTTTTTTTGGATACAAAAAACAGGGTGCTTGATATAGAACCTGTTTTCTCCGGGTCTCTGAGTTCATGCACGGTTTATCCAAGAGAGCTTATCAAGGCCTGTCTTGATAAGAATGCGGCCTCTTTGATTGTGGCACACAATCACCCTTCAGGGGATATCACGCCGTCAAGTGAAGACAAAAAGCTTACCCGTTTAATTTTTTCAGCCTGCCATGTCATGGGGATCGTGCTGCATGAGCATTTGATCTGTGGGGCCGGGGAATTTTTGTCAATGCAGGCGGACGGAACAATAACCGAGATCAAAAATTCAACAAGGGATTTTTTTAGATAACAACCGAAACAATGCCCTGGTAACGGCCAGGGCAGAAAAGGAGAAAAGATGATTACCACCGACACTTTGAAAGCCAATGCTGCAAACGCTTCTTTTATTCGAAAACACGGTCTTACGGATCGGGATGTTAAGATTGCAAATCTTATGCACGATTTGATTTTAAATTCCCGGGATAAAAAAAGGCCGGTACCCGGGGACATTATTATGTGTTGTTCCGATCGGGCAAGATATGAAAACGGCCATTTGGAAACCGATATAAAAGAGGAATATGCCTCGATTTGTACCCGGCCGTATACGCCCTTTGTAGTTGATGGTTTTGATATGCCCTTTTTCAGCACCTCCGGGGGATACTGGATATCGGAAAAAGATCCCAAAATGTTTGAATACGCCGGGGAAAGGAAAAAGATGTTTTGTGCCTGGGGCCACAAGGGTGCCTGTGCTTCCGGTGCGGTTTATTTTGAAGTCATGGTAAACGTCTGGAGCCTTCACAGAGAAGATATTTATTAAATGTCCCGCCCTGGCCATGGGCCAGGGCAAAATTCGCCGGGCAGCCGAGTTTTCGGCTGCCCGGCTGTTGAAGGTGGGGATTTTTTTAAAATCCCGTCAATATCGGGCAGGGCTTTAAAGGAAAAATCTTTTCTTGCGGGCCCGCAAAGCGGATTGAAATGAAAAGATTTTGCCTGATCTTAAGTCACCCCCTTTAATCCCTCTAATTTATTGCTCCGTTCCAGGACAGAAAAGGATAAAAAAAATATTTTTTTAGAAGGCGGTAAAAAATTATTTCCTGTCCTCCGGGTTTTTTCCTTGTCTGCCTTCCTCTCCTGCAAATTTTCTTCAAGCGGGATCAGGAGGTTAAATCACAGTTAACAATGCACAAAAGACAACCAAGCTTTGAAAGCTTGACAACAGGAATCAACTACAAAAAAAGGAGCGTGGAAACATGGCGAAAAACTTACCGATGACCTGGCTGTATCTTGGGAAACGTCAATACCGTTATAGATGGTTATCTGATTCTATCCGGGAATTAATGACGGATCATGAAACCTGGAATTATTATAAGCTGGCCTGCAATGAAATCACATGGGTTCTGAAAAGACACCTGGTGAAATATCCGGAAAAGCAGATGTCTGACTCCTGGAAAGCATACGGCCAGATTCTTATGGCACGCCTTCAGGAACTTCATAATCACAGACGTCTTTAAACTTATCACCCGGGAAAAGGAGAATAGAATAATGAAAGAACTTATGAAACCGCAGACAACGTTACGAATGATTGATGTTTATAATCTGGCAATCGGGAACATGGAAAAAAGTGTTCATTTGTTGGCAGAAGCAAAAAAACAAATGCTTTTGGCTTTTGGTGACTACAGAGATCAAATTTTTGAAAGTTCCCACTGCCGGTTTGATTATTATTTTGATGATCCGGAAAGGCTTATCAAAAATTCAAGAGCTGTGATCCTGAAAGGAGCCTGGAAAGCGGTCACTGATAAAATTGAATTAAGAAAGCTCATGACATCCAGAAAATATAAAGAAATGATGGAAGAAATCGAAGCCGGGAAGCTGCCGGAGTTCACCCTTGAAAACATTTATACCATTATCCGGCAGTTTGCCGGCGACATGCCCAGGCTTTTAAACGAATCCCTGATAGAAACTTTTGACTATCTGCGGCCCAGAAGAAGCATGCACAAAACGAATTCAGAATATCAGATCGGGAAAAAAGTCATAAAAACCTATGTCATGACAAGTTATATCGGGGTTTCTCATTATCATGATCAGGATATTATATCCTTGCACAATACGTTTTCATTGCTCGACGGCAAAGGCCCGGCCAAGGAGAATGATACACTGACGTCGATTAATCACGCTTACAGAGAGAAAAAAACAAGCTGTGAAACTGAATATTTTAAATTTAAATGGTACGGGAACGGCAATTTGCATATTGAATTTAAAAGAATGGATCTTGTCAAAGAATTAAACAGGATCGGCGGGGCTTCAATGCTGAAAAAGGAGACTGTTCAAGCATAACTTTAAATACTTTAAAATGCCCTGTGTGAGTATAGCACGGGGCATTTTTTTATACCCAAAAAACTATCAGGACCGATTGGGCAGTTTCGCTAATTTTATAGTTTTTTCCACCCACGTGACTCGCCCCCGTGGGTGTCAATTTTTTGATGTAAAATTTTAATGGGAGACCATTTGCCTTGCACCACAATTTATATTACTGTAATTTTTCTAAAAACAAGTTTCAATCAACTTGTTTTTGAATCAGAAAAAAACTGGTGAACATAATTGTTTTAAAAAAAGGATAAAAGAAACCGTAAAAAACTGATCCTATCTATATAAAATACCGAATGAGGTAGCCATATGAGTTCTGCATCAGTAAGATTTTTTATTATTACAGAGGGCGATGAGATACTTCGAGTGTCAATCAATAAATTTGAACGTTTACTAAAAGGCACAGATGTGGATAAAATCGAAAGATTTGCGGGAAAACGCGTTCGTGCTGCCGAGATAGGTGTGCGGCTTGAGAATCGAAAACCAATTGAAGTTATACGTGCTATTTATCATTATTTTTATTTTAATGAAAACGGCATTCTCGATAAAGACAGATTAAGAAATGATGCAAATATTGTGTCTACTGCTGGAATCTCTCCTATGTTTACACAAAAACCGCAAGACAATATAATAAATGCACAGCAAGAATTCGCTAAAAGGCAAAGAGATCATACTGTTTGGTGGAAACCCAATATGCAGCTTGAACGTAATATCTTAGACGCATCCATTGATGAGTTTAAGTGCAAAAGATTGTAGTGTGGTTAAAAAAATAAATACGACGTCATAAGCGATTAAACAACTCCGATATAAAAAGTTTTTCGAAATATATTTCTTAAGCGAATCTCTATCTCCAATAAAAAACATTCTGGTATATTCTTTCGGATTAATTTATATTTTCATCAAAGTAGAATTTTTGAAATAACTTTACAGGCTTCAAAGATGTTGATAAGGAATTTTTGATCAGATTTTTAATTTGTCTGATTAGTACATTAATACATCAATTGGTTAGTGTTCATGAGGAATATTTATGGTTGATTCAACCTTTAGAGAGATGACTATTGAAAACATACAAAGTTATGTTGAATTAATCGATAAAGAAAAAGATCGTACTGAAAAAAAGGGAAATGATGCTGATCTCCTTTTTCGAGGACAAAGGAGAGATCATCCTCTATTGCCAAAACTGGCCAGAATTAATTTGCGTGGGGAAATCAATAATATTGAAAAATTAATAATCGATGAGTTTCGCCGCACAAGCTTACCATTATCTGAATTTCAGCCAATTGATGATTGGGATCTTTTAGCTTTAGCCCAGCATCACGGACTTCCGACACGACTGCTTGATTGGACTTATAGCGCATTAGCAGCATTGTATTTTACCATTAGGGAGCCAGCTCATAAAGATGAAAAAAATAAACATCATCACGGTGTGGTATGGGTGTTGTCACCGGATGTCGATGATTTCAGAACAAATACAGATGAATTTGGCCCATTATCTAATAAAATCACTAAAATATTTCTACCCAAAATTATTAGTAGGCGAATATCTGCTCAAGCCGGAGCTTTTACGGCACATAAAATTAATGCAAACGGCAGAGCGATTAGTTTTGAAAAACATTCAAAATTTAAAAAAAAGTTATTAAAGATTATCATTCCACCAGAACACTTCCCACGTATTCGGCATCGTCTGAATATGCTTGGAGTAAACAGTGCTGCTTTGTTTCCTGATATTGATGGATTATGCTCACATTTACAATGGCGTTATTCATTCTATGAAGATGAAAAACAAATAAAGAAGGCACTAATAAGACGCTCCAGCGGCCGCAAAAAACCGCTCCGTTGAGCCTATCGTTAGCAATACTACTCAAAAAGAGGGAAATATTATGAAAGAGATGATTGCATATTGTGGTCTTGTCTGCACAAGCTGCCCCCAATTCATAGCCACTCAAAATGACGACGATGTTGCAAGGAAAGAGGCGGCAAAGCGAATAGCTGAAAAATTTGGATTATATTTCAAACCTGAAGAAATCAATTGTGATGGATGCATTTCTTCGGGGGGTAGGCTCATAGGTTTTTGTAATACTTGTGAAGTTAGAAAGTGTGGTATCACAAAATCAGTTGAAAATTGTTCAACTTGTAATGATCAACCTTGTGATAAGCTAAACAAATTTCATGAATTTTCTCCGGATGCAAAAGCGTCCTTTGAAGCTTTGATAAGAAAAAACGTCTAATTTTTAATTTGTTGCTAATCAGGGCATTCAGTGGATCATGAGGAGCATGCACCCACTGATGCCCGCCGTTATAACTCAAGACCCAAATATGAAAATTGGAAGAACGAACAATACGAACAGAGATTTTGTTGAACTAACTGCCCAACTTGATGCTGAGCTGAATGAACGTTATGGCACTCAGCAATCTGAATATGACAAATATAATAAAATCGTTTTGAATGATACAGTAATTGTAGGGTTCTTAAACGATTTTCCAGTTGCTTGTGGTTGCTTCAAAAATGTTGATTCTCAAACAGTTGAAATCAAACGAATGTATGTTCAAACAGGCCACAGAAGAAAAGGTCTTTCCACAAAAATTCTACAGGCTTTAGAAAATTGGGCGTCTGAACTTGGTTATTCAAAAGCTGTGCTTGAAACTGGAAAAGGCCAACCTGAAGCGATAGCACTTTATAAAAAATGTGGATATCAAACAATAGAAAACTATGGCCCATATAAAAATCTTGAAAATAGCGTTTGTATGGAAAAATTAATCAAAGAGGGTTTGGTTTAGGAACGGCCGTTATAACCCTGGTTGATATAGCGGACCATTAAGCTTTATTTTTTGATAAGTTTAATCAAATCCATTCTTCCATGTTCAACTTACTAATATATATGCTTGTCCCTGGGCAATAAAGCCAAATCCTTGACCCGGTATCATGCAAATCTCCAATATACTTTATAGCAATTTTTTAAAATCCAGATTAAGGCTATCCCATATATTGTAATTTCAAATTTTAAATTGAAAATCTTGTTTATACCAGATATGGTATTTGTGTAATATTTAAAAAGACCGGACTGGTAAAAGAAATACTTGGTAAATTGGGGGATTTGACTCCTGAGCGATTATACCATCAATAGTCGCGAGTAAATCAATCTTAATCTTACTATTTTTTCAAAAAGAAAAACATTGCTATGGCGATGCTTAATATGGTAATTTTTATTCAACCCGATCTGAATATTCCATTGATTCACAATTTGTAAAGAATACGGATATTTTATGAATCCAGAACAAGCAGTATGGCAATTGATTTTTATCAACATAAAATTACAAATTTATATAGAATGTTGGTTTGATTGTTTGAGAGCAGTTTAAGGTAGATTTAAATCCAACTCGGGTGCATTAATTTTTTAGAACCTTTAATGAAGGAGAAATCCAATGCAAAAAATCAAAAGAAAAAAAATATCTTTTTCACTGGAAGCTGTCGATGCCAAGGAAGTCCATTTGGTAGGTGAATTCAACAATTGGAAACAGGGTGCACATCCCATGAAAAATAATGGAAAAGGCAGATGGGTTAAACAATTGCAGCTTTCTGAAGGGACGTTTGAGTATAAATTTTTGGTTGATAATCAGTGGGTGGTAGATCCTAAAAATGAACGGGCATGTTCCAATAGTTTCGGAACCCGGAACAGTATTATAAGTGTCAGTCAATAAATAAAGGGTTTCTTTAACAGGCGCAAGCGTTTAGCTTATTTCTTTAAGTTTGGGAGAATTTATACTATTCAGCTGACTTGTTGTAAAAAACGATTATAGCTGTTTGAACTCAGAATTATAAAAATATTGGGGGGTGTATTAAAAGAATCAGTCTTCTCTGAGTCTTTATCCCTTCTTCTCATCGATAACATCACAAGCCTTCGATAGGGAATTAGGCTTAATTTATTCTTTCCCCCCTCATCCGTTGTGAAGACACCCATTGAATTGCTGAATATCAGTGATCTCATAACTATTAAAGAATTTTTGAGTCACGATCAATCAGGAAACTAATTGAATCATAAAAATGTTATTTTTTTAAGAAATAATTGGGAGCCGATTTTTTTATAATCCTATGATATTTGTTTATTCCCGATTTGGACATTAACAGCGAGGTATGAATATGGCTAAAAACCCGATTTATATGAAAACAAAAAAAGAGGCCCGAGCATCAGATAAATTTGATTGCTTTGGCAAACAATCGTTGGGATTGGGAAGGGGAAAAAAACGTTTTCGTGGAATCCTTGAGAATATGGACCATTGGATATGGGAAGTTGACTCTAAGGGACGATATACAGATTGCTCAAAGAGCGTTGAAAAGATTCTTGGTTACTTTCCCAAGGACCTGATAGGGAAGACACCATTTGACTTGATGGAGCCACAGGAAGCTGAAAGAGTTGCAGCGGTGTTTAACAAAATCATTTCCGGAAAAACCCCAATAAAAGATCTGGAAAACTGGAATCTCCACAAAAATGGAATGCGGGTGTGCCTTCTGACTAATGGCGTGCCGGTCATGGATGCAAAAGGAGAGTTGTATGGATATCGCGGTGTTGACCGTGATATTACAGAATGTAAGCTGGCAGAGGAGGCGTTACGGGAGAGTGAGAGGAGATATAAAAATATTTTTAACAACGCCTATGTAGGATTGTTTCATTCAAGGCTATCCGATGGCAAAATTGTGACGGCCAATAAACGAATGTCCGAAATTTTTGGATATCAAACTATCGAAGACTGCATAAACAATTACGTTGCCATTGAACATTATGTATATCCAGAAATGAGAGACGAACTCATTACAACCTTAAAAAAATGCGGCAGAATCGATAGATTTGAAACTGCAATTAGAAAAGACGATGGTTCTATAGTGTGGATTCAATTTTCAGGTTCGCTATCTTCGGAAAATGGTTTTTTCGAAGGAGTTGTAATAGATATCACAGAGCGCAAGAAGGCAGAGAATGCGCTGAGGAAAAGTGAAGAACGGTTCAAAACAATGTTTGAACAGGCGCCTTTGGGTATTGCCTTAATCAACTCAAAAACAGGTCATATTAATGAAGTCAATTCGAGGTTTGCAGAAATTGCTGGTAGATCCAGAGAGGAAATGACATCCATTGATTGGATGAGCATCACTCACCCTGACGATGTGCAGGGAGATCTGGATACTATGGTTCTATTGAATGCCGGCAAAATAACTGGGTTCAATATGGAAAAGCGATATTTACGTCCGGATGGTTCCTATGTTTGGATTAATATGACGATTGCTCCCATAAAGGTTGCGGATAAAACTCATCCACTTCATTTATGTATGATAGAGGATATCACGGAAATCAAAAGCAAAGAAAAGGAAAAAGAAAAGCTTCAGGCCCAATTACTGCAGGCCCAGAAAATGGAGGCAGTGGGCCGACTGGCCGGCGGGGTGGCTCATGATTTCAACAATATGCTTACCGTCATTAAAGGATATGCAGAGCTTCTCTTAACTGAGGCAGGCAAGGATACCCCCCTAAATAACGACCTCACAGAAATCCTGACGGCTGCGAACCGCTCTATGGATATTACCCGCCAGTTGCTTGCCTTTGCCCGTAAACAAACCATTGCCCCCATGGTGGTAAAACTCAACGTTGTTGTGAAAAGTATGCTCAAACTGCTCAAGCGGCTTTTGGGAGAAAATATTGAGATCGTCTGGCATCCCGGAGAAAAATTGTGGCCTGTAAAAATCGATCCCTCACAGGTTGACCAGGTATTGGCGAACCTGTGTGTGAATTCCAGGGATGCCATTCCCGACGTGGGTAACGTCACTATTGAAACAAAAAATATGGTATTTGATGACGCCTATTGTGCTGATCATAGGGGGTTTATCCCGGGGGAATATGTACAATTGGCGGTCAGCGATAATGGTTCCGGCATGGATAAACAAACGGTTGACCAGATTTTTGAGCCGTTTTTTACCACAAAAAAAACAGGTCAGGGTACCGGCCTGGGGCTTGCCACCGTGTATGGGATTATGAAACAGAATAACGGGTTTATTAATGTCTATAGTGAACCAGGACACGGCACAACCTTTCATCTTTATTTTCCCAGACATGCTGGAAACATAGATGTGATTCGGAAAAAAAAGACAACAAAAGCCTTGCAGGGTCAAGGAGAGACCATTCTTGTCGTTGAGGACGAGATCTCCATACTGAATCTTACCCAAAAAATCCTTGAAGGTCTGGGCTATATTGTGTTAACCGCCGGCACACCAGGCGAAGCGATACGCATAGCCAAAGAAAAAACCAATGAGATTCATATGCTGATAACCGACGTGGTGATGCCTGAAATGAATGGCAGGGACCTGGCCGAAAGACTTCAGTTTCTTTGCACGAATCTTAAATGCCTGTTCATGTCAGGCTATACCGCCAATGTAATTGCCCATCATGGTATCTTGGACGAGGGTGTGCATTTTATCCAGAAGCCGGTTTCCAGAGATGAACTGGCCGCCAAAGTAAGAGAGCTGCTGGAAATATCTCCTGAATGAATATAAGCGGTTGATAACCTATTGGCGAGGGCTTTGTCTATTTTTAAAGGGTTTTGAAACAGGGCCAACGCATGTAAACATTAAGAAGTCCCTATGCTCTGCTTGGTTGTATGTGTCTGTCATCGGAACACAACATCCTCCAGATATTCCGTATCCATGGCAGCATTCAACCTTTTACTTTTCACACTGCCTTTGAATATCTTATTGTTCCGTAATAAATTCAAAGCAATGTGCCTTATTGCAGCAAAATTCTCCGGGGCTGATCCTTTTCTTATCCTGCTTTCATCTTCCCGGAAGGCTATATCCAATACCCAATGTACTGAATTCTCTATTCCCCAGTGGCTTCTGACTGCATCTCCAAACTTTTTGGCATCGCAGTCAAGGCTCGATATATAATACCGTTTCTCATGACTGCATTCACCTTTTATCTCACGGCTGCTCTCCACCATGCCAAGGCTTTTTAACCCGGCCCAGTTCTCTTTGTCATGCAGCCAGTCAATATCAGAGGTCATTACATATTTTCGGGTCTCAATCCGGCCATGATCCCCGTCTACCGTTTCGTACTCATCAAAGGCAAACCCTTCTTTTTTCATGTTTTCTATTTCCCTGAAAAACAATGCCGTATCTTTATAAAGAGCCTTGTGATTTTCTTTCAGGGCAAGAATATAATCGCCATCCTGATCCATGATTGTGTCCGCTATCTTTTTCTGTGTTCCCATGGCGTCTATGGTTATGATGCATCCTGATACATCCAGCAACTTTAGAAGGTTGGGGATTGCTGTTATCTCATTTGATTTTTCTTCTGTCTTCAGTTGACCCAGAACCACTTGATTGGAGGATGCCCATGCACTGATCATATGAATGGCTTTCTTATCATTTGACTGATCATGTGAGCGTCTCAGGGTTTTACCGTCTATTGCTATTACCTGGCCGTTTGTCCGTTCTGTTACAGATCCGATCCAGTGTTTAAAACTATTTTGAAACTCATTGGGATTCATCCTCTCAAAAATCCTGCCAAATGTATCATGTGACGGTATCCCATGCGGCAATTCCAAAAACCTTGAAAGCCATTTCTTGCGCTTTTTACCGAAATTTTCGATTTGTTCATAAGTATCAGCCCCGGCAATGACTCCACAAATTGCGATGATGATCACATCTATCAGTTTGTGGAGTTTATTATGATGCCGGTGATCCTCTATCCTTTTAAAAAAATCTTCTATCGTTTTTTAGGCATTGGCAACTCCTTGTTTTTGTTGCCAATACTTACCGCAAAAATACTAGAAAGTCTAGATAAAAATTATTTCCTTTAATATCAGATACTTATGCGAATTTTTACATGCGATTACCCTGGGTTTTGAAAGATTTTTCAGGGAGACTATTTGAAGAGGATATAGTCAGTGCCCATGTGGAGGGCATTCTCCGGCTTTATACCATAAGTGCTTACTATAAAAGACGCTCAAAAGGTATTTCAAAACTTATCCGGGTTCCCTGGCCTTTATCGGATTGAATCTTTAATCTGCCCCCTAATATTGAGATTCTTTCCTTCATACTTAACATGCCCATATGTTTTCTATCACTTGTCTTGAACATTTTGTTTATATCAAATCCCTTACCGTCATCTTGGACAGAACCGGTGACTCGAGTTCCTTCACGTCTGAGGGATATCTCAACATGTCTTGCCTTTGCATGTTTTTGAACATTATTTAATGACTCCTGCACAACCCTGAAAATGGTTATTTCAAAATTTTCGTTTTTGTATTTATCAAGCTCGACCGCTTTCAGGGTGGTTTTTATTTTTGTTCTTTTTGTGAATTTATTTAAATACCAGCGCAATGTAGGGATAAGACCAAGGTCATCAAGCATGTTCGGTCTCAAATCAAGGGAAAGTTCTCGAACCTGATCCGCTAAATTATTCACAATTAAAACAGTGTCTGCTAAGAGTTCCTGGCAAGCATCCGGTATATCATTTCCAAGAAGGGAAAGGTTGAACCCTGCAGCTGTCAGAGATTGTCCCATTGAATCGTGCAGTTCAAGGGAAATCCGCTTGCATTCATCTTCCCTGGTTTTTATTAACTGGCGTGTAAGCAAACGAAGCCGGTCCTCATTTCTTAGGATTTTTGCTTCATTCTTTCTTTCCCCGGTGACATCCCTTACTATGCTAAATTCCATCTCATGATTATCTATTTTAAAAATTCCGGAAGATATTTCCACAGGGAAAACAGTCCCGTCCTTTTTTTTATGATATTGAATCAGCATATTATTTTTTTTGCTGTCAAGGACTGTTGGGTTGGGGGTCTCCGAAAGTTCATATTCTTCTGTAATATCGTTGAGGTGTAATTGTAAAAATTTTTCTTTTGCATAACCATATAAATTCAAAGCAGATTTATTGCAGTTGATGAATCGTCTTGTCCGGGCATCAAAAATCAAAACAGAATCACTTATCGAGTTAAAAAGCGTTTCATACCTTTTTTCACAATCTTTGAAAAATGTTTCATACCTGTTGCTTTGATCCGTCTTGCTTCTCAACTCATTTTTTAAGGCGGATAATTCTAAAGCGCGTTTCCGGGATAACGTTTCTATTTCCTCCATGTTTCGATGCAGTTCTTGTGACATTAAATTAAACGTTTTTACCAGCTGGTTTAATTCTTTGCCAGGAGGTAATGGATCTATTTGTTGCAGCTTTTCAGGATCATTGGAAATTTTTTGTATTGTACTTTGCAGTACTGAAATCGGTTTAAACAATATGTAATTGACCAGCAGATATTGACCATAAAAAAAACAAAAAACAATGATTGAGAATAATACGGACAGTTTTAAAGCAAAGCTGTTTGCTTTGGAATATTGCTTGGGCAAAGGGGTTTTTATGGTGATGACATGGGAACAATCTCCTATGGTACGATTAAAACCGGCGATGTTGCCATAAATGAGGAGCAACTCCTTTGGCGCCTGCCCGGGAGAACCATGACAGTTAAGACAGGATTTTTCAAAAGATTCACCCCTTGTCAATAATACTAAAAAAGGTTCATTATTTATCATTTGAATAAAGCTTTCTTCCATCAGGTCCGGGTCTTTATTCAATTGTAAAATAAATTGCCGTTCATTAGGATCTGCTTCATTATCAGGATTTCGGGCATTGATGGCCGCATTTTTGATCGAATAGTCATTTTTTCCTTTGGAAAGGATGGTTTTTTGAATCTGTTTTACAGCATATGTGGATGGCATCCATATGGGGTCGAAATAGTCATTTGACCGATAGGCCTGGGTTGTTTTCAGTGCCGAGGGGTTAAGTTCCTGTGAAAAATATGTGTGGATGGCAAAATACTGGTCCGCTATCATTTCAGCTTTTGTTTGCGCTTCATCTAACGCATGTTGTTTTATATTGAAGGCTATGACAAAACCAAATATTGTCACCAATAAACTAAAGAACGTCGCATTTAACAAGCAAAACAGATTTTTGGTGTTTATGGAATTTAAAAAAAAATTCATGGCTGATTTCCTCGGGCCTGGTTGGATAAAACAAAGGAAGTCTTCCTTTTTGAGTACAAAGGAAGAGGGCTAAAGTCAAGAAATGTTTACCAACTCTATTGAATTATTATGGATAATGCTTTAGGATATTTTATCTTTATTTTGTTTTTAAACCATATGTTTTTATCAAAATGTCCGGGAAAATAAAATTGTCATTGATATGATAAGAGTATTAATAGCCGATGACCATACCATTGTTCGCAAGGGGCTTTGTTCTCTGCTGGAGAAGGAGTCTGATATTGATGTTGTGGCTGAGGCGGAAAACGGCAGGGATGCCATCATAAAAGCTGAAGAAATTCAGCCGGATGTTGTTGTCATGGATATTGGGATGCCCCTTCTAAACGGGATAGAGACGTCCCGCCAGCTTAAAAAAAGATGTCCTGAAATAGAAATCATTATTTTGACCATGCATGCAAATGAAGAGTATGTCCTGCAGGCACTGAGGGCCGGAGCTTCAGGGTATCTGGTTAAAAAGGCAGCTCCATTGGATCTGGTCACTGCTATTCACGAAGTCCATAAAGGAAAGTCCTATCTAAGCGCATCTGTTTCAAAAACCCTTATTAATGAATATCTGCGTCAGACCACCACAAGACCTGAGAATGATGAAACCAGCAGGGAAACAGAACTTACAAGCCGGCAGACAGAAGTTTTGCAGCTGCTGGCAGAAGGCTATACAAACCGGGAAGCCGCCAAAATTTTATCGGTGAGTATAAAAACCGTAGAAACCCATCGGACCCAGATAAAAAAAAGACTCAATATTCAGAAAACGGCAGGACTGGTACAATATGCGCTCCAAAAAGGATTGATCATAAAAGAATAAAAAAATCTGTCCATATCCAATCAATGGCCTGAATTCATAAAAAAACAGATCCCCAAATCTTATTTCCCATCCACGTTTTTCATATTCAGCTCCCTTGTTGAACGAAGCCGCTGCCGCGGCAGAAAAACAATTCAAATTAGTGTATAACTCCTATAAGTGTTCAATTCTGGACACTTATAAACCAAAGGAGTTTACCATGAACAAAACCCAAACAAAACGATTTAATGACTTCTATCAGCGTCACTTAAGATTACTCAAACTTCAGGGCCTAAGTCACAGTACCATTGATAATTACGCCAGGGCCATCCGCAGGATTACCAAGTATTTTGACTGCTGCCCGGATAAATTGACCCCGGACCAACTGGAAGAGTATTTTAGCCAGTTTCTTGAAACCCATTCCTGGAGTACGGTTAAAGTGGAACGAAACGGTCTGCAATTTTTCTGGAGACATGTGCTCAAGATTGACTGGCAGTGGATTAATATGATCAAGCCGCCAAAGGTCAAGA
>Ga0180009_10003425_pt1 | contig 18037 bp, 15 predicted proteins | sample OS_PC_MetaG_FD_123537 | JGI IMG/M metagenome (GOLD analysis project Ga0180009, IMG submission 123537) | Groundwater microbial communities from the Aspo Hard Rock Laboratory (HRL) deep subsurface site, Sweden - OS_PC_MetaG | ecosystem: Environmental > Aquatic > Deep subsurface > Groundwater... | reverse complement strand
TACAGGCCGTGGAAAACCCTTATGGTACGCACCGTTTCCGACGGCGGAAAAAGTTATTATATATGCGAAGACCACAGGGCAACCGTTCCGTCCCTGTACCACTCTTTAATTAAAACCTAATCGCCCCCTATCCCTGTTTTAATTTTACGAGCCCCCCTTGACAAAAAAAGCATTATTTGCTAAAATGTTCAATAGTTGAACAATCGGGCAAGGAACCGCCATGGCAACAAGGGAAATTACCGAGAAAGAATTTGCAGTAATCAGGGAAATATCCAACAACAACCTGCCCGACCAGAGGACAATCGCTACAAAAACGGGACTTTCCCTGGGGCTTACCAATCTAATCATCAAGAAACTTATAAAAACTGGTTGCATAAAAATCAAACAACTCAATCAAAGGAAAATACAATACATCCTCACGCCAAAGGGATTCTCTGAAAAGGCAAGGAAATCATACAGATACGCACTCAAAACAATAAACATGCTGAAAACAATCAAAGAGAAAATTCAAAACCTTATATTGGAGTTCCACAGGAAGGGCATAAAGCAATTTATAATTGTTGGCAACAACGAAATAGCAGATATAACAGAAATTGCCTTTAAGACCATAAGCAACTCTGACAAAATATCTTATTTCAATAGTACCAATGTTTCTGTTTCTGATAGCATAGAGATTGAAGATGATACTGTTATTTTTTATACAGATACTAATAAAACAAATATTGAAAATAAAAAGAAATTTAAAATAAAACCCCAGAATAATGTGATTTATTTGTTTAATTATTTATCTGACGCTGGGATATTTTTATAAAAAGAAAATTGGAGACACTGGTCATGTCTTCGGGAATGTACATCTTAATCAATTACCTGGATTGCATTTAAAAATGGGGGGAACGGTCAGGAAACTATAACTATACCAAAACCAATAGTAGAAATTGGCGGAAAACCAATACTCTGGTATATTATGAAGCATATATAGAATTTGTACTTAACTGGAGGGATTAGATGATTATTTCACGTACACCATATAGAATTTCTTTTTTTGGTGGAGGAACAGATTATCCGTTATGGTATCTTGAAAACGGGGGCAAGGTCTTAGGAACAGCAATTGACAAGTATTGTTATATAACCTGCAGGATACTCCCTCCATTTTTTGAACACAAACACCGTATTGCCTATTCAAAAATAGAAACAGTGTTTTCTATAGACGAAATACAACATCCTTCTGTGAGAGAAACCATAAGGTATTTTAAAGAAACTTTGGGATATCTTAAGGAAGACATCGGACTTGAGATCCACCATGATGGAGACATTCCTGCTCGTTCGGGTATGGGGTCAAGTTCGGCATTTACAGTAGGACTTTTAAAAACTTTATATGCACTTTCAGGTAAAGTAATATCAAAGGAGATACTATACAAAGAGGCAATACATATTGAACAAAATCTGATAAAAGAAAATGTAGGTTCTCAAGACCAAGTTTGGGTTACATGTGGTGGTTTGAATCTCATTGAATTTTTACAAAATGGGAAAATTATTGTAAAACCTATTATTATGAAAGAAAACCAACTGAGGAAATTTGAGAAGAAGTTCATGCTTTTTTTTACCGGTATATCCAGGTGTGCGTCAGAGATAGCCGGCGATAAAATACAAAACCTCTTAAAAAGGAAAGAGGAACTATTTAGAATAATGGATTTGGTTGATGAAGCATATAAAATATTGACTTCAGAGAAAGATAATTTTGCAGACTTTGGGAAGCTTCTGAATGAGACCTGGCTCTTGAAGAAAAAAATATCCACTAAAATTACTAGTAACGAAATAGATAATATCTACGAAGCAGCTCTAAAAAATGGTGCGGTTGGCGGCAAACTGTTGGGAGCAGGAGGCGGAGGTTTTATTCTTTTTTATGTTGAACCTGAAACCCAAGATAGAGTAAAGAAGGCATTGAGTGATTATTTGCATGTGCCTTTTAGATTTGATTTTTCGGGTTCTGAAATTATTGTATATAGGCCAGAATATTATACTAAATGAGGCGAAAAGATGAAATTTGAGCTTGCAAGTTCTACCTTCGGAGAAGAAGAAAAACAGGCAATACTTGAAGTAATAGAAAGTAATGTTTACACCATGGGGAAAAAGGTGAGAGAATTTGAGGAAAAATTTGCAAGATATTTTGGCATGAGATATGCCGTGATGGTAAATTCCGGTTCCTCAGCCAATCTTATTACCGTAGCTTCACTTTTTTATAAAAAAGAAAAGCCCATTAGAAAAGGTGATGAAGTAATCGTGCCATGCATCTCATGGTCGACTACTTTTCATCCGCTGCAGCAGTATGGATTGAAACTAAAATTTGTGGATATTGATTTACATACCTTAAATTATGATATAGAAGAATTAAAAAAAGCCATAACTCCAAATACGCGAATGATAGTCGCGGTCAGTATTCTTGGGAATCCCTGCCAATTTGACGAAATAACCAAGTTGTGTGAACAAAACAATATCATTCTCTTTGAAGATAACTGCGAGTCAATGGGTGCCAAGTTTAACGGTAAGTATACAGGGACATTTGGACTGGCGAATACATTCAGCACATTTTTTTCCCATCATATTTCAACTATGGAAGGAGGACTTGTTTTGACTGATGATATAGAGATTTATAATCTTCTGAAGTCGCTCAGGAATCACGGCTGGACAAGGGGACAGGACGAGGACAGTCCGATATTTGAGAGAAAGGATGATGATTTTTTTGAGGCATATCGTTTTATCCTGCCGGGCTATAATGTAAGACCTGGTGAGATTCACGGCGCAATCGGAATCAGGCAACTGGATAAATTAGAACACTTTTTGCAAATAAGAAGAAAAAACGCTGAGCATTTTGTAAATCTTTTTAGAAATGACAAAAGATTCATTATTCAGCGTGAGATTGGCGAATCGTCATGGTTCAGTTTTACGATGATTATAAATCCAGAATTGAAAATTGACAGAAAAAAGGTCTTGCAGAGACTCAAAGACGCAGGCATTGAACACAGAATAATAACCGGTGGGAATATATTGAGGAATGATGTAGTTAAGTATTACGATTATACCGTCACAAAATCAACCAATGCAGATATAGCCCATTACAATGGATTTTTTGTCGGGAACCATCCTTATGACATAAGAAATAAGATAGACTATCTGTATAAGACACTAAGAAATATATAGAAGGAGGAATGGATGGCAAATTACCACATTTTAGTTACTGGCGGCGCCGGGTATTTGGGCTCGATTTTAGTTCCTGAATTATTAAAGTTAGGACATAAGATAACCGTATTAGATAATTTTATGTTTGGACAAAACTCATTGCTTGAATGCTGTGCATATGAAAATTTTGATGCTATAAGAGGAGATGCAAGGGAAGAAGATGTCTTGAGACCTCTTTTGAAAAAGGTTGACTATATTATTCCCTTGGCAGCCCTTGTAGGTGCTCCGCTTTGCGACAGGGACAGGGTGGGAACTGTAACTACAAATAGAGATGCAATATCTACTATAGTAAAACTTACCTCAAAGATTCAGAGAATAATCATACCTACCACAAACAGTGGTTACGGTATCGGACAAAAAGGTGTGTATTGCACTGAGAAAACCCCGCTTAATCCAATCTCGCTTTATGGAAAAATAAAGGTGGAAGCAGAAAAAATTGTCCTTGATAGAGGGAACTCCATAAGTTTCCGATTAGCTACAGTTTTTGGGATGTCTCCAAGGATGAGAATTGACCTATTGGTAAATGACCTTACTTACAGAGCGGTGAAGGATAAAGTTGTCGTTATCTTTGAAGGCCATTTTAAGAGGAATTATATCCATATCCGCGATGTAGCAAGAGCATTCATTCATGCGATAGATAATTTTGACACGATGAAAAACGAACCATATAATGTAGGTTTGTCAGATGCGAATCTTTCAAAACTTGAACTCTGTGCAAAGATAAAAGAGCAAGTATCAGATTTTATCTATCTTGAGGCACCTGTTGGAGAAGACCCTGACAAAAGGGACTATATTGTTTCCAATGAAAAGATTGAGAAGTCCGGTTTCAAACCTGTTTATTCTCTCGAAATGGGAATAGGGGAACTCATAAAAGGTTACAGGATAATAACAAACAGTAAATATAGCAATGTTTAAGAATTCAAGAATTTATGTCGCAGGTCATACAGGTCTCTTGGGGTCTGCCATGATAAAAAGATTAAATGCAGAAGGTTATCCAAATATAATCACTAAAACCCACGAAGATCTTGATTTAACAGACCATGTGGCAGTGGACGAGTTTTTTAAGAAGGAGAGACCAGAATACATTTTTGTGGCGGCAGGTCTTACAGGAGGTATTATAGCTAATAAAACCTATCCTGCAACGTTCCTGCATGTAAATATTACTATGCAGGATAATCTTTTTGAAGCAGCCAACAGATACAATGTTAAACATCTTATATTTTACGGGTCATCCTGTGTGTATCCAAAGAATTCGCCTCAACCAATGAAGGAGGAATATTTGCTCACAGGTGAGATAGAGGAAACAAGTGAGGCATATGCAATAGCAAAAATTGCCGGTATAATTGCCTGCAGAACATATAATAACCAATTTAAAACAAACAGATTTATAGCATTAATACCTAATTCCATGTATGGCCCAAATGATAGTTTTGACCTTAAGAACTCTCATGTATTATCGGCCTTAATAAGAAGATTTCACGAGGCAAAAATAGAAAAGAAAGGTAAAATTATCTTGTGGGGAAGTGGAAATCCAAGAAGAGAATTTATATTCAGCGAAGATGCCGCTGATGCCTCTGTTTTTGTTGTGAAAAATGTGGATAAACTTGAGAATACACATTACAATATCGGAACCGGCATTGATTACTCAATAAAAGAACTTGCAGAAATCATCGCACCGATTGTAGGGTTTAAGGGAGAGGTTGGGTGGGATATAAGTAAACCAGATGGTACTCCAAAAAAGCTTCTTTGCAGTTCAAGGTTTTTAAATATAGGATGGAGACCCTCTATTTCTCTTGAAAAGGGACTTAAAATAACTTATGAATGGTATTTTAAAAATCTACAAAGGTAGGAAGACTTATTATGCATGAATCTCACATTAACATTCAATTTCTAACGGATAAGGCGTTATGGGTACGCAAGGAAACACTGAATATTCATAGAATAGCTCAGGATACAAGATTGGCATCTTCTTTGTCACCCGTAGAAATATTTGTAGTTTTATGCTATGGGAAGATTATCTGTTTTGACCCGAAAAACCCCAGATGGAAGGATAGAGATAGGTTTATTATCAGCAAAGGGCATGGCTCAGTTTCACTCTATCCAATACTTGCGGATTTAGGATTTTTTGAGAAAGAGGAACTGAAAAAAGTATGTAAAGAAGGTTCTTTTTTAGGTGGAATCCCTGATACTATGATTCCAGGTTATGAGACAATAAATGGTTCTCTAGGGCATGGTCTTGGTGTCGCATGTGGTATCTCTATAGCATTAAAGAGAAAAAATAAAAAGGAAAAGGTGTTTGTCCTCTTGGGAGATGGTGAGCTGTTTGAAGGTGCAGTATGGGAAGCAATCATGTTTGCAGGGGAACATAAACTGGACAATCTGATATTAATTATTGATAATAATAAAATTTGTATGCTTGATTATTGTAAAAATATCATTGACCTTGAGCCTCTTGAGGAAAAATTCAAACCATATAAATGGAGGGTTGAGAGGGTGAATGGCCACGAAGTAAGCCAGTTATATGCTTCTCTGTTAAATCTAAAGGAAGATAAGGGCAACCGACCAAAGTTACTTATAGCAGATACAATAAAAGGTAAGGGTGTTCCAATCCTTGAGACAGATCCTTTAAGTCATGTTAAAAACATAAAGGCTGAAGAGATAGATAGGGTAATAGAAGAATTGAAATGAATACAGAAAAGAAGACAATGAGGGATGTATTTATAGAACGGATCTATACCCGTATGTTGGATGACGACACAATATTTTTCCTGTCGGCAGACTTTGGCTCGCCTAAACTGGATAGGTTAAGGAAAGATTACAGTGATAGATTTATAAATGTCGGTATTGCAGAGCAGAATCTAATAAATGTTGCAACAGGTCTGGCTCTGGAGGGTTTCACTGTATACGCTTATGCTATCGCACCGTTCTTGACAATGAGGGCGTATGAGCAGATAAGGAATAACCTTTCGCTGCTTTCTCGTACACATGATATCAATGTGAATTTAATAGGAGTTGGTGCAGGACTGAGCTATGATGTATCAGGCCCTACCCATCACTGTATTGAAGATATAAGTATAATAAGAACCTTGCCCAATATCACTATTTTTTCTCCAAGTGACTGGGTGCTTGCAGAAAAATTTGTGGACTATTCAATAGAAAATAAAAGACCAAAATATTTGAGGTTTGACAGTAAGCCCTTGCCAGATATTTATGGAGATAAGAAAACTATAAATCTGGAAAAAGGTTTTTTTGAACTGGCAGAAGGAAATGAAATATGTTTAGTCACAACGGGATATATGGTGCATACTGCTCTAAGTGCAGTTAACACGCTCGCTGAAGATGGGGTCAATATCGGTCTTATTGATATGTTTTTGCTAAAGCCGTTCAATAGCGACCATCTTTTTGAGAAATTAAGCAAATATAAATATATTATAGCCATTGAAGAAGCCTTTATAGGTAAAGGTGGATTGGATAGTATTATATCAGATATTTTGAGTAACAAGGAATCAAATATAAAATTAAAGAAAATGGGTTTTAGCGATAACTATGTCTTTGATATCGGAAGTAGGGAACATCTGCATAAATTAAACAACATGGATAAAGAAGGTATTATAAAAAATATAAAAGACACATTAAAAAAGTATTGAGAACAGAAGAATGGATATTGTATTAATAAATCCGGGTGATAGAAAACAAATTTATCAATCTTTAGGGCAGGATTATTCCGCAATTGAACCTCCTTTCTGGATAGCGGTTATAGCTGCTTATCTCAGGAATAATGGTTTTAGTGTTGGGGTTATTGATGCAAATGCTGAAAATATTTCTCCCGAAGAGACTGCCTCAAAAGTTAGCGAATTAAATCCATTGTTGGCCGCTGTAATAATTTATGGCTCTCAGCCTTCCGCATCTACACAGAATATGACCGTTGCAGGAAGAATTTGTAAGGTGCTTAAAGAAAATACATTGTCAAAGGTTGCCATTGGAGGACTACATCCATCGGCCCTTCCGAGACAGACATTGCAGGAAAATGGTGTTGATTTTGTAATAGAAGGTGAAGGGCCATATACTTTAGCAAGTCTAATCCCTGTATTAAAGACAGGAAAAACTGATTATGCAACTGTTCCCGGTCTCTGGTATTATGAAGATGGTATGGTTAAAAACAATCCCCGCGCCGCCCTGATTAAAAATTTGGATGAAATACTACCTGTTGCTGCCTGGGATTTGCTTCCCATGTATAAATACAGGGCACATAATTGGCATTGTTTTGATAATATAAATGACAGAATGCCTTACGGGGCTATATATACAAGTCTGGGATGTCCTTATAGTTGTATTTTTTGCTGTATAAATGCTCCTTTTGGAAGGCCAGGTATTCGTTATAGAACTCCCGAATTGGTTGTTAAAGAAATAGGGGTGCTGGTAAATGATTATGGAATAAAGAATATTAAAATTGTAGATGAATTGTTTGTTTTAAATGAAAATCATTACATGATAATCGTTGATTTACTGATTAAGAGAGGTTACGATCTGAACATCTGGGCTTATGCAAGAGTTGATACTGTAAAACTCAAAAATCTGCAAAAGATGAAAAAGGCAGGAATAAATTGGCTTGCGTTGGGAATTGAATCAGCGAATCCTGATGTAAGGGACGGGGCCTCAAAAAAAATGAAGGTAAAAGATATAAGGCATGTTGTACAAACCATCCAGGATGCCGGGATAAGAGTCATAAGTAATTTTATCTTTGGATTACCTGATGACAATTTAGAGACAATGCAAGAAACCCTTATTATGGCTATTGAGTTGAACTGTGAATTTGCAAATTTTTACTCGGCCATGGCTTACCCGGGCTCAAAACTTTATGACATTGCCATTGAAGAAGGATGGGAACTACCAAAGGAATGGCATGGTTTTTCACAGCATTCTTATGAAACGCTTCCGCTCCCAACAAAATATCTCAGTGCTAATGAAGTATTAAAATTCAGGGATGAAGCATTTCATAAGTATTTTACTACCCCCAATTATTTGAATATGATTGAAGAAAAGTTTGGCGAAAAAGTTAAAGCACATATTCAAGAAATGACAAAAACAAGATTGAGAAGAAAATTACTTGAAAAATGACAAAAATACTTTTAATGAATATTCCATCCGCTCTTTTTCCAACAGACTACCCACTGGTTGCTATATCAAGAGTTATTGAAAGTATTGACCCTTCCTTAAATTGTGAGGTTTCATTTCTTAATTTAGATTACTATAGAATGACTTTTGAAGAAATTAAGAGTAGAATTCAATCATTTTCTCCTCAGATAATTGGTTTTTCTGCTATTTTAACGCCAACTTATGTTTATGTAAAAAAACTATCAAATTTTATTAAAGAACATTATCCGGGTATAATTCAAGTTCTCGGTGGAGAAATGACGGTAATGGCTAATATTATTCTTACCAAGACAGGGATTGATTTCTGTTGTATTGGTGAATCAGAACCGACATTTAGCAATTTAATTCGTAGACTTCAGCAGGAAGATTTTAAGATAACCAATATGCAGAATTATACGGATATAAAAGGACTTGTTTTTCGCTTGAATGGCACATCTCATTTTACCGGTTATGAAGAAAAATATACTGAGAATAGTTTGAAACAGTTTAATTATAAATTGATTTCTCAATTTACAGATATAGATCATTACTTTCAAAAATTGCCAGGACAACATTTTAGAATGCGAATTAGTGCTGATAAGATGCAAAATTTTGTAGCCCAATTGTATCCTCATAATCGGAATAAGAGAATGGCGACAGTTTTTGCCAGTAAAGGGTGTGTATCTAGATGCACTTTTTGTAGCCGATTTTTAAAAGGATATCGGGTTAATGAAGTAGATAGTGTTATTAATTATATTGAAAACTTGAAAAAGGATTTTGATGTTGGGATGATTTTGTTTTCAGAGGAAAACTTCGGGAGTAGTATAAAGTCAACCGCAAAACTTGTAGAATATTTAAAAAATAGTGGACTTAATTGGGCCGCTACTGCTATTAGGGCTAAGACACTTACCAAAGAGGCCGTTAAGGATTGGCGAGAAGCTGGTTGTGTACATATTCTTGCTGGTCTTGAGAGTGCTTCTCAGAAAATACTTGAGGTTATGGAAAAGAGAACAACCGTTCAGGATAATTTAGATTTTCTCCGGAATTGTCATAAAAATAGAATTTTTACAGCAGTGGGTATGGTCATCGGAATGCCCGGGGAGACCGAGGAAACAATCCAAGAAAGCATTGATAATTTCGCTACTGTTTTATCAGATAATATCCGTATGCCGTTTGAAATGTATGTTAATTATGTCCAGGCCATCCCGGGTACACCGATATATGAATATGCAAGAAGATGCGGTCTTATTGGGAACTCACTTGAAGGCGAAGAAAAATATATTGAAAGTTTGTACGATATAAATGCAAACGAAATAGACCATTATTTAAATTTTACTGATTATGAAAAAGAAGAAGTAGCTTATTGGCAACCTTATATTCGGCTTGAATTACTGGCCGCATATATTAAAAGACACGGGTATATAAATGTCTTAAAATATAATAAGTCAAAAAAGTTTAGATATGCACTAATATATATCTTATTTCCAAAACTGCTAAGACGAATACTATTAAAATATTTAATAATTGTCAGGTATTATGGAATTATCGGGCTGGTGCAGTGTATCTATAAAGCACTATTAAGGCAGAGAACCAAAAGGTTTGAACATATTAACATCTCGGTGAGAAAATTGAATAAGGAAATTCCACTGTTTGTTCGGGAAGACGACCTTAGTACCGCTATCTTAAGGGAAGGACGGTAATTTTTATCTTGTAGTTCTTAAATCTGGTTGTTTTTGATGTGATATCAAGGAGTGGTGTTCAGCAATGACAGGAATAAACGTAACACATAAAATGTATATGCAGGGCGATTATAAAATGAAAAATCCAATCTGGCATGTTGAAGATTCTTCCTGGAAGGCAAGTAAAATTATACTAATGATGAAACGAAATAATATCGTGCCTAAGACTATTTGTGAAGTAGGGTGCGGAGCCGGGGAAATACTTAAGCAGTTGCAAAGTAAAATAAATACAGAATGTATGTTGTGGGGATATGAAATTTCTCCACAAGCTTTTGAACTATGTAAGAACAAAACTAATGAAAAACTTCATTTTGAACTGAAAGATTTTTTACAAGAGAAAAATGTACATTTTGATTTAATCTTACTTATTGATTTAATTGAACATTTGGACGATTATTTCAATTTCCTGAGCGAAATAAAACCAAAAAGTCAGTATAAAATTCTCCACATTCCACTGGATTTATCGGTACAAACAGTTTTTCGCAGTAGTCCAATTATGAGAGCTCGGACATTGGTGGGGCACTTACATTATTTTACAAAAGAAATAACCCTTCAAATCTTAGAAGATGTTGGCTATCAAATAATTGATTATTTTTATACGGCTGGAACTGTTGAAATCCCGGCTAAATCGATTAAATCTTATATTGCAAGACTTCCCAGGAAACTTTTTTTTGCAATTAACCAAGATCTATCCGTTCGTATTATGGGAGGGTTTTCCCTAATGGTATTAGCAAAGTAGTTATTTAGAAGCCATTGCTTTGTAAGAAACTTCTATACTAAAGAAAGAAAAATATGCTTGCAAAAAAATATCTCATCTTAACTACTCAAGAAAATTCTTTCCTCAATGATATTGGCAATGGGTATAACCGAGAATTTTTAAAAAATGGTGCAATATATATTGATTATAATGATTTATATACAAAGAATGGAAATAAAAAAACCGAAGAATTAATTGAAGATATTATTAAACAAAATGGTATAGAGGTTTTAATTTATCATTCAGAACCGAGTGTTTTTCATTTCACCCCGGAATTTTTTCAATCACTGCAAAAAAGAGTTTTTACCGTGATGATGCTCGGCGATACAATCCACTATTTTGATGAAAGGGATATTTACTATGCACAGTGTATGGATTTAGTTATAGTTTATGATTGTTTATCCAGATACCGATTCCAGCAATATGGAGTTGATGCTATATCATTTTATAGTTCTTACGATAAAAATAAATATTTCAAAATAAATGATATGGGAAAGAGTATAAATGTTTCTTTTGTTGGTGATATTGCGCATAAAACAGATAGAAAGGCATATATTGATTATATGATTAAAAATGGAATAGCGATTGAAGTTTTTGGGACAGGTTCAAAGAATGGTCAGGTTACCTTAGACCAAATGGTTGAAATATTTAACAAAACAAAAGTAAATCTTAATTTTACTGGACTGTCTTCAAAAACGAGTATAAAGAAAGAGCTCAATATAAATCATAGATTGACCCAGATGAAAGGAAGAATTGCCGAAATTGCCTTATGCGGTGGTTTTGTTTTGAGCGAATATGTCCCCGGGATTGAAGAAGTATTTGACATCAATAAGGAAATCGTAATTTTTCGGAATAAAGAAGAAATGATTGAAAAAATAAAATATTATCTCCAGTATGAAGATGAAAGAGAAGCGATAGCAAAAAATGGATATGTGCGGGCTTTAAAGGATTACGGAATAAGCACAGCAATACCAAAACTTATCAATCGGATAGAAGAGATAAGAAGGTCTAAAATAGAAAAACTATCAGAAGTGTACTTAGATAGTCATTTCGTAAAAAATTATGTAACTTTTAGGGTTAAAATGGTTGCTATATTTATTAAAGCGAGAAAATGGAATTTGCTTTTTGAAGAGATGTGGATAATCTTAAAAAAGAAAAAAATAAATGTAAAAAACGCAATAAGATTTTTATTGGCCGGCTTATTCCCTTCTTTGAAGAAATTATATTTAAGATTGACCTTGAAATAATAAATACCTCTAAAATAAATGCCTCTAAAAATTGAAAAAGATTCTAAATTAAAATCAAGCATTAACCTGATAATCGTTCAATTAGGTTTGTATGGCATACCATTGATTGCCACTCCTTATATTGTGAGAACAGTGGGAATTGAGAATTATGGTAAATATATTTTTTTTCAAGCAGTAATTGGGTTACTGACAGTGATTGTTAATTATGGTTTTGTGCAAAGTGGTGTGCGCGATATATCTGCTTCTAAAAGTCTTAGCAGTATAAATTATGAATATTCCCAAATAATGTATTCCAAATTGTTTATGATGTTAATTGCTTTTTTTATTGGAATGTTGCTGTTTTTTTTTAATAAATTTAATCGTGAAAAAATCCTATATGCTTATTCTTTTTTATCTTTAGTGGTGGCCTTTTTGGATATATCTTTTGTATATCAGGGCATAGAAAAACTAAAAGATTATATGAATATGAACTTGCTTGGGAATGTATTTGTTTTAATTTTGTTATTTTTAGTGGTGAAAAGAAAAGATGACTATATATTTTTACCAATAGTTTTTTCCTTGCCACGAATTATTGCTTTTTTGTTTTCTATATTTTTATTGTATTATAGATTTACAATAAAACCTATTTATTTTAGTTTCCGAGGAATTTTTGGGAAACTAAAGAGCAATTTCAATTTTTTTGTCACTAATATTTTTATCATTCTTTACACCCGAACCACAACGATAATTTTAGGTTTACTTACAAGTAATGAATATGTTGGATACTATGGTATTGCCGACCAATTAGTATATGCCTATTCAAATATACAAGGCAAGATATCTGCTGTGTACCATCCTCAGATAGTTAAGAATTTTCAGAATAATTTTAAAGAGGGTATATCTAAAACAAAAGAGAGTATTTTTGTAATTTCGATTATTGCGATTGCCGGTTTTATGTTTACACAATTTTTTGCCTACGATTTACTTTGTATTCTATTTAAGGAAAATGCAAAATTTTCCCAAGTTCCTTTTAGAATATTATCCTTAAACCTTATCTCAATTCACTTGAGTTCAATACTCGGGATGCAAGTATTACTTTCTTTCTACAAAGATAAAGATTTGTTGAGACCTTCTATATATGCTGCAGTTTTAAATTTATCAATAGGCAGTATTTTAATCTTTTATTTTAAACATATCGGAGCAGCAATTTCGGTTGCCGTTATAGAAATTTTAGTATTCTTATATTTTTATAGAAAAACAAGAAGTTACGGAATTAAAGTATTTGACGGAAAACTGATTAAAAGATTATTCAAGTATGCATTCTTTCTTGTTATCGGACTTATATTTTTGAAGTGGCTATACCTATCTCTTTATTTAAAAGTTTTGATAAAATTTCCAGTTATTGTTATTTTGTATGGTTTTTGTATTTTATTTACCGCAAGGTTTTTTAATATGGTCGATTTAAAAAATAGAAAGATTCTTGTTGAGTAAGATCAAAATGAATAATCTCTGGAGGAATAAATATATTTTGGTCCTGAATTGTATTAAAATTGACAAGGGGATACAAAATGATTTTGGTGATTTCAATTCCCATCTCCTGATAAAAAACTTTGCGGGGGGAGAAATATTTTATTTTTCCGATTCAATAAAAAGAATCGGTATAAAAAATACAGAGGAGAAAATCAAACAAATTATAAAAGAAAATAATATTTCTCTTGTTTTTTTTGCACCGCATGGTGACAATTATGAATTATCTATTGAATTTTTTAAGCGGCTAAAAGATGAATTAAAAGTCAAAAATGTACTTTGGGTATTTGACGATGAGATGATTTTTGATATTCTTACTAAATATTATGCTCAGGTATTTGATGTAGTTGTAACTACTGATTATTATGCAACTTTTGCTTATAAAAAATTAGGCGTTCCCGCTTTACATTTTTTTTCTAGTTACTCCAAAGAAGATTTTTATCCGGTTAATGTAAGCAAAGATATAGATGTTAGTTTTGTTGGGGACTGTACTAAAAGTGACAGATTTAAATATATCAACTATTTAAAAGGGAATGGTATAGATATAAAAACATTTGGAAAGGGTTCTAAAAATGGTTTTTTGAAAAAAGAAGATCTGTCCAAGATATTTTCACGAAGCAAGATAAATTTAAATTTTACAAAATGCAACAGGCCTCGGGACTCTGCGTGGTTTTTATACGATAATAATCTGGTCAGCATTGTAAGACAGAATAAAGGCCGCCCAATGGAGGTGGCGATGACAAATTCTTTTTGTTTGAGCGAGTATGCGCCATCGCTTGGTTACACCTTTGAAATAGGCAAGGCCATAGACGTATTTTATGATAAAGAAGACTTATTAAAAAAAGCTCGTTATTATTTGGAAAACCATGATATCCGCACCCAAATGGCAAGCAGTGCCTATAAAAAGGCAATCACTCTTTATGAGGCGGATATATTTATACCAAGATTGATGGAAGAATTATGCAAAATTTTGGATAATCATAGATATGCCCGAAGAGGAAAGGTAATCTATAAAGATAATATTTTTAAAAAGAATCATATAATAAGATTAACTATTATTTTGTTTTATCAACTAGCAACTTTTCGATTCATACCTGCTTTAGAAACATTTACTAATCTCTTTCAATATGGAGTAAGTGTTTTTTTTGTTTCTTTTATCAAAGGAGTTGAAGTATCTTTAGTAAAAACATTTTCCAAAATTTTAAAAAGTTTAGAAAGAATGAAACAAATTTTATTATAATTGCTAAATATTTGTTTGTTTCCGGTAGCAATAAAATTTAACTTTTTCAACTAATATGAATGGATCGTTTTTCATCTATGAAGAATGGCAATTTTTACTGTTAGGTTTGATGGCAATTATTGGTCTAACCTATCAGGTTACTCATAAGAACTTTTTGTTTTTGACACTATTTTGTGGGTTTGTCTTATTTTCCCGTAGCTTCAGTCATTTGTATGTAAAAGTTGTTGGAATTCCGTTTTATATCACTGAATCCGTTCTCTTGCTGACTCTACTTTCTTTGCTTATAGAGGGACTTGTAAGAGGGGAAATAAAATATCTCAAAGTACCGTTAAGTAAACAATTTATGGTACTCTACCTGATTGGCCTGGTCTCTTTAATTAGAGGACTTTACTCCTATGGTGACAAAACTTTTGTATTAAGACATGCTGCTTTATTTTATTACTCTATTTTTTACTTTTTGATACCGATGATATTTAATTCTATGAAAAGAATTGAACAATTAATGAGGGCCTTTTTTATTTGCACGCTTATTGTTTCTTTACCAAGTTTATTTGGTTTACATTATAAAGCCTTCGCTCAATTTTCTTACTATTATATTTCCCTTACAGTGTTAATGAGTTTGTTTTATATAACACTAGTTAAAGATAACACTAATAAATTTCTCTGGGGACTGATAATTTGTTTGCAATTATCTGTAGTTATAACAGATAGAGTTCGTGCTGCTTGGCTTGGAATGTTTGCTTCTGGGATTTTTGTTTTTTATCTTTTGGTTAAAAACTATTTATCATTGAGGTTATTCAAAAGAATCGCCGGGCTCACTTTTTTTGGGGGACTTCTTATATTCTTAGTAATTGCTTTGGTAAAACCTAATTTAGTTACCCATTTATTTAATGAAGTGCTGAGTACTTTTCTTGTTTCTGCAAACCAAGAGGATGTTGAAAGTCAAACATCTATCAAAAATGCTCAATGGCGACTTTATGTTTGGAAGGACATAATAGAAGAAACATTACAAAAACCTTTTTTAGGATGGGGTTTTGGGAAAAAATTTGTTCCATCGACAATAAAAGCACTTGGTTGGGGTGGTTCGTGGATGGAAGCCGATAAAGGCTGGCAGGACCCACATAATTCTTTTTTAAGTATTTTTCACCGAACGGGTATTGTGGGACTGTTGGCTTTTTTAGTAATTATGAAAAAATTTGTTTCAAGAACCTTAAAGGTTGTTAAACAAATTCAAGACAAGAAAATAAAAACATATATTTTTGCTCTTTTAGTATGTATTATATTCATTTTAGGAACTTCTTTTTTTATGGTAGTTTTAGAAGGTCCATTTCTGGGTTCATTTTTATGGATTTGCATGGGATTGATTGTATCTCTAGAAAATATTTACAGAAAGCTTCCACAATTACAAAATGCAAAAGAATAATAAACTTAAAATCCTGGTTTTAGGCTATCTTCCACCACCACAAGAAGGAACAGCAAAAATTACTGAAATAATTGTCAATTCCGAATATCTAAAAAATAGATTCATAATAAAATTTTTGTCCCTGCGCAAAAGGAACACTCCTTCGGAAAGAGGCAAAGTTGCAGTCAAGAATATTTTTTTCAATTTGGTTAATTTTCTAAATTATCTTTATCTAATAGTTAAATTCAGGCCAAACATGATTTATCAGCCTTTGGCACAAAATAAATTTGGCTTTCTTCGCGATTCAATATTTATTTTATTAGGAAAACTTTTTGGTAAAAAAACCTGTGTCCATTTTCACGGCGGTAATTTTGATTTATTTTACAAACAACAAAGTAAAAATTTTCAGAAATATATCAGTTGGGCGCTGAAAAAGACTAACCGGTTGATATTGCTTGCAGAGAAATTTAAGAAACAATTTAGTTCTTTTATGGATGTTAAAAAGATGTGTGTAATTTACAATTGTGTGCCAGAAATTCCAAACATGACAAAAAAGAATGAAAAATTTCCTACTGAAAATAAAACCTTTAAGATTCTTTTTATTGGTTATTTATCAAAAGCCAAAGGAGCATTAGATTTGGTTAAATCAATTCCGATAGTAATATCTGAATATAAAAAACCTATAGAATTTATACTGTGTGGTCAACCAATTGATATTGAACGGAATATTACTTTTATACCCGAACCTCATTTTGGTTATTCAGGGATTGTTGGGTTGATAACTGAAAAAACCCTTCAAGAATATATCAGAATATATAGGAATTTACCGTTGGAAGAAAAGGATAAGTTGTTCTCTGAAGCAGATATATTTGTTTTTCCTTCATATTCCGAAGGGTTACCCGTGGTGATTTTGGAAGCAATGGATTACAGCCTACCAATAATTACGACCCCGGTAGGGGCATTGGATGAAATATTAAAAGAAGGAGTTAATTGTTATTTTGTCCAGCCGGGTGATTATGAAAATTTGGCTAAGAAAATATTAATATTAGCAGAAAATAAAAATTTGCGTATTGAAATGGGCAAAAAAAACAGAGAATTGATACTGAATAAATTCAAAGCGGATATTTTCTCTGAAAACTTAGGTCATATTTGGAAATTTATTGTTTGAAAAGGACCGTGTTACTGATTAATTTGAAGCAATGTGCCCTTTTTATTGGAAAATCACTACTACATTTTAAGAAGAGGATTGACCGAAGAAGAGAATTATGATTAAAAAGGATTATACTGTTGTAAGGTTATTTACAACACTGTTTATTTGGGCTACATTTTTCTATGCAATATTTAAATATCTGATACCGCTTGGAAGTATTCGTTGTGTATTTCTGAAAGAAGGTTCATATGGGTGGGTTGAACCATTATTTCATACACTTATCTGGTCTAAAATTTGGGGACGAAATTCATTAACATTCTTGATTTTTTTCATATGTGTGGTCGCGATTTGTTGGCCTTTGGGTTATGCATTGACTAGTAGGATATTTTTTAATCATTTCAAAAAAGACGAAAAGTTATTTATCTCATTACCTGTTGGATTCCTATCTAATAGTGTTGTCTGGACATTTCTAATTCTTTGGACAAAATATTTTAATCTATATTTGTATTGTGGTATTAGTTTGCTAATTACTTTTATATTATATTTACTTAAGCCAAATAACATAGTAAGAAATTATGAAAAGGTCAAATTTTCAAGATTATTATTTCCCCTAATAATAATCATAT
>Ga0180009_10003424_pt1 | contig 18055 bp, 20 predicted proteins | sample OS_PC_MetaG_FD_123537 | JGI IMG/M metagenome (GOLD analysis project Ga0180009, IMG submission 123537) | Groundwater microbial communities from the Aspo Hard Rock Laboratory (HRL) deep subsurface site, Sweden - OS_PC_MetaG | ecosystem: Environmental > Aquatic > Deep subsurface > Groundwater... | reverse complement strand
TGGTTCTATTACAATTAGAGCTAGAATTAGTGATACTGTGCCCGTTGGCACAACCACAATTCAAGACAGATTTAATATTGATTCTAGTGAAACTAGTTTGACTTACAGTAATTATGTAAGTACATGGGTATATAAAAATGATGATCCAGGAAATCCTAGTATTGATATTGAAAAACAAGTTCGTAATGTTTTTTCAGGAACAAGCTTTTCTGAAACAGTTAATGCTGAAAAAAATGATGAAGTAGAATTTTCTTTAGAAATTAGATCTACTGGCAATACTGTTCTTGTAAATGTTAGAGTTTGGGATAATTTACCAAGCCAATTAGATTATATTTCTGGTACTACTAGAGTAGATGGATCATATAAGGGAGATGGTATAATTGGATCTGGTATATATATAGGTGATATTAGTGTTGGATCTAGTAAAATTGTTAAATTTAAGGCTAGGGTTGAAGATCAAAGTTATTCATATGCTACAACTTTAACCAATTATGGTTATGCTGATGCAGACAATACTTCTTCTGTAAATGATACAGCCAGAGTTATAATTGAAGACGAAGATGAACAGCCAGATCTTGGGATTGAAAAATTAGCAAGAAACATTACTAGAGGTACTAGCTATTTTACAAAAACTGTTTATGCTAAACCAGGTGATGAAATTGAATTTTTAATAAGACTAAATTCAACTGGCGATACAACCGTTGAAAATGTTAGGGTTATGGATGATTTGCCAGGCAAATTAAGATATATTAATGGCTCTACTACAGTTAATGGTTTTTATAAATCAGATGGTATTACTGTTGGTTCTGGTTTATTTATTGGAGATATTTATTTGGGCAATGTTAAGGAAATTAAATTTAGAGTTAATGTTTATGATGCTGATAATTTTTATCCTGATTTAACTACGTTAACCAACAATGTAAGCGCTTGGGCAACAGATGTTGATAGAATCAGAGATTATGCATTTGTTAAAGTTGAAAAACAGGGAGAAGTCGGTTCTCCAGTATTAAACATTTCTAAATCAGTTAGAAATATTAGTAGGGGAGAAACTTCTTGGATAAATTCTACATTAGCAAGTCCAAGTCAAGAAGTTGAATTTTTAATAGAAGTTACCAATACCAGTCATATTGATGTAACCAATGCTAGGGTTTGGGATGCTTTACCAGCTTATCTTGCTTATGTAAGTGGATCTACCTATTTAGATGATTCTTCTACTGGTAGTGTTCTTGGAACAGGATTAGATATAGGAACATTAAGCGCTGGTCAAACTAAGAAAATTAGATTTAAAGCAACAATTTCAGACATTGATAATTTTGGCGTTGGTTATACTGATTTAATTAATACTGGTTATACAAGTGCTGATAATTTTTCTCAAATAAGCGATACAGCAATTGTTCGTGTTTATAAACCAGGAGAGGTTAAGGGTGCAACAACTGTTGTAACTGGAGCTAATTCTTTTAGTTTAATATTTTTAGCATTAATCAGTGCTTTAATTGCATTCTTTGTTTATTGTAGAACAAGAGAAGATAGACTTTTAGAAATACTTAGTGAAAATGGAAGATTTAAATGGTTAATTAGATTTTATTTTCGTATGAAATTCTTTGTTACTGTTACCAAACTTAGATTTGAAAAAGTTTATTGGTAAATAAACTTTGACATATTAAAAAAAATCAGGCGTGTGCCTGGTTTTTTTATATATATAATTTTCTTTTTTTTGTTTCTAGCCTTCTAAGAAATAGCTCTATTTGTTGTGTTTTGTACACCCTGTAGTTATTAACAGGATGGCGATAAGCTTTTAGCTTTCCATTGTTGTCCCAATTTCTTAGGGTTAAAGGAGTTACCCCTATAAGTTTTGCTGCTTGTTTTATTGTGTAGTATTTTCTTTCCATTTTGTTGACAATTATTTTGTATGATATAATTTGTTTGTATGATATAATTTGTTTGTATGATATAATTATATCATTAAAGAATAATTAATTAAATAAATATATGACATTTCTAAAATCGATTTTCAGTAAGATCACATTTTCCAAAGGAGGTGCTGATCAGTCTATGTTTTCCTTAGACAAAACAATAAAGAAACTTATTTATGCTATAGTTTTTCTTGTGCCAATATGGTTTCTTCCAATAACAGTTGATGCTGTTGGATTTAGCAAGCAAACCTTAATGGTTTTATTTATTGTTGTAACTTTAATGCTTTGGCTTATTAAGGTTCTTAATAATGGAGAGCTTAGATTTAAGAAAAATATTCTAAATATTATTATTACAGTATTTGTTCTTATATACATCCTAGCAACAATATTTTCTTTAAGACCATATAGTTCTTTGGTTGGTTGGTCGACTCATTTAAGTGGTGCGTTGATTAATGTTTTGATTTTTGTTGCTTTGTACTTTCTAATTGTTAATAACTTTAAAGGACTAAAAGAAACATTTGGTCTTTTGTTTATGTTTTTGATTTCTTCAGGAATTGTTAGTTTAGTTGGTTTATTGCAGATTTTTAATGGATTTATTTTTCCATGGGATTTTACAAAAATTACTTCGTTTAATACCATAGGAACAATAAATGCTTTGGGAATATTTTCAGCAGTAATTTTAATTCTTGTTACCTCGTTATTATTTGTTGTTAAAAGAAAAGACGTTAAAATGTTTCTTTTAATTCTTGGATTATTAAATTTAATAATTCTATTGAGTTTAAATTTTTGGGTTTTGTGGGTAGTTTTGGGAATTGGAATGGCTGTAGTTCTGTTGTTTGGATTAATGAGAATAGTTAAATTAGAAGAAAATATTAGTTGGATTGCTTTACCAGTAACGATTTTAGCATTTGCGCTAATCTTTATTTTGTTTAATCCAATATTACCATTCAGACCAGAATTACCAACAGAAGTTGGCTTGAGTTATAATGCTGGTATTAAAATTACAAAAGATACTTTAATGCAAAAACCAATTTTAGGAACTGGTCCTGAAACCTTTGTATTTAATTATATTAAAGAAAAACCAGCTGAGATTAATAATACTGTTTTTTGGAATACTAGATTTTCTAATCCTCCAGCAGAAATATTATCTATAGCCTCTGACACAGGCATTGCTGGATTATTAGCATTTTTAGTTATTATTGTTTTCTTTGTAATCCAAGCAGTTAAGAGCTTAATGAGAACAATTGGTGAGGGAGAAAATATATTAAAAAGATTTCTAGAAATTGGCTTATTTGCTGGTTGGTTTTCTTTAGCTGTTTCTTGGTTTCTTTATCCACAAAACTTTGCCCTAATGTTTGTTTTTTGGCTATTATTAGCATTGTATTTAGCAGAAAGTTCAGTATTAAAGGAAATGAAATATAATTTAAGAAAATCTCCAACAGTATTGTTAATAACTAGTTTTTCTTTTGTTGTTGTAATAATTATTGTTGTTGGTTTTCTTTATATTCAGGGAACTAGATTTATAGCTGATGTTCAGTATAAAAGTGGCTTAGACCTAATCCAGACAAAAGGAGATTTAGATAATGGGATTAATAGAGTAATTAAATCAACAATAACAAATCCTTATGAAGATAGAACATATAGAGTGCTTGCTCAGTTATTTTTGATTAAACTGAACAGAGATGCTAACTTAGAAGGATTAGAACAACAAGAACAATTAAATCTTATTCAAACCGATTCAATTAATGCTATTAATTCAGCTGTTAAGGCAACAAGCTTGTCTCCAAAAGATATTTCTAATTGGTTGGTTAGAGGAGATACATATAATCAATTAGTTGGTCTTGTTGATGGTGCAGTTGATTGGGCTGAGGCATCATATAATGAAGCAATAAAGATTGAATCTCTTAACCCGTATATTTTTACTGAATTGGGTAAGATTAACATTAAAAGAGCAAATATTGCTATTTCAGAAAAAAATACAGAATTGTTTGATAAAAGCCTGGAATTAGCATTAGAAAACTTTAATAAAGCTATTGAAATTAAGCCAGATTATGCTCCTGCTCACTTTCAATCAGCATTAGTTTATGATGCTAGAGGAGAACTAGAGGAGGCAATTAGAGGAATGGAAATTAATAGACAACTTGCTCCTAATGATACTGGTGTTTCATTTCAACTAGCTGTGCTTTATTATAAATTTGAAAGGTATGATTTAGCTAAAGCAGAATTTATTAGAGCAATTGTTTTAGATCCTGATTTTTCTAATGCTAGATATTTCTTGGGAGTCCTATATGATAGAGATGGAAATACAGAAGATGCTTTTGATCAATTTGAAAGAATTGCTAAATTAAATCCTGACAATGAACAAATTAAACAGATTATTTCTAACTTAAAGGATGGTAAGCCAGCCCTAGAAGTTGGACCGCCAAAAGAACCAGCAGAAACTCCTATTCAGGATTCTCCAAAAGATGAATAATAAATTTACCCGGTAGTTGTTCTACCGGGTAAAAAATATATATGTGTTTAACCATTCCAGCCAAAGTTTTAAATATTAAAAACAATAAGGCTATTGTTGATATTTTTAATAAAAAACAAGAATTTAATATTGAATTAATTGACAATATTAAAAAAGGAGATTATTGTTTAGTTAGCAATGGATATTTAATTAAAAGAATATCAAAAAAGGAGGCAGAAAAGATCTTTAAAATAATAAGGAGTTAGATGAAAGAACATTTATAGATTCTGTGATTAATTCGCAGGATTATTTTTTTATGATATAATTGAATTATAAGACTAATTATTTATTTTTTTAATTTATGAAAACAAAAGGTGTCTTATTAATTTTATCAACAGCTATAATTTCTGGATTTGCTATTTTTATTGGTAAGTTTGGAGTTTCTGTAATTAATCCATATATTTTTACTGCTTTAAAAAATATTGTTGTTGTTATAATAATCTGCTCATTATTATTATCAATAAAAGAATGGAAATCATTAAAATCTTTATCTAAAAAGAATTGGATATTACTTTTAATTATTGGTTTAATTGGTGGTTCAATTCCTTTTTTATTGTTTTTTAAGGGGCTTTCTTTAACAACTGCTGTACAAGGATCTTTTATTCATAAAACCATGTTTATTTATATAGCTGTTTTTGCAGCCATATTTTTGAAAGAAAAAATAAGTAAGAAATTCTTAATAGGTGGATTGTTTTTGCTTTTAGGAAATGTATTTTTATTAAGATTAATACCTGGTTCATTGGGTATTGGTGACCTTTTAATATTAATAGCTACATTTTTTTGGGCAGCAGAGAATGTAATTTCTAAACATACATTAAAAGAATTATCTCCGCGTATTGTAATTTGGGGACGAATGTTTTTTGGATCAATCTTTATTTTACTGTTCTTAATAATTACTAATCAAATATATTTGATTTCAACAATAAATATCAGCCAAATAATATGGACAATAGTAACTGGAGTTATTCTTTTTGGATATGTAATAACTTGGTATACTGGATTAAAATATATACCAGTTTCTCTTGCTGCTTTAATTTTACTTTTAGGGTCTTCAATAACAACATTGCTTTCTCTTGTTCAGGTGGGAACTATTGATTTTACACAGATTCTTGGAACTACATTTATTTTTCTTGGAATAATTATTATTACAACAACTTTGTATTTTTTTAGAAAAAATTCATGCTTGGAATTAAAATAGCAATTCTTTATGGATTAAAGCCTCATGAATTAGGGTTTTGTGGGCCACAAGAAGAAAAGAATAAAGGGATTCTTTCTCAATATATTAATGGGAAAAACATAGATAAAAAAAAGATTAAAGAATTATTAAAAGAATTTGAAGGAGCCTATCCATATTATGAACTTATTGCTAAAAGTAATAATATTAAAGATCCATTTAATAAACAAGTAATTAGAGCTTATTGGATTGGCAATAAGCTTTTAGAAAAAGTAAAATCTAATGCTCATCATAGTTTTCATGTTTTAATAATTGGCTCTGTAACTGGTAGGATTGAGCTTAAGGGAGAATTGTTAGATATATGTAGAGTTGGTTGGGGAAGAGTTAAAGAGAGATCTCCTAAGCTAAAAGTAGAATATCAATCATTTGTTGGTAAAAAACAATTAAAATTAGGTGAGTTGGTATATAAGGAGATTGAATGGAATAAAGCATTTTTGCCAAATTTAAAAGTTGGAGATTGGGTTTCCTTTCATTGGAACCAAGCTATAGAAATTTTAAATAAAAAAGACATAGAGAATTTAAAAAAATACACTCAGATTAGCTTAGATGCTTATAATAAAAAAGTAATATAATTAAATTATGAAGCCAGTTGTTTCAATTTTATCTTTAACTTGTTGTGAGGGTTGCCAAGTTTCTATTTTTGATCTTGGTGAAAGATTTTTAGAATTTTTAACCAAAGTAGATATTGGTGATTTTAGATTAATAGAAGATATTCCTGATGTTGATAAATATGATATTGCTATTGTTGAGGGAACTGCTATTACAAAAGAACAAGTTAAAAGATTAAAAACAGTTAGGAAAAAATCTAAGATTTTAATAGCTATTGGTTCTTGTGCTTGTATTGGTGGTGTTCAAGAAATTAAGAATTATAGGAATAAAAAAGACTTAATTAGATATGTATATTCAAATATTAGAGGAATAGATAATCCAAATATTAAATCTATAAAAGAAATGGTTAAAGTTGATTTAGAAATTCCTGGTTGTCCAATTAATAAAGAAGAGTTTTTTAGAATAATTAATGAATTTTTAGATGGTAAAAAACCAGTTATTGAGCAAAAACCTGTTTGTGAAGAATGTGTACGTAAGAATAATAAATGTCTTTTATTATTGGGCAAGCCTTGTTTAGGCTCAATTACATTAGCTGGTTGTAATGCCCCATGTCCAGCTAGTGATTTTCCTTGCGATGGTTGTCGTGGTCCTCTTAAAAACATTAATTTAAATGCAATTAAAAAAGCTTTAAAAATTAAAGCCAGATTAAGTGATTCTGATATAGAATTGCTTTTAGAAAGATTTGGCAAAAGAAATGAATTATGAAAATTAGAATAGATCATATAGCTAAAATAGAAGGACATGCAAGCTTTACAGCTGATATTGTAAAAGGTGATGTTAAATCAGCTAAGCTTAAAATTGAAGAAGGCGCTAGACTATTTGAAGGAATTATGCGTGGAAGAAAAGACATTGAGATTCCTGAATTAGGTAGTAGAATTTGTGGTGTTTGTCCTGTTGTTCATAATTTTGCTGGATTTAAAGCAATTGAATCTGCTTATTCAGTTAATGTTCAATCTAAAGATTTAAGAAAATTAATGATGATGGGACAATTAATTAATAGTCATGCTCTTCATTTATTCTTTTTTTCTTTGTCTGATTTTTTTGGATTTAAAAATGATTTACAATTAATTAATGAATATCCTGAAAAAACACATGATGCAATGAAAATTAGAGATATTGGAAATAAATTAGTTGAAGTTATTGGCGGTAGAACTATTCATCCTTTAACTCCTTGCATTGGTGGCATACGTAAGGCTCCTGATATTGAAAAATTAAAATTATTATTAGAAGATTGTAAAAGAGTTTTACCTATAGCAATTCAATTAGGCGAATTATTTTCTAATTTAAAATATCCTCATTTTATTCGCAAGACAAGCTATGTTTCTTTAACTCATGATTCAGAATATGCTATTTATGAAGGAGATATTAAAGTAGGGGATAAAATATTAGAACCAAAAGAATTTCTTAGTTTGGTTGAAGAATTTCAATCATATGATAAAGTTGCTAAAAGAACTCATTTTGCTGAAAAAACATATATGGTTGGTTCTTTGGCTAGATTGAATAATAATCAAGATAAATTAAATCCAAAAGCTAAAGATCTCTTATATTCTTGTAATTTACAGTTTCCTTTGTATAATCCGTATTATAATATCTTAGCTCAAGCAATTGAATTAGTTCATTGCTTTGAAGAATCTATTAAAATATTAGAAAGATTAATTATTTCTGATATTAAAGTTGGTGAAATTAATGTAGAGAATAAAACTGGCGAAGGCATTGGTGTAATAGAAGCACCAAGAGGAATATTGTTTTATATTGTTAAAATAAAAGATGGTGTTGTTAAACATGTAAATATTATTACTCCAACTGCTCAAAATATTGCTAATTTAGAAGCTGATTTGGAAGAGTTTGAAAATCTAGATGGTTTTAATAAATTAAGCGGTAAAGAAAGAGAAGATAAAATTAAAATGTTAATTAGAGCATATGATCCATGTGTAACATGTGCTGTTCATTAATATGCACGACTGGCATTTAGCAGATGAAATATTTAAAACTATTCTTGATTATGCAAACAAGAATAATTTTAATACTGTTAAAAAAATCAAATTAGAATTAGGAGGTATCATTGAACATGGACAAGAAATTAATTCTGATAATTTAATTTTTAATATTAAACTATTAGGAGAAAAAACAATTATTAAAGACGCAAAGATTAAGATTAAAAGAATAAAGGGAGATAAATGGAGATTGGTTTTAATTGAAGGAGAATAGTTCGTATAATATACAAATAAAGGTCGTTATTTTGCAAACAGTTCGTATAGAAAGGAGTTAAACGAAATTTTGTTCAAAAATATTTTTTCTTTTTATATTTGAGCCCTTTTGAAATTTTTAAAAAACTGGCCTCGAAGGATTGACAAAAGCGAAAAAAAGTGCATAATTATAGATGGGAAGTAGGAAAAAATTGCACATTCAAAGGCGCATTGCGCCAAGGAGGAAATATGAAAACGCTACTTTGGATTACTGCTTACCTTACATTCAGCTACCTCTTTTCGTTACTGAACGTGTGGGCATGGAAAAACAAAGTGGAAAAACGGATGGACTATAGCAACGAAAGGGAGAAAAAAACATGCCACGCAGAGTTCAAAGGGGTCGCAAGATTTCTTTGGCCACTGTCGTCTGGCATAATGCCATTCCCTGGAATTGAACATGACCAAGACGTAACGGACAATCTGCCAATCCTGGACATTGAAATCAAGAGCTACTTTGCTACGATGATTCTCGTGGGGTCAACCGTTAAGGTGATGTTCTTGTGTTTTGTTTTTTTGGCAATGTTCCCGTTTATGGTCTTCATCCATTGTTTAGATAGGATGAGCAGGGCGGTGACATTTTTTTGGGGAGTGCTCGTTTTTCTCGCCTCTAATCTCCCTGGTGCCAGAAAGACATTGCAATAAGTTAGTTTAGTTTGGCCGGCTCTCAATCGAGGGTCGGCCACTTTTTTTAAAAATTTCAAAAAGGGCTCTTTTTTAAGGAATATATTTTTGAACAAAGCATCGTTTAACAAAGAATATCTGGTTCCAAAATTTTTCACTTTTAGATTTTCATAATAAGGAATGAAAAATTTTCTCTCCCATATTTTTGCCTTTTTCTCCATTTATATGATAATATGGAAGCAGGCAAAAACATCAGATATTCTTAAACGTTATGCAAAATTTCGCTTCGCTTAATTTTGCATAATGTCCGCGTTTACCAACGCTTTTATGCTCAGCAAAGCTTCGCATAACAGCGTTTATCCAAAATTTTTGTCAGCAATTTAATTGCTTCCAAAAACTTCGGATTAAACGCGGACATTAGGCGAAATAATATAAAATATTTTTATGAACGAAGAATTTAAACTAGAAAAATTTTTTACCAAAGACAGAGATAATTTAGAGATGTTACATCAATCTTTGGATTCAAAAAAAATTGATGCGAATATAATTCCTATTCTTGAAAAATTTTTTTCACTTCCGATTACCCCTCGAGAAAGTTGTTATGGACATGTGGAAACAAATAAAAGTCCATATTTGAGTTATGTCGACGATAAAACACAAGATGATCAAGAGCTTAGTATCCAAAGATTATTTAAAGAAAAAATTAGTGAATTAATCACAAGAATCAATGAAAAAATTGGCAGTGAAGCCGTAAATATATCTTTGGAGGAAGTCGATCATGGCGGAGGACCAAAAGATTATACTTTACGATTTGAAATTATTGACAAAAAAATTTTTCAAGAAAATGGTAAAAAATTATTAGATATTATCTGGAGCGAATTTTCTAAATATCTAGACAAACTTAAATAAAAAAATATTTTATATTATATCGCCCAACAAAGAATATCTGGTTCAGAAATTTTTCATCTATAATTTTAATAAGGAGTAAAAATTCTTTCAACCCATATTTTTGTCTCTTTTTCTTATTTGAATTATAATAAGGAAGCGAGACAAAAACATCAGATATTCTTAAACATTAGATGAAATTTTAATTCAAGAATTCCATGGATCACCTAGCTATAATGAAAAAACAATGGGGTCTGACTCAAAAAATTCTTTCCGGTCGCAAAAAAATTGAATCACGGTGGTACAAGACCAGATATTCTCCTTGGGACAGAATAAAGGTTGGTGAAACTATCTATATTAAAAATACAGGCGAGTTTGTTAGTCTAAAAGCTAAAGTAAAAAAGGTGCTTCAATTTTCCGACCTCACACCCAAACGTGTTATGCAATTACTATCCAAATATGGTGACGATTTAGGAATTCAAGATATCCCCAAGTTTTTTCAAATGTTTAAGGACAAAAACTATTGCATTTTAATCTTTTTGAAAAATCCTCAAAAAATAGATTCTTTTGACATTGACAAAACAGGCTTTGGATCTATGGCTGCCTGGATTTCCACCACTAGCATCAAAAAGATTAAAAAGAATTCTTGAATTAAAGCTCTTCGTCGCTTAAGCTCTTCGCCACGTTGCACTTTCGTCGAATTGATTTAGAAAAGATTTTATCAATTCTCCTCAGGTCGGACAACACAGTATGAGCGGCTCAGTCCTTGCAGTCCTTCGACCCAAATTAGCCATATTTATTGTAAAATCAATCAAGTTTAATAAATATGTCTAACGTCGCCCATACAGAAACGTTATATAAAATACATCACAAAATTATGATAATCGACAGTCATTTACATATATCATACTTAGATAAAGAGAGAAAAAATCTTTTCAAAGTAAAACAAGAACTTTTGGAATCAATGGAAAAATTCGGAATTAATTATTCGATTGTCATTCCTGATAATGTGTCAAACCCAAAATGTGCTGATATGGAAACAATGTTTAAGATTATTGATGACGAAAAACAGTTTTTTTCAATGGGAACCATAAATATTTTTGAAGATTCAGAAAAGCAAATTTTAAATCTTGAGTCATTAATAACGACTAAAAAAATTTGCGCTATCAAACTTTTTCCAGGACATGACCCTTTTTATCCCACAGATGAGAAATGCCAACCTGTTTATGAGTTATGCGTTAAGCATGACATTCCCGTTGTTTTTCATACTGGAGCAAATACTGGCGATACTGATTGTGCAAAATATAATGATCCAAAATATATAGTTGAAGTTGCCGAAAAATATAAAACCTTAAAAATTGTTATTTCACATTTTTTTTGGCCCAAAATGGAATACTGCTACGAATTAACCAAGGCATTGAAAAATATTTATTACGATACTTCGGTGATGGCAGATGATGAGGTTGTTGAAAGTTCTGGCGGTTGGAACAAAGTAATCGATATATTGAAAAAAACTGTTTTACTAAAACCCGACAATGTTTTGTTTGGCACTGATTGGCCAATGTGTTCTGTCGATAAACATATACAATTAATAAAAGATTTGAGGTTAGATTCTAAAAATGAGGAAAAGATTTTTTTTCTTAACGCAGTTAATCTATATAAACTCGAAATTTTGTGATGTACATCATATAACACGGGATAGGTGGCTCTAGAAAAGTATCTTTATTAATAATAATTAGGAGTATACTTTTCTTCCGACCTAAATTTTGATTTAATTATTAATATAATAAGGTGAAATCAAAACTTCGCTTCATCGGTGAACGTTATATGAAATATTCCTTTTCTTTTTAGGGCTATCGCCTAATTGTTTTAAAAATTAAATTAAAATTTAAGGAGGTAAAATTGTTCATTAAAAAATTAATTATTTTTTCCTTACTTTTTCTTTTTTCTTGTGCTTTAATGGGTCAAAGGATGGTTGTTAAAAAGGTTGATTTAAGTGGTTTTGATGAAGATGATTTAGATTTAATATGTCATATTAACAAAAAAGATAGAAAAAGTCTATCTGAAAAAGAATTTGTTCCGCTTGATTTAATTTTGATAAAAGAAAATCCAAATAGTTTTCTAGCAAAGAATTGGAAATGGCAAAGAAAAAGATTAATGCAATATCCATTTTTTCCTGTTCGTTTTTCAAAAGAAAAAGAGCTAATAATTGTTGTTTTAAAAGAACAGTATTTAGCTTTTTACAAAAATGGATATTTTCAATTTTGCGCGCCAGTTTCAACTGGAAAAAATAATAATACGCCAGTTGGAAAATTTAAAGTTTTTTACCGTTCAGAATATCATATTTCTTCTTTGTATAGCGATCCAATGCCATATACTCTATGTTTTACACAATATCATGCAATTCATTATGGAAGACTTCCTGGGTATCCTGCTTCGCATGGATGTGTGAGAACATTAAAGGATTCATCTAAGTTTCTCTTTTTTAATTCAAACCTTCCCGTTGTTTTGATAGTTGATTCTATTGATGAAATAAAATAATGGCCCCAAAGAGGGGCCATTTTCTTATCCACTTTTTTGAAAGGGGGGAACGAGCTTTGTAGTTTTCTTTTTTTGAGATGGGAAAAAGATCATTACAAAGGGCGTTGAAAGAAGCAGAAGAATCATTAATGACAAAACACTAAATATAGCAAAAACTGATTCTTCTGGATTTTTTTGTTTTCTCTTCATTTTATCCTCCTTTTTTTGTCCTATCACTCAAAAACATAATTTACAATATCTGGATATCCATTTAAAAACTCTTTAGATATCATTGGTTTTTTACCCTCTAATTGTAGTTTTTTTATTATTAATATATTATCTTTTGTTTGAATATTTAAATCATTTAATACTGTACCAGATTGATTATTGGTATTTTCTTTTTTTGTTTCTGCTTCTAGTATTTTTAATTGTTTGTTTTTAAACACTGTATATGCTATTGGCCACACATGATAAGCTCTAATTTTTCTATGTATTTGTTCTGCTGTATTATTCCAATCTATTTGTCCATCTTGTTTTTTAATCATTTTACAAAAAGTTGCTTTTTCATGATTTTGTTCTATTGATTTTTGATTCTTTATCCAATTGGGTAGTGATTCAATTAATAAGTTTAATGCTATGTCTGTTAATTCATTTTCTAATTCTTTGTATGTAATATTGTTTTTAATTTTATATTCTTTTTGAGAAATGATATTTCCATGATCCATTTGTTCGTCCATAAGCATTAATGTTATTCCAGTTGATTCATCTCCATTTAATATTGCCTGGTGAATAGGGGATGCTCCTCTATATTTTGGCAATAAAGATGGATGAATATTTAAAGCTCCATATTTTGGAATATCTAAAATTTCTTTAGGAATTATTTGTCCATATGCGCATAAAATAATCAATTCTGGATTTAATTGTTTTAATTTTTCTATCCATTCTTGTTTTCTAATTTTATCTGGTTGTAGTATTGGAATATTTTTTTCTTGTGCAAATTGTTTAACAGGTGAGGGGATTAATATTTGTTTTCTTCCTATTGGTTTGTCTTGTGCTGTTATAATATGAGTTATTTCAAAATTATTCTGTAAAACAGGATATGATTTTCTAAATATCTTTTCTGCAAATTCTGGTGTTCCCATTAAAATTGTTTTGATTTTATTCATTGTATTAATTTACCATCTAAATGATCTATTTCATGTTGAAATATTCTTGCTGGTAATCCTTTTAATTTTAATTTAAATTGTTTATTTTTTTCATCTGTTGCTTTTATTTTTATTGATTCTGGTCTTTGTATTTTTATTTCAATTCCAGACAAGCTTAAACAACCCTCTTCCATTGTTTCCATCTTTTTAGACATTTTTAATATTTTTGGATTAATAAATATATAGTTTTTTATTAATCCCTTTGGAAGAATAAACAATCTAATGTTTTTTCCTACTTGTGAAGCTGCCAATCCAATTCCTTGATTTTTAATCATTGTTTCCGTCATATTTTCTATTAATTCTAAAATATTCTGATCAATTTTTTTAATTGCTTCAGATTTTTTTAATAATATTGGATTATCTTTTCCTTTTTGTATTTGTAAAATCATAATATTGTTTCTGGATCAACTTGTATTTCCCAATTTGATGGTACAATTATTAATAATTTATTCCTTTTTTCTATTTTTTCTTTTGATTTTATTAATATATTCCATTTATATTGATTTCTTACTTTTGATATAAATCCTGGTATTGGTCCTATTATTTCAAGATTTAAATTTAAATTCTTTTTTTGTTGTTTTAGTTTTTCTAATAATATTTTTACTTGATCTTTTGCTATTATTGGATTTTTATGTTCAAAAGATAATTTAATTATTTGAGAGAACGGAGGATAGCTAAAAAGCTTTCTTGTTTTTATTTCTTGATTATAAAACGTTTTTATATTATTAGCAATAGCATTTTGTATTGTATTGTTTTCTGGGCTATATGTTTGTAATACAAATTCTTTATTACTCATTTGTTTTAATTTGTTTATTATCTGGAATATTTTTTCTGAATTATGATAATCTGGTAAATTTAATAATGTATCTATTGATATTATTCCTGTTAAATCAGCTTTGATGTCTTTGTTTAAAATCATTTGTGTTCCTATTAAAACGCTGTTTGTTTTTTTAAATTCTTTAATTATTTTTTCTTGTTGTTCTGGTTTTTCTGATATATCACCATCCATTCTTAATACATTTGGAAATATTTTTTTTAATTCTGATTCTACTTTTTCAGTTCCAGATCCAAAATATTTAATTTTTGCACTTCTACATTTTGGACATAAAACAGGAGCAATATCTTGTTTTGAACAATGATGGCATAATAATGATTTATTTGTTTTTCTTAAAGATTCATGAAAAACCATTGGAGCATCACAGTTTTTACAATTAGCTGTATATCCACATTCTCTACATAAAACAAATGTTGATGTTCCTCTTCTTGTAATGTATAAAATAGCTTTTTTGTATTTTTTTATCTTTTTTTCTAATTCTTTGCTAATTATTGAATAATTACCTTGCTTCATTTCTTGTCTCATATCTATTAATTTTGTTTTTTTGTTTTTTGCTTGTTTTTCTATTATTGGCTTGTATTTGTATAATGTTTGTATTGATGGTATTTTACTTTTTAAAATTAATTTAGCTTTATGTATTTTAGCTAATTGAATTGCTATTGTTTTTACATTGTAATATGGTCTTCGTGCCCATGATTTATATAATTCACTTTCTTCGTTTTCTATTGTTATTGATTTTAAATCTTTAAATGATGAAAATACAATATTTTTATTCTCCGGTTTTAAAATCAAATTATTTTTTACTTTTTTAAAATTTTTTTCTCGTTCTTTGTTTTTTGATAAAAATATTCTTGCTGTTTGACCAAGAGAGATAAAATAATAATTAGATATCCAGAATAAAAGCTCTATTTGTTGTTTTGTTAATATTGGCTCTTTAGAAACTATTTTGTTTATCGGCCTTATTGAAAAACTTAATTCTTTTTTAATTTTAAGTTTTTCTTTTTCTATGTTTTTTTGCTCAACAACAATTGCTTTTAATTTTTTATTCCTTATTAATATTTCTACTAACGAACCTATTTCTGTTTTTTCAGAAGAAAAATAGCTCAATAATTGTGAGTTTGGACGAGGTATTTTGATTAATGGTATTACATTTAATATATACATTACTTTAATTTTAACATTTTGGTATAATAAAGTCATGAGAAGAAGAATATTTATAGCAATTAATTTGCCAGAAAATCTTAAAAAAAGATTAAGAGAATATCAAGAAAAATGGATTCATTTGGATCCTAAATTTATACGTTGGACAAGAAGCTCTAATTTACATATTACTTTGTCTTTTCTTGGGTATCTTAGTGATGATGAAACATATGAGATCTGCGAGATTGTTAAAAAAGCAGTTAAAAAACACGAACCATTTAATTTAATCTTTCAAAGAATAGTTTTAGGACCACCAAACAAAAAACCTAGAATGTTTTGGTTGGCAGGTATAGAGAATAAAGAATTTTCTGATTTGCAAAAAAGCCTAAATGAGGCTATTGCTGGTATTCATGTTAAAACATCTTTAGTTAGACCACATATTACATTAGCTAGATTTAATTCTGGATTATTAGAGTTTTTACCAGAATTAGTTAGCGAAGAATTTAAAACTCAATTTTCTGTTGATAGTATTCAAATTATGCAATCTAACTTAAAAAGATCTGGAGCAGAGTATTCTGTTTTAGAATCAATTGAATTATGAAAGCTTTTAATATAGATTTTGATAATTTAACAATAAATCAGGTGCTTGATAAAATTAAGCATCTTTTAAAAGAAGAAAAACAATCATATATTGTTTTACCTTATTCTGAATTTGTTGTTCGAGCACAAAAAGATAAAGAATTTTTAAATATTTTAAATAAAGCTGATTTGTGTTTATGTGAAAGTAGGGGATTGTGGTTGGTTTTAAAATTATTAGGACATAGATTAAAAGAAAATATTTATGGTGTTGATTTAATTAATTCTATATCTAAATTTAAAAATATATTTTTATTAGGAGGAACGCATGATACTATTAAAAAAACAGCGAAAAAATTAAATGCAATTGGATTTGAACATGGTTATCAAGATTTAGAAAAAGTAATTGATAAGATAAATAAAACTAAGCCAGAAATACTTTTAGTTGGACTTGGTAGTCCAAAGCAAGAAAAATGGATTTATTCTAATTTAAATAAAATGCCATCAGTTAAACTAGCCATTGGTGTTGGAGGTGCTTTTGATTTTATATCTCAATCAATTAAAAGATCTCCTAAAATATTACAAAATATTGGATTAGAATGGTTATGGAGATTAATAATTCAACCAAAAAGATTTAAAAGAATATTTAAAGGTGTTTTTGGTTTGTTGTTTTTAGGTTTAAAAGAAAAGATTAAAAATTAAAATGGTTTGAGTCCTATTCGGGGAGAAAATTTTAGTTTTAAAAGATTGCCTTTTTGGTGATTTTTTTATATAATGAAATTGATGAAAATAGTAGTCTATTATAAAATAAAGAATAAAACTTCTTTTAGTAAAAGAGTCATTCCCTATATCTATGGCTTAGGAGAATATCGTCCCGAATTCATTACTGATACAAAATGGATTAGTAAGAAAAAACTCAAAGCGACAATAAATACTAAGTCCGTTTCTCAATTAACTGATGCTACTATTGGTATGCTGAGGTTCTCTTCTGGTAGCTTTTTAGAAAATATAGAAATTGAAGAATGTAGCCACATAAACAAAGAATTAAAATTGTTTCAAAATAATGAGGCAATTATTGGTGCAATTTTAAAACCAGCATTAGCGGATATAAAGGCACATTATAGGATAATTAAATCGGTTTTTAAATTGGGTTTTGATTTTATCAAAGACGATGATGTTATAGAATTTTCTGATGATAGGGTAAAGAAGATTTATAAATACTGTGGTAAAAAAATTGCATATTTTCATAAGACCAGTAATCAGAAACAATTCACCAACCTTCCCACGATGATTATCCCTTGGATAGATGGATGGTCTTTAGTAGAAGAATTTAGTAAAAATAAAAAAGCTCCCTTAATGACTCATTGTGCTAATATGCCATTACAGATTTCTTGGTCGTCTCATATTGTTTTATCTCGTTTGGCTGGTGCTGATTTTATTATTGTTCCTGACTCAAAATTTGATAAAACTGCCAATTTAAAAGAAATGATAGAAGCAGTTTCAAGAAAAATAAAGAATCTGCCATCAACTCGTATAATCATAGCTGGAGCAATAACGCCCAAAAGGATTGAAGAAATTAAAAAATCTATAAATAAGAAATTTCATAAATTCATCGGTTTTGCTATCGGTTCTTGGTTAATAAGAATATGACAAGTTATCTGTTATTAACTCTTAACTGGAAGCATTTTTACAATAAATCAGTTTGAAACGAACAGTTGTTTTTTAAAACGTGGTAAATGACTTTAGTTAGTTTGTTAGC
>Ga0180009_10003422_pt1 | contig 18057 bp, 12 predicted proteins | sample OS_PC_MetaG_FD_123537 | JGI IMG/M metagenome (GOLD analysis project Ga0180009, IMG submission 123537) | Groundwater microbial communities from the Aspo Hard Rock Laboratory (HRL) deep subsurface site, Sweden - OS_PC_MetaG | ecosystem: Environmental > Aquatic > Deep subsurface > Groundwater... | reverse complement strand
CTGATGAATATCTGCACTTGCTAAACTTATTCTTGCTTTTGGCATGTTTTTTAATGGCAAAATTGTATTTATAAATTTAACTAATGGGTCAGTAGATAGGAAAGTGGATAAGTGGGAACTGAAGAGAAAATTTGAGGATTAGAAGCCTCCTGTTGGTTGTTTATGAGGTGAGTTAGTGCTAAGGCTTTTTGCTTTCTTCTGTAGGTTCTGATTATGTAATGCATTCTATTATTTTCTAAATTTTTAATTCTCCATTCTTTTCTTTTTTGGTTGTATTCTACAAGATTTTCTTGTCTTTTTATTCTACTTTTTTGAAGTATCTTTTTTTTATTTTTCTCATAATATTCTTTCTTTCTCTTATCATCATATTCTAAATTTTTTAGTCTCCATTTTTCATTTCTTGCTAAGATTTTGGACTTATTTTTTTCATAGTATTCTTTAAGCCAATTTTTGACACTTTCTTTATCTCTCAATCTCTTAGGGATTCCATTAAACGATTGTTTTATCCCCTGTTTTAATTCTTGTAGGTTTTTCCATTCTTTATTAAATTCTATATCTAAATTTTGAAGATCTAATTCTTTTTGGATTTTATTCCAATTTCTAAATTCTTTGTTATCAATTTCTAGTTGTGGATAAAGTTTAGAACATAAAGCACATTTATATTTTGGTCTGTAAGAAAGCAGTACAAGTTTGTATGAACAGTTTGGACAGCGTGGCATTATAATTTATAATACTACATAATTAATTTCCTAAATTTATTACGTAATAAATCGTCTATTTTTGATTCCTCTTTGTTTAACTTATATTTAATCATATTTTGAATATCTGAGTCATCTAAAACAATCACATATTTTTCTGCTCCAGGATTTTCTCTGACTAAATCTCTACAATGATCAAATACACTTTTTTCATCTTTATTGTCTCTACAAATGATAATACCAAACATACCTCTTCTAAGATTTAATCTTCCCTCAATTTGATCATATTCTGGATTCTCCAAAGCATTGGTATAATTTTTACATTCAATAATTATTATTGGCGATTTAATCCCATGCGGATCTTTTAGTTCTTTAAAGAAACCATCTTCAACTCTATTATCAAAAGTAATATCAATTCTCTTTCTTCCTTGATTTATCTTTTCTTCTTTTTGAGGATTTTTTAAAATTCCCTCAAATAGTTTAACAAGGATATTAAATATTAATTGGTGGTATTTTGAAGCTCTTTTGCCTCCTCCTGATCTAAGTTTCTTCAGTTCTTCAGAATATTGTTTTAAAATGTTTATACTTTTTAATGTTATCTTTCTTTTTGGAATTTTTATCTCATATGTAACTTTTTTTGACTTTCTCTCCTTTTCATCTACTTCCCATCTAACATTTCTTTCGGTTTTCTTAAGATTTGATTCACTGCTTTTTTGCAATAAAGAAGTTAAGCCCAAAGTTTTATCAATCAATATTTCTCCAGTCGCTTCAAACATATACGCTTGGTTAGTTCCTGACATTGGAAATTTGAAGTTTTTATTATATGAAAAACCTGTAGACTCAAGCATACTATGAATCTCCTCTCTACTAAAGTCCCTATAAAACATATTATATTTCCTACCTTTCCCAGTTACTAGTCCGTCATAGAGTGTTCCAACAGCATCGTCTTCAGAATATGTTCCATGTTGGGTGTACCACAGAAGTCTACCTCTCTTTTTGATTTTCTTCCTACATAAAGCAAGAACACATAATCTTTCTATGGGGACAGGCATTATATTTAGAACATTTATTAATAATATAACGTCAAATTTCTCATCGAAATCAATAAAATCATCTGGAAAAACAAGTCTTTTGAAATTCTTATATTTCCCACACTTCTCATAAAACTCTTTAGCTTGTTGAGAACGATCAAATAAATCCTTAAATTCGCAAGAATATACTGTAAATCCCTTTTTTAATAAGTACAAAGTATTTCTTAATTTAGCAGCCCCAAAATCAAGGATTTTTGTCTTTTTTGACTCTAATCCACTAAGCAAAACACCGAATGTACTTTCTAACTGTTTCATAGGTTCTTTAAAGTTTGGTGCAGAACCAGTTACATCTATGAATATATCTTTGTCCCTTTCATTTATTTTTGCTGTAGCTTTATATACAGGACTTTCCCACATTTTATTTTTCCCTCAAATTTTTGTTATCATAACTCTTTAATCTTATTTAATATTTTCCCAACATTTCCATTGTGAGCTAAAAAGAAATGTAATTTGCCTTTACCTAATTTTTCCCATATCTCTCCAACTTCCTTTTTATATTTCGTATCAGGGTTATCTTTTCTATCTTCACCTTTCCACTCAAATAATAAGATATTTTCTTTATTTGTTATTGCTGCAAAATCTGGATAGAAGTTTCTTTTCTCCCATCCTTGTAATGCAATAGAATCTTCTTGTTTTTCCCTACATCTAACCCAAAACTTAATATTACCTAATATATCTAAATCTAATTTATCTACAAATTCTTTTTCTTCTCTATTTAATTTATCAATTTTTTCATAATAATTTTTATTATAATCTTGTAGTATCTCTTGATTCATTGCTATTTTATCTGGGAATTTATCAAAAGCTTTAACTGAAATTTTTCTCTTCTTTAAGAAATCATCAAATACTTTTTTAGCATATTTATTCATTGTGTTCCATATCTTCCAGCTAATGGCATCTTTGAAAGAATAACGATTAACAGATAATTCAGTTAAAGTTCTCTTTTTTTCATTTAATTGGTATTTTATTGCCTTTTCTATGAACTTAACTTTATCTTCCATACTTAATTCTGGGAATCTAATTTTTCTATCTAACCAAATAATTAGTGACCTTTCAGATGGATTTTTTTCTTTATAGCCTAAATTTAATGTAGTTTGTTTTCCTCTTCTCCATTTATCTTTTCCCTCTATATCAATAATTGCTCTTCCATCTGGACCAAATGGTAAATCAAACTCAACTTTTCCATCTTGTTTATGAATTTTGAAGTTCTTACCTAAAAGATGTTCTCCAAATGATAATTTTTCATTGCCTACTGAAAAAATAGGAATTAATAGCTCTTCTTTGAATTTTTTAACAGCTTCTAATTTTGGAGCTTCATCTTTTTTCTGAACATTTACTACATCTAACTTGCTATATCCATTATTTTCTAAACCTTTTATTATTTGATTTGCCGCTTCATTAAAATTTTTTGCAGAAGCAAAAATATAACATCTATTTAGGTCTTCCTGATTTCTTTTTATGGCATAAGGCATTCTAACAATCCTTCCTATGAGTTGTTCTACTGCTACTTTTGCTCCTAAATTAGCTACAGAAACTAAAACATATGCGAAGGAACAATCCCATCCTTCTGCTAGCGCATTAACAGTTATTATGTATTTTATCTTACATTTTTTACTGAATAAATTAATTCCAGAAAGCTCATTATTTTTGGAAGTTTTAATTGCAATTTGCTCCTCTGGAACTTTTTTTTCTTTCATTAAATAATCTTTAATGTCTTTTACTATGACTTTATTTTCATCTTCTTTTTCCTGTTGTGCTTGAAATAATGCGATTGGTCTAATATAATCAGGGTCTTTTTTTGCTAATTTTTCTAATTCTATTAATTGCACAAAGCCTTCATCAATTGCATGTTGCCATTCCCTTGAGCTTTCTAAAACAATGGGAATCTTTATCATCTCTTCTTTCTTTAATTCTTGAGAATGAATATTCACCAAGATATTACTTCCTTCTCTCGGTGTTGCAGTAAATTCCAAGATAAAACTTGGGTTAAGATCTTTTAAGAAATCAACAGATATTTTAGTTTGGGTTCTGTGTCCTTCATCAATTATTATTAAAGGATTACTCAATCTTATTACATTTGCCAAAGAATAAATAATAGTACCTTCTTCATCTTTTTCTAGAAAATCTTTTTCTTGTATATTTTCAAAATGATTTAGCAATTCTCCATTTTCTTGATATACTTTATATTTACCTTGTTTTTGTTTTTCTTTTCTAAATGCATCCAAACTTGAAACAACTATGCATAAATTATCTTCAATGTCTTCCTTTCTAATTCTCAACGTTTCTTCATTAGAAAATATTTTTATATTTCCATCAAATGATTTTTCCAGAATTTGTCTGTGAATATCATTTTTATCTCTAAATTTTGTTAATGTTTGAGATTTAATTGCTTCTGATGGTGTGAACCACATAACAATTCCTTTGTCTAATTTATCTTTCAGGGTTTTATTCATTATGTATGCTAATGAATGACAAGCAACAAAAGTTTTGCCTCCTCCTGTCGGTATTTTCATACATACAAAGGGAATATCCCCAAAAAATTCTTGATTATAACGAACACCACTTAATTCTTTATCTAGTACTGAAATGAATGCTTTTCTAGGCACGAAATTAAAATCTTCTAACTCCTGTAAAAACTCATTAAGTTTATTTACTGATTTTCTTTGATAATTTTTTAAGTTCATTTTTCTATCTCGTAGGGTATTTGTTTGAAGGTTATATTGTTTTTTTCCATGTATTCATCTGAAAGTAAACATTGATCTGCGTATATTACTTTTTTCTTTTTGTTTTTATTTAATGATTTTAATGAATCTCCGCTTAGAATATTGTGGTTTTTCTCTTTAAATATTAAATAAAATTCGGTATCTAGATTATCTCCTATGAATGTTGATTTGATTTTCTTCTTATCTATGTTAGTTTTTGCTTCTATAAAATAAATGTAAGTAGCTAATTGTCCAAATGTGCAGGATTCATCTATTTGTCCATTTTCATCAAACAACGGTTTATCTAATTCGCAGAATTCGAAACCATCTTTATAATTATATTCATTGATTGCTCTTTTTATTCTTTCGGCAGTTATCGGTCTTGCAACCTCATTTTCTAATTCAACTAAAATAAATTTTCTATTCCCTTTATCTTCTTTATTTAACTCTAAAATTGCTTCTCCAGTGGTGCCAGAACCTGCAAAGGAATCTAAAATTATATCATCCTTTGAAGCAACCATAGAACATAGAACTTTTACCAAGTCAATTGATTTTGGATTGTCAAATGCTCCTTTATCCATAAGCTTTGCTAGTTGTTCATTGGCCTTGTGGGTGTGCCCAGCAAAACTAAAGTGTAATATGCTACCTGACTTCATTTTTTTAGAAACTTCTGATAAAAAAGTTTTTACAGAAGGAGTAGATTTATTGTCTCTTCCAAACCATAAACGATTTTCATTATCTAATTTTGCTAACGTACTTTTGCTAAACCTATGATATCTCCCTTTTGGAGGTTTCCATTTTATTTCGTTTTTGAAAGTATATTCAAAGTTGTTTTCTTCTTTACCACTTTTTGCATGAAGCGGTGTTGCTTTCCATGACCCTCTAGGGTCGTTATCAGGATTAGAGTATCTTTTATTTGCTTCTTCAGTTCGAGGGACTGAAAAATTTGCGGTAACTCTTGAAATATCTTTGGCATAGCACAAAACATATTCATGTTGTCTTGAAAAAAACTTGGCATCGTTTGATACAGTATATTTACTATGCCAAATAAGCTCCTGGATATAATTATTCTCTCCAAAAATATCGTTTAATATGAATCTTAAGTTATGATTTTCATTATCATCTATACTAACAAAAATAACCCCCTCTTCTGTTAATAATTCTCTAAGAAGCTTTAATCTTGGATATATCATACATAACCATTTATCGTGTCTGCATAAGTCTTGACTTTCGCCTCCAACAACTTTTCCTAACCACTTTTTTATTTTAGGAGAACTAACGTTATCATTATATGCCCAACCCTCTTTTCCAGTGTTATAAGGAGGGTCTATGTAGATGCATTTAATTTTTTCTCTATAATATGGCATTAACGCCTTTAAAGCTTCAAGATTATCTCCATGAATAATTAAATTTTGAGAGTTATTTCCAACTGAAACAGATTTAACTTTTCTTAATAGCTTAAAAGGAACTTCCTTATCGTGGTTCACTACCGCTTCTTTTCCTATCCAATTTAAGCTAGGCATTACTTCATCTCCCTTATTTTATCGAATTGATTTAAATTCCAAATTTTTTTACATATTTTTTTGTATAATTTGTTTCTTTCTAATATATCCTGTTTTCTAAATTCTGTATGTGCTTTAAAGTCTAATTTAGATTCTTTTATAAAATTCAAAAAACTAGGATTTTTTTCATATGTTTGAGGATGCAATGATTTAGCAAGCAGATTTTGGCCTAGATAATGAGGTAATTTTTCCTTGTAAGGCATATCATTATAACTCTGGTTAAATCCTCTTTGTACTAAAACCAATGCCCCAATATTATTTCTAAACTGCTCAAATTCATCTCTTTGTTCAAATTCATCTTTGTGTTCTTCAAATTTATCAGCCCAAACATGTTCTATTTCAAAAGGTTTTTTGATGTCAGAATCAACGTAGTCTTTAAATCTACTTGGAACTCCAGATTCTTCTTCTATATATTTGGTAATTCTTGCTAATAAAAACTTGATAAATCTTTTATTTTGTCCATGTAATATTAAACTATTCATTCCTTCAAGCCCTTCTTCGATTTCAGAAACTTTTTGCTTAAGCAAGTTACTTAGTCTTTCAACACCCATATCTCTTATTTCTTTTACTAAATTATACATAGTGTATCTAATTGCACTATGTGAAAAATTTCTCCTATTTACTGATCTAAACACAACAAACAATTCAAGATAATATGACACTAAAGCAAGCTTTTTATCTATTGTTTTTTCATCATCATCTAACTTAATAGGAGCAATTAATAAAGGCAAATATAAAGAAGAAGCTAAACCTCTATCATCAATATAATAAATAGATTCTAATCCTTCAGATAATTGCTTAATTGCTTTATTTATTTTTAGATATAAATTTATATAAAAATTAAATTTTTTGTTGATAAACTCATATACTTCACTGTTTCCTTTTAATCCTATTTTCTTTATATTATCTCTCACCCAACTATGAAATCTTGTACCAATTTTTTCAAAATCCTCGTTGGGTGCTCCTTTTTTACCTGCCCTTATTGTTTCTGCATATTTTGCTCTTAACCAAGCTTTGAAAAATTCCAAATCTTCAGTTTCATCTATGTTATGAAGTTCAAGCATTTTATTTTTCCATAATTCATTTAATTCTTTTTTTTCATCATCACTGTTGATCAATGAAAGTAAGAACCCTTTAAGCATTTGTGTGGGTGTCAAATTTAGTCCTCTATCATTCATTGTTTCAAAAATAGTATATGCATCCTCATCAGAATAAGTTACAATCTCAACAAAGATAACATTATCTATTAGCCAATCAATAAAAAAAGGTAAAGCTTCACTTTTTAGATCTTCAGGAAACAATTCCTCAATATCATTATATCTTTCAATAATATTTCTTACAGATTCACTTTGTCCGTTAATTTCATATTTACCTTCCTTATATAATCTGTCCATACATTTCTCTCTATCTTTAATTTGAAGATTATAAGATTTTTCCCCATAACTTTCTGAATATATTAAAGGGGCAATTTTTGCAGCCATGTCTGCATCATTTTTTACTAAGTGCCTTAGAAAAATAAGCAATAAATTCAAAGAAGTAAGTCTTTGTTGGCCATCAATTATTGATTTTACCCCTTTTTTTTCACTTAGAATAATTGGACCAAGATAATATCTTCCATAATTTGCAACATCTCTCCTTTCATGCACTTTACTATAAAAAGACCTGAATTTTCCCTCTAGATCAACTAATAATTGCTCAACATGCTTTCTTTGCCAATTATATTCTCTTTGAAAAAAATCTATATTGAACTTTTGACTTAAAACTTGTTTGATTGTTTTATCATCAGCATTAATTATTTTTGGTTTTTCCATTTTATTACCTTCTTGTGTTTCTTAACTGTTTTTCATCTCCTTAACAGCTTCTTCAGGACTTTTTAATTTATACAATCTAATTCTAGAATCTTCTGGATTCAGTCTAACTTCCAGCCAACCATATTTTTTTAAATCTGAAAGAAATAAACTAACTACCCTTTCATCCTTTTCTTTAAGGACTTTTATAGCTTTTTTGTGAGTAAATTCTTTACTTTTTAAAGTATTCCAAACTATAGAATATCTTTTCATTATCCATCTTGGTAAGGGTTCTGTCATGCTAAATCCTAATGTGTATAACATAAGTAATATGTAAAGTTTATAAAGTTTGTTTTCTTTTTCAGTTTTTAGTTATCCCTTTTTGATTTTTCAAAAATTTATTATATAAAAACTTAATTTATTTTAATGGTCTCTCTGGTTAAAGTATCATATGTTCTTTTAAAGAGATTTATATCTTCATTAGCTATAGTTAGAGAGATATCTACTATAATTGCTTTAATACAATGGAATAAAATAGTTTTAGGAGATATTTTTTCAGCATTTTTATACTGGGGATGGTTTTTATTAATAATAATAGTAGAACCATCTTTACTTAAAGAACATTCTGGATCAGATTCTCTTCCTTTTTGGATTTTAATGAAAAATCTAGTCCCATCATTCAACTCAATTTCTTTGAACTTTTCATCTAGTTCTTCTGATCTTTCTTCCCATAGACTACTAAATTTTGGTTTAGCTTTTTTCTTAAATATTGGTGCGATATTAAAATCTTTTTTTATTCTTTTTTTTATCTTATCTTTAAATTTTCCACTTTCTTTTTCAATAATAGACAATTTTCTTTTCACTTCTTCTCTTTTAAATATCTCTCGTGTTTCAAATGCTATCTGTTCTGGAAGTTCTTTTTCTGTATCTGTTAAAATATTTTTCTCTGCAAGATATAACTCAGAAAATAGAGAATTAAGATATCTCCTTAACCAACTAATAAATAATTGATACTTTTTGTTGTCTTCTATAAAACCACTTCGATTTGCAGTTATAGCCTCGTTAAGGGAGTCTACATTAATATCTACATAAAGTCGATTTATATAGCTCAAACCATGGGTTAAAATTCCTACATTAATGATATGTGGGTTAGATTCATTAACTACCCTATTAAAAACACGAATATAAATCCCAGCTTCATCACTAATATTAGAATCCGCGATTATAACTTGTCCTTTGATCTCACCTAATATGGAATCTTTTTCATTCACTTCTATTAATGATCCGTTCTTCTTTGTAGTTTCTAGTTGAAAGCCATTAACTATAACTCTAAAATCTGGTTTAAGAGGCATAGACTTACTTAAAGACCTTTTAACGAAGGTTATAAATGCATTATTTATATCTTGTTTAAGACCAGTCATTCTTATTAAAGTACCGGTCTTTTTAATTGAGTTATTTTCATTATCCACTTCTAGATAAAAATCGTCGATAAAATCTTTTTTTTCAAATTTATCAAAATCTAATTCGGCTGTAGATTCCATGCTATTCTTCCAACTTATTATTTCAAATCTTCTACATAGTCTATACATGCTTAGCTTTCCTATACCGAATTTACCAATAATTTTTCTTCGTATACCTTTAGATTGTTTAATCATACCGGAATCTTTTCTGCTAGAAGAAATATGAAAGAACTTAGTTAATTCTTCAGGGCTCATTCCTATCCCATCATCTTCTACTATTATTTCATCTTTTGATAAGATAATCCTCACTGTTTTTGCGAAAGCATCACTAGAATTACTTACCAATTCTCCAAATACTGAATTGATACTGGGATAAAATGTTTCACTAAGCTGTTTTATTAATGAAACCCCCACCCTAATTTTCTCTTTTTTCATCTTATAACATCTCCTTTAACCTTTTCTTTTTTTCCTGAATTCTTTCTTCAGTTTTTTCAAGTTTTGCTTCTTCTTCCAGTCCTCTCATTATTTTCCCGGTTTTTTGCAGTATCAAATTTCGCAAATAAAATATTCTTTCTGGACTTTCCTTTTTTTCTATTACCATTATCTCTGCTATAGATTCAGAAATATTAAAAGTAGCATAAAAAATTTGGTCTTTAGTAGCTAAAAAAGCTGGAAAAGAAGTATTTGTAAACACTTCAATGCCTTTTTCTTCACTTACTGCTGTTTGTCTTAATGTTTCATTATCTTGTAAGTCTTTAAATTCATGAGTAAACTTAAATTTTTTTCCATTAACTGTTAAAAGATATCTTTTTTTAATATGGGTTCTTTTTGGTGTTCTTGTTCTCTGCTCTTCTGGTTCAGAGTACTCTTGAATAATTGGTTCTTCATTTATTTCTCTTTTTTCTATCTCTTTTTCTACTTTTTTCTTAGACAAATCAGATGCATTTGGAATTGCATATACTCTTAATTCGGGTGTATTCTTTATTGCTTTTGCAATTAGATCTATTTGTACCTCCATTTTTTCACTTAATTTAGAATCAATAACACTACTCGTTTCATATTTTCTTGCAATTGCTAAAAAGGGTTTCATAAACTTCTCCATTTGCTCCTTCACTAGTATATATTCACTAGACTCTCTGATCCATTCTCTTTTATTATGAGTCACCGGAACATTATCCATATGGATTTCACCTACTATTCTTCTTACTTCTGGATGTGGATTAAAACCAATCTTATCATAATAAGTAATTAAACGTCCTCTTCTAAATGTATTAAATCCATAGAATCCTTTATTTCCTGCACCGCCAGGATTTTTTAAGAGTCCTCGCCATCCCCCAATTTTATCTCCGTTTGGTAATTCTATTTCAAATTTTTCTTTCTCTTCTTCAGTTAGTTCAAAAGAATAGGGTTCACATATAAGATTATTAACCATCAATTTTAGTTCATTATTATAAATAAATGGGGCAAATCTTAATGCTAAGTCGTTTTTTATATTAGTTACAAGGTTTGGATAAAATTTGATATTTAACTTCTCAACTAGTACATTAGTACCAGATTCGGTTTTGTTATTAACCTTTCTTATCCCCATAGGATGTTTTTGCCAATCGCCATTTTTAGTCCATTCGTCTTCATCAAATGTTAAGATATATTCTTCTTCAATATTTTTTGGCTTAGTTGTCACTGTAAATTTTTTTCCTAGACTTTGACATGCTGTTTTTAATCCTAAACCGAATTCTCCAAGTTGGTTTTTCTTTTCAGAGTGAGCTAACTTAAGTGCCTTTGCTGCAATATCTTCACCCATTCCAATACCATCATCAACAACTGCTATTAAATCTGGTTTTAGAACTATCCGAACATGTAGTAATTTATTATTATATCTTGCGTCTAAAGAATTATCTATAAGCTCAGCGATTGCTTCACTAACCGAGTAACCCGCCTTTCCCATTTTAGGCATTAAACTCTTATGCGGAGTTATATCAATTTCTTTTATTCTTATATTGTTCATCTTTTAAGCTCCATAAGTTTCGTTCTGAATATAATAGTTCGATATAATTTATACTTTATAAATCTTTCTGTTTAGGAGCGAACTATAAAGTTTTAAGAAAAGTTATATCACAATAGAAAGATTTAAATAATAGTTATGCTTATTACATAAGTATTATGTATATAAGATAAGTCAGAGAAGACGAAGTTTTGAGGCAACATCTCCCCTGACGTGGAACCCGTTATGAATCCCACAAAAAAAGAGTTGGATATTGAACTTAATAAAATTTTTGAATCTGCTAATCAGAAATGGCTAAAAGTCTCTTCTATTCTTTCAAAGCTAAACTTAAACTTAGTAGAACAAAGAAATTCAATTTACAATCCAGAGTCTTTAGTTAAACTTCATATCTACAAAAGAATTAAAGGTATCCATAACTATGATAAGTTAATTAACAATCTTAATGGAGGAGCGTTTGAACTAGGATTTAACAAAAATGAAAATAACGAACTACAATTACCAACAAAAAGATACTTCAATAAATTCTTCAAAAAACATTCAAATTTAAAATTACAATTAGACACAATAGCAAAAGAAATTCTCAGAATATCTACAAAGAAAGGTATCGTATTAGATATAGAATTAGTCAATAACACTTTAAAGAATATTAAAGATAAAAAAGAAGAAAAGAGAAAAGCTTTCAAGGAAGCAGTTAAATTGGTAAAGAAATTAGTTTATCCTCAAATTGATATCAAGATTAAGGAGAATGGTAAATTTACAACTAAAGATTTACTTGATGTTCTAACCCATATAGCTTATTCTCATGACTTTACTACAAATGGTTCTTCAACATTCCAAGAATTATATCCAGACCTAAAAGCACCTTCTGGAGATTTAATGTTATATCACTTTAGTAAATTTAATTCAACTGAAAAAATTAAAGAAATGTTTGAAAAAATATTTGATGTTATTTTTGAATTTGCTAAGAAAAATTATAAATTATTGAATAGAAGAAAAGTTGATATTGCTTATGATATCCACAAAATTCCTTACTATGGAAACAAGAGTGATTTTTATGTTATGGAAGGACAACCTGAAAGAGGGACTTCACATTTCTATCAATTCTTAACCTGCTCAATAGTTATGCATGGACAAAGGTTTACTTTAGATGCAATCCCTATCCACAAATTAGATAATATTCATGAGTTATTAGATAAAAGCTTAGAGAGAGTAAAACAAAAAATAAAGATAGATAAAGCATATTTAGACAGAGGATTTGATAAGCCTAAGATTATTAATGTTATCAAAGAGCATAAAATAAAGTTTATTATGCCTAAGATTCGAAGTCCAACAGTTAAAGCTTGGATGAGAAAATCTGAAGAGTGCAAAGCAAGATTTATTGAAAACTTTGAAATTGGAACTCATAAAGATAAAGCTATAGTTAATTTAATTCTAGTTGATGATAAAGAAGAGATTAAAAGAGCATTTATTACTAATTTTTATATTCCAGAGCAATTAGCACATTATCTATATACTTTTTATTCTAAAAGATGGGGAATTGAAACAAGTTATAGAAACTTAGATCATGATTTTAAAGCTAAAACAACTTCAAAGAATTATCACATTAGATTATTTTACTTTTTATTTTCCATAGTGTTGTATAATTTATGGGTCTTAGTCAATATAGTTGTTTCTATGAAACTTTTTGGAAGATTAAGAGATAAACCTATAATAACTGCTAAACTATTTGCTGTAGTTCTTTATCGTGTTTCTTATGAAGATCCTCCAACTTAACGGTTCTATTTACTACATGTTGTAAACAGGTTCTAGTTGGAAGTATTTTGTTTTTTGTTATTTCTATTGAATTGTAACTAAAAATTTGATTTTCTAAAAATTTTTTAAAATATTAGGTGGGAACTTAAGTAAAAATATTGAAGAAATGGTAGGATTTTAAGATATTTTATTTTACATTCCTATCTACTGTGGGTTCATAATATATTTTCTAAAATAATAAAAACAAAAGGTATATAAATAATTAATCGATAGCGATATATCGGAGGTGAGCTAATTGCACTTAAGACTTATAATCTTAAAATTTCTTAAAGAGGGAGAGAAGACTGGGTATGAATTAATAAAGATAATGGAGAAAGAGTGCGATTGGAAACCTAGTCCTGGAAGTATGTATCCTCACTTAGCAGATTTAGCTAAAAAAAGTTTAATTAAGGTGAAGAAAGTTGGAAGGAAAAAATTTTATGCTATTACTCCTAGGGGTTCTAGAGAATTGGATAAAATGAAAGGGGAAGCTATGGATATGATGGATAATATCTCAAAAAAAGTTAATGTCTTTAGCAGTATATTTGGAATGAAATTAGAAATGAGAAAAGCAATTTCTTTTGTTATGAGTGAATTAAAAAAAGGAAAAATTCCATTTGGACAATTAGGGAAGGATATGATGGTATTTAGATTATTATTTTTAAAAAAAGCTATGAATGAAAAAAATCATAAAAAAATGCATAAAATTTTAAAAGAAGCTCATGAAAAAATAGAAAAAATATGAAAAAAACTATAATAAAACTGGATAATGTATGGAAGATTTATCATATGGATGAAGTAAATGTAACTGCATTATCAGGAATGAATATAGAAATTAATGATGGAGAATTTGTTGCGGTAATAGGGCCCTCAGGTTCAGGAAAGTCAACTTGCATGAATATGATTGGGTGCTTAGATGTTCCTAGCAAGGGAAGTATTTTTTTAGAAGAGCATGATATTAGCAAATTAGAAGAGAGTGAATTAGCTCAGATAAGGGGAAGGAAGATTGGTTTTGTTTTCCAGACGTTTAATCTGATTCCTACGTTAAATGCGGTGGAGAATGTAATGCTACCTATGACATTTCAGAATATTGCAAGGAGTAAAAGATTAAAATTGGCTAAAGAGTTATTAGCTAAGGTTGGATTAAAAGAAAGGATAGAACATTTGCCAGGTGAGTTAAGTGTAGGGAAGGATGAATATATTTTAATTAAAGAGAATAAAAAAGTCAAACCTATTAAGATAGGAGACTTTGTTGATAGAATAATAAAAAAATCAAAAAATATTGAAAAAATAAAAGGAGTAAAGGAAGGTATAAGAACAACTATTAATGAACCGATAGAAATAGCAACTTTTAATGATAAGTATGAGCAAGAGTTTTCTAAATTAAATCAAGTAGTAAGACATAAAACTAATTCTGTATATGAAATAAAGACAGAATATGGATATAAAATTAAATGTACAGGTGCTCATAGTATTTTTATTTATAAAGACGGGAAGATATTGCCAAAAAAAGTTTCAGACTTAAAGATAGGAGAAACAGTTCCTTTTTCTATGAAATTACCTAATGAATGTTATTTGGATGGAGAGAAGATTGATTTAGCTAATGAATTAAAAAAATTCAAAGAATATAACGAACTTATAATTACTGATAAAGAAATAAGGTTTAAAGTAAGTCATTTGAAAGATGCTATATCAAGAGAAATAAAGATAGATAATAAATTATGTAGGATTTTAGGTGATTTAGCTTCTGAAGGATGTGTAAGACATGACACTAAAACTAAAGATTACTACATAACTTTTACATTAGGAATAACTGAAATTGATAGAGCAAATTTAATTAAGGATTATTTTAGGAAAATATTTGGAATAAAATTAAGAGAGAAAATATGGAAAGAGCATAATACTATAACTTTGATGACAGGAAATAAATTATTATCTTTTGTTTTCTTAAAGATTTTTAATGTAGGAAATAAATCATATGGCAGGGATTTTTCTGATATTTTATTTAATGTTTCTGATAATTTTAAATTAGAATTTTTGGCAGGAGTTTATGGAGACGGGACTCATAGAAAGATCGGGGCTATCAAAGGTAAGGAAAAAAGAAGAGAGATTTCTATAAAAACAACATCGGAGGTCTTAGCTAAAAAACTTAATTTTTTATTTTTACAGTTGGGTTATGTTCCTGCTATTGAAAATAATTTTCCAAGACAAAGGGCTAGAAGAGAGGTTTATAAAGTATCTTTATATGGAAATCAATGTGAATTTTTTGCTAATGAATTAAATTTTAGAGGATATAATGTTGATTTTTTGGATATTGGCGGAATGGGTAAGATAGATATATTACCGAATTATATCCCTCTTGAAGGAGAATTACTCAATTTTGTTGATACGAATAGAGATTTGTTTACTACTAAAGAATTTCCTGGGATAGGAGGAATTTTAAGACAAGATTTGTCTAGAAAAAGTTCAATAAGAAGGGAATTACTGAATCACTTTCTTTCTAAAGTTCAACATGTTGATTTTAATAAAATTGCAGAGAGCGATACGGGATTTGTAAAAATAAAAGAAATTAAAAAAATTGATGAAGAATGTTATGTTTATGATGTTTCTGATGAGAACCATAGATTCATAGGGACTCATGGAATTTATTTACATAATTCTGGAGGAGAAAGGCAGAGAGTTGCTATTGCAAGAGCATTAAGCAATGATCCAGATGTTATTTTAGCTGATGAACCAACTGGAAATTTAGATAGTAAAACAGGAAAGGAAATTATGGAAATGTTAAAAAATTTAAATAAAAAAGAAAAAAAGACCATAGTGATGGTTACTCATGATCTTTCTTTAACTAAGTATGCTGAAAGAGTTATACATATAAAAGATGGAAAGAATGTTGGAGGATAAAACAATGAAAAAAATACTATTAATATTATTAGTAAGTTTATTTTTGTTAAATATAAATGCTGAAGGAAGACAGACATTAGGACCTGATTTGATTATCGATTCCTTAACAATGAACCCATTTCCGGTAGAACCGGAGAATAATTTTGATTTAACTATTAATATTAGAAATTCTAATACTAGAAGGACTATATATGATTTAAGATTTAATATACAAGAGTCTTTTCCGTTTACAGTTGAGGGTGGAGATAAAATAAAAAGACTAACTTCTCTTGCGCCTAATGAACAAACTCTGCTTACTTTTAGAATAAAAACAGATAAAAATGCGATTAGAGGAGAAAATGAATTAAAATTGGAGTTTCAAGAAGGAGGGGGTGTTAAATATATTAGTAGTCCTATAAATGTGGATGTTAAAGGTACAGCTATTGATCTGTCTATTGTTTCTCTTGTTACAAATCCAAGTGTTATAACACCTGGAATTGAAGTTGAAGCGGTTTTAACATTAAAAAATGCTGTGCCGGTGCTTATGAAAAATATTGATATTAATTTTGATTTAAGCGCTAGTGATAATCCTTTTACACCAATAAAATCTACTACAAAAAGAAGTATTACTTCTCTAAATAAAGGAGATTCTAAAGACTTAAAATTTAATTTAGCAGTGGATGCTAAAGCAGAACCTGGAGTTTATAAAATTCCTTTAAAAATAGATTATGAGGATGAGTTTGGTAATGAATATAGTGTGGATACATTAACAGGGCTTAAGATTTCTACAAAGCCAGAATTAAAATATAGTATAGAGACTTCTGAGGTGTATAGCTCTGGAAGTAGCGGACTAGTTACTATTAAAATAGTAAATCTTGGGCTGGCGGATGTTAAGTTTTTATCTTTAAGATTGATAGAAAGTGATGACTATGATATCATTTCTATACCTGAAATTTATTTAGGCAATTTAGAGAGCGATGATTATGAGACTGCGGATTTTAGAATTTATGCGAGTACTAGAAAAGACGATTTACCATTAAAGGTATTAGTAACATATAAGGATTCTTTTAATGAGGAGTATAGTGTAGAAGAGACGATAAATATGCCTTTGTATTCTGGATACGAGCTAAGTAAATTTGGGCTTAAAACAAATGGGGGAGTAGGATTTTTGACTTATGTTGTTTTAGCTATATTTGCCTATCTCTTTGTAAGAGAATGGAGAAAAGTCAGAAATGTACCTAAAGCGCTTAAGATTACAGTGATGCATTTTTTGATCTTTATTAAAAGAGCAATAAAAGCTATGAAAATCAAGAATTTGAAAAGAGTTATAGAAGAAATAAAAAAGTTCTTTAAAGAACCATGATTTTTGATTTTTTAATTTATTCTTTCAATAGTTTGAGAGTAAGAAAAACAAGAACTTTGCTTACTATGATAGGGATATTCATAGGAATAGCAGCGGTTGTTAGTCTTATTTCTTTGGGTCAAGGATTAGAGAAAGCTATAACTGAGCAATTTTCTGAAGTTGGAGTAGATAAGTTAACTATTCAAGCGGCGGAGACTGGATTTGGTCCTCCTGGTAGTACGGCTTTAAAAAATTTGAATGAGGATGATTTTAATGCAATTGAAAAAACTAAAGGAATTAAGGTTGCGGCTAAACGTTATATAAGGGGAGTTGAGGTTGAGTTTAAGGATAAAATATCCTACATAATAATTAGTTCTTTGCCTAATGATAAGGAAGCTAGGGATTTAGTTGTAAATGCTATTAATTTAGATGTTGTAGAGGGTAGATTATTGAAGCCGAGCGATGGGTATAAGGTTCTTGTTGGCAATAATTTTCATGAGCTTGAAAGATTTCCTAAGAAAATTAATGTTGGAGATAAATTAAAGATAAATGGTTATGAGTTTGAGGTTGTTGGAGTGTTAGATAAATTAGGAAACCCGCAGTTTAATGAGATATTTTTAATTAATGAGGATGTTTTGGAAGAGGTTTTAGATATTAAGGAAGGAGAAAGTGATATTATTGTTGCTCAAGTAGATAATGTTGATAATATTGATAAGATTTCCGAGGATGTTAAAAAAGCTTT
>Ga0180009_10003421_pt1 | contig 18058 bp, 13 predicted proteins | sample OS_PC_MetaG_FD_123537 | JGI IMG/M metagenome (GOLD analysis project Ga0180009, IMG submission 123537) | Groundwater microbial communities from the Aspo Hard Rock Laboratory (HRL) deep subsurface site, Sweden - OS_PC_MetaG | ecosystem: Environmental > Aquatic > Deep subsurface > Groundwater... | reverse complement strand
GTGGCCAACCTCCCCCACTGCCTGCGGGAAGAGCTGGAGGACCTTTCACCGGTCTTCCGCCGCCTCTACCTGGTCAGCGTCAACCTCGCCCACCGGATCACCGTCCAGTCGCAGGAACAACATGACCTGTTCCTGGAGAACTTCGGCAAGCAGGCCCCCGTCATTCCCAACGGCATCCTCGTGCCGCCCTTCGAGGGGCCCCGGCACGACGCCCCCTTCGATTTCTGCTGGGTCGCTTCCTTCAAGGTCCAGAAGCGGGCGGACGTCCTGATCGACATGGTCAGGATGCTGCCCCGGCGGCGGTTCCTGGTGGTGGGCGGGCCGGGGCCGGACCGGACCTATTCCCAGGGGCTGATGGATCAACTGAAGCTGCTGCCCAACGTCGAGTTCCGGGGTTTCGTGCCGCCCGACAGGGTGGGCGAGATCTACAAGGAGGCCAGAATATTCTTGAACACCGCGGACTGGGAAGGATTCCCGAACGGCTTCCTCTACGCCTGGTCCCGCGGCATTCCTGCCTGCTCCCTCAAGATCGATCCGGACGGCGCGGTGACCGGAGGGGATCTCGGCATCGTGGTGGACGACCCCCGGGAACTGGCGGCCCGCATGGACGCTCTGCTCGAAGACCCCTCGCGGTATGCCGCCATGGCGGCCCGTTGCCACGCCCACGTGCTCGCCCGCCACGGACTCGACCACACCGTGGACCGTTTCCTGGAGATCCTGCCCTGAGGTCATGATGGAAAAGGACCGCACAGCCCCCAGACCGTCCCTGCCCGGACCCATCCTGTTCGTGGGACCCTACCCCCCCGTGATCGGCGGAACGGCGGCGATGTTGCGCCGCCTGATCCCCGCCCTCGAGGAGGCCGGCCTGCGCTGCCGCATCCTCAACACCATGGTCGGGGACCGGCAGGGGGGGCTGGGAGAACGCATGGGGCGTCTGCTGTTCTTCAAGTGGCTGGGGTTGAAGGCCATGGTCTCGAAAGAGAAGGTCGTCCATTGCCATGCGGTGAACTTCGCCAACCTGGTGGGCAACGGCATCGTCATGGCCTTCTGCCGCCTGGCGGGCAAGCGCACGGTGATCACCCTGCACGCCGGGGATCTGATGGCCAAGCTGGGGACGGGCCGGTCCCGCCGCCTGGGCCGCCTGATCCTGAAGCTCGCCCATGTGGTCACCACCGTGACTCCCGAGCTGGCCGACCTATGCCGGGAGCTGGGCGTCCGCCACGCCGTGTTCATCGCCAACGACCTGCGCTACGTCCCCCACGGCGGCGACGGCAAGGAATTGCCGCCCGAGGTGGAATCCTTCATCGCCGGCCACGAACCGGTGGTGACCCTGGTGGGGGCCATGAACCCTCCCTACGGGATCGACGTCTTCCTGAGGGCGACCGTGATCATGCGCCGGGCACTGCCCCGCGCCGGAGCGCTGATCATCGCCTTCAAGTCCGGGAACGCGGCCTATACCGAGAGCATCATGGACTTGCGACGAGACCTGGGCCTGCTGGACCACTCCCTGATTCCCGAGCCCTTCCCCAACGTGGCCGAGGCCCTGCGGCGCAGCGACGTCTTCGTCCGGCCGACCCTGAGCGACGGCGATTCCATCGCGGTGCGCGAGGCCCTGACCCTGGGCCTGCCCGTGGTGGCGAGCGACGTGGGGTTCCGCCCGGCGGGCGTGGCGGTTTTCCCGGTGGGAGATCACGAAGCGCTGGCGGCCAGGCTGGTGGAGGTCCTGCAGGGATCTCGGCCCGAACCCGGCGTTGCGGAGGATTCGGAAAAGAGGACGATCGCGGCCTTCGTCGCGGCGTATGACCTGGCGCTGGGGAAATAGGTCCGCGGCGGAATCAGCGCTTGCCGATCTCCCCCATCCGCACCCGCAGGTCGGGATCGTCCAGCAACTCCAGGATCTCGTCGATCCGGCCCGGAAAAGCCAGGGCGCCTTCATCGATCAGGTCCGCCGCCTTTGTCCGCCGGATCGCCTCGATCAGCAGGGGGAAATCCGTTGTACAGCACCCGACCGCTCGGGCCGGGTGGGTCCGATGGCCTGCCAGAGATGGATGAAGGGGGCGACATCCAGCTTGAACCGCCGCGGGGCGAGGTCCACGGGGATCCTTTCCACGGACAGGGGAAGGCGGATGGCCGCCATCCCTCACATAACGTCCAACGGCAAAACAAGATACAGCCAACGAAAGCCTGAGTCCACCCAGTTCCGGTTTCCGCCTCCATCCGGGGACCGGTTGAAGGGTGGCCGGGGGAAGTTGCCATTGATCCCCGGTGGGAATCGGCTATTTTTGTGCTCAACTCCGATCCGGTCCATCCGATGGGACCATCTGGCTCTCCCGCGGCCCGTTTTCAGGTTTACCCGAAAGGATTCGCCGTGAAGATCATCGCCCAGACGCTCAAGGATGGATCGGTCCGCCTTCTGGAGACCCCCGCCCCCCTCCTGGCCGAGGGCTGTATTCGCGTCAAGACCCTGTATTCCGCCATCAGCCCGGGGACCGAGGGCAACAAGATCGTCACCGGCAAGAAATCCCTCATCGGCAAGGCCCGGGCCAAGCCCGACCAGGTCAAGCTGGTCCTCGGCATGGTGGGCCAGCTCGGCCTGGCCGCCACGATCCAGAAGGTCAGGGACAAGCTCAGCGGCGCCGAGCCTCTGGGGTACAGTCTGGCCGGAGAGGTGGTCGAGGTCGCGCCCGGGATCGACAAGTTTGGAATAGGCGACCTGGTGGCCTGCGCCGGCGGCGGCTACGCCAACCACGCCGAAGAAGTCGTCGTCCCGGTGAATCTCGTGGTCAAGGTCCCCCAGGGAGTGGCCCCCGACGCGGCCTCCATGACCACGCTCGCCGCCATCGCCCTGCAGGGCATCAGGCTCGCCGAACCTACTCTGGGCGAGAACGTCATGGTCGTGGGCCTGGGGGCCATCGGACTGATGGCATGCGAGCTGTTGAAGGCCGGAGGCTGCCGGGTTTTCGCCACGGACATCGCCGGCGACGCCGTCGACCGCGCCCGCCGCCTGGGAGTCGCCGACCTGGCCGCCCGGCTGGGGACCGATCCCGTCGAGGCCATGGCGGCGGATTTCTCTCGAGGCGCCGGCATCGACGCCGTGCTGATCTGCGCGGCCACATCGAGCAACGATCCCGTGGCCATGGCCGGCCGGGTCTGCAGGCAGAGGGGTCGGGTTGTCGTGGTCGGCGCCGTCGGCATGGACCTGCCCCGACCCGACTACTACGAGAAGGAACTCCGGTTCTCGGTGTCCTGCAGCTACGGGCCCGGCCGCTACGATCCCCTCTACGAGGAAAGCGGGCTTGACTACCCTTACGGATTCGTCCGCTGGACCGAGGGCCGCAACATGGAAGCCGTGCTGGACATGATGGCGGCGGGTTCCTTCGATCCCCTGCCCCTGGTGACCCACCGCTTCTCTCTCGAAGACGCCCCCAAGGCCTACGAGATGATCGCCGCCCGGAGCGAGCCCTACTGCGGCATTCTCGTGGAATATCCCGCGGAACGCCGTACTCAGCCCCGGACCATCCCTCTGGAGGGGAGGGCCAAGACGGCCGGCAAGATCGGAATCGGTTTCGCCGGTGCGGGCAACTTCGCCCAGACCTTCCTGCTTCCCACCTTCCGCGATGACCGGCGTACCGTCCTGGGTCCCATCTTCACCCGGACCGGATTGACCGCGACGGACATCGGCCGCCGCAACGGATTCTCCGAGGCCGTCGATTCGGCCGAAGCCGTCGCCACCCATGAGGGAACCGACGCCCTGGTCGTGGCGACCCGTCACGACCAGCACGGGCCTTTGGCCCTGGCCGGGTTGCGGGCCCGGAAGCACGTCTTCGTCGAGAAGCCGCTGTGCCTGACCCTGGAGCAGCTGGGAGAAATCGCCTCCACCCTGGAAGACCTCGAGAAGCAGGGCCCCGGCCCCATCCTGCAGGTGGGATTCAACCGTCGGTTCAGCCCCGCGGCTGTCCACGCCAAGCGGCACTTCGGCGCGAACCGGGCCCCCCTGACCATGATGTACCGCATCAACGCGGGCCACATTCCCCGGAACCACTGGACCCAGAATCCGGTCGAGGGCGGGGGCCGCATCCTGGGAGAAGTCTGCCACTTCGTCGACCTGATGCAGTTCATGTGCGCAGCCGATCCGGTCGCCGTCTCGGCGATGTGCATCGCCACGGACAACCAGGAAATCAAGCCCGACGACAACGTCGTCATCAGCCTGAAGTTCGCCGACGGGTCGGTGGGTTCGATCGGCTATTTCGCCGAGGGTCCGTCCGGCATGCCCAAGGAGCAGTTCGAGATCCTGGGCGCCGGCCGTGCCGCCGTGATCCACAACTTCCAGAAGGTCAGCCTTTTCACTTCGGGCAAGTCCCGGACCATCCGCTGCAGCGGCAAGGGGCACAAAGAGGAAGTGATCGCGTTCCTCGACGGGATCGAGAGCGGGACGGCTCCCATCTCGGCCACCTCCCAGCTGGCCACGACCCTCGCCACCCTGAAGATCCTCGACGCCCTCCGCAGCGGCCGGACCGAGGCCGTCGACCTCGGGGAACTGGACCGGCATGGGCGGTGAGATCCAGCCGGATCGCCTGGCGACCGTCACCCGACGGGTCTGGGACCGCCTGGAAGGAGCAGGCTTCCGCGGCAGCGATCCTTATGACGGACTCAACAGCCGTCTGCTCGCACCATTGCTGGTGCGCTCGCGCCTGCTGCGACTGGCCGTCATCCAGGCCGTCAAGCGGTCCCCGGTGGACCTGCGCCCGGCGCTCCGCATTCCTCCCGGACTGAACCCCAAGGGGCTTGCCCTGGTGCTGCAGGGCGCCGCCGCCTGGCCGGGGCTCGGCGACACCGCCGACGCCCAGGCCTGGCTGGGCGACGCCCTGATAGGCCTGGCCTCGCGACCGGACGGATCGCCTGCCCTTCCCGAACGCCGCCCCCGACCGGGGGCGGCCGCCGAAGTGGCCTGCGGGCGTCTGGCCCTGCCCGCGGCCCTCGGCTGGGGCTACGACTTTCCCTGGCAGTCGAAGGCCTTTCTCCAACCTGCATTCTTCCCCACCGTGGTGGCGACCAGCTTCGCCCTGGACGGTCTCGAGTTGTCAGGGTCCCCGGCCTATCCCGCGGTGGCCGCCGCCGCCGGGGCCTTCGTCGCCGACCACCTGCACCGCCACGAGGATGACACCGGCCTGTGCTTCAGCTACTCCCCAGGGGACCGGACCCGAGTGTTCAATGCCTCCCTCTTCGGGGCCCGCATCCTGGCCCAGACCGCCGCGCATGCCCCGGAGCGGGCCGACGAGTGGCGCGAACTGGCCGGCCGGGCGGTGGACTGGGTCATGGCCCGTCAGGCCCAGGACGGCTCCTGGATCTACGGAGAGGCCGACCACTGGCAGTGGATCGACAACCTCCACACGGGATTCAACCTGGAGACCATCGAGCGCATAGCCGGGCTGCTCAGGACCGACCGATGGGATGACCGCCTGCGCGAGGGTCTGGCCTATTACCGGTCCCGCCTCTTCCTCGAAGACGGGACGCCCCGGTACTACGCCACCAGCCTTTACCCCCTGGACCCCCACAGCTTCGCCCAAGGCGCCCTGACCTTCCTGCGACTGAAAAGATTCGACCCCTCGGGACCCGCCTTCGCGGCCGCAATTCTGGACCGCGCCGTGGCCGAGCTCTGGGACGAGCGCCGCGGGGGGTTCCGGTTCCAGAAGCACCGGTACTACGCCCAGCCCATCATTCACATGCGCTGGTCCCAGGCGTGGCTGTTCCGCGCCCTCTGCGCCCATCTGGCCGACAGCGACGGCAAGGCGCCCTGATGGGAAATTCCGGTAAGCTCCGGCGCGGCGCTGTCGAAATCTAGCTGAGAGCCGGGAGAGGCCGAGACCTTCCCCGGGGCATTATCTGGACCGGGAAAGGACCCGCCGTGACAAAGAAAATCCACTTGATCGCCGCCGCCCGACCCAACTTCATGAAAATCGCCCCGCTGTGGCGAGCCATGAGCGGGGGTTCGGACCTGCTGGACCCCGTCCTCATCCACACCGGGCAGCACTACGACAAGAACATGTCCGACGTGTTCTTCGAGGACCTGGGTCTGCCCGCGCCCGACGTCCACCTCGGTGTCGGCGGCGGGTCGCACGCCCAGCAGACCGCCGGAGTCCTATTGAAGTACGAAGACCTCTGCCTGCAGCAGAGGCCGGATCTGGTCCTGGTCGTCGGCGACGTCAACGCCACCATGGCAACGAGCCTGGTGGCCGCCAAGCTCCACATCCCCGTCGCCCACGTGGAGGCTGGACTCCGGAGTCGCGACCGCACCATGCCCGAGGAGATCAACCGGCTGATGACCGACGCCATCGCCGATCTCCTGTTCACACCCTCGCCCGACGCCGACGCCAACCTCCTGGGAGAAGGCGTTGCCGCCGGGAAGATCCACCTGGTCGGGAACATCATGATCGACAGCCTCGTGCGGTCCATCGAGAAGGCCCGGGATCTGGGCGCCTTCAAGGCGTTCGGAGTCCAGTCCGGAGAGTTCGGGGTGGTCACCCTCCATCGACCATCCAACGTCGACGATCCCGCCACGCTCGAGAAGATCTTCAACGTTCTGACGGCCGTGCCGATGCCCCTGCTCTTCCCGGTCCATCCTCGGACAAGGGCGGTCATGGAGCGGAACGACCTGGTCGCCCGCTGCGGCCTCGACGCCTCGCAGGTGCAACTCATCGAGCCCCTGGGGTATTACCAGTTCATGAATCTCGTCCTCCACAGCCGCATGATCCTGACGGATTCCGGTGGCTTGCAGGAAGAGACGACCTACCTGGGCATCCCCTGCCTGACGATGAGGCCCAACACGGAGCGGCCGGTGACCATCGAGCAGGGAACCAACGAACTGGCCACCGTCGAGACCCTGGCGGATCAGGTACAGCGCATCGTCGAGGGGAAATGGAAGCAGGGGCGCATCCCCGACCTGTGGGACGGCCGGACGGCACCGAGGATCGTCAAGGTGCTCGAGGACTACCTGGCCTGACGGCCCGCGGCTGCGTCCAGGATCGCATCGCAGATGAAACCGACGAGGGGGGCGGGATCCGGCTGGGTGACCGCCCCCGGCTTTCTGGCGACCTTCAGCCTGCCCTCCACAGCCTCGGGAGTGTCGATCATGGTCAGACGTCCCGACGCGGCGAGCGCTTCGTCCACCATGCCGCTCCGCCCCCGGAAGAAGCTGTAGGAAGGAACCCCCATGATGGCTGCCTCCCGGGTCATGGTCCCTCCTCCGCTGAGGACCATGTCCATGCAGGCCACCAGGCTGGGACCGTCGTAGACCTTGGTGGGGATGATGACCCGCCGGATGCCGGCCTTCACCGGGAGCTCCCTTTGATCGGGGGTCCGGGGCAGGAACACGAGCTGGACGCCGGGCATCGCGGCCAGCCTCTTCAGGATGACGTCGAGGATGATCTCGGCCTCGGGATTGTGGTAGTGGGCGGTCGTGGCGGGGGGCCTCAGCAGCACGCTGATCCCGTCCGGATCAAGACCCAGGTCCCCGGGGATCGTCGTATCCAGGTCCTTGCCTCCCAGGTACAACTCCTCCTTGAAACCCGGATAGCGCCTCGCCTTGGCGCGGGAGATCCCCGCTTCCCCGCAGCGGTCGAGGGTGATGGAGTCGGGCAGCAGGATCGTGCGGCAGAACCGGTTGAAGAGGCGAGCGTCCACCCACTCGTAGTCGTACATCGTCACCGTGGGGACGCCCAGCAGCCTCGACGCTATGGGCAGGGCCCGCGAACCGTGTCCGAAGCTGACCGCCGCCTTCTCCCCCCTCATGGCCTTGGTGAGGGACCAGGCCCGGCCAAGGGTTCCCTTGACCTTGCCGGACATTCCCGCCCCGTAAGATCCGCCCACCTTGAGGTAATCGAAACCGTAGAGATCGAGGAGCTCGCAAGTGCTGGTCCGGTCTCGGGCGGTGAACCGGATCTCGTGTCCCCGCCGGTCCAGTTCCATGGCCAGCGGACGCATGATCAGGACATGGGGGCCGTTGTCGGCGTCGAACCAGATCTTCAAGGATTCCTCCCGGGGTGTGCGGACCGGAGTGCGCGGGGAAAGTAATGCAGCGGGGCCGATCCCGTCAACGCCGGATGGGACCGGGTGTGTTAGCAATGAGACGATGTCCACTTCAACTGCAATGAGACAATGTCCCCTTCATGGAGGTGCCCAACATGAAGGGACTACTCGTGTTGAATCGCAAAGAGGCCCATAGGGCGCGGGAAAGTCAAGGCGGGGAAAGCCAGGATTTGATTCATCGGCCCAAGGGGAAAACAAACCATCAAACTCAGGACTCAGCCCGGCATCACCTGCCCCCGAATGGCGAGACCTTCGAAATGGTGAAGGGGAACTTCCCCGAAGGAGCCGGCGGTATGGCGTCCACGTAGACGAACTCCACCGCCACCCCGCCCAGAAGGTCGGCCAGGCGACCGGTGAGCTTCCCTACGTTCTCGTCGGTCCACTCCGGACCCCGGACGATCTTGAGGACGACCAGATCCAGGGACTCCTGGAGCACCTGCATCTGACCGATCCCCTCGATGTCGTGGCCGAAGAAGCGCGGTCCCAGGCAGGAGTAGAACTTCCCGTTCCGGCCCACCAGCAGTTCCGACGTGCGCCCCTCCACCGAGGCCAGCAAGGGGAACCCCCGGCCGCAGGGGCAGGCGCCTTCGCCAGGCACGGCCACGTCCCCGGTCCGGTAGCGGATGAAGGGCATGGCGCGGTTCAGCAGATCGGTCACCACGATCTCCCCGCGCTCGCCCGGAGCGCAGGGCGCGCCGTCCGGACGCAGGATCTCCAGATGGACCTGATCCGTGAAGACGTGCAGCCCGCCGACCTGCTCGCACTGCTGGGCCATGACCCCGAATTCCCGGGACCCGTACCGGTTCAGCACCTTGCACCCGAAGCACGCCTCGATGGCCGCCCGGTGTTCGGGGGTCAGGGTCTCGGCGCTGGCGATGATTCCCCGGGGCGCCGGCAAGTCGAGGCCATGACGGGTCAGGTACTCGGCCAGGAAGGCCAGCGAGGACGAGAACCCCAGCATCATGGCCGGCCGGTAGGCCTTCAATTCCCGGTGGAAGGCCTCGATCGTTGCGGCATCCATGTCGTAGGCGTTCAGGGTACGGGTGCGATGGACGTAGGTCGCCAGCACCCGGCCGCGCAGGGATCTCGACTCCCGGTTGTCCCGGGGATGGGCCCACAGGACGGCCTGCTTGTCGCCCGGTTTCCAGCCGGTCCAGGTCCGCCCCCGCATGTCGTTGGCCTTGCGTTCCTCGAGGGCCCGGCGGTCGCTGAAGAAGCGGAAGGGGACGCCCGACGACCCTCCAGTGAAGTTGGGGACCAGATCCTCGGGGGGCGCGCCGGAGTCCAGGAAGCGGTCGGGCCGGTCCTGCAGGATTCGCTTGTCCACCAGGGGGAACCGGGGAAGATCGGCAGGGGTCAGGCGCGAGGGATCGAGTCCCTGCTCCCGCGCGAACTCCCGGTAGAAGGGGACCGCCATGCAGGCGTGACGCAACAGGTCGCCCACCAGGCTCGCCGAGACCTCGACCTGACCGGCAGGCGCGACCCACTGGGCCGGCAGCAACCGGTCCAGGGCGGACATCCGCCCGGGGCGATAGGCTCTCAACAGCATGCGTGACAGGGGACCGAGCATGGTCAACGACCCCTACTCTCCATAGCCGAGTTCGCGGTTCAGGGCGCCCGCCCTGGCGGCGAACAGGGCGAGATCCCCGTCGTCCAGGGCCGACTTCCAGCGCTCGTCGATGCGGATCTCCCCCAACCCCTTCAGACGCATGTTGTTGCCTGTGAGGTGCAGTCCCTCGGCGCTGTAGGACTCGGGCAACTGGGCCGGGTCCAGTCCCAGGAACCTGCAGGCCTCGGCGAGGGCATCGCCGGGGCGGGTGCAAAGGTCCTCGTACCGCATGGTGAGGACGTTGGCCCGAGGCAGGTACTTGACCGTGCGGATGACGCTGGTCTGGGTCGTGACCCACTTGTCGATCGCGGTCGCTGTGTCGCAGTTCGCGTGCCGCCGGATGGACGTCACCACGCCCCGGCCGTCCCGGATCAGCCAGATGACCTTGACCTCCATGCGCGGGGCGTAGCGATGGAAATAGAGCACCCGGTTGTTGTTCTTGGCGCTGTCCAGGTAGACCTTGGCGTTCTCCTTCTCCAGGATCGAAGCGATGACCTTGGTGTTGCGGTCCACCACCCGGGCCACCGTGGATCTGGCCAAGGGCAACAGGGGAATGGCGAGGCGACGCGCCGCCTCGAACAGCGGACCACGCACGTAGGCCCGCAGGACCTTGCCCGGCAGGCCGTCACCGCACAGGAAAGCCGTGTCGGGATAATCCACGGTGAAGGGGATGCCCTTGGCGTGGATCCGCCCCGACAGGTCGGACATGTAGGGGCAGGCGTCCAGCTTGGCCCCGCAGGAGCAGAAATCACCCTCCCCTTCCCGGAACCGTCTGGCCTGGTTGTCCAGGAACTCCCCGAGGGTGACGAGGTCCGGATGGTGCGCCAGCAGGATCGACAGGAGGGTGGACCCCGAATAGCTGGGCGAAACGATGAATGCACACTTCATGGTCAAGGATCGACCCCTGTGGAATGCAGACTGGACAAACCGCCGGCCGACGGCTACGGAGAGGCCGGGATCCGGTTCAAGATAACCGCCTCCGACGAGGATTCCAGGCCCATTATCGGCTTTCCGTGGCCGTTGATTACAAAAATTCTCCCCTTTTCCCATCCCCGCCCGGCCCGAAGACCATCCTCCCAACTCTTTGCCAATGAGAAAATTGGCACATGCCCTGCATCCAGGAATCCGGATTTCAAGTTGCAGGCGGCTTGACCGGGACTTACAATCACCCCCGGATCCTCGGCTTCCTTCATCCTTTCGCCCAACCCCATGGACCGGCATGCTCAGCAATTCGATCTACCTGTTCCTGTCCAAGGTCTTCGGTTACGGAATCCGCATCCTGTTGCCCGTTTTCCTGGTCCGCATCCTCTCCAAGGAGGATTTCGGGGCCTACAACCAGTTCTTTCTGCTCGAGGTCCTCATCCAGACCCTGTTCCAGATGGGCATCATCCAGTCCATGTTCTACTTCGTCCCCCGGGACAAGCAGAATGCGGGAGGATACCTGGTCAATAGCCTGCTATTGAACGTCCTGATCTACAGTTTGGCCTATGCAGTGGTCTGGGTTTTCAGGGACCAGGTCGCCCATGAACTCGGCATGGCCATCATCACCAGGTATTTCTGGTACATGGCCGTGTACTCCATGCTGATGATGCTCAACGTAGCCCTGGTTTCCTACTTCTCCGCACGCAATGAGATCATCGAGGCAAGCGTCTTGACGATCCTCAGGGAAATCATCGCCAGCATCGCGACATTGTTGGCCGCCTTCAAGTTCCGGTCCCTCGACTCCATTTTCCTGGCCCTGATCATCGCCCGGGGACTGGCCCTCGTGGTGGGCATCGCCTACGTCCATTTCAAGATCCACGGATTCAGATCCGAGCGGTATTTCTTCGGCATCAGGGATCAGATCCGCTACGGCATGGTGCTGGGCATCGGGGGCGCCATCGGCACCCTCGCCCTGAAGTTCCATGAAATGACGGTCACCCGGAACTACGATCTGGAGACCTACGCCGTCTACGCGGCCGGCCTCAAGCAGATCCCGATCCTGCAGTTCTTCGGGCAATCGATCTCCGCGGTGGCCCTCAGCCAGTTCGCCCTGCTGGTCAAGAAGGACGACTGGGACGGGGTGCGCATACTCTGGGACAAGGTCCAGGGCACGATGTACGGGGTCGGGCTGCCCATCGCCATCGTCCTGTTGATCGTGTCCAAGCCCCTGGTCCACCTCATGTTCACATCCGAGTACGCCGATGCGGTCTCCATTTTCCGGATCAACACCCTGGGGACCCTGGCCCTGATCCTGAACTCGACCCTGGTGCTCCGGGCCATGGACCGCAACGACGTCACCCTCAAGATCAACGTCATCATGCTGGTCCTCCTTCCCCCCGCCCTGTACGGCGGGATGAAGCTCGGCGGGCTCGACGGGATCATCGTCGCCCACACGGTGATCCTCCTGGCCAGCAAGGCTGCCGCCCAGGCCTATCTCAACCGCCTGGCGCCGGTCTATCTGCCCTACGTCGCCCCCTGGCGCAGCATTCTTGACTTCTACGCAAGGAGCTGGGAACGCGGTCTGGAGATCCTGGCCAGGGTCCGCAACCGCAGATCCTGACCCGGACGGAGGGCGCTCAGGTTCAGGCTTCGATTGCCGAATACGGAGGATGATTCCCGCAACCAGGGGATCCACGGAAGAGGTGAGGTGCGACCAGCCGGGAGGAGGAACCCATGCCTGGTTTTTGCGGGGCGGTAGGCCGGAGATTCTCCGAGACCATCGACAGGAAGAAGGCCACAGGGACGCTCGACCGCCTGGGCGCCTGCGAGACCCTCGTCCACGATTCCCCGCATCTCTTCCTTGCGGCTGCTCCCCTCCCCGCGGCTCCCCTGGCCGGCCCCTACCTCTTCGAGGACGAGGACCTCGTCTGCGCCTTCGCCGGCGACCTTATCGACCAGGAGTCCATCCCCTGGGACGAGATCGGGATGGGGATCGAGAACGGGTCCTACGCCTGGCTCGACCGGTTCGACAGCCATTTCGCCCTGGCCCTGTTCGACAAGAAGCGCAACCGGTTCCATCTGGTGGGCGACCATTTCGCCTACCGGCCCCTGTTCTACTACCCCGCCGGGGATTCCCTCCTGTTCGGAACCAATCTTCCCTCCCTGCTCCATCTCGGGGCCCCCGGACGTCTGGACGAGGAGTGGTTCCACAGGTTCATGTACTTCGGCTACTGGCCCGGCCAGGCCACCTTCCTCGATGGCGCCAGGCGGATGCCGCCCGGATCGGTCCTGGTCCACGATCTGGAATCCGGAACCTTCGAGATCAAGCCCTATGGCCGGCGATTCACCAAGGTCGCCCCCCCCCTGAGGGGCAAGGATGCCATCGATCATGCCAAGTCGGTGTTCCAGGACCGGACACCCCGCTACTTCGGGCGCCGGGAACCCATCGAGTTCGCCCTCTCCGGCGGTCTCGACACGCGGACCATCCTCGCCTACCTGCCCAAGGACCGCGATTACAGCGCCTACACCTACGGCACCCCGGGCAGTCCGGACCAGCTGGAGGCGGCGGAGGTGGCCCGGCTGCTGGACCTGCCGCACCGCACCATCGACTTCGACAGGGCCTATGAACCCAGCCTGCGGCGTCTGATCTACGAGGTCGTCTGGTCTTCGGGCGGCCTGGCCTGGATCCATCGGGCCATGCTGCCCCACGTCTACCGCGACGTGGACAGGCACCGACCCCGGACTCCCATCGTCATGAGCGGAATCTCCCTGGACATCCTGTTCCGGGGCCACAACAACGCGCGCGGCGACCTGGGCCGGTTCCTGGCCACCGGGGAGATCCGGTTCTCCCTGCCCGAATACGCCGCGACCTTCGGGGATCACCCGGCAGACTTCTACGACCACATCACCGACCTCGGCCGGTCGCTCAACGAGGAGCACGGCAGCCTCGCCGATTCCGTCGGCTACCTGAACTACCTGGTCTACACCCTGTTGCCGAGCTATTTTTCGGCCGACCTGGAGGTCGGCGGGGACCACGCCATGCTCCGGGTTCCCGGCTGGGACCGGGCCATCATCGAACTGGCGTACCGGATCGAGTACAGCACCATCTACCTGTCGAAGTACCTGGACCACGAGCGATTCAAGGAGTTCGTGCTGCAAGCCCACCTGATGAGCACCGACCCGGCCCTGGCCAGGGTGCCCCTGCACGGCATCCCCCTGTGGGTCTGGACGAAGGAGAACCGGGCGGCGTACCACCTCATCCGGCTGCTCAAGCACGGCCCCCGCTACATCAAGAGGCGGTACCTCACCAAGCTGGCCGAGGAACCCCTGGAGGACTGGAAACGCTGGTTCGCGACCATCCTGGAACCGGAGATCGATGCCATCCTCCACTCCGGCAGCCTGATCAACGGATTCATCCGGCCCGGCGCATTGGAGACGTTGAAGGCCGGCCAGAACTGGGGCTGGACCGCCCGGCTGGCCAGCGTGGAAGTGCTCCTGCAGTTGATGAGAAATGGCTGGGATCTGGACGGGCTTCCTTACCCGGGAATCCAGCGACGGGAGCGGGTCCTTACCCCCGAGATGGGCCTTAGCGGCCGGCAGAACTAGAACTCCGCCCCCGGCATCGGCGCCGGGGGCTTGATGGACCCGGCGCTGGACCGGGAAGGAATGTCGGAGGCACGACCAGGTGTTTTTCAACTCCCTGCACTACGTCATCTTCCTGCCGCTGGTGGTGATGTTCTATTTCCTGCTGCCGCCCCGACGGCGCTGGATGTTCATGCTGGCCGCCAGCTACTACTTCTACATGTGCTGGAAGATGGAATACATCATCCTCATCGTGATCTCGACCCTCGTGGATTATTACGCAGGCCTGGCCATGGCCCGGACTCCCGAGCAGGCCAAGCGCCGGAAATACCTGATCCTCAGCCTCGTCTCGAATCTCGGCATCCTCTTCGCCTTCAAGTATTTCAACTTCTTCAACGATTCCGCCCGGGCGGTCTTCGCCCACTTCGATCTGTCGTACCACATCCCCTACTTCCGGGTCCTCCTGCCGGTGGGGATTTCCTTCTACACCTTCCAGACCCTCAGTTACACCATCGAGGTCTATCGTGGCAAGCAGGAGCCGGAGAAGCACCTGGGTATCTTCGCGCTCTACGTCTCGTTCTTCCCCCAGCTGGTCGCCGGACCGATCGAAAGGTCCACCAACCTCCTGCCCCAGTTCTATCGCAGGGCCGAATTCTCCTACGCCCGGACCATGGACGGATTGAAACTCATCCTCTGGGGCATGTTCAAGAAGGTGGTGGTCGCCGACAGGGTGGGGGTCATCGTCTCGACCATCTACAATGATCCTTACCAGTTCTCAGGGGTGGAATACATCCTCGGCGCCTGCTTCTTCGCCTACCAGGTCTATTGCGACTTCTCCGGATATTCAGACATCGCCATCGGCACGGCCCGGATCTTCGGCATCGACCTGATGACCAACTTCCGGAGGCCATTCTTCGCCAAATCCCTCGGCGAACTCTGGCAAAGGTGGCACATCTCCCTTTCCACCTGGTTCCGGGATTATCTCTACATCCCCCTCGGAGGGAGCCGCAAGGGCCGGCCGCGGGCCCTCTTGAACATCTTCCTGGTTTTCTTCATCAGCGGACTCTGGCACGGGGCGGCCTGGACCTACGTCATCTGGGGTTCCGTCCACGGCATCTTCCTGGTCCTCGAGTCCTGGACCTCCGGAGTGCGGGAAAAATGGAAGGGAGCAGTGGGGCTGAGGGAGGGACAGCTGGTCTACAAGATCCTGGGCATCGCCTACACCATGTCGGTCTTCAATTTCGCCCTCCTGATCTTCCGGGCCAACAGCGTCAGGGACGCCTTCCACATGGTGGCCCATCTTTTCGACGGGGTGGGCCCCTTCCTGGTGAGCATCCTGAGCGGGGATTTCGCCATCCTGCAGGCGATCCTGCGGGGCCTCGGCCTCTCCCAGAAGGAACTGATCATCGCCGTCCTTTCCATCGCTGTCCTCCAGGGGGCGGAATTCCTGCAGCGCAAGGGCAGCCTGAGGGCGCAGCTCGCGACCAAGCCCGTCGTTTTGCGGTGGGCGGTCTACTACGGACTGGTCGGTTCCATCCTGTTCTTCGGCGCCTTCAACATGTCCCAGCAATTCATCTACTTTCAGTTCTAGGAAGCGGTCATGTTTGGTGAAGTCAAATTGCTGATCAGGAAACTGGGGTTGTTCTCCCTGCCCTTCGTGCTCTACGCGGTGGTCATCGCCGTGGTGGATCCCTACGACTTCCTGCCCGGACCCAGTCCGTTCGGCGAGGAGATCAAGCGGGAGATATCATTCAAGCTCAACTACGCCATGTGGGAGATGACCAGATTCAAGGAGGATCCCGCCCCCAACATCCTGCTGGGCGATTCGCGGATGATGTCCATGCCCTTGGACAGGATCGAGGAAGTCTCCGGCCGGGGATTCTTCAACCTGTCCTATGGCGGAGGATCCCTGCGCGAGGCCATCGACACCTTCCATTATGCCAGGCAGACGACCCGGATCGAGCACGCCTATTTCGGGATCAACCTCAATTCGTACAACGGGAGCTCCCGGAAGGATCGTGTCAGCGAGGTCCTCGCCGCCCAGAGGAACCCGCTCATCTACCTCGTCAACACCAACGTCACGCTCTCCGCCGGCCGCATCCTCTGGTCTGCCATCACGCGCCGTCCTCCCGCAATCGGCCAACCGCTGGGCGACAAGGATGCGTTCTGGAAGGAACAGCTGGAGGTGACGACCAGGGTCTTCTTCAGCAATTACCAGGATCCCGTGGATTACCGCCGGGAGCTCGGTGAAATCGCCGCATTGTGCCGGACCGAAGGCATCGGCCTGACCTTCATCATCTTCCCCAACCACAAGGATCTGCAGGACAAGATCCTCGATTACGGGTTGGCGGAGGAAAGCCAGACTTTCCGGGACGACCTGGCCGGTCTGGCGACCACCTACGATTTCGCGTTCGAGAACGAGATGACGCGGAACAGGGACAACTTCAAGGACCCCTACCACTTCACTGCCAACGTCAAGGAACTGATCATCCAGTCGGTCTGGGGCGGCAGGCCCGAATTCGTCAAGATCCTGGGTCCGGAATCCGAACTTGCCCGTTCAGGGAATCCTTGAGAACGCAAGGATCGGGGGGAACCGTGCGCATCGCCATGGTCGGCAGCTTCCCCCTCGACCCCGCCCGCATTCCGGGCGGCGTCGAGGCCGTCATCAAGAACCTGCTTGCCCCCCTGGCCGCGACCCCGGGCCTGGATCTGCACCTGGTGACCTGCGTCCAGGGGCTCGACCGACCCCGGTCCGGCGAGTTCCGGGGAGCCCGGATCCATTACCTGCCCGGCCAGACGCGCCTGGGCCACCTGACCGATCACATTCTCGAGCAACGGCGGATCGCCGCCAAGCTCAAGGAGATCGGCCCGGATCTCGTCCATGCCCACGGCACCGGCCGCTACGTGGCCGGATCCCACCGCAGCGGCTATCCGGTGGTCACCACCGTCCACGGCATCCGTTACAAGGAGGTCGTGCTGTTCGGCGGGCTGAAGGGCAAGGTGCGGCGCGTCACGACCATCCGGCTCGAGCGGCGGTTGCTGGCCGAATCCCGGCACATCTTCGTCATCGCCGACTACGTCGCCCGGGCCATCGCCCCCTTGACCCGGGCCAGGCTCTATCCCATCGCCAATCCCGTCGCTCCCGAGTTCTTCGCCCTGCCCACCTCCGACGAGAGCGACACCATCCTCTCGGTGGCCGCCGTCCAGCCCCGCAAGGGCTTGCTTCACCTGGTGGAAGCCCTGGCCCTGGTGCGCAAGCAGCGCCCCACCGCCAGGGTGAAGATCATCGGCAAGGTCCTGGATCGGGAATATGCAGACCGGATCGGTCGCCGCATCCGGGAACTGGGCCTGCAGGGCGCCGTGGAGATGCTGGGGTTCGTATCCGACGAGGAGTTGCAGGCGGCCTTCACCGGCTGCGCGGTCTTCGCCCTCTGCTCGGTCGAGGAAAGCTCGCCGGTCTCCATCGCCGAGGCCATGACCCTCGGCAAGCCCGTGGTCGCCACCGCAGTCGGCGGCGTGCCCGATCTTGTGGCCGACGGCAAGAGCGGGTACCTTGTTCCGTTCGGGGATGTCGAGGGGATCGCTTCGGCCTTGCTGCGGATCCTCGACGACCCGCAACGGCGACTCTCCTTCAGCCGGGCAGCCCGTAGCCGGGCGGAAGCCGACTTCCACCCCGATGCCATCGCCGCCAGAACCGTCGCCGTCTACGAGGAGATCCTCGCCGCGGGGAAGGGACACGCATGAGTCTGAACGGAACCCCCGTCCTGGTCACCGGCGGCGCCGGCTTCATCGGCAGCCACCTGGTCGATCTGCTCGTCGCCCAGGGTGCCGCGGTCACCGTGCTGGACGACCTGTCCGCGG
>Ga0180009_10003420_pt1 | contig 18071 bp, 16 predicted proteins | sample OS_PC_MetaG_FD_123537 | JGI IMG/M metagenome (GOLD analysis project Ga0180009, IMG submission 123537) | Groundwater microbial communities from the Aspo Hard Rock Laboratory (HRL) deep subsurface site, Sweden - OS_PC_MetaG | ecosystem: Environmental > Aquatic > Deep subsurface > Groundwater... | reverse complement strand
TACCTTAAGCTCTATTGCAACAAGGCATTTTAACCGGCGGTGATAAAGCAGAATATCAATAAAAAACTCATCACCGTCAACTTCTAAACGAAATTGATTGCCCATAAATGAAAACATCCCGCCCATTTCCACAAGAAACTTGTTGATTTTTGCAATTAAAGCCCTCTCAAGCTCCATTTCACTATGTTCTTCGCTCAGTTCAAGGAAATCAAAGGTATATTCATCTTTCACTGCCAGTTTTGCCTGATTCTTAATTTTCTCAGGCAAGGCTTTATTAAAATTCGTCTGATTTAGAAGTGTTTTTTCATAGCTTTGGTTTTCAATCTGGTGAATTAGAACATTTTTTGTCCAACCCATGCGTTTGGTCATACGAATGTAGAATTCCCGCTCAAGCGGATCCTTACAATGCATTAAAATAATCACATTATGTGTCCAGCCAATTTCTCTCACCAGTGGTGAGAGTTTTGTATTACTTTTATAGACAAGATAAAACTGTCTCATCCTCCAAAGATTTTGGGTTGAAAATCCTTGTATACCTGTAAATTCTTGTTGTAAATCAACAGCAAGTTTTTTTACTATTGATTTTCCCCAAGTATCATCACTTTGCCGTGACACAATCATTCTGCCAATATCCCAGTACAGGTTAATAAGTTCTTTGTTTACTGCTTTTAAAGCTTCATACTGTGCTGAACGGATACGCTGTTTAACATCCTTTAATAAATTCACATATTCATTTGTTTGAATTTTGTTTTTCATTATTATTTCTTTGCCTTTATTAGTTTCTCTATTGTCGGGCCTAACAGCACCTGCCTTTTGGGTTCGTAAAGGTTTTTATAAAGGAAAAAATTTAACACGGCCTGGCGAGGCCTGTTAACATCTTCCGGAGACAAAATTTCATAAAGATATACATAATTAAATGGATTCTGCTGGTAGCCGGCCCAAAATTCCGGCACTTTTGACGCGCGCCGGCCGTCATTCAATGAGGCGTCAGGAAGCGCGGCATAGATCATTTTTAAATACTTTTCCCAGAAAGCGCTGAAAATTTCCAAATCTTTCGGCTCAAACTGGAAAATATCGTAGCAATTCAACCGCCTTCCTTCCGGCGCATTGAACATAATGTGCGTGACTCTTTCTTTTGCCAGCTTTTCTCTCAACTCATCAGCGCTGTTTACTTTCTTGCACCACAGTATCACCTGGTTAAAATCCCCGGCTGAATGCGCAAGAACTCTTCTTTGCGCGTAATAAGGCCTGGTTTCGCCGAAGAAAGCTATTTTTGCATCCTGGGGTAAATTATTGTTAACCCAGTCAATAACCTGGTAATAGGGCGACGGGTAGGATTGCCTGGATGAAAAAAGGTATTCCATTTTTGACTGCATGCCGAAAACAACACCCAGTGGATTCTGGCTCATTTTCTGGAAAAACATGTAGAGTAACATGTTTGTGCCGAAAAATACTATTAAAATAAGCGCTATTATGTTTTTGAATATATTAGAAATGGCTGCCTCAGTTACATAATACGCCAGCACAATAGACAGAAATGCCAGCGGAGTAATTAAAAATCTCAGATAACACCTGCCGATTACAATCCAGAACAGATAATAAGGAATACAATAGAAAAATATTATTTTTGCGAGTTTATTTGTTTTTTTAAAGAAAAACAAAAATGGGATCAGCAGAAGAAACGCTGCTCCGGAAAAACTTTCCTGATATTTACCCATGGTTGTATTCCAGGGGATTGTAACAATGTTTTTGATAGTCAAAGGTATGGGCGCCTGGTCAATATAGGAAGTAATCGCATTTTTTGATACCTGCTGAACCTGAAAATGCGCCAGGTCCAGCTTAAAAGGAAATATCGGGTTGCCGATCAATATATAATTTTTCAAAAGCCACGGCGATACCAGCGCGAAACAAATTAAAAGAAATATTGAGCCGATTTTAAGCAAGTGCAGTATTTCCTGCCTGCGGTAAATTATGTAGTAGATTCCAACCGCAAACATGAGCGAAAGCAAGCCGAACACAGAAGTATGTTTACTGCCTAAAACTATCCCGGAAAATATAGCGGCGGCGAAAAACCACCTGTCATTTTTCGAATTGATCCAGTTGAATATCGCAAACAGGCCTAATAATTCAAAAAATGTCATCGGTAGTTCAATACAGCTTCTGCTAGATACGAACATGACTATCGGGGCTGCGCAAAACAAGGCAACGGCAAGCAGTCCGGCTTTTTTTGAGAAGTATTTTTTTGTAATAATATAAACGAGCACGGCTGAAAAAAGCCCGAAGGAATAATTGAGCAATTTAGAAAGGCCGGAATATTTCAGTAGGATTGAAATAACATAAAGGATATGCATATTCATCTGGTAGTAGCTTTGCTGGATGGTAGGTATTTCGCAAATCCTGTGGTTTTGTATCCATATCAAAGGGACACCCAGATGATACTGCGTGGAATCGTAGAAAGTTTCAGGTGTAAGGGCGGTAACAAGCGTAACCAGGCCTGCTATAAACAGAACAATTACAAGCAGGAAATTTACAAAATTAAATTCTGGTTTCTTGGGCTGATTTAAAACATTTTTATGTTTAGTATGAAATTTCTTAAGTTCAAATATCCCGAAAATACCCAGGGCTATAAATATCATTACAAAAAACTGCTTATACAGCCCGCCGGCCAGGCCGATAAAAAAAGTGCCGTAGATAATGACAGAAATTCCGAATCCTATCGAAAAAAACAGGTTTTCGTATTTGTTTTCACTTTCAACTTTAAATAAGCCCCTGATTTTTTCTCCAACGCCAAAAGCAGAAATGTAAAACCAGATAACAAGTATTGCAGTCAACAAATAATCGCCGAATACGCCAAAAAATGAAGAAATTGTCGGGTTGTTGAATTCCTGAACTGATAGCACATAATTAAGCCAATCCAGGTTTACTTTGTACTGTTCAAAATAACTGCGCGATATTACCCAGCCCCAAACCAGAAGAGCCGAAAAAATAATAAAACCCGGTATTAAGGGTTTTAGTTGTACAACCTTCTCAATAAAGGCAGCTTTTGTTTGAATCGGAGGCCTGTTTTTGTTTTTTGCCATTTAAGCTTCCTTTCTTTTCAATCTAAACAGCGGGGAGACAATTTTAATCGCTTTGGTAAGCGGAGCTATCGGGAACAACAGAATCCATTTTAAAATATTGAAAGTTTCAATCGGGTGGCTGAGATAATACTGCAAAAGCAGGCGGGCTCTTCCTTTTTCGATTTGCTCTTTAGTCATCGCCGACAAATTCATTACTATTCTTTCCTGGGTGAAAATGCGCCAGTCAATTTTATCCATAGCCGGCACTAATTTGTTTTCTACGGCCATTTCCCACGCTTTTGTACCGGGATAAGGAGTGTAAATATATATTTCAGGAAGCACAACCTTGTTTTTGAACAGAAAGTTTCTTGTCATTTCAACGTCTTCGAGTGTTTCCGTGGGGTTTCCTATCATTGCGTTGCCGTGCGGTAACAACCCTACTTTGCGCACAATTTCTACTGCTCTTGCGGATTGTTCGATTTTTATGCCCTTGCTTAAAATGTCCAGGATTCTCTGGGAACCGCTTTCAAAACCTATTCCCACCCATTTTGCGCCGGCTTTTTTTGAAGCGGACAGCATTTCTTCGTCAACCTGCTCTACCCTGATAGTGCCGCCCCAATCAATGTAATCGAGCTTATTTTGTATCATCAGTTCGCAGATTTTCATTACCCGATTTTTTTCTGCGAAAAAATTATCTTCCATGAAATAAATAACCTCTACGTCAAACTGCTTTTTAAGCAATTTTATTTCTTCTATAACTCTTTCCGGGCTGTTGGACCTGTAAGGAATATTTTTTGTGGAATTATGGCAATAGATACAGCGGGCATGCGGACAGCCGCGGCTGGTAATCATATGAATTATTCTTTTATTTGCCGGGACTCTCGGAAGGTGGCCTATGTAAGGCACTCTTTTTTTACAATAGAGGTACCTTTCCTTCATCAGCATCAGGTGGCGCGCCGGAGGAGGGATATCGTCAAGCTTTGTAATGGCGGCGCCTGTTATGATACCGTTTTTTATATTTTTCGTCAATATTTCAACAAGAGCTTTTTCCCCCTCGCCTTTTACAACGATGTCCGCGTACTTTAGCGCTTCTTGCGGGAACATGGTGGCATGGATGCCGCCCATAACCGTGAGAATCCCCATTTTTTTGGCAAGCTGTGCAACTTTATACGCTTCATAGATAACAGGCGTAGTGGCAGTTATCCCGGCCAGGTCAGGATTGAACTTAAAAAGCTCTTCTTCAACATTTTGCCCGCCCAACTGGTCAATGATTTTTACTTCATACCCGGTTTTTTCCAGGTAGGAAGCTAAAAAACCGAGATTTATAGGCTCGTGAACCGCAAAAACCTGCTCGGTACCGGGGCTGATCAGCGCAACTCTTTGTTTCTGAGACATTTATATTTTTCCTCTCAAATATTCAATAACAAGCTTTATAGATCCGAAAACTCCGCGTTTTTTTATCGCTTTAACAGCCGTAGGAAAATATCCGTCCTTTTTTAGGCTGATTAATCCTCTGTAATAATGGCCTATATCAACGGCCTTTTTATAAACTTCTTCTATTTTTTCTTTTGGGTAATGAGGATAGCTTACTACTGACTCTGTATTGCCGTCAAACCTCTGCCATTCTTTGTGAAGCAGCCACCCCTCTTTTTCTACCTTATTGTAAAAAGGCGTGCCGGGTTGAGGAGTGCATATTGAAATCTGCAATTCAGTCAGAAGTTCTTTTTTAAGAAGGTCTTTCATCACATTTATGGTTTTCATGTCTTCTTCGGGATTTGCGTTTGGAGCACCTATCAGGAATGTGCCGTAAATTTCTATATCAAGCTTTTTCGCCGTGGAAAGAGCCCTGTATAATTTATCCAGGTTGAGTTTGCCTTTCATGCCGATACCTTCGGCAACTTTTTCGCTGACAGTTTCTACGCCGACCCTTATCTGGTAATAACCCGCTTTTTTCATAATTTCCAGCATTTCATCATCAAGCGTGTTGTACATGCACATGGCTGTATAGTGCAAATTACTCAGTTTTGCATCAATAATTTTCTGGCAAAGGTCTATTACGTGTTTTTTATTGAAGTTGTGCGATTCTTCGTCAAAGAAAATGCCTTCCATTTTGTCGCCGTACTTATTTTTGAGGTAAGCTATTTCTTTTACTATGTCAGCGGGGTCGCGCGGGCGCCAGTTTGCTTTGCTGTAATAAAGGTTTGAACACACACAGAATATACATCTGTAAGGGCATCCGCGGGAACCATAGGCCTGGATTTGTTTGTATCGCAGTCCCGGAGGGCCCGGATTGAGGTAATCAATTCTTTTTATATCTTCGTCTTCCGGCCAGGGGAGCAGGTTTACATCAAAAGGGTCCCGCAATTTATTAGGGTAAAGGCCGGGGATTTCTTTTTCGTTTTTTCCCTGGATTATGTCAAGTACGGTGAATTCGTATTCGCCGATGCAGATATAGTCAACTTTATCTTTTAATTGTTCGGGGTAAGCGGATGGATGCTGGCCGGTAAAAATCAGTTTTGTGCCGCATTGTTTTTTTACTTCCAATGCAAGGCGTAAATCTTCTTCAATGGTTCTGGTGGAGCTTTCCATTACAAGAAAATCGGGTTTTTCAGCGACAACTTTTTCAAGGTAAGCTTTATAGTCCAGCCAATCAAGGCAGGCGTCAAGCATTTTCACTTTGTGTTTGGTTTCGCGCTTAAGCAAGGTGCTTAAATAGGATAGTTCCCACGGGTACCAGGCGAAGTAGGCGCGTTTTGCGCCGGTGGTCCACCGGCTGGGATAATGAATCATTCGGTATCCCTGGCTGTCCACCCCCACACTGTTTGCAATAACTATTTTATATTCGGCCATTTTCTCTCCGATGCTCGAATAAACGTATTATATCAAACAAACAATATATGCTCAATATCCTATTAACTCCCTTCAGTCCCGATTTCACTTCTTCTTTCTCGTAATAAACCTTATCGCCTGCCACTTTGAGCCCTTCCCCTTCCTGGGCCGGTTAATCAGTCTAATCACACCAATTGAAAGAATAATAAGGAGTATCGTGAGTTTTAACATAGGTTTTTCTATAATTTACCGATACACTTCTTTACGGTGCTTTTTTTATTTTTGCTTTTGTTTCTTTTTTTAAAAAAATCTTCTGCAGGTATTGCTGATTTTTCTTCGTGGCGCAGTCTTATTATTTCCTTAGAGTAATCAAGCATTTTCTCTCCCTAACATCTCTTAAATTCTATTTCATATAACGCGATAAGGTGCTGTAATAATTTTCATGAGTATCGATCGCATAAAGATAAATCGTTTTGGTTTTAACTTCCAACTCATAGGCCAGTAGGTATAACTGAGCATGTATTTTGAATTTGTGTACCCGAATATTAGCCAATACGCCTTTTTTAAGGTCGCCAATATCGGGGTCATCTTTGATTTTTTTTATTTCAGTCCTAATCAGGTCTTGTTCTTTGGAGTAAAACTTTTTGAACTGTTTATCAAATTTTGGTAGGGACTTTAGCTGATACATTATAGTGAAAAGGGCTTCGCTAGGCCATGTTCTTTCTCTGATTTGGCTTCAAGAATGTCTCTTATGAAGACTAAGGGCAAATCGGGGTTATCTTCCGCAATCAAAGCTGTTTCAATACATTTTTCGATTAAATTGCTCACACTTCTGTGTTCCATTTTAGCGCGTAAAGCAACCTTTTTCCTTACATTATCCGGCAACCGGATTGTTGTTATTGAACTCATATTCGGGCCTCCCTGGAGCTAATCATATGTATTAGCTTATAATACATTATAATACAACTATTCAATAAAATCAAGGGGAATTTTATTTAGCTAAAAATTATATATCCTTAGATATATTCTTTCCGCAGTGAGAACAAAAGGTGCTGTCAATTTGAGTGAATTTATTGCAAAAGGGGCATTCCATTGTTTTTGTTGACGGTTTGCCGCCATTTTGCAAGGTGTCCCTTATTTCTTCCAGCAAGGTTTCAATGCTATTTATTTTCCAGTACCATAAAACAAAATGCCTTAAAATTACAAACAAGGCAACAAACACAAGTATGGTGAAAATAAAATACAAAAACATGCCCCCAAAAGGATACATCATTTTATTAACTCCCCCATGCTAGATACTCCCTGTCCTCCCTCTTTATCAAAGAGGGACAGTGGGAGTTTACTTCTTTAACGGTAAAACGCCGGCGAGTTCGCCGATTACATTTACCAATTCGCCATTCGCAGGTATAACAACTTTTGCATTATTCGCAAGAGATTTTTCTACGGCTTCCAGCTTCCTGAGGACTTGCGCATTACCAACAAAGTATTTTTGCGCAGCTTCATTAACCAGCCTGATGGCTTCTGCTTCGCCTTCCGCTCTTAATATATTTGCCTGCTTGATACCTTCAGCCTTTTTTATTTCCGCTCTTTTTTGCCCGTCCGCAACAGTTTCGGTGGCGGTTGCAAAGTCAATAGCGGCAATTTTTTCGTTTTCTGCTTTGACTACCTTATTCATTGTTTCCTGAACATCTTTTGGAGGGTCAATTTCTTTTAGTTCTGTACGGACTATTTCAATACCCCAAAGCACTGTTTCTTCCTTCAATATCCTGTGCAACTCGGAATTGATCTTGCCCCTTTCGCTGTTAGCTGACTTTAAAGTAAGGGTGCCGATAATATTCCTTAAAGTGGTTCTGGCTAAATTCACTATCTGCCAGTTGATGTTATTTACATTATAAATTGAATTCTTTACGCTTTCTTCATCAGCTTTAACTTTAAAATAAACCTGGGCGTCCACCCTGGCGTTTAAATTGTCATTTGTGATTATTTCCTGCGGCTCTGCATCCACCATTTGCTCGGTCACATTTTCATAGTATATATGCTCAATTAGCGGAATTATCCATTGGAATCCGGGAGTTGCAAACCTGTTATACTTTCCTAATCTTTCAATTAATCCCCTGCGGGTGGGCCTGACTATCCTGATACCAATAAAAAAAATAAAAACAGCTACAGTGACAACTAAATACGTAATGTTCATAATCTCACTCCTCCCTTAAATTATTTTATTAACTCCCCTCAATCCCCTCTTTCAAAAAGAGGGGAAGTAACTCCTTGTCCCCTCTCTTTATTAAAGAGAGGCAGGGAGAGTTAGGGTTATTTTTTATTTTTTAAATCAGAAACAAATTGCCCTATTAAAATAAAATCAGTTATGCCCGATTCGTCCTTAAGCTGCCCAAAGGCAATCTGGCTACTACCCGTTAAGAGGATCGTGTGGGTTGCACCCAACTTAAGTAAGTTAATGCGCGCCGGACTAACCGCAATGGGTGAAGGCATTCCTTTAGCAACCGGCCGGGGCGGATAAAAAACTTCCCGTAGGCCTGTTTGTTCAGAGAACTTACCTCTTCTGCGGTTAAATACCTTGTCTTCATCACCGGAACCAAGCTGGAATAAGTTTCCCACTTGTCAGAAACTATCAAGCCTTCTTTTTTAGCAATAGCATAAAGTTCAGTTCCGGGAAACGGTGTAGCAAAAGTAAACTGTACATGGTCTGGATTTAGTTCGATCGCAAATTGAGTATTTTTTTCAATCGTTTCTTTTTTATCATTCGGCAAACCGTGTACAAAAAATGCAAAGGTCTCAATTTTTAATTTCCTGCATATTTTAAACACTTTTTTCACATTATCCAGGCTTTTAATTTTATCATCACAGTTCATCTCGTCTGCAACATCGGTAACCACAGATTCAATGCCGAAATTAATACAGACACAGCCAGCCTGTTTCATCATTGAAAGCAATTCCTCATCAACAGAGCCGGTAGAGGTTTCGCATCTCCATTTTACTTTCAGTTTTCTAGCCATTACCAGCTTGCAGATTTCCTTTATACGGCCTTTATGAGCGGTAAAAAGCGAATCCCTGAATAGAATCATCTTAACGCCGATATCATTTACAAGATATTCCATCTCGGCAACTACGCGCTTTGCTGACATCTCCGCATATTTGAAACCCACAGAAACCGGATAAGGGCAGAATTTACACCTGAACACGCACCCAATGGAAGAATGCATAGTTGCATACGGATATTCATTTTTATAAAGGTAAAAATATTTCTTTAATGGCGCGATTTCCCAGTTCGGGAAAGGAAATTCTTCCAGATTATACGCTTTTGCGGTTGTGCCTATGATTTGCATACCCTTTTTAAAATAGGCACCCTCAAATGAGCTCACTTGCTCATTTTTTTCAAACGCTTTAACTACATTTTTTGCAACCTGGGGCAAATTGTTAATAAGAATACAGTCAGCACCGGAGGCTTCAAACGATTTCACTACTGTATTTACCGGATGCGGTCCCACAAGGACTATTTTTGATTTTGTCTCATTCTTTATTTGTTTGCTTATTGCGAAATCATAGTCAGCGGTGGGTGTTGATGTATTAAGGAAAACAATATCCGGATTATAATCTTTTACTTCCTTAATAGCCCAGCCTGAATCTATTTTTTCAGCTACTGCATCAATGAATTTTATCTCGTTTTTTTCTTTTAAAAATGAGGCCAGCAATAAAAGGCTATGCGGAGGCAAAACGGTACCGCCTCCAAAATGGAGCATGCCGTATTCCCCCATAAAGTCCCGGTTGGCTGTAAAACCCGGTATGCCCGGCGGATTTAAGAGTAAAATTCTCATTTCAACACTTCCGACAATTGTTTTTTCATTATTTCTATTGAATGATTTTGAATTATATAATCCCTGGAATTATTATTTGATAAATATTCCTTCTTTTCTATCACACTGCAGATTTTATCGCTAAAATCCTGCGCTTTAGCCCCGGAAACGACAATATATTTTTCTAATTTGTCTTTTGTTTCTCCTACAACATGCCCGACAACTTTTTTATTCATAGAAAGATACTCAAGCACCTTAAAGGACATTCTCATCTTGTTTCCTGCCGTTTCGCGCATATAAATCAGGCAGAAATCGCAGGCGGCAAGATGTTTGGGCACATCATCCTGTAAAACCAGCCCGGTTATAAGGTAATTCTTCAATCCTGCTTCATCAAACGCTTTTGCAAATTCATTTTCCAGCGGGCCTCCGCCGATTACAAGGAAAAATAAATCGCTGTATCGCTTTCTGGCCATTTTTACCGCTTCCGCGACAAGGTCCAGATCGCCCGCACCGCCATGAGTTAGCGTACACAAAAAACCTGCAAGTATCTTTCCCTTTAATCCGAGTTTTCCCTTTTCTTCTTCCTGTATATATTTTGAAGGGTCAAATATCTCGGTATTCACAATCTGATTTACCGAAAACACGTTTGCCGCGCCCATACTTAGCGCAAATTTCTTCAAATACTCGTTGTGCACCGTTATTGAATCAACTTTTTTCGGGTAATTGAATTCTATTTTTGTTGTTAAATTCTTGCGGAATGCCGTTCTTTGAAAATCCGAATCCAGGTCGTCCCAGTCAACTATAACTTTTTTATTTCTTAATTTACCTATAATTATGCACGGAACCGCAGGCAGAATGAATTTTTGCAAGTACAAAACATCATATTTACTAAAGAGGCAGTAAAAACTTCTGACAAGCGTCGCGTAAATGTATCCGGTATTTGAATCGGCCTGGTAAACTGATGTAGCGCCGTCGTTGCCGCCTGGAGAGTTGGACTCAATATATTTTACGCTGTGCCCCAGTTCTTTCAGGCACTTGAAGATATGCCTGGCGCGATAGGTGGAGCCATATCTTTTATCAAGAAAATTGATCAGGAGTATTTTCATTTTCCAGTGAGCTTTTTCCGCAGGCCGAAACTTTTTAGAATATGGTAAGCGGCGCTGGAGTGCGTGCGCAGCTGGCCGGCTGATAATATGCGGATTAAGTAATTCCAAATATACCAGGGGCGGAAATAGAATTGCGTGTAAGCTTTTTTGTCCATCTCTTCAAGAAAACCTTTTTCAAAATCCGGCCAGTAGGCGTTTTCTATGGGTTGAAGCGGGTTTGCTATATATTTTTCCCAAAAATCTTCCTTCAATTTGTTCTGCTTGAAAGCCATTTCGTAATAGTCCGTCTTAGGAAGCAGTAAAGTGATGGCAAATACCGCAAAGTCCAGTTTGCACTTGATAGCGAAATCAATAGTCTGCTGCATTTCACTCTCAGTTTCCGAGGGTGAACCCAGCATAAAGTTCCCGTATGTGAGAATTCCTGCTTTGCGTGTCATACTGATAACTTTCCTGACTACTTCGAGGTCCAGGTTTTTATTCATCAGCTTTTGTATGCGGTCCGTGCCGGATTCAATGCCAAATTGAATAAGATGGCACCCGCTTTTTTTAAGTAAATCAATGATATCCTGGTTTACATCCTTGATGCGGGTTCTTATATTAAATCTAAATTTAAGTTTTCTTCTTAAAAACTCGTCGCAGAGCTCTTTTACCCGCTTATGCTCAAGGGTAAAGAGCTCATCAAAGAACAAAATGTCTTTTATTCCAAGATTCAGATATGTTTCGATTTCGTCTGCGACTAATTTTGCGTCTCTCTTGCGCAATTTCGTTCCTGCCTGCGGGCAGTAAGCGCAATTAAAAGGACAGCCCCTGCTGGTCATCATAACTGTGGCCGGGTTCCCCTGGCTCAGGATGGATTTGTACTTATTATAAGGAAGCAGTTTGTAATCTATAATAGGAAGCTCATCCAGATTCTGCACCATGAGCTGTTTTACGGGCTTGTCTGGATTGTTTTTTGTCAGCACGCCTTCAATATCATCCAACGGCCGGCGGTCCTGGATTCTATCAAGCATTTCGCCAAAAACATATTCAGCTTCGCCGCAGACAGAATAATCAACTTCGGGTAATTTAATTGTTTGCCTGGGAAATAGTGTCGGGTGGGGCCCGCCGGCAAGAGTTACAATATCTTTGGAGACCCTTTTGGCCGCCTGCAATACCCTGTAACCGTCACCCAGGTAAAGAGTAAATAGCGATACGCCGACAACATCAGGTTTTTCATCCGCTATTCTTTTTTCAATACCTGCATAATCAAGGCCTTCGGCTATAGCGTCAAGTATTTTTATTTCGTGTTTTCCCCTGCGGACTTCAAAACTCGCAAGGTAAAGCAGGCCCTGCGGAGGGTAAATGCCGCCTTCACTTAAAATTTGTTTCGGCGGCCCGGGCATACACGGATTTTCTTGTAACGGATTAATCAGTAAAACTTTCATTTTGTTGTGTATATCCTTAAAAATGTATTAAGCAGGCCCCGGCGGAACCCGTTGAAGGTGGCCTTGAATTGCTCTAAAGTCCGAAGTTTGAGCAAAAAACGCAGCATATTTACCGGGTTGAGGTAAAACATCATGTAGGTTTTTCTTATTTTTGTTGCCACCGTTGTGCCGGAAAGATGTTCCCAGATAGGCTTAAAATTTCCTTCATTATAATCGTCCCAATTTATATTATCCAAACTTTTAAATTTGTTTTTCATATAATAATTAAATATTTCCGATCCCGGATACGGAATCGGCATACCGATGGAAATCCTGTCCAACGGCAGTTTTTTAATAAGCGCGGTGGTCATATCAATATCTTCTTCTTTTTCAAAAGGGTAACCCATCAGGAAAAATCCGTGGGTAATAAACCCCATTTTGCTGGCAATTTTTACGTTTTGGTAACCTGTTTTAAGCCCGTCTTCACTGAGGCCTTTTTTACAATGCTGTAAAATCCTCGGCGAACCGAACTCCAGCCCAAAAGCCATGTAATAACATCCGGCTTTCTTCATTAACTTGAGCAATTCAGTATCAAGTTTATCTATGCGCACGCCATTTATCAGTGCCCAGGTAACATCAAGCTTTCTTTTTAATATTTCTTCGCAGACCTTTACCGCATGATCACGGTAGAAGGTAAAATTATCATCCGCCAGCTGGATTTCGCGGATCCCGAAGTTTTTATTGAGGTATTCCATTTCATCGACAAAATTAATCGGGTCACGCACCCTGAAATGATAGCTAAATACGCTCATTTGGGCGCAATAGGTACACCTGTAAGGACAGCCGCGCGATGAAACAACCGTAACTACCGGCCTTCTTTTTGCGGTATAACCCTGGAGCTCTCCCTTGTTATAGTTGAGCGGGTTAAGAAGTTTCCAGGGGAAATCTAGTAAACTAATATCCTTTATTATTTCTGCTTTGTTATTAAATATCTGGCCGTTTTTTCTGTAACCCAATCCGGAGACTTTACTAAAATCGCCGCCGGAGTTGTGAAGTTTAATAAATTCTGGAAAAGATATTTCGCCTTCGCCGGCAAAAACAAAATCCACTTCGCTGACTGTTTTTAAAGTATACTCAGGGAGAGCGCTTATATGCGGGCCGCCCATTACGGTGATTATTTTTGTGTCGAGTTTTTTAATTGCCTTGACGATTTCTTTTGCTTTGGTAAACTGAGCGGTAAGGACGCTGATTCCGACGGAATCTGGTTTGAATTCTTTGATTTCCTTTTCTATCTGGGCTATATTGCCGCAATTTTCCGAGGCCATATCGTGAACTTTTATTGTATGGCCTTTGTTCATCAGCGCAGCGCCTATGTAACCCAGGCCCAGCATGGGCTGGGTGTACCTGTCAGCAGGCAATCCTATCAGCAGTATTTTAGACATTGGGTTTCCCCAATCCTTTTAAAAATCCGTAGTTCCATAATAAAACGGTCCAGAACATTAAAACAGTGTATTTATATGCAATTATTAAATTGCGGGATCTTGCAAAAAAATACATGGAAGTCAGTATTACTGCAGACAAAATAAAAACTATTCCTATTTTGATACTTAAAAAAGCAATCAACAGTTCAATCAACAATGCAAAAACCAATATTAAGGGGACATATTGTATTTTTCTGAAAAAACCGTATTTTTTTACGAGTTCTCCCTGGACTCTTCCATAACTTAACATCATCTTTTTGAATTTTTCAAGATTATCTGCCCGGTAATGATAAACAACCGCGCCAGGATTATATAAAAGTGCAAAACCTGCTTTTCTTACACGATAATCAAACTCCACGTCTTCTCCCGGCCACATGCCGCTAAGAAAACCACCCACCTTATCAAAGATTTCTTTTTTATACATCACATTGCAGGTCGGGTTATGGTCTGTTTTTTTCATATAGTTTTTTAAATTATCCGCGTATTTCGGTTTTATATAATCGGTAACAAATCCTATTACTTTCATAAAACCGCCGATTGTTTTGCCAAATTTTGATTCATCATCTGGAATGAGTTGAGCACCGCCTACTCCGGCAATTCCGGCGCCCTGAACCGGGACCCAGGGCTGGTTATGTTCTATTTTGAAACCTTTCAGTAATTCGTTGAGCCATCTAGCGTCAACTATGCAATCAGCATCGGTTAAAGCAATATATTCACCTTTTGCCTGCTTTACACCGATGTTCCGGGCTTCCGCCGGGCCTAACCCGGGAATGTCTATAACAGTCAGACTCGCTTCTTTGTTTCCGTATTTTCTTATTTTAAACGAGCTGATAACTTCTTTGGTTCCGTCCGTTGAGCCGTCGTTGACTATAATTACTTCAAAGTTCTGATAATCCAGGGCAAAAACAGAATTCAGGCATTTCCTGATCGTCTTTTCCCCATTCTTAACAGCAATAATAATCGAAATTTGTGGCTGCATAGTTTTTATTTTTTCCCTAATAAATACGAAATAAAATTCTTGGCACCGCGGAGTTTGCGGTACAAATCCGTCTTGTTTGTCGTTTTAAGCAAAAACTTTATCATAAACGAAGGCCTGAAATAAAATCTCTTCAGGCCGGAATCCACCAACTTATCAATCTGCTGTCTTGTCAGCCCGGGATATTCCACAACACCCGCCTGCTCCCCTTCCTGGAGCCAACCCGACCAAACCTTTGATTTCAACCAGCCTTCTGTTTCGCACATCTTAAAATATCTGGTTCCCGGAAAAGGCACCGCGCCTGAAAACTGGATAGTATCCAGGCCAAGATTTAAACCAAACTCCACGGTTTTATTTGCCGTTTCAGTTGTTTCGCCCGGCAGGCCAATTACAAAACATCCATGCACCTGCAGTTTGGCTTCCCGGGCTAGTGCCATAAAATTACGTGATTGTTCTACTGTGATATTCTTATGCATCTTATTTAAAATTTCCTGCGCCCCGGATTCAAAACCTACAAGCAGTTCCCTGCATCCGGCTTTCTTCATTATCCTGAACATTTCCCTGTCTGCGGTATCCGCGCGGGCATTGACTGAAAAAGTAATCTTTAAATTCCTGCGCATAATCTCTTCGCATATTTCTATTGCGCGCGCTTTGTTTACCGTGAAAGTATCATCTTCAAAGAAAAATTCCCCACCTTTTAGCACCTGCGGACAGAGTTTTATATCCTGCTCAATCTCATCAACAACATTTTTCGGAGAACGGAAACGGTACTTAAAACCGTGCATGACCTGCGGCCAAAGGCAGAAAATACACGCATTGGGACACCCGCGCCCGGAAATTATATCTATATAAGGGTAAAGTTTGCCGCCATCAAAATATTTCATCAAATCCAGGTGGTGCCAGGCAGGAAACGGAAGCTCATCAAGGTTTTCAATTAGAAGTCGTTTTGCGGTACAAAAAGGCTTCCCTTCCTTAATATAGGCGATTCCCGGGATACCGGCCAGGTTAGGGTAATTCTTGATTATATCCCGGACCGTATAATCATACTCGCCGATTACCGCCACATCCACCGCACCCTTTGATTCCAGAAGAGTTTCCTCAGGCAAAGCGGAGACATGAGGGCCTACCATGATAATTTTTGCGAAAGAGTTTTCTTTTATTATTTTAGCGCACTCAATATCTGAGTAAATGGAAGGCGTTGTTGAATCCAGGATAACAAAGTCGGGCTTTTCTTGTTTTGCCAACTCCGCTATTTTATCCTTTTCCCAATCCCTGGCGGGAAAATCATATAACTTAACTTCGTGATTGTCTTTTTCAAGAACAGCTGCCGCATATGCCAGCCAGTCCGGAGCGCGCAATACCCTTCCGCGGGTTCTTGCGGCCCAGCGCTGAGTACGGCAAAATCCCGGAACAAATGGTTCGTTGATTAGTAATACTTTCATTATTATTTATATTTTATCTGCAGCATGCTTGTTAAAAACGCAGAAAATATGGTTTGTATTCCTAGAACGATAAAAACAAGGGATAGAAGCGCTGTTTTAAGCTGGGCCCATTCATTCGCTCCCGGCATAACTTCGCCAAAACTAAAACCGCCTCTTATCCAGGTAATAAGAATATAGGCGCAAACGCCAAGCCCTGCTGTCAAGAAAATAAAACCGATGGAAATTGCGCGTTCAAGCGTAAATATAGAAAGCATTTTTTTCGGAAAAGGGCTTTTTTCAAGCCCGATTTGATGGGCGTAAATTTTTGCCGCAAGCCCAGTGTTGAAAATCTGCCAGCCAAGCAGTGTTAACAGGCTTGAAAAAACCATAACGTGTATATCCCAGTTTCTTCCTGCAAAATAGATAGGCCCGAAAAGAAACCTTACACACAAAAACAATCCGACTACAAACATCAGCACACCCGGCATTAAAAACAAATAATTCGGGCTGTAAAGAAGCATAAAACGCATATGCCTCCAGGCGTCACGCAACGAAGAAAGTTTTGTCTCGCCTTTGCGCGGATAGTATGTTATTGTTATTTCTGATATTTTCAGTTTTTTCTTCAGCGCATGGATTACCATCTCGCTGGCAAACTCCATGCCGGTGGTGTGCAGGCCCATCTTTTTGTACGCTTCTTTGGTAAACGCGCGCAACCCGCAATGTGAATCGCTCACAGTTCCGCCAAAAAACAACCTGAGAAAACCCGACAATATCGGGTTGCCGATATATCTATGGGACCAGGTCATGGCCCCGGGGAGAATATTGCCTTTAAATCTGGACCCCATAACCAAATCATTGCCGGCTTTTAAAGAATTTACAAATTTTGGCACTTCCTGAAAATCATAAGTATCGTCAGCATCACCCATAACTATGTATTGCCCCTGCGCTTCCGAAATACCGCGCCTTAAAGCGCTGCCATAACCTTTCTCTTCTTCCCTGATAACTTTTGCGCCATGGTCTTTTGCAATAGCCACCGATTTATCTGTTGAGCCGTTGTCCACGACAATTACCTCGCCTTCAGTTTTACTTTCAGCAAAAGCTTTTTTGCTTTTATCTATGCAGGCGGCGATTGTTTCTTCTTCATTTAAACACGGCAAAACAACCGAAATTTCTATTGACATTTCAAAACCTCAACTTAATTATTGTCCAGACGCCTCTTACGGCATCCTTCCAGCCGATTTTCTTCCCCTGTGCCAAAGTCCGCGGAACGTAACTGATAGGTTCTTCAACAACCTTGAAATTCATCTTTTTAAGTTTTATGCTTATTTCCGCTTCCATCTCATAACGAAAACTTACAATTTTAAGTTTGCTGAAAACATCCTTCTTTATCAATTTATAGCAGGTGTACGTATCCGTATAATGAGCCCCATGCAGTAAATTTGTAAGAAACGTAAGAAATTTGTTTCCAAGCAGGAACCTTTTATAAATATTCGGATTAGCCTTTAAAAATCTCGAGCCGAAAACAGCGTCAACACTGTTGTCTTTGAACCTGTCAAATAATTTAGGAATTTCGTTGCAGTCATACTCAAGGTCTGCGTCCTGTATGCAGATTACGTCCCCGGACGAATTTTTTAAGCCTGTCTGGATGGCTCCGCCCTTGCCGAGGTTTTTTTCATGGAAAATGATTTTAATATTTGAAATTTGAGATTTCAAATTTGAAATCAACTGCCTGCTGCCGTCATTTGAACCGTCATCCACAACGAGGATTTCTTTATCGATTGGCAGTTTATCCAGTTTTTTTAATATTTCTTCTATTGTGTCTTTTTCATTATAAACCGGGACAATAATAGACAATTTCAATGGGTATCTCTCCTTAAATGAACTCCGCCATTATTCTATTAGAAACAAAAAGCCCTTTTTGAGTAATAAAAAACTTATTGTTACTTACTTCCATAAAACCGTCATCAACAAACCTGTCGATAAC
>Ga0180009_10003419_pt1 | contig 18080 bp, 12 predicted proteins | sample OS_PC_MetaG_FD_123537 | JGI IMG/M metagenome (GOLD analysis project Ga0180009, IMG submission 123537) | Groundwater microbial communities from the Aspo Hard Rock Laboratory (HRL) deep subsurface site, Sweden - OS_PC_MetaG | ecosystem: Environmental > Aquatic > Deep subsurface > Groundwater... | reverse complement strand
GGGGGTGAGGTGTTATGATCGAAGAGGGGCCGGGGGTGAGGTGTTATGATCGAAGAGGGGCCGGGGGCACAATTTTAACATTCCTTACAAGAATTTTCTTCTTGCAAATCAATACTTTTTGTTGTAATTTTAGTACAAACAAAATCCTCTTTCTATATGGGAGAAATTAAGATGTTTTATTTGCGGGGGCGTTCCGGGAAGCATTACCGGTTCTATTCGTTTACTGCTGCCGGTCAGTTCAAGAGGGAGGGAGGAGTATATATCATCGCCAGAAGGACAGATGATAACGATAAAAGTCATCACGATGTGATAGACATCGGAGAAACAGAAGACCTGTCTACTCTGAACGACTATATTCTTACGAATACAGCATCAGATGAAGATGCCAATTGCATTTGTGCCCGGTTGGAAGGCAATCCTTTAAAAAGAAGGGAGGCCATTGATGATCTCAAAATAGGGATCACTTCCGGGTTGAAGGTGATTATTGCTCCTCCGGGAAGCGAATTTTGATCACGGCACTGATTTCCAATGCCGATGTAAGCGTTTCCAGATCCCGGTACAGTTTACCGTCTTTCCCGCTGTAATGGCTATGGCCTATGGGTTTCATGATGTATTCATCCTGCATGTAAGCAGGATCGATGATGGCTTCATAAACCACTGCAGGCTGGCTTGACGACATGTATTCCTTGTCGTTTAAGTACTTGTTGTTTGTCCAGAATTCATTCCAGTCCCATGATTGGTTAATCTCCAGCAGGATACGTATTTGGTCATCGTTACGATCCGGGATAAAACTCTTCAGGGTGAAATTCCCGGTTGGGGTAGGGCCTGTGATGGCATCAGGAACAGGGTTTTCCGGAGTAGGCAAATAAAGTCCGTCGGCTTCCTGCACACCTCTTTTATGCGCCCAATATGGCAAAGCGGCCGGTCTCCGTGCTTCTCCGGGTTGCCATTTTCCTTGCGATGCTTGTGCCCGTTGAAATGTTCCTTTGCCTATGGATTCTGCTATATACAATGTGGCAATGTAGTTACTGTCCATATCTTCAACCCAGATTGCAAGTAAAGGATAATTAAAGGAAGGGCCTTTACGGAAGGTTATTTCAACCGGCCTGCCGGTGCTGTCGGGTAATGTGGATAAAACGAAGTTTTCTTCAGGGTCAATACCTGATTTCCTGGAAGAACTGCAGGATACAAAAACTACAGTTGCCAGAAAAGCTAACACTATAGAAATGGCAATGTATCGCATAGGATTTACTTTTTGTTTTTCTTATTAAATACACTAAACTCAACGATAACCCCTAATGTTGGCAGAATGGTACCGGCTTCGCTGGGTATCTCCTTGAGAAGATAACGTTGCTGGTCAACCGGATCCGATGGGTTGATGATAATGGGATTACCACTGGCATCTGTTACCTGTATAAGGTTATCGGGTTCTTCTCCTTTAAAATTATAAACATTCTGGATGTCGAGATAAAAGGTTAATGACCAGTTTTTAAAGAACCAGGATTTATCGACGCGTATATCCAGCTGGTGGAATGATCTAAGACGCAAGGTGTTGAATTCATCGAAATCAAGATATCCCCTGCCATTGGCATTCCATGCTTGTACGAGGCTCGACTTGTTGATGTCCCATGGCGTGTAAGGAGCTCCGCCAACATATCTCCATCGTGCTCCCACATCCCAGTTTCCGCGGAAGCTTGTCCTGGCTGTCAGGTTAAGTATATGTTTGTTGTCCCAGGCAGATGGAATGTATATCCCATTCTTATCCTGGAATTTGCTTCTTACGAAAGTGTACGAAAGTATTGTGCTGATGCGGTCGAAGACCTTTCCCCTGGCGAATACTTCCGCTCCAAATGCCTGTCCTTTGGATGTAGAGATGACCTCTTCATCTCCAAATGTGCCATAACCTCCACCTTTACTGGCCAGACTGATGGAGTCGGTCACGGAAAAAGGATAATCGTCGTAGTATTTGATGAATCCCTCCAGCGAAAACTGTACGTCGGGATTGGGGCTGTATTCAATACCTCCGACAATATGGTCCGCACGGATGTATGTGAGGTCATTGTCACGGTTAACCAGCTCCCCCTGGTTGTTTTTGAATCCCAGTGTTGTAAATGCCGGTCGCTGATAATATCTGCCGGTATTGAAATTCAGGTACCAGTTGTCCGCCATCACCCAGGATGCGGAAAAACGGGGTGAAATTTGCTTCAGCAGGTTGTTCATCGTGGATGAATAATTGTTTGCATCAGCACGTACACCAAGGGATAGCGATAAGCGCTCCCGGAAAAACCCACGGGTTATCTGACCAAACAGATTCCATGACCACAGATCCAGGTTGCTGTCGTAGTTAATGGTAACCGGTCCCTTATCGTCGTAAGAAAGCAGGTATGTCTCATTAGAATAGGTTGCATATTCGAGCCCGGCTCCGTAATTCAGGCGAAAACCTTCGCGGTTGAGGTCGTGTTCATATCTTAGCTTATTCTCAGCTTCCTGGGAGGTATAGTCGTAAGTTTTATTGGCTTCGGAGCTTTCGTCGTTATTGCGGTATTTTATCGAGCGGTTATCCAGGAAGTTGCGGCTTAAAACAAAGGTATGATTCCCGGTGCTTCCGAAATGTTTATAAACGGCCCCGATAGCATATGTACGCTGTTTGTTGGATGGAAGAAAGCTTAAAATATACTGTTGGTCTTCTGTTGGATTTTTTAGTCCTGTATTTAGCCTGAAATCGTCGATAGAGCCTAATCCGATAAAGGTCAGCGTATTTTTTTCATCCAGGATGATCCGGTTTTTCAGCTGGAAATCGTTGTAAGTGGGCAGGAAAGGAAGTCCGAGAGCATCAAAGAGGAATTGCAGGTAAGATCTGCGGGCAGAGATTATATAGGTTGATTTCTTCCCCAATGGTCCTTCCATGGTAAGCGCCAGGTCGGATGCTCCTACGGTTCCCCTGATGATTGTCCGTTCGGGATTGCCATTCTTCATTTTCATCTCCAGGATAGAACTGAGTGCATTGCCTCTGCTTGCAGGAAATGCGCCCGAATACAGATCTACTTCCCGGAGGAAATCGGCATTGATGATGCCTACGGGCCCACCCGAAGCACCTTGTGTGGAAAAATGATTGATGGTTGGTATCTCGACATCTTCCAGATAGAATTTATTTTCGCTTGGGCCACCACCCCTGACAATAATGTCGTTGCGGTATGAAACGCTGGAGGCAACACCCGGGAGGTTTTGAATAACCCTGGAAATATCCCTGTTGGAGCCCGGATTTTTCTCAATTTCAGAGACTCCAAGGGACCGGATACTTACAGGACTCTGGTTATCACGCTCAAACGGACTAGACCTGACTACCACCTCCTGTAACTGGACTTGTGCAGGGGTCATAGGTATGTCGAGGAATACGGCCCCTACATTGGTTACAGCAACCTCCTCGGTGATGCGGTTCTGGTAACCGACTGCCGTAGCAGTAAGGGTTACAAATCCCGGATTGAGTCCGGTAAACGTAAAGTTACCATCAAAATCCGATGTAGTACCAATCGAGGTATTGGTGATAATGATATTGGCAAATGGAATGGGTTCGTTGGTGTTGGTGTTGAATATTCTTCCTTTTACCGACCCCGTTTGTGCGTGCAGCGTAATCAACGATGCAACCATGAATATCAATGTAAGTGTTATTTTATGTTTCTTCATTTTACAAAACCTCCTGATAGGCCTTTAGCGCTCTTTCTCTCGCAAATTTGTGTTCAACAATGGGTTTGGGATAAGAAGCAGTATCGAATTCGGGAACAAATTTTCTTATATACTCCTTCCTGGGATCGAATTTCTTTTGCTGGCTTTCGGGATTGAAAATCCTGAAATAGGGAGCGGCATCGCACCCGGTGCCGGCTGCCCATTGCCATCCTCCGTTGTTTGACGATAATTCAAAGTCAAGCAGTTTGTCTGCAAAATATTTTTCACCCCAGCGCCAGTCAATCAACAGGTGTTTTGTCAGGAAGCTGGCGCATATCATCCTGATACGGTTGTGCATATATCCTGTTTGGTTAAGCTGGCGCATGCCGGCATCCACAAGGGGATAGCCTGTTTGTCCGTTGCACCATGCCATAAACTCTTCCTCGTTGTTTCTCCAGAGCATGTTGTCGTAAGCCGGCCGGAAAGCCCTTCCCTCCACAAACGGAAAATGCCAGAGTATCATCATATAAAACTCACGCCAGATAAGCTCGTTAAGAAAAGTCTCGTTAAGGCTTGCAGCCGTTTTGACCAGGTCCCGGATGCTGATGGTCCCGAACCTGAGGTGCGGCCCCAGACGGCTGGTTCCGTTCAGAGCCGGATAATCGCGCGTTTGATCGTACTTCCCGATGATGTCAGTATCGATGGTTCCTTCAGGAAAATGCCCATCCCCTGCAACAAATCCCATGTCTTCAAGTGAAACCAAAGGAAATGGCTGGGTCTTCAGCAAGCGGTTGAGGTGCTTTTCCGAAGGATATTCCTGGATTGCAGCCAAATCCAATTTCGCTTTCCACTTTTTCATGTATGGAGTGAAGATACTATAAGGTTTGCCATCATCCTTCATAACCTCATTTTTTTCCAGGATGACCTGGTCTTTGAAGGTGTGAAAAGCAATGCCCTTTGATGAAAGGATCCGGGCTATGTTATGATCCCTTCGGATGGCGTATGGTTCATAATCATGGTTAATATAAACCGCCGATACCGTGTACTGAGAGGTTAGGGATTCTATGATCTGCTCAGTATTTCCATACAATGTGAGCAGGCTGCTACCGTAAGTTTCAAGTTCCTTTTTCAGACCGGCGATGCGGGAGTGTATAAACGAAACCCTTCTGTCGTAGGGTTTTTCCAGGTTGTCCAGTATCCCGGTGTCGAAGATGAAAACCGGCAACACAGGATATTGGCCTTGTAAGGCAGCATAAAGTCCTGCGTTGTCAACAGTCCGGAGATCTCGCCGGAACCAGAATATGGAAATGGGTTCTTTCATGGATCAAAGCTGATTGCTGGATTTCAGTTATCCCATAAACAGATTGGGGCCTAATATGTTCAATGAATATGTAAAAATATTAAACAAAATTAGGAATACATCGAACCCAGGGCTTTATTTGCCTCGGGGAACTCAAATTGAAATCCGTTATCGGTCAGGCGTTTAGGAATCACTTTCTGGCTGGCGAGCAGCAGGGCATCTGCTCTTTCTCCCAGGAAAAGTCTGAGGGCAGGCCGTGGAAGCGGCAACCATGATGGCCTGTTCATGACTTTTCCAAAAACCTTGAGGAAGTCTTTTATCTGCATCGGCTCCGGAGCAGTGAGATTGAACATTCCCGAAAGATCCGTTTGATCAAGCAGAAACAAAACAGCGTTTACTTCATCCCTGAGGGCTATCCAGGAAAACCATTGTTTACCATTTCCCGGGGGACCTCCGGCGAAGAGCCTGAAAGCCGGTTCCAATGCCTTCAGCATACCTCCGTTGCGGCCTATCACAACCCCCGTCCTGATCCAGACAACCCGGATGCCCATTTCCGTCAACGGGTTTGCTGCATTTTCCCATCTTTCAACCAGATCAGGTAAATAACCCCTTCCTCTGGGAGATTCTTCATCAAAGGTTTGTGCCGGATGGTTGCCGTAAAATCCAATAGCGGATCCTTGTATGAAGACTTTCGGTTTGTTGCCGGCCAGACGAATCGCTTCAACAAGCTTTTGGGTAGTGAGTATGCGGCTGTCCTCCATAATTTTCTTATAGGAGGCCGACCAGGATCTGGCCGATATATCTGCTCCGGCAAGGTTTATCACCGCGTCACAGGTTTCAAGTACTTTGGCCAGGTCTGCTACAGGCAGTTGCCAGGAAATGGCCTGAACAGAGGTATCAGGCAAGCGATTCCTTTCCTGGGGCCTTGTTGAAAGGGCAACAAGGCTATGGCCATCCTGAAGCAGCTTTTTACTGAGGGCTGTTCCAATGAAACCTGTGGCGCCGGTGATCAGAATATGCATCTTAGTGTATGGTTATTTTAAGGGTTGTCAGGCTGTTTCCGTGTTGAATGCTGATGAAGTAAATGCCGCCGGAAAGTCCTGAAAGGTCGGCCGGTATCCTTTGAACTCCAGCCGATTCCTCAGCTTCATGGAGAGTCCCTATGTCCATTCCAAGGCTGTTCAGGATCCTTATCACTGTCTTCCCACTTTCTTGTAAAGTGTATTCGATGATCAGAGGAGAACCTTCATCCGTATTCAATGGATTCGGAAAGGCATGAGCCTTGATATTCCCAATAGCCGGTTTTTCATTAATGCCTACTGCCGAATTTAAGCCTCCCGAATAACAGAAGATCTTCCCATATCTACCGCCGGCAACCATTTCCATCGAATGATCACCTGTGATATCGGGGATGGAATTGATGGCATCCACCGGTTCCGAGTAGTTTATGGATTCCAGCACTTCGCCGTCGGTTCCGTTCAGGAAATAGCAATAATTGTTTGTAAAGAGGGTCCCGACGATCACATCGTTAATACCATCACCGGAAACATCACTGATACGGGCTACATTCCACGACTTATCGGAAAGCGACTGAAACCATATGTTGGAAGCATCCTGCCCGTTTATCACGGTTGCATTTGTTCCGCTGTAACCGGGTGTGAAATCGGGGAGTGCATCACCGTTAACGTCGTCAAGTCTGGCAAATCGGGTAATAATATTGGAGAATCCCAGGCTTCCTGAATAAAGCTCTGCTCCGTCTTCCGCATCCAGGAAATAGTAATTCCCTCCGAAATCGCCGGCAATGATATCCTGGACCCCTTTGCCATTGATGTCGCTGAGTTGTCCGAGTGCCCACACCGAGGATCCTCCGGCTTCGAAAGTCCATTCGATATTACCATCTGCGCCGTTGATACCATAAACATAACCCTGCAGTTCACCGGCATCAGAGGCTCCGGCCACTGCATCGGGGATATTATCACCGTTAAAGTCTTTCACGCCGATCACGGAAAAATTAGGACCTCCGGTATAGCAGTCCCAGATGTCATCTCCTGTTTTTCCATCGATAGCAAACACGCGGGCCGGTCCGGAGCCATCGCCGTCGCTCACGGCCGCAAGCACATCAGGGAATGCATCACCATTATAATCATAGGATGCATCAACCTGGAAAACCCATCCGCCTTCGCCGCCCCATGAACTCGTGAGGAATTTCCATAAGACACTGCCTTTTTTTCCTGAAAGAGCTATAACCGAACGGTCGCCTCCGGTTGTTCCCACGATCACATCCTCATACCCGTCGCCATTAATGTCGGGGATCACAGTAATATCATTCTGATATGCCACGTTTCCTGAATACACATTGGTGGTCCACATGACATCGGCCATACCCGATGAATTTCCGTTGAAACAGCGGATGTTATTGTCTTCAGAGCATACAACCACCTCATCAACACCATCGCCGGTAATATCCTTAACGGGATGTATTGCCTTGGGACTATTGTCGAAGCTTTCATCGATATAATAATACCAGAGTGCCTCCCCGATGGGCCATTGTGCGTCGTTTCCTTCACCCTCCAGGAATACCATGGTTGGGTTATGGGCCAGGTCGTTATTGACGATTTCCAGTTCACCATTGTAGTAGCTTCCCTGAACCGGATGGAACCAGATACCGATTTCTGCTGTTTCCAGGGGTAAAAGCTCGATGGGAAAAACTGTTTCCTGTTCGACAATGAATTCGGGGATCGAGGAATTGATTTCGGTGATGGAGAGGCTTTCACTGCCGATGTTTTTTATTTCCAGGAACCATCGTGTATACGCGTTCATTCTTACCAGGCCGTAGTCGTGGGTTGATTGGGTGATCACGATGCTAGGGCCGGGATTGACGGCTTCTCCGAGGAGTGCGACATCCAGATTGGGTGTTATAGGATCACTGGACTGCACTGTGATGGATGTGTTAAGCGTACCTGGCTGGAGAGGGGCATAGGTAATGGGAATGTCAGCCGAGTGCCCGGGTTGAATAACCAGCGGAGGCGTGAAGGTAGTCGAAATGGGTTGACCGGAAGGAATGACAATCCCGGTAATGCTTAAATCGGCCGTACCGGTATTTTGCACTTCCATGTCCCAGGTTTCCGATGTGCCGGTTGTTACGGTTCCATAATCGTGGGAGCGTTGGGGGATATTGATGGCGGGGGTGCCTGCACCACCCAGGTCAACCTTATAAAGCGTGCTGTTGGAGCTGAGTTGTCCATCGACGTACCAAAGATAAATGCCATCGAAAACGATTCCTGCGGGTTTAATATTTTCTGAAGGGTGTTGTTCCAGGATAGTGCCAGTAACGTCCACTTTATAGAGCATATTAGCGTTATAGTCCGCAATCCACAGGTCGGCACCTTCCAGGCATATATCCCAGGGCTGGTCGGCCGGGGGCACAAACTGGGAAAGAGGAGACCCGGTGTTATCTACTTTGTAGGTGGTTCCGGGATCAGGGTAGTAGGTGTTCACCCAGAAATCACCGTCATCCCATGCTATCCCCGACATGTAATGATCGGGCAGGGGGATGGTGGAGATGATGTTTCCCGTCATGTCCAGTTTTGTAGCCAGGGCCGGCTGTGAACTTGAAGCCGGCTGATCAATGATCCAGAGGTGGGTTCCGTCGTAGGTCATGCCATATGAATCATCAATCGCAGGATTAATGAAAAGCACAGAAGCTGTTCCTGTTGCAGGATCAAATTTGTAAAAATGATCCCCGTTGGCACCATAGATGCCGTAATAGAGAAAGGTCCCATCCCAGGCAAGGCCTGAAGCTTTGCCCGGCACTGTATAACTTGCCACGATCGACCAGTCGCGGTTTTGAGCAAAAGTGTCTGAAACAGGAAGAAGTAGTAAAAAGATCATTCCTGAAAGAAAAAGTTTTTTCTTCATAACCATAGGTTTAGTATGAACAGTTTTCACAAAAATAGCAGAATAAACTCAAAAAAGAAACACATACCGGAATTGGCATCATTTACCTAATTTTGCCCCGCCTATGATACCCACAACCAGCATAACATACCGCAGGATCTGGCAGATCGCTTATCCTATCATACTGGGCAGCGTTGCACAGAACATTATCAATGTTACCGACACTGCCTTTCTGGGAAGGGTCGGAGTAGTGGCCTTAGGAGCTGCAGCAATAGGCGGTCTTTTTTACATTGTGATTTTCATGCTGGGTTTCGGATTTGCCATCGGGACGCAGATCATTGTCGCTAGGCGTAACGGCGAGGAAAAATACACGGAAATAGGGCAGACCATGGAACAGGCGGCCTGGTTCATGCTGCCCCTGGCATTATTGATGTTTGTGTTCATGCAGTTCCTTTCCGGCAGCATGTTGTCGGGGATCATTGGCTCGGAGGATGTTTTTCGCGAAACGGACAATTTCATCCGCTACCGATCCTACGGCATCTTTTTCGCATTCACAAACCTTCTGTTCAGAGCATTCTATATTGGTATTGCAAGAACGAAGGTTATTACCTGGAGCACGATGGTTTTGGCCCTTGTGAATGTCTTCCTGGATTATTCATTGATTTTCGGTCATTTTGGCTTTCCTGAAATGGGCATACGCGGGGCTGCCCTTGCTTCGGTGATTGCCGAGGCATCTGCAACCTTGTTTTTTGCAGTTTTTACTATTTCCCGTACTTCCAGGAAAAAGTATGATCTCTTTTCATTTCGTGGTTTCCGGAAGGAGCTGTTCACCAGGATATTTATGCTTGCCTCACCGATCATGGTGCAAAATTTTCTTTCTATCGGATCCTGGTTGGTCTTTTTCCTGATGGTTGAAAAGATGGGAGAATTGCCACTTGCAGTTTCCAATGTCATCAGAAGCTTTTACATAGTCCTGATGATCCCGATCTGGGGATTTTCTTCAGCAACCAATACCCTTGTAAGCTATGTCATCGGAGCCCGCCGGCGTGCGGAAGTCCCGGGAGTGATCTTCAAAAATGTAATACTTACTTTTATCGCGGTTACTTTGTTTGTGCTGATAAGTCTGGGATTTCCGGAACAGATCCTTTCTATATATTCCAACGATGCCGGACTGATCAGTGCCAGTATTCCTGTCCTTAAGGTGGTTAGCTTAGCGGCAATTTTTTTATCCGTTTCTTTTATTTTATTTAATGGGGTTTCAGGAACCGGCAAAACACAGTATTCTCTTATTATTGAGTTTATTACCATTGTTGTGTACCTGATTTCCACTTACCTGATGGTAAATGTATGGCATTTAAACATCGTCATCATCTGGACTACAGAGTACATTTACAGTATAATCATGGGCTTATTATCCTTCCTGTACCTGTACTATCAACGCTGGAAGCAGTGATTGGCTTTTCCTGGATAAATATTAGTTTCTCGGGTTATAGCCTTCGTTTCCTGATGATAAAGGAGGAGTAAAGTAATCGGCGATGGTTCTCCAGCTTACGAGTTTGAAATTTTGCGGTCGAACGGTTTCACCATCGGTGTTCACGTCGTCCTGGATAACCATTAAGCCACCCGGGAACATACTTCCTAAAGGAAAGGATGTGATCTCAATACCGTCGGTACCTTCTGTACCATCTATCACTCCATCGGCAACCCTGAATATTCCGAGATATTCATGGTTGGGGTTGCGTTTGAAGACGAGGTATCCGTTGTTTCCCTGGCTTGAAGCAACGAGGTATCCATTGCCTGATCCGGTGATAAACAGGGCCAATCCTTCTATATCGAAGGCTACATCCGGGTTATCGCTACCACTGTTAGGGATAAAGAAGCCATCCGCCGGTTTATCGGGGCATGCCGGGAAGCGCCAGATACCTCTTCCTTCTTCCCCGATGAACAAGGATCCGTTGGCATCGTCGCAAACCATCCCTTCCACCTGGCTGTCCAGTTTCCAGTGCCGGACGAGCACGGCATCGGCTTTTCCTTCACCGGAGGGTAAAAGTTGCCATTGCTGTACATTCCCGTTGGTGTCGTTTACATAGGCAAAAAATTGTCCGGTGGCCGGGTTCCGGTAAAGACAGAACCCATAAGCATCCGTCATACCGAGTGTATCGATGCTGATCTCCCTTGCTGCAATATCCGTGAGGGCTCCCGACCGGGAATCAATGGCAAATATTTCAATGGTAAGATTGGAGCGGTTACCGCCTGCAGCAATGTCAATACTTACAGAATCATTGAGCGGGAAACCATAGCGAACATCAACGTTATTTATCCGGCCGGCAGGATAAAAGAATTTTTGACGGCCGTTAAGATCATATACCCCTAACCCTGATTTTTTATTTGTTCCTATGATTGTGCTTGAATCAGGATATTCAGGATGAATCCAGATGGCCGGGTCATCGGCGGCATCATCACCCAGGCCGGCAGCAACAGGCTCGGTTTCAACAATCGCAGTAATAGTCATTCGGCCTGCTTTATCTTCACATGAGGTTAAAAAAAACATCAGCATAAACACATTGATGCCAATGGTCAGTCCGTTAAGTTTCATAATTGTGTCTTAAATCATAAAAAAATCGTACTATTTCATTTGTCATTTTAAAGTTATGAATAAACTGTAAAAGCTATCAAACTTATGAATAATGCAGAAAGGAGATGTTAATTTATCGTTAATTAAAGATTCTAACCTTCCTGCGAAGGCCCGGACCATTGAAAACAATTATTTCACCTGATGAACATAAACATCCTGCTGCGGGTAAGGAATGGAAATGCCATTGGCATCGAAGGCCTTTTTCACACTTTCCATCAGATAAAAATATACATCCCAGTAGTCAGGGGAATTTACCCAAACTCTGACAACCAGGTTCACTGAGCTGTTACCGAGGTCGTTGACCGCAACAAAAGGAGGATCCGGTTCGTTGATGATCCTCTTATCGGTTCTGATGAGACCCATTATTACCTCTTTGGCTAAGTCAATATCGTCCTTATAATCTATTCCGAAGATAAAATCAACCCTGCGCTTATCTTCATCTGAGTAATTTATCAATATTCCATTAATAACGAGAGCATTTGGTACGACGATGGTCTTGTTGTCGACAGTCTTCAAAACGGTATGAAAAACCTGTATGGCTTTAACGGTTCCCATTTCACTTTGAATCTTCACGAAATCACCTAATTTGTATGGTTTCATAAACAGGATAAAAATCCCACCGGCTACATTTTGCAATGTTCCCGACAATGCCATACCTATACCTATACCAATGGAGGCAAATATGGCAAGAAATGCGGTAATCTCCACTCCAACCATTCCAATAACTGTAATGATAAGAACGATCTTCAAAAGGATGGATAAAAGGCTCTTTAGAAATGTTTTCAGGGAAGGATCAATATTCCTTCTTTCCATCATCCTGAATACACCTTTTGAAAGTACTTTGATCAGCCATAAACCGATAATTAGTGTTACAATGGCCAGTAACAGCTTAGGACCGTAATTCATTATCAGTTCGACTGCATAATCTGTGTATTTGCTAATGTCCATGACTATAAACTTATTGATTATCTTTATTGTTTTATCATACGATAAAGTAACAAAGTTTTTAGCAAATAGTTCTGATATTAAAATACAATGAGAATTAAAGTTGTACAAACTCCTGTTTCCCGTGCCAGATACCGTTTATTCCTTTATCCATTGGCAATTTTTCTGCTGTTTATCGTTTTTGCCGGTTTCCTTGCCGGTAAATTTCTGGAAAGGCAGGTTAAAAATGCGATCCTGGAGCAAAATACAGGAATGAATATCAGCTTTGAGGATATTCATGTAAATGTTATCAGTCGTTCAGTCAGGGTTACCGGATTGGATATCCGGGTTAAAGCTGATACAACCGCAAGGGTTTATCTCGAGAAATTGGAGGTGAAAGGGTTTCGGGTAATGCCATGGTTTCGTGCGCGAAAAATCGCAATGAGTGAGTTAAATTCCAATGGGCTGGTTGTTTCGGGTAAGTTCGGATCATTCAGGGATGGATTCCGTGTGGAAAGCAGGCCTGACAAAGACACTATGGTTGAAACTCATGCTGATAACAAACCAGGCAGCCTTGAGATAAAGAATATTCGTTTTACGGGATTAAGCATGAACCTAAGCCATATGCCGGGGGGCGTTTTCCGGGTGAGGTGCAGTGATATGGATTTGGAAGTTGATGACCTGGAGTTTTTGTTTAACGACACTGTCCGTGCTATTCCCTTAAATGTCGGTGTGTTCAGAATGGATGTTTATGAGCCTTTCCTGGTTTTTAAGGATGGGTTTTATGCAGTCAGGGCTTCACAAATTGCTATGAATACAGCGGATTCATCGTTGAAAGTGGACACGTTCCGCCTGGTTCCCCAATACAGTATGAAGGAATTTGGGGAAAAACATGGCCTGCAGACCGACCGTTTTGATGTGAATGCCGATTTGATGCAGGTCAGCGGGATTGATTATGCCGGTATGATAAAAGATAAAACCTTCTACATAGAAAAAATTCTGATTGATCATCTTGATGCGAATATTTTCCGTGATAAAAATATCCCATTTGATTACAATAATTTTCCTGCCCTTCCGCAGTCACTTCTACGAAAGATTCAGGTTCCCATGAGGATAGATAAGTTTTTGGTTCAGAGATCCAGGATTGAGTACCGTGAGCTTTTGCAAGGCTCAGTGGAGGAAGGAATGGTTTTCCTGAGTGACCTTGACCTGGGTATTTCCAATATCAGCAGTTCCCAGGGTGCCATTCCTTTGAAAGTTGATGCCCGTGCGTTGCTATACGGTCAGGGCAGAATGAATGTGTCGGTTATCATGCCTATGGATGTTACCCGTGATACTTTTGAGTTTCATGGGAACCTTGGAAGGATGGACTTTGCTGCATTCAACCCCATGGCTGTTCCCAACGGGCATATCCGTTTTGAATCGGGCTTGCTTGATTCAGTGTATTTTGAGGCACGCGCCAACAATCAATATGCCTCCGGGCTTATGAATATGCTGTATCAGGATGTTTCCGTCAGCCTTTTAAACAAGAAGCGGCCAGACATGCATAAACAAGGTTTTCTTTCTTTTATGGCCAATACTGTTATCCATAAATCAAATCTGCCGGGGGAAGATCATAATCGGGTTGCTGAGATGTATTTTCAGCGGGATCAGAATAAGGGTTTGATCAACTACCTTTGGAAAACTGTTTTCAGCGGGATGAAAAACAGTATGCAGCCGGGAGGGAAAGTCCAACGGAAGCCTTCTTCCAAAGAAGAAGGCAGGACATCAGATTAGTTTCTTCCTTTTTAGCTGACGGAAAACCGTTTTGCCAAGCGAACGGGCAAGAGATTCAACCGAGGCAGGATTGATGGTGGATGTCTGAGCCGTCCAAACAAGCATATCTCCCCGGTTGCTGTAAAGGCTGGCTTCGATTTTTACAATGGTATCGCGCCTTACATAACCCGGAGAGTTTACCAGATTGTAGTGGTTATAATAATAGGTATAGTAATTAAAATAATATTGAGGCAGGAAATAGGTTTGGTCGGGTGCATAGGATTCCTGCTCTTTTATGCTCAGGAGTCTGAAGATCAGGATTGCATCGACTCCCAGGCTGTCGAATTTCATTTCAAACTGATAATACTTAAAGGAGGTATCGCTCTTCAGTTTCGTATAAGCAGGAATAGCACTCATACCTTTATCATTGAAAACTCCTGAAACGGTGCTTTCAAATGCATATCGCTGTTCGGGTTTATCGGAAAGCGCCAGGATGGTCAGGCTGTTGAATCGTTTGCCTTTGTAATAAGGATCCGTCCATGATGTATGGATCCCGGTGGAGCAACCGGATAGGATAAGTATTGCCATCAGTGTGATAAGGGCAGTTGGAATGGTTTTTTTCATATGAACCGGGTTTTAATAAACTTGTAAATTTACTGGAAATAATAATTCAGGAGTGACCGCCCCGAGCCGGCAATGATATTTAACTGACCATCGTTCAGGAGACTTCCAACCAGAATCTGTGTGTTCCCGATCATGTCGGGAGTACTCAAAAGGTTGCCATCCTTGTCGAACAGGTATATTTTTCGTGTCTCGTCGGCTACGATCCCAATAATGTTCTCATTACCCGAAAGAGGTATTACCACGGGAGATGATCCAATTTCGTTGGTAAACTCATAGGTCATTATTGGTTCTTTAAACCTGTCATAAACAAGAAGTTTGTTTTTATCCAGGAAAATAAAATCTTTATGACCGTTACGGTCGAAATCTTCATACAGGAAATAATGACCCGGTGAAAAACTTCCGAAATCAGTACGGGTTATACTACCATCGGTTTTGATATACGTCAGCCGGCCATCCTGATCGGTTGTGATCATGATACCTTTGGCGCTGTTGGTTTTATTTTCATAAAAAGCCGAATGACGGGCGTTGGTGAATCCTTCCCGAAGACGTATTCTGTCGTTGCCTTTTCTGTCGCAGATGCGTACATTGCCTTCCTGGTCGGTAATAATGATATAATCTTTGTTAAAAGCCCGGATATATTCTACAGGATCAATTACAGGTTTGAGGGCAAGAGGTTTCTTCCAACCAGAAACGGGGAGTCCTTTCTTATCAAAACCATAAATCCTGTTGTCTTCCATAGCTACAAAGATCCGGTAATTCCTGTCCCCATCATAATCGAATACGGCGATCCCATTGGTGGCCCTGCCAGGTAATTTTACAGGATAATCCTCCACATCCCTGCCAAGGAGATCAACCAGGAATATGTTTCCTGCTGTGTTGAACATGTACTGGATTTTACCGTTGCCGTAATAATCTATCAGATGAACATCGCTGAGTACCGGTTCACCTATCATTCTTTTCCAGATGATTTTCCCGTTATGGTCGATCAGATACATCTGGTTGGATTCGTCGAAAACTATGATCTTAAGTGTATTGGTACGGTGATCCCTGACGAAATAGGGTTGTCCGCTGATCGCGTCATCAAGCGTTACCTTCCATAATGCGTAATCTTCCTGGATATAGGAAGGGTTATATTTAAGGTAAAGGTTTGTGTAGAGCATTTGATTCATGTAGCTGAATTGCATGGCTGCCCCCTCAAAATTTTTCAACACCCGGGAATTGTCGGTAATATATTGACTGAATGCAGAGGAGAGGTATCGTGCGGTCATATCCAAACCGTTGCGGGTATTAAGGTAAAAGAGCAGGTTCGACCGGTCGGAGATATTATCGGTAAACTTCCTGAAGTTAATATTGCTTTTCAGGTTCTTTCCTGAAATGAAACTCCCTATAAAACTCTCTAAGGATTGTGTAGAATTGGTAAAGACAATATAGTCTTCAACGGTTGTATAAAAGAGTCTGTCGGCACAGCTGAACAGACTGCCAAACAGTATTTCAGTCAGCCCCGGAGCATTCAGGATATTAATTTCGTAATCCTTGTATACATACCTGAAGTTGGGATCACTGACAACAGGCAGCATGGAATGTGCTTTGTCAATATCTCCGGTATGAATCACTACATAGCGGTCCTGAATATTATTCGCGGCATTGCTTCTGGTGAGGGCGAGTGAGACTTCTTTTCCTATCCAGGGAATGAAATATTGCAGCATATCTGCGCTGTTTTGTTCGTTAAGGTATCTGACGTGTTTGGTATAATCATCCGTTTTTCCTTTTTCTTCCAGGAAGGTCTTGTATTGCTCGTAATACAAGCGGAAATCACTGAACCCATAACTGAACAGGAAATTGGTATGATAAGGAAGTATGCGTGTTACGTTAATTTCCTGAGGCTCCTGGCCCGCGAACAATCCCAATAACTGTCCTTCATCGTCCGGTGCCAGTGAGGTGTATCCGTTCATCAGGATTTCATCCGTCTTGATGTTAATATCCAATTCTGTCCAGGAGGCCAGGTTTTTGAGTCCCCTGGCAGTTTCTGCATAATTTTCGTTAACCATTTTTTCAGCCAGCCGGTGGAAATCGGCTTGCCTTATGAACAGGTTGGCATCTACTTTCTTTCCTGCCGTTTCCTTAACCTTAATGAATTGCGGGTCTTCCGTCCGGGAGGAAAGATTCAGGGTTTCTATGGCTTTTCTCACCAGTTCCGGACTTGGGCTTGCAGCGAACACTTTCTTATAAACCGTGAAATACCAGGGTTTTGGTGAATCAATTGTATAAAAGGGTGCTCCGTTGTATTTGCTTTGGGTTATCGTATACTGAGGCCAAACGGAAGAAAAGAATTCAGGAATTGACTTATCTCGTATGGATTTCGACAATCCTGACAGGAAAAGAAAGGATAATGCGTTACTGTCGGCATGCATTGAGATGTATTGCTGGTTTTGTTCCAGGTCACCTTGCAGGGGTTGCCAGGCCATCCGAAGGGAGTCGAGTTGCAGCAGGTCATTCCAGAAAGCCGCATAAGTGGAGTTTTGAAGAAGATCAATATGCATTTTATTATCGGTACTGATCTCATTCCAAAGATCGACGATACCGTGGAACTCGGCAAAGATCAGTGATGAAGCCGGTATAGCCTGAGAAGGAGGTAGTGCCGGTCTTTTATAATGCGTATAAATGAGGTATGCTGCTGTAAGAAAGGCAACACTAAGAACGGTAAAAACTATGTATTTCAGATTTTTCTTCATAGTACGTGATTTGTTGCCGGATCATGATTTATCAAAGGTAAGGTATATTCACCGGCACTAAAAGGTGATAACGCATTTAAAACTAACAAGGGTATGTTAATTATTAAAACAACTTCCACTGGATCGATGAACGAAAGGAAACCCTGTGGTATGGACTCAGTCCATGGCGTGCGATGGCCAGCAAATGCTCATGCGTGGCATAGCCTTTATTTTTTTTCCAGTTATACTGTGGGTATTCTTCATGGATTTCATTCATAAAGGCATCGCGTTGTGTCTTGGCCAGGATGGAAGCAGCAGCAATACTCCGGTAAATACTGTCGCCTTTTATCAGGCATACATGGGGTATTCCGGTTTGATTGCTGAAGCGGTTTCCGTCTATGAGCAATCTGTCGGGCCGGATACTTAAATCGTTAACAGCTTTATTCATTGCCAGAAATGTGGCATTGAGGATATTGACTTTATCGATGGTTTGATGATCGATAAAAGCCACGGCAAAAGCGAGGGCATGGGCTTCAATTTCATTACGCAGGACTTCTCTGACACGGGGTTG